>SXGT01891685.1_pt1 | contig 14949 bp, 15 predicted proteins | sample 3176221 | NCBI WGS metagenome assembly SXGT01 (sample SAMN11356862, study PRJNA531348) | freshwater metagenome | isolation source: freshwater sample F1-120 | place: China: Fuxian Lake, Yuxi | collected 2017-12-25
GAGAACCCCAACATTTGCTCAGTGGCTATACTGTGCTGGATTTTACGCAGGTGCTCGCCGGACCGACGGTCACGCGTTTGATGGCGGAAATGGGCGCAGAGATCATCAAGGTGGAACTTATGCCCAATGGTGAGATTTCGCGTGCCTTGCCTTTTCTCAAGGACGGACGCAGCGGATATTTCATCCAGCAAAATCGCGGCAAGAAAAGCCTCTGTATCGACGCCCGGCACCCGAAAGGCCAGGACATTCTGCGAAAACTTGTGAAAAAGGTCGATGTTTTGGTTGAAAACTTTTCTCCCGGCACAATCGCACGCCTCGGGTTCGGCTACGATGTGGTCAAAGACCTGAACCCGCGCATCATTATGTGTTCGATTTCCGCGTTGGGGCAAAACGGGCCGTTGGCTCTCGTCCCAGGCTACGACTATATCGGCCAAGCCTATGCTGGCGTGACCTCCATGATTGGCGATCCTGACGGAGCACCGTCATTCCCGATGCTCGGGCTTGGCGATGTCAGCACCGGCGTGCATGCCTATGCCGCTATCGCCAGTGCGCTCCTCTACCGCGAACGCACTGGCAAGGGGCAATACGTCGATGTCTCGTTGCTGGATTCGTACTTCCATTGCCACGAGCTGAGCGTGCAGCTCTATAGCGGCACCGGCGGCGCAGTACAGCCCAAACGATCTGGCTCTCACCATTTTGCTGTCTGCCCAGGCGGCTTGTTCAAGGGGAAGCAGGCGTACCTCTTCATCCTGTGTTTGGATCACCAATGGGCAACGATGTGCAAAGCCATGGGCCAGCCGACACTGGCCACCGATCCGCGCTTCGCCACCAACGTCAAGCGCGTCGAGCATATGAAGGAAGTCATCGACGTCATTGAGCGCTGGATTGTTGCCCAAGAAAGCGACGATAAGGCGCTGCAAATCCTCCAAGACGGCCATGTGCCAGCAGCGCCAGTGCTCTCGATTGCTGAAGCGGTGAATCACCCGCATCTGCGCGAACGACGGACGGTCCGCCGCATTACCGACCGGGTAATGGGCGAATTGGATATTCCCGGGATGCCGCTGCGCTTTTCCGAATTTCCGGACGAGCTGCCACTGCAAGCGCCTTTCCTCGGTGAACACAACGAAGAAGTGTTGCGCACTCATCTGGCATTCACACCTGAACACATTCGCCAATTGACAAGCGAAGGCGTACTGAAACAAGACCTGACGAAATAATCCCATAAAGGAGAACGCCATGCGTTTTGACGGCAAAGTTGGACTGGTCACAGGAGCAGGGTCAGGCATTGGACGCGCGACAGCCATCGGCTTTGCGCAACGCGGCGGCGCAGTGGCGGTGGCAGATATCAACGCCGAGAATGCCAGCGCTGTTGTCGCAGAAATCACGGCAGCAGGTGGCCGGGCGTTGGCTATCGTTGCCGACGTGACCAAAGCTGCCGATCTCGACGCGATGTTTGCGCAGACGACCAGCGCGTTCGGTCGGCTCGACTTTCTGCATAACAATGCCTTTGGCCTGCCAGCCGCTCAAGGCAACACGCAGGTGGCCGGGCGGGTCGCCGATGTCACCGACGAGGTGTGGGACAAAATGGTTGACCTCGGTCTAACCGCAGTCTTCCGAGCTATGAAACGTGCCCTTCCCATCATGCGTGCCCAGGGTAGCGGCGCGATCGTGAACACGGCGTCGATTTCTGGACTGTATGCCGACTACGGCATCGCCGCCTACAACGCGGCCAAGGCGGGGGTGATCAACCTTACGCGTGTAGTCGCTATCGAATATGCTCGTGCTGGTATTCGTGCCAACTGTGTGTGCCCGGGAGCTATCAATACGCCGCTCCTCGCGCCAGCGTTGGAGTTGCCAGGGTTTGCCGACCGTTTCGATGAAGCGATTCCGATGGGGCGGCTAGGGAAGCCGGAAGAGATCGCTAACGTCGTCCTGTTTCTGGCTTCAGATCTCGCGTCGTTCGTGACTGGCGCAGCTTTTGTCGCCGACGGTGGACAGACCGCGAAGACCGGCAGCCCGTCGTTTATGGCGGAGTAAAGAGACGTTTCTCACGGTCAGCGACATACGCTAGACAGGTGAGGATGTCTTCTTCTGCGATCTCCGGTAGCGCCAGTTGAGGCGAAGGGTGCAGCGAAGTATAGTGCGGCCATGAGCATTGAACTATCCGGCAGTGTAGAAGAGCAGCTGCGCGGTCTTGCCAAGAAGCAGGGCTGCGATGTGCGCACGCTGACAACATCCTCACTGTTCCGCGCCAACGATTGAAGCGGCTAATGGGTGCATGCGACACCGCGAAGATCGACGAACTCAATCAAGCCATCAAGGCGGCGCTCGACGTTCCGTGACCTACAGACAGTCCTCCGGGGTGTGACGCCACCGCACCCCACGCTACCATCACGAAGACTGCGCTTTGCATTTCGATCAGCACCTTTGCACGTGCGGTCTTCTCAAGATCATTGCCGACAGTGAACGCATAGAGCCAGATATTCGTATCGATAAAGCAGCTCTCTGCCTCTGTTTCAGATGCGCTCATAAATCTCTTCTCTGGTCAGCGGCCTAAACCCGGCTATGGCTATGGGATGCTGAAGAAGGTGATCAATAAAATTCGCGGCAGTATTTTCTTCTTCGGAGAGAAGGATCACTCGGACTCGCTCTTCGAAGCGAGTCTTGTACTCCTCGGGGATCTCAATCGAACCATTCTTGACTTTTGCTTGAAACTCTACAGCGTACATGGCTCTTTCCTCCGAACTCTGAGAAAAACAGGAGATCTTTTATTGAAGGAAAGATAGTTGTCTCAAACCTCTGCTGTCAAGCCACGCTGAACGCCCCCGCGCACCGCGAGCGGCCCACACGCGGCCTTTCGGGTTCATTCCTTCACGCCGCAGGGCCGCGATGCGGTGGCGCGGTTTGGTTAGCCCGTCCCCTCAGACACTTTCGCCATACATCGTCCGAGCGCTTCGGACAACTTCTTCGCCTGCTCAACACACTCCTCAAGAGGCACCTCGACTGCACCAAAAGGAAACCGGTCCTGGCCTGTAGTGAACCCGTCGCCCGCGAAGCGTGGAATCACGTGAAAGTGGACGTGGAAGACGTCTTGACCTCCGTGTCGCTCGTTGTTCTGGCGAATCGAAACACCATCGGCACCCCACACTGCTTTCACTGCTGCCGCAACGCAGACAAGTGTTGTCATCAATGGGGCTGCGAGGTCGTTGCCAATCTCATAGATCTGGGCCACGTGCCGAGTAGGGACCACGAGCATATGGCCTCGGTTACGGGGCTGCTGATGACGGCTGGGAAACACCGCTGTCTGGCTGTCGCAAAACGTGAGAATTTCCGGCGTGAGTTCACCGCGCACGATCTGACAGAACACACACGAGGTTGTGGCTTCGGCGCTTATCGTTTCCATCGTGCTTTTGCTCCAGTCAAATACGGTCGTCTTTCGCCGAATGATTTGAATCTGTCGGGCTAACATGAATTCAACGGCTGTGCCATTTCTATTAGCAGCAACATGTCTCTACCGCTAGCAACATGTTGCTATATCTACCAACCCCCACGTTTCTATATCTGGAAACTGACCAGTTTCTATTCATAGAAACCTTACCAACGATTATCAGCATCCTTCTGTAAACCCTATAAACCATCCCTGTCAAAGATCTCCTCTTCTCCCTCCATGGTTGACACCTTCCCCATGCTCACGCAGGATTCAAGCAACTTTTTGTCGAAGGATGACTGCGCATGCCGACTGTGAATCTCGATCTGTTTAACCCCACCGAAGAACATACCCTGCTGCGCAAGACCGTGCGCGATTTCGTGCGGACGCATGTGGAGCCGCAAGCTTTAGAATACGACCGACAGGAGCGTTTCAACCTGCCGTTGTTTCGCCAGCTTGGCGATCTCGGCCTGTTGGGGATTACCGTGCCAGCGGAATATGGCGGCTCTGGCATGGATGCCCTGGCTGCCGTGATTGCGCACGAAGAATTGTCAGCCTCCGACCCCGGCTTCTGCCTTGCCTATTTGGCGCACGCGATGCTGTTCGTCAACAACTTCTGCCACAACGCCAACGCCGATCAGCGCCAGCGCTATCTCGACAAAGTGATCTCCGGTGAATGGGTCGGCGGCATGTGTATGACCGAACCATCGGTAGGGACAGACGTCTTGGGCATGAAGAGCGAGGCCATACGTCGTGGCGATTATTACTATCTGAACGGGCGCAAGATGTTCATTACCAATGGCGCACTTGATGACGCGACGTTGGGCAACATCTTCCTCGTCTATGCGCGGACGGAGAAAGGCATCAGTTCGTTCGTGGTCGAAAAAGGATTTTCGGGATTCTCTCTCGGGCAGCGCCTGCATGGCAAAGCCGGGATGCGCGCGTCGATGACGGCGGAGCTGGTCTTCGACGATTGCGTGGTGCCAGTGGAGAATCGCCTCGGAGAAGAAGGCGACAGCTTGCTCCACATGATGCGCAACTTGGAAATCGAGCGCGTGACCATTGCCGCAATGTCCACTGGCATTGCCGGGCGTTGTGTGGAGGTGATGACTCGTTATGCCAGCGAGCGCACCGCCTTTGGCCAACCCATCAATGCCTTTGGTCAGATTCAGCGCTACATTGCCGACTCCTACGCACAGGACATGGCGGCACGCACGTATCTGTATTACACCGCTGTGCGCATGGATCTGAATAAGCCCGGTCAACGGATCGATTCCGATGGCGTCAAGTTGGTGGCGACCATGATGGCGAAGCAGGTAGCGGACAATGCCATGCAAGTGTTAGGGGGCTACGGGTATCTCGGCGAATACGTGGTCGAGCGGCTATGGCGCGATGCCAAATTGCTGGAAATCGGCGGTGGCACGCTGGAAGCGCATCAGAAGAATATCACCAAGGACCTAACGAGACGGATGGATCTCATCCGCTAAGGAAGAATGTCATGAATCGAGGACTGTGGGACCGCTTTATGATCATGCTGATGGGCGTGGTCCTCTACTTTGGGGCAACCGAGCTGTGGGCCAATCCCCACTCAGAAGATGCGACTCGGTACATTTTCGCCTCGGGCTTGGCTGTGCTCGTGATCGTGTTGAAGATCAAGGCGCTGCGCAAGTCTAACAGTGCATCGGGGTAAGGTGTGCATAACAATCCCTTGGTAACGATACGTTCAGCGCTGCATAAAAGCCCTGGATTCCGGGTCGCGGCCTGCGGCCCCCGGATCAAGTCCGGGGCAGGCATTGCCCGGAATGACAGACGAGGTGGAGTCGCCATTCCTGCGAAAGCGGGAATCCAGAATTCTGTTATGTCCCCACATAGCGGTGCCTCAAGGCTGCTCGCTCAGTCGCACGGCTTCACGTTGTTCGAGCTGATTCTCGTGATCGTGATCATCAGCATCGCTGCCGCGTTAGTGGGACCAGCGATCGGCAGTCGGTTATTGCAAACGAACATCCGCCGCACAGTGCTCCAGCTCCGCTCGGCGGTGGAGGTGATGCGCATGCAGGCCGTGCGTTCCGGTCAGGAAGCCGTCATGGTGGTAGACCCACGGGATAATGCCTATTGGCGAGAGGGCGGAGGCGAGCCGGTGGCCTTATCTCCAGATAATGCGCTGCTCTCGGCTCGCAGCCGCTGGCTACGGGAAAATGGACAAGCAGAGTTCCATTTTTATCCAGACGGCACCAACTCCGGCGGTGCTATCCGTGTTGAGCAAGGGCGCGGCAGTGCGACTGCGTATCTCGTGGTGCTCGATCCGCTGTTGGGCATCGCTTCAATCGTGCGGGATGAGTGAGCATGCTAGTTGATGGTCCATAGTCGTTAGTTGGGCACATTATGCAAAGAGACGGCAAAAATAATACAAGGCATTCTGAGCCACCCAGAGCCCGGGACGCTCAGCACGGAAGGGGAAACGGGGGAACATCGCTGACCGTCATTCCCGCGAAAGCGGGACTCCAGAATATTTGGCCTGGATTCCGGATCTCGCGACGCTCGCCCGGAATGACGGGCTACCTTAGGTATTTGACGCGATTTAAGCGGTTTGTTTCTGAGTCGCAGCCAGGCTTTACCCTGCTGGAAGTGATGGTCGCTTTGTCCATTTTGGCGATGGGCATCGTGACGGTGCTACAACTCTTCTCTGGGAGCTTACAGCTTGGCGTCAAAGCTTCTCGTCACACGCAGGCCGCCATCTACGCTCAAAACGTCATGGACCGCATCTTTGCGCAAACGCGGCTCGAAAACGGCGAAGATGGCGGCGAGTTCCCGGGCGGGTATTCCTGGCAGGCGAGGGTCGATGAGCTACGCCCCGACGAAGACCAGTCGTCGCTCAAACCAGATCGCCCCAATCCGATGGACCTGTTTCACCTCAAGGAGATTGAAGTCCAGATTCGCTGGGAGGAAAATGGCGGACCGAAAGTCTTTGCCCTCAAATCTCTTCGTACCCAAATTGAGCAATCCGAAAATGCCCCTCCCGTCCCGCCAGACCAACCCAACTGATGCCTCCGGCTTCACTCTGCTGGAACTCATCATCAGTTTAACGATTGTGGGACTCGTGGCTGTTTTGATCTACGCCACGCTCAACATTGGCGCAGGAGCAGCCGACCGTGGCGAAGTGCGCAGCCGTGAGAATCAACGGGCACGCGCGGCGCTCGCCCTCATCGGGCGTCATCTTAAATCCGCCTATCCTTTGACGTTGCAAGGCGAGCAAGGATCATTCGTGTATTTTTTTGGCGAGCCGAATGCCCTGAGTTTCATTTCCAGCGCCGGAAGACCAGAAGCTGGCGGTCTGGAGAAGGTGACGTATTTTCTGCGTGAACAAGACGGGCGGCGGAGTTTGTGGGTGCGTACGTCTTCACCGACCTTACCGACGGATTTGCTCAACAACCGGGAGGGCAGCCTCCGCCAAGAGACAGAAGTCTTGCCAGAGGTCGATGACCTCGTGTGGGAATTTCTCGGACGTGCGCAAAATGAAATGGAGATGCGTGGTCGTCCGAAGGAAGAATGGACGTCGCGTTGGGACGGCACGCAAGAGAAAACCTTGCCGGCCGCCGTACGCTTTTCGTGGCGGGCACGGCTAGGAGCGGTGCCCTACGAGTGGCGCATTGAGACGCCGCTGTACGTGCTGAATCCGCCGCCGGATGTCCTCGGAGCCATTCAAGGCGGAGATGCCGCAGCGCGGCGGGATCGCATTCGTGGTCGCGGGCGAGAAGAGCGCAAACGCGAAGAAAAAGGACGAGACCGATGAAACACGAACGTGGCATCGTGTTGATCATGGTGGTCTGGGCGCTCACCGTGCTCATGGTCTTAGCCTTGGAACTCGCACGCACCATGCGTATCGAAGGGCTTACAGCCCTGACATATCACGAAGAAACTGAAACGTATTATCTCGCACTGGCCGGATTGCATCGTGCCTTATACGCCGTCCTTCGTGCCCAGCAACAAGGCCGCTCGATGCTTGATCAGCCCGGCAATCATGGCGGTCTGCAACGCGGGTTGAGTTCAGACAATCAAAAGACGGTGGCGCAAGAAAAGCAGGATATTTGGGTGCGTGGCGATGGTCGCTGGCAAAATGAAGAGTTCGGTGCTGGCGGCTATTGGGTGCGCGTGGTCGATGAGGGCGGCAAGATCAACCTCAACCGCGTGGATGAGATCGTACTCCGCCAAGCCTTCGTCAACTTGGGGTTCGATGTCAAGCCATCAGAACAGCTGACCGACGCCATTCTCGACTGGCGTGATGCTGATAATCTCGTGCGCCTCCATGGTGCGGAAAGCGATGACTATCTTGCCCGTAACGTGTCTTACCCAGCGAAAGATGGTCCGTTCGACACCCTCGATGAACTCATGCTCGTGCGCGGCGTGACTCCCGCGTTGTTTTATGGCAGCGGTGGGGCCGGGTTGCGTGACCTTTTCACTGTGTATTCGGCAGGAGGAGGGAATACCCCAAATCTGCTGACCGCTAGTCCCTTAGTGATTCGTGCGATTCTCGGACTCGACCAAAGTCTCGCTGAAGACCTCGTGCGCCAACGTGCCGATGCTAGTGCCGCTGATATGGCCAACTTGTTCCCAAGTGGTTCCAACCGAGGCGGCTTAAATCTTACGGTTCCCACCGTCGTGACCATCGACAGCGTTGGCTACCTCAATGGCAACGGTTTCACTCGCCGCTTGGCTGCCGTCGTACAGCGCCAAGGTGGAGTTTATGGGTTTCGCTTTCTCCGTTGGCAAGATCGCTACGAAGGCATCGGCGATGCTAAACCTGCGGCAGGGGGGTGAACTTTTCCTCTGGCCCCGCGAGGTACGTTGCCACAGACCCTAACGAACTGGTATGGACGATAAGACAATTTCGCGAAGGAGGGCACACTACATGCTTGATGCACCAAACCAATGGCGACTAGAAACTCCAGGGCACGAAGGCTGGGAACGGACCGCGCGGCCCACTGACCCGAATAAATATTTCATGGTCTCGTGTGACAGCCACACTAACGAACCCGCAGATTTGTGGCGGGAACGCTTGGAACCGAAATATCGCGACCGTTTGCCGAAGATCGTCGTCGATGAAAACGGCGTCAAATGGCAGGTGTCAGAAGGCTGGCAAAAATCGCGACTGCACGACACCGTCTTCAACGGCGAAGATCTCGAACGGCAAAAATCTGGAGCCGATCCCGAGCAGCGTCTGCAAGACATGGCACGGGACGGTGTCGATGCCGAGATTATCTTCCCCAACAAAGGGCTGCTCATGTGGGCCACGCCGGAGCCCGAGTTCGCGATGGCGCAATGCCGTGTCTACAACGATTGGGCGTGGGAAACTTTCGGTAAATACAACGCGCGTATGTCGCCGATGGCGGCGTTGGCCACCGGCGATCTCGAGGGTTCAATTGCCGAGATCCATCGTGTGGCCAAGATGGGGTATCGCGGACTCACCTTGCCCTGCAAGCCGATCTTCGGCGGGTACGACGCAAAACAACCGAACTACAACCTGCCGATGTTCGATCCCCTGTGGGCGGCGTTTCAGGAGACCGGACTGCCCATCACTTTCCCTATTTCCACCGGACGTGACCCGCGTGTCGCACGTAAAGATGGCGGTGCGGTCATCAACTACGTCTCGCATTCCTTGGCACCGACGGTCGAACCGATTGCCAACATGTGCGCGTCCGGCGTGCTCGAACGCTTCCCGCAACTCCAGTTCGCTGCTATCGAGTGTGGCATTGGCTGGGTAGCCTGGGCGATCCAGGCGATGGATGAAGCCTACAAGAAACATCACATGTGGAGGTGGCCGAGCTTGAAGAAGCTGCCGAGCGACTACTTCCGCGAACATGGCCATGCCTCGTTCCAAGAAGACCAAGTGGGGATCGACCTCGCGATCAAGTACAACTTGGTCAACAACTGCCTGTGGGCCAACGACTACCCGCACCACGAAGGCTCATGGCCGCACTCAGCAGAGGCCATCGAGCGCCAGATGGGTGCGCTCGACGGTAAGGTTCGCGCCAAAATTCTCGGCTTGAACGCCGCCAAGCTGTTTAAGTTCGACGTGCCGAAGACGTACGCTGACCATTACGGGGAGACGTTGCACTAGTCTTCGGAGGTGACGAGGGGGCGTTCACGCGAGCGCCCCGCACTGCGGCAGGTACGCTCTTTTTCGTCACTCGCCCCCGCCCGTTCCCACCATGCCCATTCTCTTTTGCCATCGGCACCATCGGTATCTGGATCTCGCCTGACATATACAAATCCAGCGTGCGATGCAGATGTCGAATGCGGCTCTCTTGATAATCCGCCAGCGTCACCCCTGGCTTCCGCGAGGCGCGTAGTCCCTTCTGTACGAGCGGCATGTTGCTCATATCCTGGTCGAACACTGGACCGAGGAGTCCCAGCTCTTTGGCGTCTGCCCATTTCTCATGTGGACCTAACAGATGCATCGGGGCTGGCTTAGGTTGCGGCTTGTCTTTGGGGGCCGGTGCCAGGAACATGACTTCCATCAAGGTTTGCTCAGGCTCGTTGTGGTAGGGCCGGAAGCGGTAAATGATGTTCGGCCCATAGCCGCCCCAGGGAAAGAAATTGGGGAAAACGTAATACTGGATCGCGTCGATCATCTCGCTATCAGTAGCGTGAGAAAAATCTGTCCCGTTGGTCATTTGTCTCATGTGCGCACGCATGACGTCGGCAGCAAACTCGCGAGCAGTAATGCCCTCGGGCAGTTGTACGTCCATCCGGCTGGCACCGACCTGCCCTTTCACTGCCTCCCAAATCGCTTGTTCACTGACGCCGTCTCCAAGATGTGGGCTGGATGAGGCCATAGCAGTAATCATGCGGTTGTAATGCGGCTTGGCCTTTTGCGCGTCGTATTGGGTGTTGGTATCTGCCGTCGAAGGCATAATCGCCGGATGGGTGGCGAGAACGTGAAACGACTCGATGAAGGCTTCGACGCCAACCTTCCAGTTCATTGCCACGACTTTGGCCACGTGCGCGAGCTTGTAGCGATTCTCGAAGTCCCACTGGGTAAAGTGCGACGGTAAGTCGGCGAGATAGTCTGCGAGCGGCATGCTCGCAGGGTCAAGGTTCACAAACACAAACCCGCCCCAAGTGCCGACTTTAGCTTCCGGCAAGCTGAATTCCGCATCTTTGATGTGGGGGAAATCCCACCGGCAGGGCACAACCTTCAGCGTCCCATCGAGCCGCCAGGTGAACCCATGAAACGGGCATTGGAACTGCGCGACGTTGCCGCCGGTCTCGCGCAACATACGTCCACGATGCAAGCAGGCGTTATGGTACGCTCTGATTTCTTGTGCGCCGGTGCGGACGACAATCAACGACGTATTAGCGATTTCATAGATGATGTGGTCGCCAACCTGCGGAATCTCTTCCTCGCGACAGGCCATTTGCCAGACCTTGCTCCACATCCGTTCGACTTCGCGCTGATAAAACTCGGGAGCATAATAGCGCTCGGTAGCGATATCTTCCGAGCCAAGATCGTCGGCAACGACTTCTCGCAGTGCAGGAGGAACCGGAGCTCGCTCCAGGTTCAATAACTCTTGAACAGTCACGCCCGGAGAGCGAGCCGGCTTCCCCATCGAAACTTTGCTTTTTGCCATTGTCGTTCCTCCTGCAATCTGCCGTAGTCTCGTTTTCCTGCGCCCTAGCGGGCAAGCACTTGTCGCGCTAGTTCCTCCAACTCGTTCAACGCGCCAGTCTGGGTAATATCCTTCAACCAGATCGTCGCATGATTCGCCCCGGCGTGTTCGAGTTCGTCAACCTGCGCACGGTCACGAAATTGCCCGGGACCGCCGAAGGCGAACACCGGGATCGCCTTCGGATCGCGTCCCACTGCCGCAGCAAGGTCATTCAGAGTTTCGCGGCCACGGCGAATCTGTTCGGCAGAGCCGATAGTCGGCACCCAGCCGTCACCCCATTCGATGATGCGCTTGAAGACATGTTTGGAGGAGCCGCCCAGCAGCACTGGCGGATGCGGACGCTGTGCCGGTTTGGGGAAAGAGAGGACTGGCGGAAAGTTGTAATACTTGCCGTGGTACTCGGATTCCTCAGTTGTCCACAGTTGTTTCATGGCCAGAATCGCCTCGCGAGTTTGCGTCCAGCGATGCGCGAAATCCCCGCCCATGATCTCGGATTCTTCTCTGAGCCAACCGGCACCGATGCCAAAGAGGAAACGCCCACCGGAATAGCGGTCGAGACTGGCAATCTCTTTGGCCAACAAGAGCGGATTACGCTCCGGAACTAAACAGATGCCGGTGCCGAGCTGAATGGTCGTGGTGACGGCAGAGGCCCGCGCCAATGCAACAAAAGGATCGGCGATTCGTTTTGCACCGTCGGGAATACGTCCGTCACGCGCACCGGGATAGCCGGTGCTGAATTGGATAGGAATGATCGGATGCTCAGGCACCCAGAATGAAGCAAACCCCAATTCTTCTGCCCTTTTTGCGACGACAGCCGGATCGGTATTCGGGTCCGCAGTTAAAAGAAACACGCCAACTTTCATAACACGCCCTCCTTTTGCAATGCCTTCTGCGATGAATGCCTTCTGCGCTGCTTATAGGGCGGGCTTCACACCCGCCTTTCCCCGCCGCTACTGCGCTGCCACACCACCATCAACCGGCATCGGCAGGCCGGTAACGAATGAGGCTGCTTCCGAACACAGCCACACCACGGCTTCACCGATTTCCTCTGGTTTGCCCATACGTCCGACTGGTTCGGCTGCCGTCATACGTTCGGCTCGCCCTGGGCGCTGGCCGGTAATGCGATCCACCATCGGCGTCTTAATCACGCCGGGACACACAGCGTTCACGCGGATGCCTGACTTAGCATATTCCAAGGCCGCAGTTTTGGTCAGACCGACGACGCCATGCTTACTCGCTACATATGCCGGCATCTGCGGCACGCCCAGCAAGCCGGCATCCGAGGCCGTGTTGACAATCGCGCCACCGCCTTGTTTCAGCATTTGCTGGATTTCATATTTCATACACAGCCACACGCCGGTGAGGTTGATCTGAATCACGCGATCCCAATCGGCTTCTTTGTAATCCGCAGTTCTGCCGGTGGCACCTTCGATACCAGCGTTGTTATGGGCGCAGTCGAGACGGCCATAGGCGGAGACCGCTTTCTGCACCATCGCTTCGACATCTGCTGGCTTTGCCATGTCGGTCCTGATGAAGACCGCTTCGCCACCAGCGGCTTTGATCAGACTCACAGTTTCCTCACCACCTTCAACCAGTACGTCCGCGACGACGACCTTTGCGCCTTCGCGTGCAAAAATGAGTGAAGTCGCCCGCCCGATCCCCGAACTACCACCAGTAACGATTGCTACTTTGCCTTGTACCAGTCCTGCCATAACGCATCCCTCCAATTTCATTGAGAATGTTCATTGAGAATTTTCCTACTTACGACGGCGGCTAGCTTAGTGACTCCTGCACAGCTTTTCCAGGGGTAGCCTGGGAAAATTCAATTGTTGAAAAATCATCAATGAAACTATAAAGTACCCAACTATGTGGATTCCCAGGATTATTGAAATCACTTTGGCTGGGTTGGCGCAACAAAGGCCGGTGCTGCTGCTGACTGGAGCATTTAGGGATCATTGACCAGAAACTGCAGCCCTCGTACATAAGCAGCCTATGGTACGCTTGGGCACGGTCGTTCAACAGTCACGACACACCATCCTAGTCGTCGACGATCAAGAAGAAACGCTGATTTCTAACCGCCTCTTGCTCGAACGCGAGGGGCATCACGTCCTCGCCACCATGAGCGGCGAAGAGGCACTTGCGCTGTTCTGCCCTGGAGAGGTGCAGCTCATTATTGTCGATTACTTCATGCCGCGCATGAGCGGCGAAGAGGTCATCCTGGCGTTGCGTGAACGCGATGCTGAGGTGCAGATTCTTCTCCAAACCGGCTATTCTGGAGAAAAACCACCGCGCGAAATGTTGCGGGAACTCGCGATTCAAGGCTATCACGACAAAACCGATGGTCCCGAGCGACTACTGCTTTGGGTCGATGTGGCGCTCAAGGCAGCAGATCAGGTTGGACACATCCGCGCCGCAGAACGGGAGATCGCCGACTCGCACACACAATTGCAGCGCCTCTCCGCCCGGCTCTTGCGCCTGCAAGAGGAAGAACGCGAGCATATCAGCCGCGAGCTGCACGATCACCTCGGACAACTGCTGACTGCAATTGGGATGAATGCCGAGTGGACGCTCAACCATTGCGCCTCTGCCTCGCTTGATGCACGGGAGCGTCTGCAAGAAGCTATACGTTTAGTGCGAGAAGCTACGCAAGCCACGCGAGAACTCTCGGCCACCTTACGCCCGAGTGAGTTGCAAGGGCTCGGGCTCGAAGCTTCGATTCGCAAGTATACGCGGGAGTTCGCCCGACGCAGCAGCCTTGATGTCGAATTCTCCAGCAATCTCCACGAGCATCCCCTCACCCCAGAGGTGGCCACTAACCTTTACCGTGTTGTGCAGGAAGCCTTGACGAATGTTGCCCGCCACGCCCTGGCTACCCGTATTGGCGTCTCATTGCAGCGCTCAGCACAGCAGATCATCCTCAACGTTGAAGATAACGGGAAAGGGTTTGACGCGGCGCATGTCTCGGACCCACACGCGGTCGGCCTCGTGGGCATGTATGAACGCGCACGATTAATCGGCGGCACCCTCACCCTGCGTTCGACCCCGGGTGCAGGTGCGTCGGTGACGCTGACCGTCCCGCTCGTGACGGAAAAGTCTGGATTGCGCTAACTATCAGAAAAACCCCGACACGCATTTCCGAATTTCCCCGACAGTTCGTGCGCCGCTCTCCAGAGTATACTCGCCATGATGTATGTACACACGCCTTTCCGCCATAAAATTCGCGCCGTCGTTTTGACTGTTTTTTCTTGTTTGCTTTTCATCGCCCCGCCGTCGCAGGCAGGATGCGGATGCGATAAGCCACCGCCAGAGCCGGCACCGGTCATTCCTCATGCTGCTTTTAGTGGCATGAAAATCTCTCTTTTCCATGCTGCCCTGGTGGAGGGACAGTCCTGGACCGTCAGATTCCATAACAATGCTGGAGCTAGTGCCTCTCGAAAAGCGACGGTGGTGTTAAGGCGAGACATCGGCGACATCACCAGGCAAACCATCACGCCACGACTGATACTTTCTCTTCCTGGCAATCTTCCAGTCGGTCCTACGCACATCGCCGTCTCGCGAGAAACAACCTCGTTCACCATTCCCGACGCCGCGTTTACCGTCATTGGCAAACCCGTGATGGTTGCGGAAAAAACCCTCAAATTCACGAAAACGAATTACAAAACTGCGGTCGGCGCGGATGGAGTGCTGTACTTCAGCATCGGCGGGCTCGCGAAAGTCTGTCAGCCCATGAAATTCAAAGCGCTTATGGAAGGCAACCCGTTACGCTTCACCGATCAAGGACGCATCGATATTTTCAACATGCAAGGTTTTGTGATCGAATCGCTCTCGTGTGACGCTGCCGGATGCACGCCGCCA
>SXGT01029109.1_pt1 | contig 14948 bp, 15 predicted proteins | sample 3176221 | NCBI WGS metagenome assembly SXGT01 (sample SAMN11356862, study PRJNA531348) | freshwater metagenome | isolation source: freshwater sample F1-120 | place: China: Fuxian Lake, Yuxi | collected 2017-12-25
ACGCCTCGCGCTTCTTGGCGCCAAGCTCGCGGATCAGGTCAGCCAACTCCGGCTCGTCGACCGATGCGGCGGCCTTGTCTGGCGTGCACCACACGCGCTCGCGCTCCGCGCGCTCGGGCCACTCGTCGAGCTCCTGCTCCACCTCGAGCACGTAGACCTTGACCTTGACGGGAATGCTGCCGTCTGGCCGACGCTTGTCGTAGGTGTAGGTGCCGAGCGGCTTCTTGGCGATCCTGCCGAGGATGCCCGCCTCCTCGCGTGCCTCTTCTGCCGCCGCCTTGTTGTCCCGCACCCCGCGCCACGGCCATCCCTTCGGGATGACGAGCCGGCGCGTCTCGCGCGACGTGACGAGCAGAATGCGCAGCGCACCGCCTTCGTCCCAGCGAATCGGTAGTGCCGCGACCTGTTTCTTGCGATTCATCCGCTAAAGCTTACCAGATCTGCTGAGCGATGCGAGCGGCTACGTAGGCAATCAGCGCACAGCACGGAAATGTCACCACCCACGCCACCACGATCCGCCCCAACACACCCCAGCGCACGTCGGACACGCGGCGCGCCGCGCTCGAGCCGACGATCGAGGTAGTAATCGTGTGCGTCGTCGACAGCGGAATGCCGTATTGGGAGGCGATGAAGATTGTCGTGGAAGCCGACGTTTCCGCCGAGAAGCCCTGCCAGGATTTGATGCGCGTCAGCTTCGAGCCGACCGTCTTGATGATCCGCCAGCCGCCGAATGAAGTGCCCGCACCCATCGTCAGCGCGCACACGATCATCACCCACAGCGGGATCTCGAACTGCTTTGTCACCCCGCCGGCGAGCAGCGTCAGCGCGAACACGCCCATGAACTTCTGGCCGTCGTTGAGACCGTGATTGAACGCCATCGCGCTGGCGGACAGAATCTGCATGCTGTCGAACAGCCGCTTGGCGCGATGCGGGCTCATGCTGCCGGCGAACCGTATGACGAGCTTGCCGATGATGAGAGCCCCCAGGAACCCCAGGAAAATCGAGCACACGAGGCCGATACCGACCTTCTCCCAGCCTGACCACTGCAGGGCAGCGAGGCCGCCGCCGGCAAATCCGGCTCCAGCAAGGCCCGCCAGGAGCGCATGCGACTTGCTGACGGGAATGCCAAGACGCGCTGCCGTGGCGCCCCAAACGATGATCGCGCACATCGCTGCCGTGATCGCCGGCAACGTCAGCACTTCCGGTGCGACGATGCCTTTGCCGACGGTCGCCGCAACCGCCGTGCCCGCCATTGCGCCCAGCGTGTTCAGCACCACCGCCATCACGATCGCGGACCTGGGCTCCATCACGCCGGTCGATACGACCGTGGCAATTGCATTCGGTGCGTCGGTCCAGCCGTTGATGAACTCCGCGATAAGAACCGCCGTCAGGGCCACGACGAGCCCGATCGTAATCGCCTCCATCACGACTCCTTGCGCGCTAGCGACAGGATCAGCTTCGCGACGTGCTTGGCGTCGTCTGTCACGACCTCCAACAGCTCGAACAGCTTGGTCCAAGCCAGGAAATCGAGCCGATTTGCACCTGCAGGGCTGTAGGCAGCCACCAAGCGGCGCTCGGCGGCCGCCACCAGCCTGTCGGCGTCGGACTCGATGCCCGACACCTTGTCCGCGAGATCTCGTGCCCGCGTCAGATCGAGGCGCGGCGCCGACAGCAGCTCGACGATCTCGCGCACCGCGACCATCGCCTTCTCGCCCATCTCCACGAGTTGGACGGCATCCGGCGAAAGGTCCTTGAGCTGCGTACCGTAGATGTCGAGATGGATCGCAGCTTTGCGCATACCGTCGATCACATTGTCGATCTCGTCGGCGAGCGTCATTGCATCCTGCACGTCGAAACGCAGAATGAACGAGTTGTCGAGCAACTCGTGGATCTCGTCCACAACCCGGTCGGCCTTGCGCTCGAACTCCACAATCGCATTCAGGTCGCGCCCGCCGGTCTTGCGGAAATGGCCGGCGCACTCGACGCCGATGTCAGCCAGCCGCTTCACCAGCTCGGCATATTGATTGTTGTGGCTCGGGCCGAAGAAACGGCCAACGGCTTCCCAGATCGTGCTCATTTGCCCTCGAACAGTCGCCATGCGGCAAGTCTGATATCTGGCGGGAAACTTCCCCCGTGGTCCGCGTATGGCACTTTTGGTGCAATCCAGGCAATCGCCGCTGCCGGCCTTTCCCCACCTGCGACAATCCTCGCACCACAACGGTTGGACACGCCCACTGGCATCACGCCGCCAACGGGCGCAAAATGCTTGTGGACCATTCGCCGACGGAGACGCCCATGCCAGCCGTTGAGATCCCACAGAGCACCCGCACCGCGATGCACGGGCTGAACAAGCTCACCATCGGCCTGTTCGGCCCAAACTGCTCATCGGGCCGTGCTGTCACCCTGGTGCCGGAGCGCTGGAGTGGAGGGTGGGAGGACAACCTTGCACTGGTGCAGATGGCGGATGCCGCCGGCATCGACTTCATGCTGCCGATCGGCCGCTGGAAGGGCTACGGCGGCGACACCGACTACCAGGGCGCCACCTACGAGACGATCACCTGGGCCACGGGGCTGCTCGCCTCGTCCAAACGGATCACCGTGTTCGGAACGGTGCACGCGCCGCTTTTCAACCCGATCATCGCGGCCAAGATGATGATGACCGCCGACCACATCGGCCGAGGCCGCTTCGGCCTCAACATCGTGTGCGGCTGGAACGAGGACGAGTTCGAGATGTTCGGGGTCACCCAGCGCGACCACGAGCGGCGCTACGAATATGCTCAGGAATGGTGGAACGCGGTGCAGCTCGCCTGGAGCGAAAAGGAGAACTTCGACTTCAAGGGCGAGCATCTGAGCCTCAAGGGCATCCGCGCCAAGCCCAAGCCCTATGGCGGCTCGCGCCCCGTGGTGATGAATGCCGGCGCCTCAGCCAACGGCCGGCAGTTCGCGATTCGCAACTGCGATGCTTTCTTCACCCGTGCCGACCGCGACAGCCTGCCCGAGACCAAGTCGCGCGTGGCGAGCTTCAAGGCCCAGGCCCGGGAGCTTGGCCGCGAGATGGACGTCTATACCGTCGGCGTCGTCACCTGCCGGCCGACCAAGAAGGAGGCGACGGAGTACTACGCCCACAGCGTCATCGAGAACGCAGATTGGAATGCAGTCGACGGCATTCTGAAGAAGAAGAACATCTCGATTGCTACGGTCGGCGAGGAAGCGTTCTGGCGCCACCGCCGTCACTACGCGAACGGCATGGGCGGCTATCCGCTCGTCGGCGATCCCGACCAGATCGCCGCCGAGCTCGCCGATCTCGCCGCCGCCGGCCTGCGCGGCATTGCAGTCTCGTTCGTCAACTACCTCGACGAGCTGCCCTACTTTATCCAAGAGGTGATCCCCCGCCTGCAGAAGATGGGGCTGCGGGTGTAGCCGGAAGTTTGTGGCCGGAGCGATGCATTGGTTGTTGGCACAGGTGACCTGTGCCGTGCTCGGCCGCGAGCATCGAGGCTTTCGGGCGGCGTCCGCGCACGCACACGGCCATGCCGACCACCCGACGTCATCGAGCACCTACGGCAAATGATACGCCCGGACACCATCCGAGGTCGACACCTCCACCACCCGGTTTACCATATAGTCGTCCGGGTCCTGCTGCCACTCGATATGGGCCAGGGCGTCGACGATCTGGCCCCACGTCGTCTCGAGGTCGGTCTGCTCGATGAGAATTGCCCCTGGATGCAGGCCCGACACTGCCAACAGTCGCCGAAAATCTTTCGCGTTACTGCTGATGATAACGCGATCCTCGGCAAGAGCCCTTGCGGTGAGCTGATCATCACGCGCCCGTCTCATTCCAACATGTATCGGGTGGATTGCATCCGGATAGCCGCGCTCGGCAAGGCGCTGCACATAGGTGTGGGACAGGCACTCGTCGACGAGCAGTTTCACTCGGCGGCAGTTGCCTTCTGCCTGCGCCACGGCCGTCCATCCGGGTGCTCGACAAAGGGATGGGCGTCGGCATAGGCGACCGCAGCGCGGACATGCGCTTCCGTCAGGTCAGGATAGCCATCCAAAATCGAGGACGCAGTCTCCCCAGCACGAAAACGCGCAGCAACGGCGTAGACTGGCAATCGCGTCGTGACGATGCACGGCGTGCCGCCCAGGATGTCGGGATCGATTGCGATCAGGTCCTCGTCAAACATGGACCATTCTCTAGCACAAATGCCGGGTTTTCTCAACGAAAATGCCCTTGTCGTCGCCGAGAACACATCAAATCCCCCAAAAGCACGAATGCCGGGCCCAGCTGAGGTGCAGCACCATTTCGCGATGTGCCCAGTGCGACGGTCGTCGATCGACGAGGAGATCGCTCAGGCGAAGCGACAGCTTGGACACCAATGTCGGCGTGAGGGGAGTCATCGGCTGCGCAAGTCGTGCCAGGGGCGATCTGTGTTGGCAGCTCGGTCATGGGCGAATTCCACCGCAGCACCCGCCCAGAAAATTAGGCGTGGTGCGCGTGCAGCGGCGTCACACATGAACGTAAACACATGACGCTGAACACCTGTCCGCGCCAGCCATGTCCGCAGCAGCCATTGATATTGGGGCCAGCATCGGTCTAGCCTCAGCCTCCCGCCTTTGGATCTGCCCTCCCGCCGACGGAGCGTGTCCCTATGATCCCCGCAATGCCGCGCGATGCACTGATCGAAGCGTTCCGCAAGATGCTGTTGATCCGCCGCTTCGAGGAGGCCTGTATCGTTGCTGCCGGCGAAGGCAAGGTGCCGGGCCATTTCCACGTCTACATCGGCCAGGAGGCCACCGGCGTCGGCGTGTGCAGCGTGCTCGACACGGGCGACTGGGTGCACTCCACCCACCGCAACCACGGTCATCTGATTGCCCGGGGCGCAGACCCCGCGAAAGCGCTGGCGGAGATCCTCGGCAAGGCGACCGGCTATGCCGGCGGCAAGGCCGGCACGCTGCACGGCTGCGCGCCGGACCTCAACTTCCCGCTGTCGTCGGGCATCGTCGCCGGCATCTTGCCGATCGCGACGGGCACGGCCTACGCCATGAAGCAGAGGAAGCTGCCCAACGTGAGTTGCGTGTTCTTCGGCGAGGGCGCGATGGAGGAAGGGGCTGCCTACGAGGCCTTGAACCTCGCCGCGCTGTGGAAGCTGCCTGTTCTGCTGGTGTGTGAGAACAACACCGCCGAGGTCGAGCGAAAGGCGGGCGGGGCGCAATACCACGCGCCGAACCTTTCGATCGTGGAGCTGACCGATCTCGCCAAGACTATGGGACTGGCGACCGCGGTCATCGACGGGCTCGATCTGGGCGCGGTGTGGTCGACGGCCAAGGCCGCGCGCGAGCGGGCGGTATCGGGGGGCGGGGCGACATTCATCGAGGTGCGCACGCACACTTGGCCCGGCGGGCAGTGGCCGACGATGGTCACTGGTGTCACCGATATCCGCCACGCCTGGAACGGCGAAGTGCCGAAAACCTTCGTCAAGCACGCGCGCTGGTTCACGCGCAACGATCCAATCCTGTCGGTCGCGCGCGAGCTCTTGGCCCTCGGCATCGTCAAGACCGCGGAACTGGAAAAGCTCGACGCCGTCGTGACCAAGGAGATGGATAAGGCGGCGCGGTTCGCCAACGACAGTCCGTTCCCCAAGCTCGAGACTGCGCTGACGGATGTGTGGCCGAGCCCGCCGTCGGGCTGACGACGGAAGCCCGACGCCCGATTGCATGTCGGGCTTCGCAGAAGTGCTCAGCCCGACCTACGACGAGGACACCACATGCCCGACACCATGTTCGGCGAGGCCAAGATCAAGGCGGTCGGCGACCTGATGCGCGCTGACAATAGCGTCGTCATCATCGGCGGCGCGGGCTTCGGCGGTCTGCTGCACGCGAAGTACGTGAAGCCGCTGCACACCGAGTTCGAGGAGCGCATCCTGCGCACACCGATCTCCGAGCTCGGCTTCTGCGGGATGGGCGTCGGCGCGGCGATGGCAGGTCTCTATCCGATCGTGACGATCGGAACGGGGAGCTTCGCGTTCGAGGCATGGCCGCAGATCTGCAACGAGGCGCCGAACATCACCTACATGAGCGGCGGCAAGGTCAAGGTCCCGGTGATGTTCCATGCTCTCGTCGGCATCCGCATCTCAGGCGCCGCGCAGCATTCTGCCCGCCCGCAGGCGATGCTCATGCAGGCGGCCGGACTGCAGGTGATCGCGCCGTCGCGCGCCGCCGACGTCGGACCGCTTTTGAAACAGGCTCGCGAGAGCGAGCGGCCGACGTTCTGGATCGACCACGCGCTGCTGTTTGAGGAGAAGGGCCCGGCCAAGGCTGGCAAGGTGCCACCGCTCGGAAAAGCCGAGGTGGTGCGCAAGGGCAGGCACGTGACGCTGGTCGGCTATTCGATCGACCTCGTACGTTGTTTGAAAGCCGCCACCGAGCTGGAAAAAGCCGGCATCGACGCAGAAGTGATCGATCTCAGAACACTGACGCCGCTCGACAGCGACACGATCTGCGAGTCCGTTGGCAAGACGGGCCGGCTCGTTGTGGCGGACGAGTGCTATCCTGCCGCAAGCGTCGCCTCGGAGGTAGCAGCGATCTTCACCGACAAGGGCTTCGGCCTTCTGAGGAAGCCGGTGCGGCGGCTGAACTTCCCGGCCGTGCCAGTGCCGCTGAGCCCGCCGCTTGAGCAGCACCTGCTGCCCACTGTCGACAAGATCGTGGCCGCGGCGAAGGACCTTGTCAGCTGACGGTAACAGGGGCCGTGGCTACGCAAGCCGCGGGAGGAACGGAAGGGAAGGCAATGCACTTCACGATTTACACGAACCCGCAGACACAAGGGCCGGAGGGCGACCTCGAGCAGATCGAGCTGTCGATCAGCCAGGCGATCCGTGCGACGGAAGCGGGCTTCGACGGCATCGCGCTGACCGAGCATCACGCATCGGGCTACAACACCTTTGGCGACAACGTAATGATGGCCGCGCATCTGGCGCCACAGGTGAGGAAGGGCGTGCGCTTCATCCTCGCCATCCTGGTGCCACCGCTGCATCATCCGATGCGGCTCGCCCAGCAATGCAATCTCATCGACATGCTGACCCGCGGCAACGTGATCATCGGCATGGGCGCCGGCGGATCTCCGCTCGAATATCACTCGATCGGCCGCGATCCCAAGCGCCGGCACGACCACATGATGGAGGTGCTCGACGTTCTGGAGCGGCTGCTGGCGTTCAAGCCCGGCGACCCGCCCTATCGCTGGAAGACGGCCTACGAGGAAGGCATTCTCTCCACCCGCGTCATGCCGACATCGTTCCTGCCGAAACTGCGGCTCGCACGGGCAGCACAGAACGATCAGGGCGTGATCTGGACGGCGCAGAAGGGCTGGTACCTGATGACCGCGCGCGCGCCGATCGAGGAGATCGCGCACCGTTTCAAGCTCTATCGCACCGAGCTCGACAAGGCGCCGGTGGATGCAGCCCGCAAGGCCGACATGCTGGAGTGGAGCTCGCTCGCCCGGCAGCTGGTGATCGACGAGACCGACGCGAAGGCAGAGGCGCATGCGCGGCGCATCATCGAACGCTTAGCAGATGGCGTGAAGCGGAGCTGGTCGGCGCCGACACTCGATGGCGCGGGAGCCCCGTCCTTCACCAAGGCGCATCTGGGCATCTCGGCGGAGGACCCCGATGCCTTCCTCAAGGGGGCGATGCTGGTCGGCAGTCCGGCGACGGTCGCGGCCAAGCTCGAGGAGATCCGGGCTGCTGGCGTGGGGCACATCAAGATCTGTTTCAACTACGGCTACATGAGCAGGGCCGAGGCGGACCGCAACCTCGACCTGTTCCTGAGCGAGGTCTATCCTCGGTTCAAGACCAAGGCATAAGGTGCTGTTGCGCAGGCGTGCGTGGCCCGCATCGACCCGCCGTGGATTGGTGCGGTACGCTGCGCTGCCGCACCCTACGACGTGAAGAGTGCATCGAGGGAGGAATTCCCCACCGTGTCGGCAACAGCCTCGAGCCAAGGCACGACGACCTGGCCGCAGCAGATCGGCCAGTGGCTCGGCGCGATTGCTCGCGGCCTCGTGGGTGCAGGCGTGCTCGCACTCGTCTACCAGCTCGTGCACTGGTCCGGTGTGGTCGACGCTCGCGTGCTGCCTTCAATCCTCGCCGTGCTCGCCGAGATGTGGCGGCTGATGACCGATCGCGAATTCATGTGGGCTGTCATGGAAACCGTGTGGCCGGCGCTGATCGGCCTCCTGGGTGCCTGCCTCCTCGGCATACCGGTCGGGCTTGCGCTTGGTATCTCGCCGCTTGCAGAGCGCATCTCGCGCGGCCTCGTCGACGTATTGCGCTCGCTGCCGGGAACGGCGCTGATCCCCGTTTTCATGATCACCATCGGCACCGGCGACCTGATGAAGGTGATCCTCGTCGTCTTCGTCGGCGTATGGCCGATCCTGTTCAACACGATGTACGGCATCACGTCGGTGGACAAGGTTGCGATCGAGAGCGCGCTTTCGTGCCGGGTGACTGGACCGGCACTTTGGCGTCGAGTGATGCTGCCGAGCGCCGCGCCGTTCATTGCAACGGGTATCCGCTATGCGCTGCCGATCGCAATCGTGATCGTGATTGCGGACGAGCTGGTGGTGGGAAGCCCGGAAGGCATCGGGGGCTATCTGCTGCAACAGCAGACCAACATCGTGTGGCGACCGGAAGCGATCTACGCGGTGCTGCTCGCCGCCGGTGTGGTCGGCTTCGTGCTCAATCTCGCGATGGATGCGCTGTGCGAGCGTTTCGTCGGCTGGGACATGCGGCGGAGCGAGCAGACATGACGGTGGAGCAGCGCAGCTTGGATCGAGCGGGCCAAGGCCCAACACTCGAAATCTCGCCTCCCACTTCGTTGGGCCTCGCTGCGCTCGACCCAATCTACGGATTTCGCCTCGTCGGCCGCGGGCTCATCAACCTCCTCGTCGCCGGCGGCCTGATCGTCGTGCTGCTGCTGATCTGGGAGGCGGCGCTGGCAGGACGCGACCTGTTCCAGTTCAAGCCGCCATCGGTGATCCTGAAGACGCTGTGGCAGACGTGGTTGTCAGGCCCGCCGCTGCATCTCTTCATGACCGAGGCAGTGTGGCGCGACATCATGCCGAGCCTTGCACGCGCGCTTGGCGGTTGGGCACTGGGTGCGATCATCGGCATCGTCGTCGGCGTTATCGCGGGCTGCTTTCCGCGCGCCCGCGGCTACATCGATCCGGTCGTCAGCTACCTGCGCTCGATCCCGAAGGCCGCGCTGGTGCCGACGTTCATCATCGTGTTCGGCGCCAGCGAGGTCACGCGCGTGATCGCAATCGCAGCCTCGACCATCTGGCTCGTCCTGATGAACACGATGCACGGTGTGCGCACGCTCGATCCGGTGATGCGCGACACCGGCCTAGTCTACCATATCCCCGCGTGGAAGCGGCTCACCCACATCATCCTGCCCTTCGCAGCGCCTAAGATCTTTGCCGCGCTGCGCGTGACGCTGTCGCTGGCGTTGAAGGTGATGCTGGTCGCGGAGTGGTTGCTGACCGACTACGGTCTCGGCTTCTACCTGCTCGACAAGCAGCGCAATTACGAGATCGCCGAAATGTGGTCGGCGCTCTTAATGCTGGCGATCCTCGGCTATTTCCTCAATGTCGTGTTCCTAATTGTGGAGCGGCGCGTGCTTGCCTGGCACGACGGCGCCCACGGCCGGCGGGAGGCGCGATGATGGCGCAGGACGCGACATCGCTGTCAGGTGCAGCAGCGGCGTCGGCCGTCGCGCTGGCCGTCGCCGGCATCTCAAAGATCTACGGCAGCGGCAGGACGGCACAGCTCGCCTGCACGGACATCACGTTCGACGTGCGCGCAGGCGAGTTCCTGTCGATCGTCGGACCATCGGGTTGCGGCAAGACCACGCTGATCAAGATCATCGCCGGCCTGCTGAAGCCCAGCGCCGGCACGGTGGCGCTGTTCGGCAACCGGGTAGAGAGCGTTCCGGAGAACCTGTCGGTGGTGTTCCAGGACTACAGCCGCTCGCTGTTTCCTTGGCTCAGGGTGGCGGCCAACGTGTCGTTTCCGCTCGATCACCTGCCGCTGCCGAAAGAAGAGCGGACCCAACGCGTCGCCAGTGCACTCGCCGCGGTCGGGCTCGCGGGAGCAGAGCACAAGTATCCCTGGGAGCTGTCGGGCGGCATGCAGCAGCGTGTGGCGATCGCACGCGCGATCGCCTATCGGCCGAAGCTGTTGCTGATGGACGAGCCGTTCGCCTCGGTCGATGCACAGACGCGGGCGGAGCTGGAAGACCTCACCCTTAAAGTCCACCGCGACCACGGCATGACGACACTGTTCATCACCCACGACATCGACGAGTCCGTGTACCTTGCCGACCGCGTGATCGTACTGCGCCGCTCGCCGGGCCGGCTGATGACGACGCTCGGCGTGGGCCTGCCCTATCCGCGGGACCAGATCACGACGCGCGAGGATCCGGCCTTTGTGAAACTTCGCGGAGAGATTGCTCGGCTGGTGCGTGCAGCGGCGCTGGAGGAAAGGGCTTAGGATACGATAGGCATTGAGCTTCACGCGCCTCGTACGAAATGGTGCGGTACGCTTTGTTACCGCACCCTTGCAGACAAATGGGGAGGACGACACGATGCTGAGACTGATCACTGTACTTTCCGCGGTGCTCCTGGCCGGCGCAAGTCCAGCTGCAGCCCAGGCCCCGGAAACCAAGCAGATCCGCTTCGTCGCCGTGCCGTCGGCCGGCTCCTCGCTGGTGTGGATCGCGGCCGAGAAGGGCTTCGACAAGGAGCAGGGCATCGAGATCGTGATCAGACGCGACCTTGCGGCCGGGCTCATCACCGACAACATCATCGGTCGCAATGCCGAGATGGTCTACGGCGGCGCAGCGACGATGCTGTTCCCCTACGCGCGGGGCGCACCGCTCAAGATGATCGCCATCACCGATGCGGATTCGCGCTGGGAGGTGATCGTGCATCCGGATTCAGGCTTCAACTCGATCGCCGACATGAAGGGCAAGACGGTCTCCGTGATCGCGCCCAACTCGATGTGCGTCGTCGCGTTGCGTCGCGCGTTCGAGCTGCACGGCCTGCCGAAGGATCACATGAAGTTCTCCCCCGTCGCCCCGCCCGACCAGGTGGCCGCGTTCGGCGCCAAGCGGGTGGACGGCAGCTGCATGTTCGACCCCTACCGCCTCCAGATGATGAGCCAGTTCGGCGGCAAGTCGATCTGGAGCATTCTCGATCCAAAGTACAACATCGGCAAATCGCTCGGCGGCAGCCTGATCGTGCATCGCGAGTTCGCGGAGAAGAATCCCAATTCGGTTGCCGCGATCCAGCGTGCGATCGACAAGGCGGCCAAGGCAGCCATCGCGAGCCCGGAGCTCGTCTACACGACAGTCGCCAGCGCGCTGAAGCAGGACGTCGAGCAGGTCAAGCGGATCTCGCTGCCGAGGTATCTCTCGCCGCCGACCGCGCCGGCCGAGCTGAAGGAGATCGCCGACGCGATCCACACATTTGGCCTCGTCGACAAGCCGATCGACGTCGCGGGCTTCACGATGCTGCCGGGGAAGTAGCGATGGTGTCAGACCCTCCGGGTCTGACACCCTGGCGGGCAGATCCACGAACCGGTCCGTGAACCGTGTCCGAGCCTCTCAGGTTCACTGCCCAGGCGACGTTTTCCCAAAGGTGTCAGACCCGGAGGGTCTGACACCATCGAAAGGGCCATCCCATGACCACCGATCCCCACGCAGCCGCGCGGCGGGCGCAGGCGCCCGGCACCGATTACGGCGCGCTGAAATCGCTCGTCGCAAACGGCACCACACGCGTGCGCGCGAATGCCGAGCTCTCGGCGGAGGAGCGCATGAACCTCGAGGCCTACCTGCGCTACAAGACGATCACGCCGTTCGAGCGCGCGCAGTTCCACACACCTTCCTTCACGCTGCACAGGCGGGGCTTCGTCCACCTGCCCGAGATGACGGGCACCGGCGGTAAGGAAATGGATCACACCGCGCTCGAAGGCCGCTTCGACGAGATCGAGGACGTGATCGTCAAGGGCGACCGGCTGTGGTCCGTGTTCACGCTGCGTGCGAAGCACATCGGCACGATCTATCGCCAGCCTGCTACGGGCAAGATGCTCGGCATCACCGAGATGTGCGTACTGCGCTATGAGGAAGGCAAACTCGCGGAAGGCTGGTTCCTCGGCGACGAGGTGTCGATCTGTCGGCAACTGGCCATTCCCGTGGAGGTGCCGCACGCCACTGTCCCGGCTCCTGCAACCGACAGCACCGTGGCCGCCACCGTCTCCGACCTCATCGATGCTGCTGGCCCGCGCCAGAAGGCCGGCACGGCCTATGACAAGCTCAACAGCGTCGTAACGAAGCTCGCGCCGGGCAGCCGCGCGGCCGGTGGGCTCAGCGCGGAAGAGCAGGCCAACCTCGACACGTTCCTGCGCTACAAGGTCGCCAAGCCAGCCGAACGTGGCAACTATCAGACCTCGAACTACAAGGGCCATCGCCGCGGTATCGTGCACCTGCCGGAGCTGCGCGGCACACCGGGCCGGGAGCTCGACCACGGCGCGCTGGAGGGCCGCTTCGACGAGATCGAGGACATCATCGTCAAGGGCGACCGGTTGTGGTGCGCATTCACGCTGCGGGCGCATCACGTCGGCCTGCTCTACGGCATGCCCCCCACCGGCAAGGTCGTGGAGATGCTGGAGTACTGCGCCATGCGCTTCGAGGGCGGCAAAATCGCAGAAGCCTGGTTCTTCGCCGACGAGTTGGGCCTGGCCCGGCAGATCGGCATTCCCGTGCGCGTCAGGCCGGCCTGAGCATCGAGCCCAAACGGTGCATCGGCAATGCTGCGCAGGCACGGAACAGCCATACCGCTACCTGCCGCCGATCAAAGTTGGCCGTTTACCACCTGTGCTCCCGATGTAGGCCTCCCACATTCAGCCTCGATCGGCTATGGACGCGAGGGGTGGCGCGCATTCCCGGGCGGCACTCGCCGGCCATTGTCGAAACAGCCTGGAAGGAAGCCAGCCTTGGCAACGCGAGACAGCAAGGGGAAAGCCTCCCCGCACATCGAGCTGTTCGGCGAGCTCGATCCGGTCCCTCGCCTGCTGATGGGGCCGGGGCCCGTCGATCTCTATCCGCGCGTGCTGCGGGCCATGTCGGTGCCGATCCAGGGCCAGTTCGACCCTCAGTTCACCGGCTACATGAACCAGACCATGGCGCTCTACCGCCATGTGTTCCGCACGGCCAACGAGTGGACATTCCTGATCGACGGCTCGGCACGCGCAGGCATCGAGGCCTGCCTCGTCTCCCTGCTGGCGCCGGGTGAACGCATGCTGGTGCTGAACTTCGGTCGCTTCGGTCATCTGCTGATCGAGATCGGCAGCCGCATCGGCGCCGACGTCGTCTCGATCGATGCCGAATGGGGAACGGTGTTCGAGCCGGCTGCCGTCGAGGCCGCGATCAAGAAGCACAAGCCGAAGGTCGTCGCGACCTGCCAGGGAGACACCTCCACCACGATGCTGCAGCCGCTCGATCGCATCGGCGCCATCTGCCGCAAGCACGATGCGCTGCTCTATGTCGACTGCACGGCCTCACTTGCCGGCAATGCGTTCGAGACCGACGCGTGGGCCATCGACGTCGCCTCGAGCGGCCTGCAGAAGTGCCTGTCCGGACCGCCGGGCTCAGCACCGATCACCCTCAATGCGCGGGCCGCCGCTGCCATCAATCACAGGAAGCACGTGGAGGCAGGCATCAAGACCGCCGACATGGTGGAGGGCAACGGGCCGGTCATCCGCTCCAACTACTTCGATCTCGCGATGCTGATGGACTACTGGAGCCCGAAACGGCTCAATCATCATACCGAGGCCGCCAGCATGCTCTACGCCGCCCGCGAGTGCGCACGCGTCGTGCTGGAGGAAGGGCTCGACGCCGGCGTCGCACGACACGTGCAAGCCAGCGCTGCGCTGCGGGCCGGGCTTGAGGCGATGGGGCTCGCGGTGTACGGCGATGCCCGCCACCGCATGGCCAACGTCACCGGCGTTGTCATCCCCAAGGAGATCAAGGACGGTGAGCGCGTGCGCGCCCAGATGCTCAACGATTTCGGGATCGAGATCGGCACGTCGTTCGGGCCGCTGGTCGGGAAGATCTGGCGGATCGGCACGATGGGCCATGTCGCGCGCAAGGCCAATGTGCTGCGCTGCCTTGCCTCCCTCGATGCCGTGCTGCGCCGTAACGGCTATGCCGCGCCGGCGGGCGTCGGCGTGGAGGCCGCCTACAAGGCCTACGAGGTGGGCTGATATTGCCAGCGCCGCCACACCCAATCGAGCGAACCACACGAAACAACGGACGACGAAATGAGTACCGAGAACAAGATGCCGCCCCCCACGCTCCTTTCGCGCCCGGTGAAAGTGATCAACATCGGCCTCGATCGCTTCACCAGGGAGCTCGAGGGCCAGTCGGTTCCCGTCGTGCAGGTCGAGTGGTCGCCGCCCGCCGGCGGCAACGCGAAGCTCGCCGCCCTGCTCGCCAAGCTTGGAAGTTGAGAGGACCAGTGGAGAAGATCGAGCAAGCCAACGCCGAGACGTTGCGGCGCATGCTGGCCGGCGAGCCCGTGCTGGTCGACTGCATCCCCGCCCGCGAGGCGATACCGGCGCTGAAGCCCGGCATGATCCTGCATTCCGGGCCGCCGATCGAATGGACGCGCATGTGCGGCCCGATGCGCGGCGCCGTCACCGGCATCGCCGTGTTCGAGGGTTGGGCGAGCGATCTCGTCGACGCCGAGAAGAAGGCAGCCAGCGGCGCATTCGCGTTCGCGCCCAACCATCATCACGGCACCGTCGGCCCGATGACCGGCATGACCACGGTCTCCCAGCCCCTGCTCGTGGTCGAGAACCGCGCCTTCGGCAATCGCGCCTATTGTGCGATCA
>SXGT01046770.1_pt1 | contig 14946 bp, 18 predicted proteins | sample 3176221 | NCBI WGS metagenome assembly SXGT01 (sample SAMN11356862, study PRJNA531348) | freshwater metagenome | isolation source: freshwater sample F1-120 | place: China: Fuxian Lake, Yuxi | collected 2017-12-25
ATCGTGCCGACGACGAGTTCGAGGCCTTCTTGCTCGAGGTGCTCGCGGACTGGGCGATCACGGTGCCCGAGATCGGCACGTTGCACGCGGCCCGACCGCCGATCGCGATCCTCACGAGCAACCGCACGCGCGACGTGCACGACGCCCTGAAGCGGCGGTGTCTCTACCACTGGATCGAACACCCCGACTTCGATCGGGAGCTCGAGATCGTGCGGCTCCGCGCGCCGCACGTCGCGGCGGCGCTCGCTGCCGACATCGCAGGCGCCGCGGCGGCACTGCGTTCGCTCGGGCTCTACAAGCCGCCGGGCATCGCCGAAACGATCGATTGGGCCGAAGCGGTCGCCGCGCTCGGACGCGACCGGCTCGATGAGCACACGGTCGATGTCACCCTCGGGACCGTCGTGAAGTATCGCGAAGACCAACACCGCGTTCGCGCACACGGGCTCGCGGCACTCGTCGAGGCCGCAACCGCCCAAACCGCCTGACATGGCGAGCGCGACCACGACCACGGCCGGTCACCACGACGTCGACCTCGCTCGCGTCGTCGTGGCGTTCGCCCGGTCGCTGCGCGCCGCGGGTCTCGATGTCCCCGTCGACGCGACGATCGCGTATGGCGAGGCCCTCGCGCTCGTGGGCATCGACCGTGGCGAGCGGGTGTACTGGGCGGGTCGGGCGACGTTCGTTCGCCGTACCGAGGACATCGCGACCTACGACCGCGTGTTCGCCGCGTTCTTCGGTGGGCTCGCGAGTGGCCTCGCGCCGGCCGGTGCGCCCTCGGAAACGCTGCTCGCGCTCGACGCCGACCAACCCGATCACCCCGACGCAGAACCCGATGCGGTCGATCCCGACGACGACGTCGTGAGCGTTCGGTTCAGCCGGGTCGAGGTGCTGCGCGAACGCGACTTCGCTGATTATTCCGACGCTGAACACGACGAAGCGCGACGCCTGATCGCCGCGATCGCCGTCGCGGGACCGTTCCGTTCGAGCCGGCGGCTCGAACCGACGCGACGATCGCGTCGCCATCCCGACCTCCGACGGAGCGTCCGCGACTCGCTCCGTACGGATGGCGAACTGATCCGTCGCGGCTCGCGTCGGCGGTCGCTCCGGCACCGTCGGGTCGTACTCCTACTCGACGTCAGCGGGTCGATGGAGCCGTATGCACGTGCACTCATCGGTTTCGTCCATGCGGCGGCCGTCGCTCGCGGACGGGTCGAGACGTTCGCGCTCGGCACGCGGCTCACGCGGATCACCCGTGAGCTCGCCACCCGCGACCCGGATGCCGCGCTGGCGGCCGCGGCCGATCGCGTCGCCGACTGGGCAGGCGGAACGCGCCTCGGCGAGACCCTCCGCACCTTCAACGACGAATGGGGTGTGCGCGGCATGGCCCGCGGTGCCGTGGTCGTCGTGCTCTCCGACGGTTGGGACCGAGGCGCTCCCGACCAGCTCGGCGAGGAGATGGCGCGACTCGCGCGCGTGGCGCACCGCGTCGTCTGGGTGAACCCCCTCAAGGCATCGCCGGGCTACGTTCCGTTGGCGCAGGGCATGGCCGCGGCGCTGCCGCACGTCGACGAGTTCGTCGAAGGTCATTCGCTGGCGGCGCTCGAGCGGGTGGCGGCCGCGATCGCCCGGGAGGGCACGTGAAGGAGATCCTCGACGACATCGATCGGTGGCGCGACCGCGGCCATCGTGTGGCGATCGCGCGGGTGGTCGCGACCGAGGGCTCGTCGCCGCGCGAGGCCGGCGCGGCGATGGCCGTGAGCGACGACGGCGAGGTCGCCGGCTCGGTATCGGGTGGTTGTGTCGAAGGGGCCGTCGTGGCGGCCGCGCTCGAGGTGCTCGCCGGTGAGCGCGAACGCGGCGTGATCACGTTCGGCTACAGCGACGACGAAGCCTTCGCGGTCGGCCTCACCTGCGGCGGGACCGTCCACCTCTACGTCGAGGAGCTCGACTGGTGAGCGAGTCCGTCTACGAACACCTGACGTCGCGGCTCCGACTGAATCGGCCGATCGCGCTCGTGACGGTCATCGAGGGGCCGGGCCTGGGTGCCAAGCTGCTCGTCGAACCCGACGGCACCGTCGTCGGGTCGCTCGGGCAGGCCGACCTCGATCGGGTCGTCGCGCGCGATGCGCTCGGCGAACTCGCTGCCGGTCGGTCGAGCGCCCGCCACTACGGCGAACGGGGCGAGGCACGCGAGCGCGTCGTCTCGGTGTTCGTCGAGTCGTTCGCCCCACCACCGCGCATGATCATCTTCGGCGCGGTCGACTTCACCGCGGCATTGGCCGCGACCGCGAAGCTGCTCGGGTACACCGTCACGGTGTGCGACGCGCGTCCCGTCTTCGCCACGGCTCGGCGCTTCCCGATGGCCGACGAAGTTGCCAACGAGTGGCCCGACAAGCACCTCGACCGGGTGGGTGGCGACCTCGGTCCACGCGACGCGATCTGCGTGCTGACACACGACGCGAAGTTCGACGTGCCCGCCATCACGAGCGCGGTGCGTACCGAGGTCGGATATCTGGGCGCGATGGGTTCGCGACGCACCCACGAACGTCGTGTCGAGAGGCTCCGCGAGGCGGGGCTCAGCGAGGACGACCTCGCTCGGGTGATGTCGCCGATCGGCCTCGACCTCGGTGCCCGCACGCCGGAGGAGGTCGCGATCGCGATCTGCGCGGAGATCATCGCGCTGCGGACGGGTCGGGTGCCGCGTCCGTTGCGCGACACCGAGGGTCCCATCCACGTACCGTTGCAGGAGGGCTGACGATGGATCTCGGGATCGCCGGCAAGCGCGCGATCGTCGCGGCCGGCAGCAAGGGTCTCGGGCTCGGGGCGGCGACCGCACTCGCCGCCGAGGGCTGTCGGGTCGCGATCTGCGGTCGCGACGCGTCGACCGTGTCGGCGGCTTCGGCAGCGATCGGCGCGATTCCCTTCGTCGTCGATCTCGCCGACCTCGATGCGGCCGCAGCGTTCGTACGCGATGCCGCCGAGGCCCTCGGAGGCGTCGACATCCTGGTCGCCAACGCGGGCGGCCCGCCCCCGGGCACGTTCGCGACCACCGATCTCGACGCCTACCTCCTCGCGTTCGACCTCAATTGCCGGTCGTCGATCGCGATGTGTCGCGAGGCGATCCCGAGGATGCAGGCCCAACGGTGGGGGAGGGTCGTCGCGATCACCTCGGTCGGGGTCAAGCAGCCGATCGCGCACCTGATCGCGTCGAGCACTGCTCGCGCGGCGCTCACGGCCTTCCTCAAGATCACCGCGCGGGAGGTTGCCGCCGACGGCGTCACGGTCAACAGCGTCCTGCCCGGATTCCACGGCACCGAGAGGATCACGGCGATCTACGACGCGGCCGCGCTCGCTGAGCTGGCCGCATCGGTTCCCGCGGGCGTGATCGGCGACGCAGAGGACTTCGGCAAGGTGTGCGCGTTCGTGTGTTCACGGCCCGCTCGGTTCATCACGGGCGAATCGATCCTCGTCGACGGCGGGGCCTACGCAGGACTGGTGTGAGGATGGGCTTTCGGCATGTGGTCGCCCTGCAGTGGAAAGCCGAGGCGACCGACGAGCAACGGCGCAGCGCCGTCGCGGCGTTGCGGCGACTTCCCGACCTCGTCCCGACGATCCGGTCGTACGTGGTGGGCGAGGATGCGCGGGTCAACGACGGCAATCACGACCTCGTGATCGTCGCCGACTTCGACGACCTCGACGGCTACCTCGTATACCGCGACCATGCGGAGCATCAGCGCGTGATCACGAACGAGCTCGCACCGATCGTCGCCCGGCGGGCCGCCGTCCAGCACACGACCTGACGTCGGCGGTCAGGCGCTCGTCGCGGCGAGTTCCTTGGCCCAGCGATAGTCGGGCTTGCCACTCGGTGAACGCACCATCTCGTCGACCACGACGAGACTGCGCGGCACCTTGTAGCCCGCGATGTGCCCGCGGCAGTGGTCGGCGAGCTCGTCGAGGGTAGCGGTCTGCTCGTCGCGGAATTGCACCAACGCGCAGACGTGCTCACCCCACCGTTCGTCGGCGCGCCCGACGACGGTGGCGTCGAACACCGCCGCATGGCTTTTCAGCGCGGCCTCGACCTCTTCGGGGAAGATCTTCTCGCCGCCCGAGTTGATGCACTGACTCCCACGTCCGAGCACGGTGATCGTGCCGTCGGCCTCGCGTACGGCCTTGTCGCCGGGGATGGCCCAACGCGTGCCGTCGGGCGCCGTGACGAACGTCGCCGCCGACTTCGCGTCGTCCTTGTAGTAACCGAGCGGAACGTGTCCGCGCCGGGCGAGCATGCCGACCTCGCCGACCGCGACGACCTCGAGGTCGTCGCCGATCACGGTGGTGGATTCGTTCATCCGGAACTTGGGTCCCTCGGCAGTGACGTCGACCGATCCGTTGGCGCCGGTCTCCGACGCGCCGAAGCTGTCGAGCACCATCGCGTTCGGCATGCGCTTCGCGAACTCGGCCTTGATCGTCGGCGACAGGATCGCGCCGCCCGACACGAACGCGAACACGCTGGCCGGGGCAGGACGATCCGCGAGCGCATCGACGAGCGGTCGGGCCATCGCGTCGCCCACGATGCTCACGGTGTTGATGCCCTCGTCGTCGCAGAGCTGCCAGAGCGCAGCGGGGTCCATCTTGCGTTGCGTGTTGAGGACGAGCTTGCCGCCACCGAACAGCGTGACCATCGAGGTCCACTGTGCGTTGCCGTGCATCAGCGGCGCGAGTGCCATCGTGCAGAGCTGCGCCTCGCCGATGTTGTCGACGATCCGTTCGGGCGCGCTGATCGGCTCGCCGCCGTAGTTGCCGCCGCCGAGAGCTGCGAAGAAGATGTCTTCGCCCCGCCACATGACGCCCATGGGCATGCCGGTCGTGCCGCCCGTGTAGAGCACGTAGAGGTCGTCGGGGGAACGAGCGCCGAAGTCGCGTTCGGGCGACGCGGCTTCGAGCGCGGCCTCGTAGCCGACGGAGGCGAGCGTGTCGGTCGTCCCGGTGCCGTCGTCGAGACGCAGCAGCGTCTGCAGCTTCGGCAGGCCGCCGATCACCTCCTCGACGCGCGGGCCGAAGTCGGCCTCGTAGATCAGTGCGACGAGGTCGGCGTTGTCGAAGAGGTACCCGAGTTCCTCCGCGACGTAGCGATAGTTGACGTTGATCGGGACGACCCGCGCCTTGAAGCAGCCGAGGAACGACTCCATCCATTCGGCCCGGTTGTGCGCGTGGATGCCGACCCAGTCGCCCGGCCGCACCCCGCGCGCCGCGAGCGCGTGGGCCAGGCGGTTCGCGCGGGCATCGAGCTCCGCGTAGGTGAGTCGACGGTCGCCCGCCACGAGGGCGACGCGGTCGGGGACGCGGTCGGCGACGATCTCGAACAGGTCGGCGAGGTTGAACTCCATGGGCGAGGACTGTATCGGCACGCCACGCGGCACCGCCGGGTCGCGATACCGTCCGGGCCGTGCACGCCCGATCGTTCACCCGTGGAGTCGTCGCGACGCCGCACTACCTCGCGTCGGCAGCGGGCCACGACGTCCTCGCCGCGGGTGGCAATGCCGTCGACGCGATCGTGGCGGCGAATCTCGCGCTCGGCGTGGTGGCGCCGTACTACTGCGGGTACGGCGGCGATCTCCTGGCCGTCGTCTGGGACGGCGCGATCCACGGCTACCGCAGTACCGGTCGCAGCCCCGCGGCCGCCTCCGTCGACCATGTTCGCGCCGAGGGGCACGCGGCGATGCCCGTGTTCGGTCCGCACACCGTGACCGTCCCCGGTGCAGTGCGCGGCTGGTTCGATCTGCTCGAACGGTTCGGCACGCGGAGCTTCGCCGACCTCGCCCGCCGGGCGATCGAGATCGCGGAGGATGGCTTCGTGCTGACCCGCCCCGGCGCGTTCCGGGTTTCCGGGTCGGTCGCGATCATCCGCGCGATGTATCCGGCCGGCGTCGACGCGCTCGCCGCCGTCTACGGAGGCGCGGCCGATGGCCGACGGCTCCGCCTTCCCGCGCTCGCGCACACGATCCGCACGCTCGCGACCGACGGCCCCGACGCGTATTACGCGGGTCCGATCGGCGCCGCGATCAGCGCGACGCTCCAAGCTCACGGCAGCCCGATGACCGAAGCCGACCTCGCGTCGCACGCGTCGGCGTGGGTCGACCCGCTCTGCGCGTCGTTCGCGGGCCGGACGGTCGCCGAGTTGCCGCCGCCGACCCAGGGCATCACCGCGCTCGAGATGTTGCGGCTCGCCGACACGTGTGATCTCCCCGCGGGCGGGGTCGAGCGCGACCACCTGCTCGTCGAGATCGCCAAGCTCGGCCTGGCCGACCGCGACCGGTTCGTCACCGATCCCGACTGCATGACGATCGATCCCGAGATGCTCGTCGCCGAGCAGCATCTCGCGACGCGACGAGCCGCGCTCGACCGCGACTGTGCGCGCCCGTTCGAGCCCCGGCGTTCACCCGACGGCGGTACCGCCTACCTCTGCGCGGCCGATGCTGATGGGTTGTGCGTCAGCTTGATCCAGTCGAACTTCAGTGCGATCGGCTCCGGGGTGCACGTCGCGGAGTGGGGGATCAACCTCCACAATCGCGGCGCTTCGTTCTCACTCGACGCCGATCACGTGAACGTGCTCGCGGGGGCGAAGCTACCGATGCACACACTCATCCCCGCGCTGGTGTTGCACGACGGCCGTCCGACGCACGTGTTCGGCACGATGGGTGGCCACGCGCAGGCCCAGGTGCATCTCCAGGTGCTGACGCGGCTCCTCGTCGACGGCGACGATCCGCAGTCGGCGATCGACGCGCCGCGGTGGGCCCTCGACCCGGCGACCGCCGTCGTGAGCGCGGAATCGCGCCTCGGACCGGTCTGGTCGGAGGCGATGAGCAAGCGCGGTCACGACGTCCGCACGATTCGTGGATTCGACGACGGCGTCGGTCATGCGCACGCGATCGAGTTGCTCGCCGATGGCATGCGCGCGGGCTGCGACCCGCGTGCCGAGAGCGCGTTGGCGGGGTGGTGACGATGCCGGCTCGGGTCGCGACGATCCCGAACCTGATCTCGTTCGCGCGGCTCGCGTGCGTACCGTTGTTCTTGTACCTCTTGTGGGGCGCCGAACGACCCGTGGTCGCCGCCTGGTTGCTCGCGGTGCTCGGCGCGACCGATTGGATCGACGGCTGGATCGCGCGCCGGTACGACCAGGGATCCGAACTCGGCAAGGTCCTCGACCCGACGGCCGACCGCGCCCTGTTGATCGCGGGCGCGGTCGCCCTCCTCGTCGAGAACCTTCCGGCGGTCGTGCACGTCTTCGTCTGGGTCGTGCTGGTGCGCGAGATCCTGATCGCGGTGGTCACCGTCGGTCTGGCGCTCGCGGGTGCCCGTCGGATCGATGTCGTGTGGGCCGGCAAGGCCGGAACGCTCGCCGTGATGTTCTCGCTCCCGCTCCTGCTCGTCGCGCACCATATCAACGGCTTCTGGGAGACCGTGTCGTGGGTCTGCGGTTGGGGGTTCGGCATCGGCGGGATCGCGCTCGGCTACTTCGCCGCGGCGAAGTACGTCCCCGAGGCACGGCGCGCGCTCGCCGACGGACGGGCGGCGAGGGCCGCCGCGGGGTCGCGCTAGCTTCGATCGTCCCGAGTGTCGACACCGAGAGGTGGCCCCATGGAGTTCCCCGCCGAACTGCGGTACAGCCGTGAGCACGAGTGGTTGCGCCTCGACGGCGACGAGGGCGTCATCGGGATCACCGACTTCGCCCAGGACAGCCTCGGCGACGTGGTCTACGTCGCCGTTCCCGAGGTCGGCGCGGTGCTCGGGGCCGACGATCAGTGCGGCGAGATCGAGTCGACGAAATCGGTGTCGGATCTCTACTCGCCGGTGGCCGGTACCGTGGTCGCGGTCAACGAGGCACTCGCCGCTGCGCCCGAGTTGCTCAACTCCGACCCCTACGGCGAGGGGTGGATCGTGCGGGTCCGGTTCGCCGACCCCTCGGGCGTCGACGCGCTCCTCGACGCCGACGCGTACCGGGCCTACGTCGAGGGTTGATCCCCCTGCCGCGGGGCTCGGCCGCAGCGGGGCCGGGCGGGCACGGCGGTCCACGACCCAGGTCCTATTCTCGTGCGGTGATCTGCGGTCGCTGTGCACACGACAACCCCGAGGGTGCGAACTACTGCTCGGCGTGCGGTGCTCCGCTCACGCCACCCGAGGAGACCACGCTCACCCTCGCGGCCGTGGCGTCGGCCGAAGACGCCGACGACCTCGCGGGATGGCTCGACGGTCTGCCCGACGGCGTCGGCCTGCTCGTCGTGCGCCATGGTCCGGCCGAGGGCTCATCGTTCCGGCTCGATGCAGGCGACACCACGATCGGCCGCCACCCCGATTCGGACATCTTCCTCGACGACATCACGGTGTCGCGCCGGCACGTCGAGATCGACCGCCGCGCGAACGGGTACCACCTGCGCGATGCCGGGTCGCTCAATGGCACCTACGTCAACAAGACGCGCGTCGACGATCGCGCGCTGCGCCACGGCGACGAGATCCAGGTCGGCAGGTTCCGGCTGACGTTCGTGGTCGGCGGGCAGGGCACGTCGTGACGAACGATCACCTGTCGATCGGCGACGTGCTCGAGGTGCTGCGCGACCAGCACACCGACATCACGATCAGCAAGATCCGATTCCTCGAGAGCCAAGGGTTGATCTCACCCGAACGCACGCCGTCGGGGTATCGCAAGTTCTATCCCGACGATGTGGCGCGGTTGCGGTGGATCCTCGAGCAACAGAGCAGCCATTTCCTCCCGCTCAAGGTGATCAAGGAGCGCCTCGACGGTATGGATCGCGACGGGGTCAAGCCCGGTCGGGATCCGGAGGCCGACGACGACGTGCCCGGGATCGACAAGGAGACCAAGGAGACCGCGGTCCACGCGCTGTTCGAGTCGGCCCGGCGGGCGCAGGTCGACGCCGAGGCGCAGCGCCAGGCGGCGATCGTGGCCGCCGCCGAACTCGACGACGATGTCGACGAACTCAGCGTGGGCGTCACCGGCGTGAGCCTCACTCGGGCCGAGCTCGCCCGGGCCGCCGGGCTCGACGAGCACGAGATGGCCGAACTCGAGTCGTACGGACTCGTGGCGCCGACCTACGACCATCCCGATCAACCGCTCTTCGGCGACGAGGCGCTCGCGACGGCGCGATCGGCCGCCGGATTCCTGCGCTTCGGAGTCGAGGCGCGGCACCTGCGCATGTACCAGCATTTCGCCGAACGCGAGGCTGCGTTGTTCGACCAGGTGCTCCTCGGGTTTCGCCAGCGCCGCAATCCGGAGGCCCAGGCAAAGCTCGAAGAGACGCGGCGCGAACTCACCACCTTGGGTCGGCGGCTGCGCTTCGCGCTGTTGGCGCAGACCGTTCGGCGCCAGTCGAACTGAGCGGGTCCGGTGGTACCATCGCCGAGATGATCCCGCTCTCGCTGGTCGGTGTGCGAGTGGAGGTTCCCTCCAATCAGCCGATCGTGCTGCTCCGGGAGATCGAAGGCACTCGCTACCTGCCGATCTTCGTCGGGGCACCCGAAGCCACCGCCATCGTGTACGCGATGCAGGGCATGGATACGCCCCGACCGATGACCCACGATCTGTTCAAGCAGGTCCTCGACGACCAGCAGGTCGTGCTCCACCGGGTCGACATCACCGCGCTCGAGGACCGCACGTTCTTCGCCGAACTGCACCTGGAGCACGACGGGGTCACGCGGCGCGTCGACTCCCGGCCCTCCGACGCGATCGCGCTCGCCGTTCGTTTCGGGCCCGACCAGGTCACGATCTTCGCCGACGAGTCGGTGATGGACGAGGCCGGCGTCGAACTCCCCGAAGACGGCGACGAAGCCGAGGTCGAGGTCGAGCAGTTCCGCGAGTTCCTCGAGACGATCTCGCCCGAAGACTTCGCCGACTGAGCCCCGGTTCGACCACGGTCGGGGGCGCTGACCTGGTGTTTCGCGCGCCCATCTCCCTCGATGTCTGGTCGAGGGTTCAACCCTCGACCAGAGCTACACGTTGACGCAGGCCGCGGCTTCTGTTTACCTTCACATCCCCGTAACTACGGGTTTGTGATCTTGCCGCGAGCCAGGGCCCCGGGCCAGAACGGAAGTCCGATCCATGTCTGCATCCACATCGGGAACCGGTCCGACCGGTCCCGCCGAGGACCCCGTCGGCTCCTACCGGGGCCCACAGGTCTGTGCCATCGTCGGGATCACCTATCGCCAACTCGACTACTGGGCCCGCACCGACCTGGTCCGGCCGTCGGTGCACGACGCCGCGGGTTCCGGCACGCAGCGCCTCTACAGCTATCGCGATCTCGTCGAGCTCAAGGTCGTGAAGAAGTTGCTCGACGGTGACGTCTCATTGCAGGCCGCACGCAAGGCGATCTCGTATCTGCGCGACCACCTCGGCGCCGACCTCGCGTCGGCGCACCTCGTCCTCGAGGGCGACCGATCGCTGCTCGCGTTCACCGGCGACCAGATCGTCGACCTGCTCCGCGAGGGCCAGGGCGTGCTCAACATCGTGTCGCTCGACCCGGTGAAGAACGAGCTCGACGCCAAGATCATCGAGCTCGCTGCACCCGATGCCGACGAGCGGCCCGCGGCCGCGCTCGGGTGAGCGCGCTGCGGAAGAGTCCGCTCGATGATGTGCATCGTGCGCTCGGGGCGCGTCTCGTCGAATTCGGCGGCTGGGACATGCCCATCCAGTACACCGGAGTGATCGAGGAGCATCGCGCGTGCCGCGAGGCAGCGGTGGTCTTCGACGTCTCGCACCTCGGCACGGTCCGGGTGCGCGGCGCGGGCGCCTACGACGTCCTTCAAGCCGCGTTCACCAACGACCTCGCTCGGATCGGCCCGGGGCGGGCGCAATACACGCACCTGCTCGACGCGGACGATGCGCACGTCGTCGACGACATCATCGTCTGGTGGGTCGACCTCGACGACTTCTTCGTGATGCCGAATGCGTCGAACACCGACCGACTCGTCGCCGCGCTGGGGACAGCGCCCGCGACGACGATCGCCGACATCACGGCGACCCGCGCCGTGTTGGCCGTGCAAGGCCCCGCCGCACGCGAACGTCTGCGGGCGGTCAGCGCGGCCGCGGCGTCGGTGCCGCGATTCCGCGTCGAACGTGTCGCGATCGAGGGTTTGACCGGCCTTCACGGGGGCGTTGCCGATCCCGTCGAGTGCTTCGTCGCCGGCACCGGCGACACCGGCGAGGACGGCGTCGAGATCCACGTCCCGGCGCCGGCGGCTCCCGCGCTGTGGTCGGCGATCGCGGGCGCGGGCGTCGTTCCCGCCGGGCTCGGCGCGCGCGACACATTGCGGCTCGAGGCGGGGCTCCCACTGCACGGCCATGAGCTCGGGGAGGGGATCACCCCGTGGCAGGCGAACCTCGGGTGGGTCGTCCGGCTCGACAAGGGCGACTTCCGCGGTCGGGCCGCGCTCGTCGCCGAGCGCGAACGCGGTGTCTCGCGGATCATCCGCGGCCTCGCGGTCGACGGCCGGCAACCGCCGCGCGCCGGCTGCGCGGTGCTCGTCGGCGACACGACGGTGGGTGAGGTGACGAGCGGCAACTTCTCGCCGATGCTCGGTCACGGGATCGCGCTCGCGTTCGTCCCTCGCGACCTCGCGCTCGGCACAGCCGTCGACATCGACATCCGCGGGCGGCGACTCGCGGCCGAGTTGGTGGCGCTGCCGTTCGTCGGTAAGCGTTGAGCCGATGGTTCACCGGCGCGACGACGCCGAGCGGCCACCCGCGGCGCCGTGATCCGTGACGCCCGCCGCGAGGATCTCGCGGAGATCGCCGCGCTGATCCGCGAACTCGCGGAATACGAGCGTCTGCTCGACGCGGTGCGCTGGACCGAAGACGAACTGGCCGCGGCTGTGTTCGGCCCCGACGCCGTCCCGAAGGTCGTCATCGCCGAGACCGACGACGGCAGCGTGGCCGGGATGGCGCTGTACTTCCCGACGTTCTCGACGTTTCGTGGCACACCCGGGATCTGGCTCGAAGATCTCTACGTGCGGCCGCCGTACCGCAACGCCGGGTACGGGCGTGCCCTACTCGAGGAGTTGCGGACCCGCACCGCACACCGCATCGAGTGGAGCGTGCTCGACTGGAACGAATCCGCGCAGGGGTTCTACCGCCGCCTCGGCGCGTCGCCGATGGGCGAATGGACGACGTGGCGCTGGTTGCCCGCCGGCGAAGTCGACGAACCCCCCGCCGACTCGCCGCCCGCCGACCCGCCGGGGGAGTGAGCGGCCGGTTACCGCCCGCGCAGCGAGGCGAGGTGATCGTTGAGAAAGCGGTCGTCGGGGTCGTGGGTGTCGCGGACGCGCCACCAGTCGTCCCAGTGCGGGTACCGCGGCGCGAGGTCGGCCCCGGTACGGAAGTGCACCTTGCCCCAGTGTGGGCGTCCGTCGTGGGCGAGCAAGATCGGTTCGGCGGCGCGGAACAATGCCTCGCAGTCGTCGTCGGCGCCGAGGTGCACCGAGATCGTCACGCTCGGCCGGCCGGTGTGCGGCGAGAGCCAGATGTCGTCGCCGGCGACGGTGCGGTACTCGACGGGCCACTGCACGTCGGGCCGCTCGGCCAGCATCCAGGTGCGGAGTGCCGCGAAGCAGGCCGGCCCCGCGACGGCGGGCACCGAATACTCCATTTCGTTGAAGCGCAGTTCGCGCCGGCTCGGCAGGATCGCGTTCCAGTGGTCGATGCGTTCGCGCTTGCGGTCGGCGAGGGGGTCGGGGTCGGCCTCGGTGAACGCGAGCGCCTTGTGCTCCACGAGATCGCGATGCGGGAACCAGAAGAACTCGTAGTGGCGCGTCGCGGCGATGTGATCGGCGAGGGTGCCGAGCACTTCGCCGCCCGGTCCGTGCCAGATGCGTTCGTGGAGCCGGTAGGTCGGCACCACCGCGAGCGTGAGCGCGGTGACGATCCCGACCCCGCCGAGCGAGACGCGCGCGGCGGCGAACAATTCGGGCCGCTCCTCGGGCGAACAGGTCGTGATGGCGCCGTCGGCGGTCACGATCCGGGCACCCACGATTGCGGTGGCGACGTTGCCGAGCGCGGGCCCGGTGCCGTGCGTTCCGGTGCCGGTGGCACCCCCGATCGTCTGCACGTCGATGTCGCCGAGATTGTGCAGCGCGAGGCCCTCGGCCTGGAGCGCTGCGGCGAGATCGGCGAGGACGGTGCCGCTGCCCACGGTGGCCGTTGAGCGATCGGGCGCGATCGTCTCGATGCCGGCGAGACCTTCGGGAGCGACGAGCACGCCATCGGTCGCACACAACGCGGTGTTGGAGTGACCGGTGCCGCGCATGCGGACGATCCGGCCGGCGTCGGCCGCGTCGCGGACGATCGTCGCGACCTCGTCGTCGGTCCGCGGGACCGGGTGTTCGGCGGGGGAGCAGCGGATTCGACCGGACCAGTTCGACCACGACGGCATCGAGCGGAGAATATGGCCCGATGAGCGACGTGTGCGGCCGGGCCGAACAGTTCGAGATCCTGTCGGAGGCGCGCGCCGCTCGGTGGGCCGGGTTCGCTCGTTGGGACACGACGTACTACCCCAAGTTCCTCGGGTTGGTGGTCGAGGAGGTGCGCCTCGACTACGCGCGCATGCGTTTGCCGTACCGGCCGGAGTTCCTGCAACCCGCGGGCGTGTGGCACGGGGGAGCGATCGCTTCGCTCGTCGATACCGTCGTGGTTCCCGCCGTCGGTTCCGGCTACGACCAGCCGCGGCCGATGTTCACCATCGACCTGCAACTCCGTTACCTCGCGCCGATTCCACCCGACGCCGACGCGGTGGCGGAGGGCTGGGTGACCCTGCGCGGCCGTTCGACGCTGTTCTGCGACGCGGAGGTGCGGATCGGTGGGCTCGACGGCCAGGTGGCGGCCACCGCGACGCTCGTCTACAAGGTCAGCTCGAAGGCGGCGCCCCCGACCGCTTGAGGTCCTGGCGCGGGTGGCGGGCCGCGGCGGGTCGGCGTCAGACGGCCCCGACCGCTCGGAGCGCGACGCGCGACTCGCAACGACGTACCGACACGATCCGGTCGGTTCGGAAGCTCGCCACGCGCACCGAGAACGCGCTCAACGTCGCGTGACGGCCGTCGCCGGCGAAGAAGGTGGTGAGCGGACCTTCGAGCACGTAGCTGTCGGCGTCGTCGACGGTCTCGGTCGTGCCTTCGGTCGTCACGATCTCGAACATGTCGCCTCCTCGCGGACCCCGGTCGGGTGGGGGAGATCGACCGTACGACGAACGGCCTGTGGAACGTCAGTGCGATTTCGCGGCCCGCGCTGTGGAACAGCGGCCGCGGACTGTGCGAAACCGTGCGGCGCCGTGACTAGCGCGGTGCTCCGACGCGTTCCGCCTCGTCGAGGAAGTCGACCAGCACGGCGTTCCACGCCGCCGCGCGCTCGAAGTAGGGGGAGTGGCCGGCGTCGTCGATCACGACGCGTCGTGCGCCGATCGCGTCGGCCGCCTCGGCGAGGAGCGCGGCGGGGAAGAGGTCGTCGTGCGAACCGCTGATCCAGAGCTTGGGGCCGGGAACCGCACGCACCGCCGCGGCCTCGAAACGGGTTCCGACGAGCACGCCGACCATCGGGCCCATGGGCGGGGCATGGAAGGTGTTGAGTTGTTGGTACAAGAACGCGAGAGCGGGGTCGCGTTCGAGGAGCTGCGGCCCGATCGCCGGGTGGCAGCCGAGTTGGTCGGCCGCGACCGTTCCGGCTCCGCTCTCGGCCCAGGCGCGAAAGTGCTCGTCGAGCGCCGGGGTCCACACGCCGGCGACCGTGTTCGCGAGCACGAGTGACGCCACGCTCCCGGGATGAGCGAGCGCCAGGCCCGCCGCCCACCAGCCGCCCATCGATTGACCCACCACATGGGCGCGTTCGGTACCGGTCGCCGTGAGGACCGCGGCGAGGTCCGAGACGCACGCGTCGAGCGTGAAGTCGCCGCTCGC
>SXGT01302717.1_pt1 | contig 14945 bp, 14 predicted proteins | sample 3176221 | NCBI WGS metagenome assembly SXGT01 (sample SAMN11356862, study PRJNA531348) | freshwater metagenome | isolation source: freshwater sample F1-120 | place: China: Fuxian Lake, Yuxi | collected 2017-12-25
CGACGGCGACGATTCCTGGCTAGGCCACGGGCCGCTCTCGGCGAGATTTTGCGAGGAAACGCCTTCGAAGCGCACATCCAGCTCGCCAGTCCGTCGCCGTCGCCGTCGCCGTCAACGTCAACGCTCACGTCAACGTCAACGTCAACGAAGGGCAGCCCCCGGCAATTGTTGGACAGCTCTTGAGCGCGCGTAGCGCGCGATTTGGGGGAGACCGACGCGCGTAGCGCGGCGAGTGGGGGCACCCCTTCTTTCTCGCTGGATCGCGCCTAACCGAACGGCGTCGGCGCTAGAACCGGAGCGTGAGCTCGGCGCGAATGCCCTCGAACGCGGGGAAGATGCGGCACACGCCGCTCACGCACTTGAGGCCGCCCCGCTGCTGTCCCACGAGCAACTTCACGTTGTCGTTGGGGGTGATCCGGTAGAGCAGCGAGCCGTTCAGGTAGTAGGTCGGGAAGCCGGCGCGCGTCGTGTATTCGAAGCCCTGCGTGAACACCCAAGTCGGCGCGATCTTGAGCGACGTGTAGGTCTCCCCCTCGCGCCAGTAGGCTTCGGCCGTCCCCGTCTGCAGGTTCTCGCCCTCCTGCCAGCGGAGCCGGTGGCGGCCCACGACCTCCGCGGCGTACGGCCCCGAGATCTGCTTGTTCACCAGGAACTGCATCGATCCCTCGCGGTAGAAGGGATGGTCCGAGTCCTTCACGTCGTTGCGCGCGTTCGTGGAGGCGAAGACCCACGACTGGTCGTTGTCGAAGCGCCACTCGAAGCCGGTGGTCACGTCGTGCACGACCGTCTGCATCTCGTCCGCCTTCGCGCCGCGGAAGCGACCTGCCGCGTCGCAGCCACCACCCGGGACCTCCGACTTCGTCCGGTAATAGCCGAGCGCCCCGTAGACCAGGAGCCTCTGGCGGATCCGCACGTCGGTGCGGAGCCGTCCACCGTCGACGCACGCGTTGAACGACCCGAACATCGCGTCCTGCGTGATCGGCTCGGTGGTCGGCAACGCGCTGTACGCGAGCGCGGAGAACGCACCCGCGCGGGTCCCGTTGATCGCCGCCGACAGGGGGTAGAAGCTCCGGTAGCTCTTCACCTCCAGCGTGTTGTTCACGTTGCCGAAGCTCGTCGCGAGCACCCCGTAGATCGCGTTCCCTTGCGTGTCCGCTTGACGGGGGTCGTCGAGCGCGCGGCGCTGCACGGCGCCCTCCACGTACAGCGAGCCGTGCTTCCACAGGCTCGGGATCTCGACGCTCTGGCTCGCGACGACCACCTCCGTCGAGGACGCGACGGGACTGGCGACGCTGGACACGCTGGCCATCCACGCCTGTGTGTCGTCGGGGGCGCACGAGCCGAGCGGCGCGTCGAAGACGCCGCCGCCGACGACCTTGCCCGCCGCGTCGTACTGGTACGGTGCGCACCGAGTGAGGCGCGCGATCCGCGATCCGAGGACGAGGGGGAGCCCGCGGCCCGACTGGATCTCGGCGCCGACGATCCGGTCCGAGCCGTACAGGGGTTGCGCGCTCTTCGCGTCGCCCGCGATGGGCCGCGGCAGGTAGAGCGCGCGGCCGCTGGCCTCGTCGATGCGGGTCGGGTTGGCGAAGCCGGCGACGAGCACCACCTGGAAGGGATCGTGCTGGACGACCGCCTTCCCGCCGAAGATCGTCGTGTCCACGCCCAGCTCGTCGAGCTTGCGCGCCGAGAGGACGAGCCCTCGCCCGAGCTGCACGTACGCGTCGCCGGCCGTCACCTCGATCCCCGGCCGCTTGTAGGTGAGCCAGAGCTTCGCGGGGTACACGGTGTCCCGGAAGCGCGACGCGCCGTCCGCCACCGCGTTCTTCTTCTCCCGGGGGTCGGCGAAGTCCCGATCCTCGGGCCGGAGCCAGTAAAGTGAGGCGTCGAGGCGCGTGCCGAGCGTGAGCTTGTCCCACTTGAGCAGCACGTTCAGCTTGTTGATGAACGCACCCCACCCGTTGTCGTTCGGCAGCTCCCCCTCGGCGGTACGAGCCGCGAACCGCTGCGTGCCGATGGCGGTCTCGGTCACGTCGACCGAGACGGGCTTGCCATCCACCTTCGCGAGCTCGACCGCCCGTGCCGGCGCCGCCCACGAGCCAAGGACGAGCAACATCGCCACGAGGCCTGGCTTCTTGGCTGGGAGCACGCGCGTAGATTGCCCGAAATCCGGGCGCGCCCCCAAGGACTATCCGCTACTCCACGGCCTGGCCGGCGACGAGGCGGGTCACGTCCGCCTCGATGAGCTTCTCGTCGCCCGGGTTGTACCCTTCCCGTACGCGGACGACCTTGCCGCTCTTGTCGATGAGGATGACCAGGGGCTCCGACTTCTTCGGGTTGAGGATGCTCGCGATGCGCGAGTCCTCGTCGTACAGGACGGGGAAGTCGAGGTTGTTCCGCTTCGCGAACGCCGGCACCTCGCCCATCGTGTCGGGCCCGTCCATCGCGATGGCGAGCACCACGAAGCCCTTCGCGCTGTTCGCCGTGTGGATGCGCCGGATGTGCGGGAACGCGGCCAGGCACGGCTTGCAGTACGTCGCCCAGAAATCGATCAGGATCACCTTCTTCCCGAGGTGATCGGACAGGCGCACGGTCTTGCCGTCGAGATCGCGCGTCGTGAAGTCCTGCACGCTCGCCGTCGTGGACGTGGCGGCCGACGCACTCGACGAGGAAGCCGCCGTGGACGCGGGCGTCTTCGCATCAGGCGCCCCGCACGCGGCGAGCATGAAGGGGACGGCGAACGAAACCACGGCGCGCGAGGAGCTCATGCCTCTGGCATAGCACGAACCCGGACGCTGGCGCTCGCGCGGACTACGTTCCGGACGGCTTGTAGATGTTGTTGACGAAGTTCAGCCAGCTGTCGAAGTCCTGCCGGACCTTGTCGCTCGTGGTGCCCTGGGCATATCCGCCCTCGTGCGCCTCGAGGATCTCCATCGTGCGCGGGTCGACCCACGCGTTCCACGGGAGGGCGGCCGCCGTGTAGAAGACGCCGAGGTTCTTGTTCCCGGGGTCGAGCGCGATCGTGTACTTCGGGTTCTGCGCGATGCCGAGCCAGGCGTCGAGGTCGGCCAGGACGGCGGGCGTGCCGCCCGTCTTGCCCTCGGCCACCGTGGTGAGCAGGATCATCCCCTTGGCCTTCATCTCGTCGGCGATCGGGGCGATCAGCTGCGACTCGAGCTTGCAGTACCCGCACCAGATGCCCGCGGCCTGGATGTGGATGAGCTTGATCGTCTTCGCCTTCGGATCGTAGTAGTCCGCCATCGAGAAGGGCTTCAGGCCCCCCGCCTTGTCGCCGTTGATGTAGCCGACGAACTTGAAGTTCGCGATGCGGTCGCCAGGCTTCCCAACAGCGGTCGCCTTGTGCGTCCCCGAGGTGGTGCCGATGCCCGTCGAGGGGTACGGCACCCCGTCCGGGTTCTTGCCCGTGGTGTCGACCGCGGCGCCGCCCGTCGGATCGAGCCCCTTGTCTTGCTCCGGCGCCTTCTCCTGCGTCGTGGTTCCTGCGGAGGAACAACCGGACACGGCGATGATGGCGAGCAGCGAGACGACGGACACGGCCAAGGGGAGCGCGGGGTTTCTCATGTGACACCTCGAGAGGTTGGTGCTATCCGATCGATGCGGCTCGAAGCTAGCTCGACCGACGCTACGGTCAAGCGGTAATCGTGCCTCACCGACAAGTGTTCTCCATTTCCGTCCAGGCGCAACCACGTGCCAGTGAGTTCCTGGCCGTCCCTTTCCAGCTTTACGAAAATCTTCCGCTCACGCCGCGCGCCTTCCCCCGGCGATCCGGCGAACTATCGGGGTCAACAACATGAAGTTGCAAGCATTTTTCTGGGCGGCGCTCGGCGCCCTCGGCAGCGTCGTCGTCGTCGGTTCGGGTTGTTCGAGCGGGACGAACACCGTCCTCCCGGCGCCTCCCGCCAAGTGCGAGACGGCGAAGTGCGCGAAGGGTAACGAGTGCATCGAGGAGAAGGGCGAGACCAAGTGCCGCCTCCTCTGCCTCGCCCAGCGCACGTCAGGCACGGTCCAGGGGTGCCCGGCCAACTTCAACTGCGTGGCCCCCGAGCCGGGCAAGGGCGCAGCCTTCTACTGTCAGGCGGGTAAGCAGCTCGTGAAGACCCCCGGTGAAAAGCAGTGGGGCGCGCCGTGCAACCCGACGGGGGGCAAAGAAGCGAACCCGGACTGCGACAGCACCAACCTCTTCTGGTGCTTCGGGACGGCACCCACCGACGCGCAGGCCTACTGCACCCGCTACAACTGCGCGGACGACAGCGACTGCCCCGCGGAGTTCGCCTGCGTCGACGTCAACAGCAAGCCCGACGTGGTCGACGCGAAGCGCGGCGCGATCGGGGCCACGGTGAAGGTCTGCAAGCGTCGCGAGTTCTGCAACTCGTGCAAGCTGGACATCGACTGCCCGCCGGACTCCAACGGCCGCCTGCAGGCGTGCCTCGACCTGAACGGCGAGAAGTTCTGCGCGCCGGCGTGCTCGCGCGACACCAACTGCCCCAACGAGGGCCGGTGCAACGCCACCCTCGGCTACTGCGAGCACCGCGCCGGCACGTGCAAGATCTCCGGCGAGCTCTGCTCCCGGTGCGAGTCCGACAAGGACTGCAAGAACGGCGGCGCCTGCACGAAGGACGACTACTCCACCGAGAAGTTCTGCACCTCGCTGCCGGCGTCGTGCGCCGACTGCCCCAAGACGGTGGGCGATGCGCACCAGGGGAGCTGCATCAACCAGGCGAGCGACCCGCTGAAGGGGCACTGCGTCGGCGTGTTCCTGCTCAATGGTCAGCCCGCCGGCATCGGCTGCTACACGCCGAACCGTAAGTAGTCCAGGTTCCAGGGGCCACGTGCCCGACCTGCGCGGTCGCCTTTTCAAGGAAGCCGAGCGGCCCCTCGAGCTCCGCGGTCAGGTTCGCGGGGGGTCGGCGGCGATGAGCGCGAGCCAGAGGCCGGCGGCGACGCCCATGAGCGCCGCGATCGGCATGTCGAACCGCGCGTGGGAGGCGATCGCGAGCGCGAGGACGGCGGTCGTGGGCAGGAGCTTCGGGTCCCCGCCGAGCGCGCTGGCGGCCAGGAGGAGGGAGGCTGGCGCGAGGAACCTCGCGGCGGCGAGGAGGCCATAGGGAAGGGGGTGCGCCTGCGCGTCGACGATACCGGCGCGCAGGACGCCGCCGAAGGTCGGTCCCGCCTCCGCGCGCAGCGCGACGATCGTCAGCGCGAGGGCCACGAGGACCGCGAGATAGACGCTGACGCGGGCACGCCAGCGTCCGCGAATCGTGAGCCAGCTCACCGCCACGACGTGGGCCGTCGTCTCGAGCGCCACGCCCGCCGTCGAGATGCCTCGCGCCGCGGCGTAGAGCCCTGCGCGCGCGTGCTCCCCCGCGTACCCGGCGAGAGCCCACGCGAGGCCGTGGCAGGTCGCGGCGAGCGCGAGCGCGAGCAAGACGAAGCCACCCGCGCGGGTGTGCCGCGCCCGGACGGAGGCGGCCCCCGCGACCCCGACGCCCGCGGAGGCGGCCGTCAGCAGCGCCAGCGCGGCGGCGGGGTGCAGCCGGGCCACGAGCCCCTGCGACGCGAGGGCGAGCGCGAGCCCCGCGAACGCGACCGAGGCGATGCGGAACACGACGTGGATCCGCGGGCTCCGCGCGACCTCGAACGCAGCCCCGCAGACGAGGGCCACGACGAGCGCCATCGTCACGTACCCGAGGGTGCCGCTGACCCTCTCCCAGAGCACCACGGTCCGCTCCGCGGCGTTGCCACGCAGGCCCGGGACGACGATCACGCCGAGCGCCGACGAGACGATCGAGGTGGCGCCCGTCGCCACCAGCAGGCGGCTGCCCCACGCCGCGGCGGTGATCGCGGGCTCCGCCCTGGCCGGTCGTGATCGCGCGGGCGTCCCCGGCGTCGTGGCGGTCGCATTGGCCATCGGGCCCCCTGACGGTACCACTTCCGGCGCCCGGCCGCTCTGCGCGTCCCCGCTCAGCCCCGCGGGGGGGCCCCGGACGTCTCGATCCTCCCCTCGCGGACCTCGTGCAGGTTCACCGGCGGGGGTGCGCCGCGCTCCTTCGTGGGCGGGCCCTTCGGATCGCCCGGCGGCGGCTCGACCGGCGGGCCCGGCGCGGGAACGTTGAGGATGAAGGGCCGCGCGTTCGCGGTCGTGCACGCGCTCTCGTCGCGGTGGAACTCCCAGTGAAGGTAGACGTTGCCGTCGGGCGAGTGGATCGCGCTCGGCGCCGGACCGAACGGTGACGCGCGCGACACCGAGTCGAGGGCGGCGATGTCGAACGCCGTGACGCCGCTGGCCTTGACGATGCCCATCTTGACCAGGCGACCCTCCTTCGTGACCACGATCTCGAGGCGCGTGAACATGCGCACGTTGTTGAGCGGGTGGGCCGACGGCAGGCTGTCGAGCGACGAGAGGAAGCTGTCGGCGAAGATCGGGTGGATCCGGTTGTGAACGTGGTTGATGTACGACGCGAACGGCACGGCCGCGGTGTTCAACGCGGTCTGGTTGCCCGGCTTCACGGTCGGCGAGTAGTTCTCGATCGCGCTCCGCCACCGCTCGAAATTCGACGCGGTCCACGATCCGCGGTGCTCGCTCTTGCGGCGCTCGCCGTCGGCCTCGCGTTCCTTCTTGAGCTGGTCCTGCCCGACCGTGGCGATCACGCCCTGGTGGGTCAGGTTGATGTTCATCTGTCCCGGGCCCACCTGTCCCCCGAGGCCGAGCCAGCGCGTCGCCCCCTGGGACGGAGCCGGCGTCTTCGTCGAGGACCCCTGGGCGGGGTTCGGCAGCGCGCCCGTCCCCGCGTTGGGGCGCAGCGGGTTGAACGACCAGGCCGCCCGGGCGTTGCCCTGCACGACCTCGGGAGAGGGAGCCTCCTGCCCGCCGGGCGCGAGCTCGGGCGGCCTCGTTTCGTGCGGCGCGGACACGGCGCGCCCGTCCCCACCTCCACGCGGCGGCGTCGGGCTCGTCTCCTTTGCGGCGACGGCCACCGGGCCCGTGGGGCGCTCGGGCATCGGATCCCTCTGCACGTCGAACTCCGTCCCGCGCTCGCCGGGCGCGCGGTTCTTCTCCCCCTTGTGCTCGTCGCTCTCGGCGATCTTCGTGCGATCGCTGTCGCCAGGCGTGCTCTGGGCGCCCGCGTGGTTTCCGCCGGGGGTCGGGTTCGGGTCGTTCTGATCATGCGACGTGAGCGTCGCCATCTCCTCCTTCTCGACGTGGTTCGCCTCGTCGGCGATGTGGCTCGCCGTCGGGTTGTCCTCCTGGTTCTTCGCGGCGTGCTGCACGACCGCGATGCGCTTGTCGTTCTGCAGGAGCTGGGGCGTGTCGAGCTTCTTCAGGGGATCGTCCTTCTCGAGCACGAGGGCGACCTTGCGCTTCTCCTCCTCCTGCTTCTTCCGCTCCTCCTCCTTCTGGGCCTCCTTCGTCGGCTCGGGGGGCGTGACCTTCGGCTTCTCCGGCGCCGGCGGCTCCGGGGGCTTGACCTCCTCGGGCTCGGGGTCGTCCTTCTCGGCCTTGTCGAGGACGACCGCGTCGAGCTCGAGCGTCTGCCCTCCCTGTCGCGCGATGTCGCGCGCCTGGTGCCCGAGGATCGCCAGCGCGCTGTGGTCCTCGTGCAGCTTCCCGACCACCGCACCGCCTCCGCCGAACGCCATGTGCCCGCAGATCGCAGCGCAGATCCACAGGACGAGGGGGATGGCGGGCTCTCGGATTCGCATGCAGCGCTACACTGGGTGGAGGCTGGCCGATGGACGTCGGCCCAAGGGGCATCGTAGCACCGGGGACGCAGGGGGGCGAGGGCCCCGTCCCCGCTCAGTCCCCGTCCATCGCGAGCGCCTTGTGGTCGCCCGTGATCTGGATCGCGGGCAGTTCGCGGTCCCCCGACAGCTCGCTCCAGAGGCCCCACGCCTTGACCTTGCGCTCGAGGTACAGCACGCGCTCCGCGCACCGCGCGATCGCCTGCATGTTGTGCGTCACGAGGATGGCGGCGATCGTCTCGGAGGCCGAGATCTCGGCCATCAGATCGACGATGGCCTCCCTGCCGCCCACGTCCACGCCCGCCGTCGGCTCGTCGAGGATGAGGAGCTCCGGGTGCGTGGAGAGCGCGCGCGCGAGGAACACCCGCTGGGTCTCGCCGCCCGAGAGATCGCGCATCTGCGCGTTCGCGAGCCGGGCCGCCCCCGTCTTCTCGAGCATCTGCACGGCGAGCTCGCGCTCGTGCGTCCTCACGTGCAGCGGCCATTTTCCGCGGAGGTTGGCGGTGATGACCTCCACGGCCGTCGCGGGGAAGTCGCGATCGAAGCTCTTCCTCTGCGGCACGTACCCGATCTTGCGCCGCCCTTCGTCCGCGGGCATCCCGGAGATCAGGATCTCCCCCGCGTCCGGCTTCACGAGGCCCAGGATCGCCTTCAGCAGCGTGCTCTTGCCCGCGCCATTCGGCCCGCACAGGCACAGGAACTCGCCCATCGGCACGTGGAAGGTGACGTCCTCGAGGACGGTCTTCTCCTCGAAGCGGACCGTCACGCCCTTGACGTCGAGGACGCGGACGTGGCCCGACGACGGGGGTGTGCCCTTGTCGACCATCTACTTCAGGTTCTTCTCGAGCGCGTCGGTGCTGAAGCGGATCATCTTCTCGTACGAGTCGGTCTCGGGGGCGCCGCCGACAGGGTCGAGCACGCCGAGCGGGATCTTCGCTTCGTCCGCGAGCACCTTGGCGGGACGCGCGTCGAGCTGCGGCTCGCTGTAGAGCGCCGAGACCTTCTTGGCCTTGATCACCTCCAGCACCTTGGCGATGTACTTCCCGTCGGGGGTCGTCCCCGGGTAGGGCTCGATCACGGCGAGGATCTGCAGCTTGTACCGGTCGGCGTAGTACCCGAAGCTGCCGTGGAACGTCACGAACCCGCGCGTCTTCCAGGCCTTCGTGCGCTCCTCCGTCTCCTTGTCGAGCTTCTCCAGCGACGCGTCGAGCACGCTCGCCCGCTCGCGGTACCCCGCGGCGTGGGCGGCGTCGGCCCGGGCGAGCTCCTCCGCGATCTGCTTCACGATGAGGCGCGCGCGTTGCGGATCGAGCCACACGTGCGGATCGGTGGCGCCCGCCTTGTCGTCGTGATCCTCCTCCTTGCCCTTGGCCGCCGCGTGCGCCTCCTCCTCGCCGACGGCCTCCTGGGTGATCGTGATCGTCGGGACGCGATCGCCCACCTTGAGGACGCGGGCCTTGGGCGCCGCGTCCTTCATGAGCTTCTCCATCCACGGGTCGAGGCCGAGGCCCACCATCACGCCGAGCCTCGCGCGCGACACCTCCTCGATCTCCCTCGGCGTCGGGTCGAACGTGTGCTCGTTCTTGCCCGGCTGGAGCAGCAAGGTGACGTCCGCGTCCGGACCGGCCACCCGGCGCGTGAGATCGTACACGGGGAAGATCGACACGGCGACGCGCGCGCGGTCGCCGTCCTTCGGGCCCCCGCAGCCCTTCGATCGATCGCACCCCACGGGGCCCACGAGCGCGAGCGCGAGCGACAACCCAGGCAGGAACCTCTTCACCAGGCCCACCTTATGGAGTTGGCCCGGCGCGTGCAACCCATCGCGGCATGTCGATCGCGATCTCCCAGGTCCGTTCCCTCGCGGCTGGCCCGTTCGTCCTCCCGGCGCCCAGGACCGTGGGCCAGATCGGCGAGGCGTGTCGCGAGGCGGTGGCCGCGTTCTCCGTGTCTCGGTCCCCCGAGGCCGCGTGGGGGAAGCCAGAGCTCGCGCGCTGGCTCGCGCTCGGCTACCGGCCCCTCGTCACGCTGACGCCGCGCACCGCGCCGATCTCCAGCGTGCCGCCCAGCCGGAGGGCCGTGACGCCCGGCGAGATCGGTCACCTGATGGCCGCCACCCACGATCGGCTCGGCGAGGTGCTACGCGCCATCGCGGGGGCGCAGGATCACGGCTTCGGCTACGAGGCGATCCGCGAGGGGTGGGTCGAGCGGTGTCGCGACACGGTCGGCGGACGCGGGTGGCTGCCCGTCGCGCGTCCGGGGATGCGGCTGGTCGAGCGCGTGCTGTCGCTCCTGGCGGCGGACTGCCTCGTGCACGGGTCGCTCTACGACCGGATGCGGTTCGATGCGGTGACGGGGGAGATCGCGTTCGACGCGCCGCCGCCGCCCCCCTTGCGCGCCGTCCAAGCCCTGACGAACGCCACCGCGCTGACCGGAATGCGCTGATAAATTGACGCTTTGCGGCTGTGATAGGCTCGTCGGCTCCGGAGGATGTCCTACGAGATCCGCGCCGCGATGCCCACCGACGAGGACGACCTCCTCCGCGTGGCGCATCACCTCAACACGGTCAACCTGCCGGACGACCGCGAGGGGATCCGCACGATCCTGGACCTGTCGCTCCGCAGCTTCTCTGGCGCCATCAAGGATCCGAAGCGCCGCGAGTACGTGTTCGTCCTCTGCGACAGGGAGAAGGGCGAGATCATCGGCACCTCGATGATCATCGCCCAGCTCGGCCGGCGCGACGCGCCTTACATCTACCTCGACGTCATCGACGAGGAGCGGTACTCGGCCACCCTCGACCGCCACTTCTCGCACACGATCTTGAAGATCGGCTACTCGTACAACGGCCCCACGGAGATCGGCGGGCTCGTGATGCGCCCCGAGTACCGGCTGGCGCCCGAGCGGCTCGGTCAGTTCGTCTCCTACGTGCGGTTCCTCTACATCAAGATGCACCGCGAGCTCTTCCGCGACGAGCTCCTCGCCGAGCTCCTCCCACCGCTCGAGAAGGACGGCACGTCCCACCTGTGGGACGCGCTCGGACGGCACTTCACAGGCATGACGTACGCGGAGGCGGATCGCCTCTCCAAGAAGAACAAGGAGTTCATCCGCGGCCTGTTTCCGGAGGGCACGATCTACGCGTCGCTCCTCCCGAAGCAAGCGCAGGACGTCATCGGCAAGGTCGGCCACCAGACGCGCGGCGTGGAGAAGATGCTCCAGCGCATCGGCTTCCGCTACGCCGAGCGCGTCGACCCCTTCGACGGCGGGCCGCACTTCACCTCGAAGACCGACGAGGTCTCCCTCGTGCAGCGCGCGCGGCCGCGGCGCGTGCGGCATGCTCAGCCCGGCGAGCCGAAGAAGAAGGCGCTCCTCGCGGTGGAGGTCGCCGGCCCGCCGTACTTCCGCGCCGTCCTCTCCCCCTTCGTCGAGGAGGGTGACGACGCCTGCGGGATCCCCGAGGCGATCGCCCGCGATCTCGACCTCGCGGCGGGCGACGAGGTGTGGACGCTGCCCCTCGACTGATCTCGGGCCGCCCCTCTGCGCTGCGGGGTGCTATCGTGCGGGGGTGAGGTCCCGGCTTCGCCGCATCTTGAACCTCGGGGGGTCCCCGAAGGGGCCGGGACGCGCGGGGGGCCTGCCGTTCGACATGTTCGACGGCGCGTACACCGACGCGGAGGCGCGGCGCGCGCGCCGGCTCGAGAGCATCTACCACGTCGGCCAGGATCGCATCTGGGACGGGCGCGCGGTGCTGTCGTCGCTCGTCGAGAAGCACGGCCGGCCGCGCCTCGGCGATCGCGAGACCCGCGCGCTCGGACGCATCTTCTCGATCATCATGTGGGGTGAGCTCGCGGCGTGGAAGATCAGCGCCCAGCTCGCCGACGTGCTCGTGGACCTCGAACCCAAGATGGCCGCCGCGAGCCAGGTGCACGACGAGGCCCGCCACTTCTACGTGATGCACGACTACCTCGAGGCGCTCGGGTACCGTCCGCCGCCGCTCGACTTCTGGTCGCGCCGCGTGGTGGAGATGACGCTCGGCACCGACGACGTGGGCAAGAAGCTCATGGGCATGCAGCTCACGATCGAGACGATCGCGCTCACGATCTTCCAGCGCGTCCGCGAGATGAACGTGGAGCCCGTGCTCAGCGAGCTGCTCCCCTACTACGAGCGGGACGAGGCGCGGCATGTGGGTCTCGGCACCCAGCTCGTGCCCGCCATCGTCAAGGACATGGGCGTCCGGCAGGCCATCGACTTCGTCTTGTTCGAGCTCGATCTCCTGTTCTCCACGCTGATGGGCCTCAAGGCGATGGAGCCCGATCTGCTCTCCATCGGCGTCGATCCCAGGAGCATCCTCGCGATCGGCTTCCGCAAGCAGACCGAGCTCAACCGCGAGATGCGGCACGAGTTCCCCTGGTTCCCGGAGGATCCCCCCGTCGATCGTGCGTTCCACGGCATGTGCGAGGCCCTCTTCCCCACCGAAGGCTCGGGCGTTCGCGTGCCGCCGGCCAGGCGCGTCGCGCACGCGATGGGGGTCGTGGCGCGGACGCGCAAGAGCGTGCTCCAGACCTACGACAGACACCACGCCGCCGCCCCATGACGAAGCCGCGGCCGAGGTCGCGTTCGCGCCGCGCGCCCGGGGCCGACGCGGGGGACGTCACTCGTACCACGGTGGGAGCACGCGCGAGCGCGTCCGCTCCAGCGGACGAGGAGATCGAGATCCTCACGGGCGACGGCGTGTCGCTCCGCGCTGTCGCGATGGAGCCCGCGGCCCCGCCGTTCGCGACGGTGATCCTCGCGCACGCGATGTTCGCGCGGAAGTCGGAGTTCCTGCGCCCGCCGTCGACGTGCCTCGCCGCCTTCTTCCGCGGGCGGGGGTACCGCGCGATCGCGTTCGATTTCCGGGGGCATGGCGACTCGGGCGGCGTGACGACACGCGAGGGGTGGCGCTACGACGATCTCGTCGTCCACGATCTCCCCGCGGTCGTCTCCTCCGCGCGGGCACGCGGCGAGGGCAGGGTGTTCGTCGTCGGGCACTCGCTCGGCGGGCACGTGGCGCTCGCGTCGCAGGGGACGGGCCACCTCGACGCGGACGCGATCGTGGCCGTCGCGGCGAACGTGTGGCTGACCTCGCTCGAGCCGTCGCCGGTCCTCCGCGCGCTGAAGCGAGGGATCTCCTCCGCCGGCGCGCGGCTCGTCTCGCGCGTTGGCTTCTTCCCGGCGCGCGGTCTCCGCCTCGGGAGCGACGACGAGGCGGGCGAGTACATGCAGGCGATCTTCGCCCCCGCGCGTATGGGCGCCTGGCGGAGCGCGTCGGGCGACGACTACCTCGCGGCGCTCGCGAACGTGCAGATCCCGGTGTACGCGCTCACGAGCGAGGGGGATCGGCTGAACTGCACGCCCGCCTCGGGCGAGGCCCTCGCGCGGCGTTGCGGCGGGCCCGTGCACCTCGAGCGCGTCGTGTCGAGGGACGACGGCTCCCCCCCGCCCTCGCACATGGGGCTCGTGACGGATCCGCGGACGCGACTCCCGTGGACGCGGGTCGACGCGTGGCTGCGGGCGCTCCCGTAGTATGCTCGCCCCGTGGCGACCCGAACCCTCGACTCTCTCCGCCGCGGCGCGCGCATCCACTCGCTGTTCTACGCGTCGCACATCGCGCGCAACGCCGATCGCCTCTACGACGTCGCGTGGCAGGGCCTCGGCTACAGGCGCACCTCGAAGGAGGGCGCGCACGGCATCGTCCTCTTCGGGAGGCTCGGTGCGGTGGGCGCGTTCTTCGATCCCGCCGCGGAGGCCCGGCTCGGGAAGGCCAAGAAGAAGGGCGGCGCGCAGGCGCTGGTCGACCTCGTGAAGGGCATGCCGCCCGCGCTCGCTGCCGTGACGAAGCGCGAGGTCTTCCCCGCGATGTCCCTCGACTCCGATCGGCCGTCGATCACGTCGCTCTTCTGGGCCGACGCGAAGGATGGGGCGCTGGCCGCGGCCCGCCCGTGGGCGCGCATCGACGAGGACGGCGCGCACCTCGTATCCGCGGAGGTCCTCGCGCCCGACGCGTGCGTCGACGCGCTCGCCGCGCGGTACGCGTTCGACCCGTCCCGCGTCGACGCCATCCGCGCCACGTTCGCGAGCGATTGCGCGCTGGCCGAGCCCGCCAACGGCAAGATCGTCCTCCCGCCCGACGTCCGCCAGGCCCTCGGCGTCCTGCCCAACCAGGCCACGCGCGAGCTCCTCGCCGGCGCCGCCATCGAGCTTGGGTAGTGGACGAGCGGCCCCGCACGTAAGTATCCTTCGAGGTGAAAGGAGGCCGCCCATGGCCAAGGGAGTCGAGCGAGACAAGAAGAACAACAAGCCCAAGCTTTCGACGAAGGAGAAGCAGAAGAAGAAGAAGGAGAAGACGGCGAAGAAATGATGTGCCTCCCCGTCCCCCGGGCTCGGGCCCGGGGGTGAGGGGCAGCGCGAGGACCCTTCGATGAGCGAGCCCCTGTCCCGGAAGGAGACGATCGCCGTCGTCGATGACGACCCGATCACGCGGCAGATCCTGCGCGCCTGGCTCGCCGCGGCGGGGCACGCCGTCGTCGAGATCACGTCGGGTGCCGAGGCGCTCGTGCGCGCGGGCGAGTTCTCCGTGATGTGCCTCGACCTCGGCCTCGACGACATGAAGGGCCTCGACGTCATCGGGCGCCTCAGCGCGGTCGTGCCCGATCTCACGATCCTGGTCGTCACGGGCAACTCGAACATCGAGACGGTGGTCGAGGTCATGCGCGCAGGCGCATACGACTACGTGACCAAGCCGCTCGATCGCGAGCGCTTCATCGCCGCGCTGTCCCGCGCGCTCGAGCGCGTCGAGCTCCTGTCGCGGGTGCGTGAGATGGCGCGGCGCGATCCGCTCGTGTTCAACGAGATCATCGGCGTCACGCCGGCGATCCGCGAGCTCAACACCCAGATCACCAACGTCCTCGACACCGACATCGCCGTCTGCATCAACGGCGAGAGCGGTACGGGCAAGGAGCTCGTGGCGCGCGCCATCCACGTCCACGGGCGCCGTCGCAAGGGCCCGTTCGTGGCGGTCAACTGCGCGTCGATTCCCACGTCGCTCCAGGAGTCGGAGCTCTTCGGCCACGAGCGCGGCGCGTTCACGGGCGCTCTCGCGACGCACCGTGGGCGCTTCGAGCAGGCGCACGGCGGTACGCTGTTCCTCG
>SXGT01235465.1_pt1 | contig 14944 bp, 15 predicted proteins | sample 3176221 | NCBI WGS metagenome assembly SXGT01 (sample SAMN11356862, study PRJNA531348) | freshwater metagenome | isolation source: freshwater sample F1-120 | place: China: Fuxian Lake, Yuxi | collected 2017-12-25
GAGCACAAAGTACTCTTGGTCAACCTTTCTTTTGTTAGGGTGCGTTGCCATGAAGAGACTTGCCTGAGGGCAATGGAAACTTTCTTTTACTTGCTCCTCAACACGGTCGTTCCTTCAGTTGCCATGAAGAGACTTGCCTGAGGGCAATTGAAACTGGACACTGAAGCCACGGCGGTAGTTCTCCAGATGGTTGCCATGAAGAGACTTGCCTGAGGGCAATTGAAACTCTCCTCCCGAAGATCTACGATGCGGATGGCATCGTTGCCATGAAGAGACTTGCCTGAGGGCAATTGAAACCCAAGACCAGAGCAAGCCGGCCGATCATATCCTCTGTTGCCATGAAGAGACTTTCCTGAGGGCAATTGAAACTATTGGACTCCCGAAACGACTGTAACTCTTTGAAATTATTGCCATGAAGAGACTTGCCTGAGGGCAATTGAAACATTATTGCCAGTCTGGATCGCCGCCGTTTGGATTTGTTGCCATGAAGAGACTTGCCTAAGGGCAATGGAAACTCACCTGGATAACAACTCCGTCTGGCCGAATTGAGTTGCCATGAAGAGACTTGCCTAAGGGCAATGGAAACAGCTGTCGTTCGACGTGGTTGGTGGTCCGAGCAACGTTGCCATGAAGAGACTTGCCTAAAAGGGCAATGGAAACTTCTTTCAGCCTCACGGACCTCGTGTGGACTGTTACAGTTGCCATGAAGAGACTTGCCTAAGGGCAATGGAAACGAAGACGAGAACTGCTTCGACGATGCACCGGGTGAGTTGCCATGAAGAGACTTGCCTAAGGGCAATGGAAACGTCGGAGTCGTTGATGGGTTCGTGCATGGCAACGATGTGTTGCCATGAAGAGACTTGCCTAAGGGCAATTGAAACACCGCTTCAAGTTCCCCCGCCTCCACTATGGTCGAGTTGCCATGAAGAGACTTGCCTAAGGGCAACTGAAACTCTTGATAGCCGTAACCAATCTGAGAAGAATGCCAAGTTGCCATGAAGAGACTTGCCTAAGGGCAATGGAGACAGAATAGGAAAGATGCGCGACACATCCGTTGAATCGGTTGCTATGAAGAGACTGGCCTAACCCTACAGCGACACTTGTCCTTGCCCTTACCCCGGGGGCTCTGTCTGCGGCTCCTCACTCTGGCGCCGCAGGAGACCGCCTATGTTACCCGCATGTCGCACCCCAGACGACACGTTTGCCATCCGGACGTTTGACGTGCTCCCGAGTGATGCCGAAGGGTTCGTCGAGGCACTGTGGACGTTCCAGGCTGCCTGCCATGATTGTTTGGCGCGGAGTGAGGCCCGTACCCATTTTTTCGATTCTATGGTGGGCCAATGTCGCCAGCTCGAACGCAAATCGATTGAGCCCCTGGCCCTCCAGGTTGCAGGAGGGCGCCTCCGCGGGCTGCAGCGCTTTAGCAGTGACGGGGTGTGGGAGGAGGCACATCTGCTCGCGAGCGACCAGCAGCTCGTGGCGGAAGCGAGGAGCGCGCCCGAGGGGGTTCTGATGTTGGACGAAACGGGCTGTGCGAAACAAGGCGCCGACTCTGAGGGGGTGGCCCGCCCGTACTGTGGGATCCTGGGCACAGTGGACAACTGTCAGGTGGGGGTCTTGGCCGCGTAGGCCTCGCGCCAAGGCTAGGCGTTGGTGGACATGCGTATGTGCCTGCTGGAGGCGTGGTGGATAGACGCGGAGTCCCCCGCCACAGTGGAGGACCACAAGGGGGCAGTGCTCACGGGGCATCAAGCGTGCGAGCGTGACGACCACGCGGCCTCTGGACATCACGGCTGCAGAGCATGGTGTCGCAGGCTTCTTGACGGGTGGCCACATGTCCGACGTCACCGTGGCGGATGATCTGCACGCCGAGGTGGTGGGAAGCTACGTTGTGGCGGAGCGGGGCTATGAGCGCAACCGGCACCAGATCGCAAACCGCAGCGAAGCCTGTGACAAAAGCAGCGTCTAGAGGATCTGCAAGGGCTATCTGACACTGTCCTTAAGGTTTATATAGATCCAAGAATACATACAGAAATGCGTACTACAGCGCACGAGGGGCAGGGGGTGCAGGACCTTGGACTGCAAGACCGCCTGGGGGAAGACACTCTACGAACATCTGGTCCGTCCTCTCCTGCGGGCTCATACCTCCATGCACGGGTTACAGCTGCCATCCATGCATGGCAAGAACCCGACAAAAGCACCGGCCCGACACCGATTTTACCCCGCGATCTCCATGATCTGGGTATGGACAGCGGCAACGACACGCTCAGCCGCGACGATGACACGCGACATCTGGTACAGGATCTGCAAGAGCCATAGTACGATGTCCTTAGAGCGTGTTCACGAAGGATATCGACAGCCGCCTTGAGGAAGATTTGCGCACGGCGACACTTCTGCGATGCTCCCTGGAGCTTCTTGAGCATCTGCTAGCAGACGCCACGCTCTTCATCCATTTGCTTTGTGCTATAGTGTCTATGCTGACTTCTAGCACGGAGAAATGAGATGTCTTTCTATCCCAAAGTGCGTCTTACCCCAGAAGAATATTTGGCGAGTGAACGGCAGGCCCCCTACAAAAGCGAGTACGTGAATGGCGAAGTATTCGCCATGTCGGGAGCCAGTCCACGTCATGTGCTCATCGTCACCAATGTTGTCGCCGAACTGCGTCAACAACTGAAACAGCGTCCCTGTACCGTGTACTCAACAGACTTGCGGGTCAAAGTGCTCCCAACGGGGCTGTACACCTATCCCGATGTCATTGTTGTGTGTGGGCAGCCCCGGTTCGATGATGCACAGCACGATACGCTTCTCAATCCCACAGTGTTGGTTGAGGTCTTGTCGGAGTCGACGAAAGACTATGATCGGGGTGGAAAGTTTGAGCACTACCGCACCCTGACGTCCCTCTCGGAGTATGTCCTGATTGCGCAGGACAAACACCACGTCGAGCATTTCGTGCGGCAGCCTGACAACCGGTGGCTCCTCGCAGAGACCAACAATCTGGACGATACCATTCATCTGCCCTCGATCGTCTGTGATCTCGCGCTCACCGAAGTTTATGACAAGGTCGAGACCTTACGTGGTGAGGAAGGGCCGCCTATCGACCTCGCCTAACACGGACAGAGGGGATGCGAAACCGTTCCCAGTAGGGGCGACCGGCCGGTCGCCCCTACGATGTTTATGGCCAAGTACTTAGCACACCCTCTCACTCCCCCGCCCTCTGCGGCGGCGTCTCCGTGCGGTCCTCCAGCTCGCCCTCCAGTTGTAGATACACCTGCCGCATTTGCGCCAGTTGTGCTTCGTCCGGCTGTTCCCACAGGCCGCGCTGCACGGCCTCGGTGAGGCGCTCAATGATGTTACGCAAGGCCCAGGGGTTCTTTTCCTGGAAGAACTGCTGCACCTGCGGATCGAGCACGTACTGATCCGTGAGCTGGGTGTACATCCAGTCCTCCACCACATGCGCCGTGGCATCGTAGCCGAACAGATAATCCACCGTGGCGGCCATTTCAAAGGCGCCCTTGTAACCGTGGCGTTGCATGGACTGCACCCACTTCGGATTCACCACCCGGGTGCGGAACACGCGCCGCGCTTCGTCGGCCAGCTCACGCACGCGGGAGCGGCTGGGGTCACTGGAATCGCCAAAGTAGGCTTTGGGATTGCGGCCCGTCAGGGCACGCACTGTGGCCACCATACCGCCGTGGTATTGCATGTAGTCATCGCTATCAAAAATGTCGTGCTCACGGTTGTCCTGATTCTTGACGGCAATGGCCATCTGGGCAAAGCGCGTCTTACATTCTTCGGCAGCCTCGGCGCCGTAGGTGTCCTGGGTGTAGGCATAGCCACCCCAGGCAATGTACACGGCGGCGAGATCCTGGTCACTGCGCCAGTTGCGCTCGTCGAGCAATGGCAGGATGCCAGCGCCGTAGGTGCCGGGTTTGGAGCCGAAGATGCGGTACAGGCTGCGCTCTTTGGCCGCGGCGGGGGCGACATTGGCGGAGGCATGCGTAGCGCAATCGGCCAGGTAATGCTTGCGCACGAAGTTCTGGTCGAGCGGTTCATCGAGTTCGGCCACGGTGCGGATGGCATTGTCCACCAAGTGCACGAGATTCGGAAAGGCGTCACGGAAAAAGCCGCTGATGCGCAGCGTGACGTCAATACGCGGACGGCCCAGGTCGGCGAGGGAAATGGCCTCAATGCCGGTGACGCGGCGGCTCTCGGTCTGCCACACCGGGCGCACGCCGAGCAGCGCTAGGACTTCGCCGATGTCATCGCCGTGCGTGCGCATGGCTGAGGTACCCCACACCACGATACCGACGGACTCGGGATAGGTGCCCTCGTCGGCGAGGTATTTGTCGAGCAAGCCGGTGGCCAGCGCCGTGCCGACCTGATAGGCAATGGGTGATGGCAGGGTCTTGGGATCAACCGAGTAAAAATTGCGCCCGGTGGGCAGCACATGCGCCAGACCACGCGTTGGGGCGCCACTCGGTCCTGCTGGCACGTAAGCGCCACGCAGGGCGCGCAGGATATTGCCGAGTTCGTCCGGGGTGCATTCCAGGCGTGGCACAATGACTTCGCAGGCAAAGCGCAGGGTGCGGATGATCTCGGCATCGGCGGAGCCGAGGCGCTGCATCACCACCTCGAACACCGCCGTGGAATCCCAATGCCGTGCCGCCAGGTGCTCTAGCAGGGTGCGCGCTACGTCTTCGAGCCGGTCGAGTACGTCACTATACGTTTGCACCGGCTCTTCTGAGGTGAGCAGAAACATCGGCAGCGCCTCGGTATAGCGCGTGCCGGGCGCATCCAGGATGCCCTGATAGTCCAGACCGGCCAGGAGCGCCAGGCTGGCGCGCAGGCTGCGTACCGAGCCGTTGTCCAGGCGCAGCATGGCCAGCACCAGGCCAATACGCTGTTCGCCCATGGGCGTTTGGCCCAGGGTGTGCAGGCCGTCGCGGATCTGCGCGTCTTTGAGTTCGCACAAATAGCCGTCCACATGCAGCAAGAAGTCGTTGAAATCGTCTGGGGTTTCAGAAGTGTGCAGGTCGTGATGTAGGTTGGCCTGCACGATCAGGCTCCAGATCTGCGCCTGGATGGTCGGCAGCTTGCTGGGGTCAAGGGTCTGCACCTGGTAATACTCGTCCATGAGCTGTTCCAGGCGGGCGATGTCGTTGTACACCTCGGCGCGCATCATGGCCGGGATGAGGTGATCGACCACGATGGCATGGGCGCGGCGCTTGGCCTGGGTGCCTTCGCCAGGGTCGTTGATGATAAACGGATAGATCAACGGCACATCACCGAGGGCCACATCCGGGTAGCACGAGGCGGACAGCCCAATGCCTTTGCCGGGTAGCCATTCCAGGGTGCCGTGCTTGCCCATGTGCACAATGGCGTCAGCCTGAAACGTGTGGCGCAGCCAGTGGTACGAGCCGAGATAATGATGCGACGGCACCAGGTCAGGATTGTGGTAGATGGCAATGGGATTCTCGCCAAAGCCGCGTGGTGGCTGGATACCGATAAACACGTTGCCGAACTGCAGCCCGGCAATGGTGATGGCGCCATTGTGACGGTACATGGTGCCGGGAGGCTCACCCCAGGCTTCGCGCACCTGCGCGCGCACGTCGTCGGGCCAGGTGTCGTACCAACGCTGGTAGTCGGCGGCGGGAATCTGCCCTACGGCGCTCTCGATCTGCGCGTCTGTTAAAAATTCTTTGTCGTACGTGCCGCTGGCAATCAGGGCTTGCATGAGTGCATCGCTATCGGTCGGCAAGGGCGCCGTGCCCAGGTCATAGCCGGCTTCCTGGAACGCATGTAGCAGGTGCATGAGCGACGCCGGACTGTCGAGGCCCACGGCGTTGCCAATGCGCGCCGCTTTGGTGGGATAGCTGCTGAACATCACGGCGACGCGCTTGGCGGCATTGGGCTTGTACCGTAAGCGCGCCAAACGCGCCGCCAGGCCCGCAGCCAGGGCGACGCGGTCGGGGACGGGCACATATTTGGTGACCACGCCGCCAATGCTGTTTTCTTCCGTCACCACCTCTTTGAAGGAGATTGGTACGCTAATAATACGCCCATCAAATTCCGGGATGGCCACGCTCATCGCCGTATCCAGGGGCGTCAGACCCTCATTGCCCTTGGCCCACTCGGCGTAGCTGCTGGTGCTGGTGATGGCCTGGATGATCGGCACGTTGAGGGTTTCGAGAAAATCCACCGACCAGCCCTCAGCCACGGTGGCACCGTGCACGGCCAGGGTGCCCATGCTGTAGCTCAGGGTGTTGAGCAGACAGTCTACTCGTGGCGTGCCGTGCTCGTCGCGTACCAGGGTGATAAACGCTTCGGGTGGGCCATCAGGGCCGCGCAGGCTGTAGCAAAAAATCGGCAGCACGTTGCAGTGTTGGGCTTCGACGGCGGCAATGAGGGCGTCGACAAACTCGCGATTGCCGCTCATCCAGTGCGTGCGGTAAAACAGCACGCCCACCGACGGTCGGCCCGCTTGCCAATGGGTGGCCAGATAGTGCTCCATGGAGAGCTGCTCCGGGCAGGCGGGATGATACAGGCCGCACTCGGGCAGTGGCATGGCGGGCTCGAAGCCGTGACCGGTCATGAGCAGCGTATCGGACAGGAACAGCAGCAGGTGCTTGAGATTGTCGATGCCGCCATGGCGCAGATACTCAAACGCCTCGCCGACAATCGCCGCAGGCGCCGTCGAGGCGGCGGTCAACTCCGCATCGACGTGCTGCTCCCCCGACCAGGACAGCAGCGGCAGGCCCTGCAGGCGACAGGCCCGCACGAGTCCATCAAAGCCAGCTTCCCAGGCGCGCCGTCCGCCGAGCAGGCGCACTAGCACCATGGTCGCTCCGGCCACTAGCGCGTCGGCTGAGGTGTCTACCGGCATCCGGCTCGGGTTCACAGCCCGGACGGCGGGAAATCCCTCCGGGAGGTCACGGGCCACCCGACTCAGCGCTAGAATTTCTGTATCGGCATTGGTGACAAAAACGATCATCGTTTGCACTCCTACTCGTATACCGCTCTATCTGTCTCTCTGTGGCCCGGTCTCTGCTTCTGAGATCTAAAGACACCACACCTTTGGCATCAATGAGACCCAGGATGCACAGAAGGCACCTGCTAGGCTACATAGCGCATAATTTCCAATTCGACAGCCCTGTGGCAACTGGCCAGAATCTGCTCCACACGGCTTCACTCGCGATCCGCAATGAGGTATTGTGTACAGTGCACACATTCGAGTACCGGGAGGTTCTTGAGGATGACGAGGGTGTGTTCGCGCACTTTAAATGGCAGATCGCTCATTGTTGAACGCAGGGTAGCCCCGCAGCTTGTACACGACATTACGGTATTCTCCTCGTCTTTCCATCGCTTGCCCATTCGTCTAGACTTGGACGATAGGCAGCGACAATATGTACATTTTCTCCCAAAATATCCGTGGCAAATACTATATGAAACGTCTCTCCCTGATATTGCGCATGCACCAGACAACTTGGGAGGTACTTATCCTGCGGATAGGCTTCGATAACTTCATACGTGTCCACGGGCATCGAGTATAGTCTGACGTGCAATGGAACGATGCTATAGACGCATGTTGACGTGATATGTCCAAAAGATCGACTTGTTCCGGACACATGCCTGGATAAAAACCAACGGGGTATCGCAGTGCCGCTGCTGAGGAAAGTCCATGCTGCCTGTGATCCACTCCTCGTGTTGGACGAGAGAAACGGTGCCTGCCCCCAATGTTTCTTGTGTGTCATCCTGTGCGCTTTAACGCCGACTGCGTTTGTTCGCTTGCGTTGGCGCCAGCTTCCTGGGCATGGATGGCATCACAAATTGTTTATTCTTCACAGCCACCTTACCATATATATGGTTGTTACCCTACCCCAGCGCGTAGAGCGTCGTGGATCGCATGACGATCAGCATGGCAGCGCTGCGGCCGAAATCTGTACAGAAAGCAATTGCCCCCATGCCAAACTGGCGCGGCATGTGCGATCCACGAGCCGGTTTGTCCGCCAGCAGGGCACCTATGTCGAGATGGCTGCGGATGCCGATGGCGTATACAGGTGACGTGTCTTCCCGGGCCCCTGGCTTGAGGTGGAGCACCGCTGCCAGTCGGGGCGACCGGCCGGTTGCCCCGATGGACTGACACCATAGACAGCGGGTCTTGGAGAGTGCCCCCAGGCAACTCCAGTCACACTACGCCATGTAAAACACCGGCTTACGGGTCGTAAACGGCAAGCGCCCGCCGGGGCTGAGGAGATAGGCGTGGTCGTGTGTCACGCTCAGCTGATCCTCGCACAGGCCGTCGGTGATGATCAGGATCGGGCCGTCCTTGGGGAAATCCTGCCGTGTCTCCAGCAAGGTCACCGCCGGTTGCAGCACGGTGCCCCCACGGCCGCGCACTGATACACGCGTCGCCAGAGAATCAATGGTGACAAAGCCCTCGTCGTAGGGCGTCGCATCACAGTACACAAGCCGCACCTGCTGCACAGCTTGTGCCTGCGCATAGCTTCCCACTGCTCCGAGGGCCTTGCCCAACTCGTCGCGGGCCATCGAACCGCTGGTGTCGATGATGACGCCAAAAGTCCGCGTGGCGCGGTCGTCTTCCGGCTCCACGAAGCGCGGGCGCGGGATGTCCGGCGTGACCGACTGGCGCCGCGACGCACGCGCATAGCTGCGCCGCCGCTCGGGCAGCGGGAAGCGCTCCTGGATCCATGCGGCGAGTTTCGCTTGCCACGGAATCGGCGGCTGGTCCAGCGTACGAATCGCTTCCACCAGCCCCGCTGGTAGCGTGCCGCGCCCGGTAGCCTCGTGGTAGTCCAGGCCTTGTAATAAGGCGCGGCGGCAGAACTCCTCGCGGTCGGTGAAGACCTTGCCGGGTGTGTCGTCCAGCAGATCGACATCGGCGCCGCGCAAGGTACTCAGGCGGCGTTTGATACGGAGATCGCCGGCCAGGCGTAGGTAAATGTCCTCAGCGGCCCGACCATGCAGTTCCTCATCGAACAACAGCCCATCGCCGGGTGGCACCCCGATGCCCATGGTGACCAACCAATCATTAATGACAAAGTCGCAGGCCACGTTCCACAAGAAGGGATCGCGTCCGTGGCGGCGACTGCTGTGACACAGCCCGGCGTGCGACACCTCATGCGCGATGACGAACTTGGCCTGCTCCAGGGTCAAGTGGCGCGCCGGGTTGATGTAGATCTCGCCTGTCCCCACGTGGATGGCGGCAATGAAAATATCCATGCGCCGACATACTTCCAGATCCTCGACGAGTTCGAAGCCCGTCAGCAGTGCGGCGAGCAGGGGATAGTGGTCAAGCAGCCAGCGCTTGGCGCAGGCTGCAGTGCTATGGGGGTTTGTTCCCGCACGCGGCACGACATAGGCCTCATATTGCACTTGGAGGGCGTGCTTGGCGTTGTCGACCATGGCCTGGACGAAGACCGCTTCGTGATCGATCACCTGACGGACGCCCGTCTGGCTCCAGCGGTGTAAGGGGCTAGCAACCCCGGCAATCATCAAGGGCACCTGGGAGGAACGGGTCAGCGTCCAATCGCCGTCGAGGAGAGGATGCGAGGGCTCGGTGCGCAGGCGTGCGGCGAGCTCTTCCAGCGGCAGGCGCCCCCATTGCACCAGCTCAAGCGGCAGGGCGCACTGCTCCGGCAGCTCGCCAAGCTTGAGGGTGTGCCACCAATGCAAGGCGGCCAATTGCGCGGTCAGGTCGGACAGTGGCGCTGGCACCGGCAGGCGTTTTGGACCACCAGTTGCTGCGCAAACTGTTCGACGAGCGCACTCTTGCCGACGCCGGGCGGCCCCCAGATAAACACCGGGCGCGCGGTGGCGACGTGCAGCAGGAACTCGTGGACTTGCTTGATCGACAAGGTAATCTGCGCCTGCATGCTGAGGTTCCTTGCTGTGTGATGGCACACGGTGATAGCCAGCCCAGGCCACGGAGGCACCCGTCGCCTCCCCACGAGTCAGCCGCCCTCGCCGCTGGCTGTCAGACGGCGCGGGCCGGCTGGGGGGCATCTCCGACGGGACTGGGGCACATCAGCGTGGCAGGGCAAGTGCGGAGGCTAGTGCCTGCACCGCCGTAGGCGTAGAGGTGTAGCGCAAGTCGCGCGTCTGTACGCTGTAGATGCCTGGCACTGCTTCGACAAACACATGACACTGCCGCAGATTGGCGCCATAGACGTGGATGGTTATGGCAGTCTCTGGTGACGTGTTGTCTATCGTATGATACTCGTAGGGCGGAATCAGGGCGCCCACGCTGCCCAGGCCAGCATTGATCTGCTCGACGGGGGTGGCCCGCACGTGCTGGGCATCCAGCGGCACCACGTCGTACTGCGTCACCCGCATGCGACCCTGGTACACGCCCTCCACACACCAGACGCCTCCGTGATCGTGGATCGGTGTGCCCTGCCCGGGCAGCCAGACCATCGCCACAATGACATAGCGGTCCTGGGGATGGCGATAGAGCAGATGGCGCGCGTATGACGCGGCTGTCGAGGCGGTCTGTTCAGGGGTCAGACAGGGTGAGGTGCTGAGCAGATGGGCCAGGGCGTGTTGCACAAAGGCGACGCAAGTCTGCGGGTCTGTCGTGCGCTCGGTCAGCTCGTCCATCGCGGCGATGAAAGCAGGCAGGGTGTGACAGTCACTCTCCATAGTCAGTCTCCAGGTTGATACCATACAACGATGAGGGAGAGCGAGCTAGACATCCCACACCCTCCCCCTTCCCCGACACTATAGTAGCCACTGCAACACGCGCCACAATTCCGGGGTGAAGCGTCGGGAGCACCTCGTACACACACGGGATGAGGGGTGGCATTCGATCACCGCCACGTGCCCTCGGCGTTGTGGGGATTGCTCCCTGCCATGTGAGCGCATTGACTCATCGGTCGCTAGGAATCACGTAAGACTTTGATATCAAACAGCAAATTGACTCAAATGTCTCTTCAGACTTCATCAGCTATATTCTCATTGCCTTCACCCAGGAGCTTCCGGCTGTCCGTTGCAGGCGTTTGTTTGGCCGTTTCCCCTGTGGATGCTGGCATATGCGACCGCAGAAAGGTCCACAGATCCGTGTTAGTGCAGTCTCGCTCTGGGCGATCTGCCCAGAAACGTCTCTGCATATCACAGCAGGGTTGACGAGGCGTACCACCGCTTCCACAAGCGTTGCCACGCCATGGGCAGCAATCGCCTGCTCGATGTACGACGCCTCTTGGAGATGGTCAATGTACGCCACAGTGATGGCTTCAGGTGTCGCCACGACTCAGCATCTCCGGGATGGCCTTGAGAGGGAGAGGGGGGCAGGCCTCGCCTGACGCCGCGCTCACTCCTCACGCAGCGCTGGCAGCACTTCCTTGCCCATCAATTCAATACAGCGCACCGTATCGTCATGTGTCATATGGCCATCATGTGACCACAGGAACATATGCCCCACGCCCAGCAGGTTGCGCACATAGCGCAGCTTTTCCACCACCTGATCCGGCGTGCCCACGACCAGTTGGTAATTCTTCTGTGCTTCCTCATAGGCCAGCGAATCAAACGAGCGCGAGATGGCCCGCAGGCGGCGGATACCCGCGACATTCACCGTGGCATAGCCGGGAGGGGCCATCCATTCACGCGGCTGTTTGTTCAGGGCGCCGTTTTGCCAGAAGAAATTCTTGCCTTGCTCCTGGGCTTTCTCGTGCGTGTCCGCTACAAAGCAGCGGATAAGATAGCCGATATGCTCTGGCTGCATCTCATAGCCCTCGGCCTCGGCGGTTTCGCGGTAGATTTGGATCAATTCCTGGGTCTGCTCCAGGAACGACCCCAGCACAATGTAGGGATAACGATGCTTGGCCGCCCATACGACTGTTTCTGGGCTAGCGGTGCCAGGCACCATGATCGGGGGATGCGGCTTTTGCAGCGGCAGAGCCCAGGGATTGATGACGCGATATTGGAAATGCTTGCCTTCCCAGCGGAACGGCCCTGGACGTGTCCAGGCGGCAATGATCAGGTCATGCGCCTCTTCAAAGCGCTCGCGATTGTGGGCTGGGTTGACGTTATTGGCCAGGCTTTCCACCCCACCACCGCGCACAAAGCCTGAGACCAGGCGGCCACGGGAGATGCAATCGATCATCGACAGCTCTTCGGCCAGCCGCAGGGGATTATCGACGATGGGCAGGGGATTGCCCAGCATGACGATCTTGGCACGTCGGGTAATTTTGGCCAGCACCGTGCCGGTGATGTTGATCGAGGCCTGCATGCAGAACGGCGCGGTGTGGTGCTCGTTAATCATGATGCCGTCAAAGCCGGACTCATCAGCCACTTGATATTCATCGTGGTAGCGATTGTAGAGCTCGCTGGCCAGCTTGGCATCGTACAGCGTATTGGGCAAAGTCAGGCGCAGGGCGGGGTACTCGTCCTGGATAGCGGGATCGTAGCCCGTGTACGGCTGCTCCGTGAAATAGTAATACTGCGTGGGTGCCATGGTCCTCTCCTTCTCTACCCGGTGAGTGTGACGCACTAAGCCCGGGCAATGAACTCCGCCACGACGCGTGCCAGTTCTAGCGGGCGTTCCAACTGCGGCCAGTGGCCACAGTGGTCAATCAGCTGGAGGGTCGCCCCTGGAATGGCGCGTTGGTAGAGCTGCGCACATTCGACAGGGATGATCTGATCCTGCGCCCCCCAGACGACCAGGGTGGGAACTTGCACTTTCCCGAGCATGCCCGGCAAGGCGCGATCATACATAAAGGGCCGAAAGCACATACGGATGGACATCGTACGCCCGGCCTCACGGGGGCCGCCAAATTCCTGCACTTCCTGCCCGAACAGCCGCTGGTACTCGGCGGCGTTGGTGACATCGTACACACAGCGTTCCATGACCTGCCGCCATGGTGTGATGAACACATCGAAAATCTCGCCCTGTTCTGGGCGGAGACCAGCCGCATCGACCAGGATCAGGCGTCGCAGGCGCTGGGGACACATCACGGCCATCTGCGCCGCAATCCAGCCGCCGATACCAATGCCTACGACATCCACCGCGGCAAATGCCTGTTGCTGCAGGAACCAATGGTAGAAGACGGCCTGATGGGCAATCGTGTCCATCCACTCCGGGCAGGACGTCAGACCATAGCCTGGATGCGAGGGAGCATACACCGTCGCATGCGCGGCCAGGGCATCATGGAACGCTAGCCAGCCCTCAAAGCCCTCCATCCCGTGCAGCACGAGCACCGGAGCCCCACTGCCCCCCTTGAGTAGATGGAGCGTCGTGCCCGCCAGGGCAATTTTCTCTTCTGTAAACGATGCGGTGGCTGTCGTCATCCCTCCCCTCTCCTGTTGCAGCGTGCCACGTGCCGTGGCCGCACGCCTCTATGCGTGTGGTGTGTGCGTATGCGGCGGAGTGTACGCTGCCCGCGTGCGCAACGCAAGTTACGTACCGTGGGCGGGTGCCCCGGCCAGGGCGGTACTGCCATCCCCCTGATACACATACTCAAAGGTGACACAGCCGGCACTCTTATTCACGCAGTAATAGCTCAGGAATCGCAGTTTGGCGTACTTGCCGTCGTGCGTGCGCACGAGATAGACCAGGGGCTTGGGTGCCAGGACATTCGCCAGATAGCTATAGTTGAACCATTTTTCGGTGGCGGGGTTATAGGAGGTGGGACGATTCTTCGGATGCACATCCGTCACGAACACGGCCTTCTCGGGCACTGCAGTGACGGCACTGAAGTCACGATCCTGAAGGCTCAAGAGCCCTCCTTGCCTGGTCGGATTGGTGGCACCGCCGTTGGTCTTCACCACATAGCGCTGGAACAGCACATCCCACGCCTCGGTTTTGGGATCCTGGATGGGCACGATCGCGCCACGCGCAAAGTCAAAATACATCCAGACATCATGGGAGCGCGCATCGACGGTATAGATGAGCGGGCCGACTAGGCGCCCCCCCACAGCTTGGGGCTGAGTCGGTGTGGGCTGGTACGTCGCAGAGGAGGGATCGTCCACATGCACGGGCTCACCACCACAGCCTGCCAAGAGTGCAGTACCCAGACACACGTAGCGCAGTAGAGACCATCGCCATGACATGCGCTGAGGCTCCTAAAAAGTTGAGGGCTGGGGCGGCTGGGGTGACTGCCGACGCCGGGCGCGGGCGGCGCGGTGGAGCTGACGACGGTGTTGGAGAGGACGCAGCACAAGAAAATGCATACCACAGATGACACCAGCATTCAGCAAGGCCAAAGCGAGCAGGCTGTGGTGATACCCATGGACGACGAAGTGACGGTAGGCCAGCCAATCGACTAACCCCAAGAGCGCCACATGGATCAGCAGGCCGAAGAGGAGGTAGTATTCTGTAAAAATGCTGACACCTTTCCTGCTAGGTCAAGGGCGCGTCCAAAGTTTCGCGGGACATCCACCCTGGGCGGCTGGCCCCGGCCCATAAGAGACACAGGGCAGTGAGGATGGCCATAATCAGCGCCGCCTGGTGCAAAGGTGTTTTGTTATGCGCCTGGTGGACAATGAGTCCAATCACCCGCATGCTGACCAGACATCCCAGCAGGAGGGTGAAATCAAGAGACAGCGTCTTGCGCTGTCTCGCCCGCCTGCTACACCACGAGACCGCCAGGGCACAGCGCTGATAAATCAACCACGGCAGCAGCACCACGAGGAGGGCACCTATGGCGAAGAACCATTGGGCGTTCGACATGGCCCGCTCCGTAGCCTGCGTATTGGTGAGATAATGCGCTCCAAAGAAGTACAACAGCCCGTAGCAAAAATAGACCAACGCGGCAAGTGTATAGCGCCACGCCCCAGGCATCTTCCCTGGGACGGTCGCTTGTGAGGAGCAAGATTGTGAGGATGGTGCCATGCGAGACATTCTATGCGAGACAGCACATCGAGGCAAAACGCTGTGGGAGGAACGCAGAGGCGGCACCCGGATTTGAAACGGGGATGGAGGTTTTGCAGA
>SXGT01087518.1_pt1 | contig 14943 bp, 16 predicted proteins | sample 3176221 | NCBI WGS metagenome assembly SXGT01 (sample SAMN11356862, study PRJNA531348) | freshwater metagenome | isolation source: freshwater sample F1-120 | place: China: Fuxian Lake, Yuxi | collected 2017-12-25
CCGAGATGGAGAAAGCGGGCCTGCTGACTCTCGACGATCAATGGATCACCGTAGAGGCGAAGGGCCGCATCCTCGTGCGCGTGATCGCGATGGTGTTCGACCGCTATCTGCGGTCCGACCGAGAGCGCGTCCGCTATTCAAAAGTTATTTAGTCCTGTTGCACGAAAGTCGGTGCTGACGAGACGGCATGGATAACGGCCTGCTCGCGCTTTTCATCGTCGGTCTGCTTGGAGGTGGACATTGTGCCGGCATGTGTGGCGGCATTGTCGGCGCGCTGAGCCTGCAAGGCCCGCAAGGCGCGGCATCGATCCTGATCCATCTGGCCTACAACCTCGGTCGCATCGCCAGCTACGGCCTGGCCGGCCTGATTGCCGGGCTGTTGGGGCAAGCGGTCGGTAACCTGGGCGGCGCCCAGCTCTGGCTGTACCTGTTTGCCCAACTGATGCTGGTCGCCATGGGTGTCTATCTGCTTGGCCTAACGCAATCGCTGGCCTGGCTGGAACGCGGCGGGCAGCGACTCTGGCGCGGTATCCAGCCCGTCACCCAACGTTTTTTACCGGTACGCGGCATGGCGCAGGCTTTTCCCCTCGGCCTGTTGTGGGGCTGGCTGCCCTGCGGCCTCGTCTACGGGGCGCTGGCGACCGCGACGCTCGCCGGCAGCGCCGTCGCGGGTGCGACGGCCATGCTGGCCTTCGGCATCGGCACGCTGCCGTGGCTGCTGGCGATCGGCGTCGGCGCGGCGCGCATGCGCGCGCTGCTGTCGCGCGCGCGCTGGCGCTTCGCCATCGGCATGGTGGTGCTCGGTTTCGGCCTGTTCGGCATCGCGCGCGCCTCGGGGCTCGCCGACGCCATCCAGAAGCAAGTGCTGTGCCTTTGAGGAGGAGGCCATGAACGATCCCCTGCGAACGCTGCGCAACGAACACGGCTCCATCGCCTCGGTGCTGCACGGCCTGCAGCATCTCGCGCACAAGGTGCGCAGGGGCGGCACGACGCCTGACCTCGCGGTGTTCAAGGCGATGATCAGCTACATCGACCAGTACCCCGAGCGGCTGCACCACCCGAAGGAGGACCAGTGGCTGTTCGCGCGGCTGGTGCAGCGCGCGCCGGAGACCGCCACGCTGGTCGCCGAGCTGGCGGCCGAGCACGTTGCGGGCGCGCGCATGGTGCGCGAACTGGAGATGGCCCTGGAGCGCTACGCGGAAACCCTGCCGGAGGGCGGCGCGGCGTTCGCCGACGCGGTGGACCGCTACGCCGAGTTCCACTGGAACCACATGCGCCGTGAGGAGCAGTTCGTGCTGCCGCTGGCGCGCCAGCACCTCACGCCGCAGGACCTCGAGGAGATCGAGCGCGCCTTCGTCGGCGACGCCGATCCGCTCGCCGGCATGCGCGAGCACGACTTCGACGCGCTGTTCGCGCGCATCGTCAGCCTGGCGCCCGCGCCGATCGGGCTGAACGAGCCCTGGGCGCCGCTCAGGAAGGGATGACGGCGGTCGCCTCGAGCTCGATCTTGCCGGGACGGTCGAGCAGGTCCGAGACGAAGATCATGCTCATCGCCGGATAGTGCCGGCCCATCAGCGTGCGCCAGGTGCGGCCGAGTTCGCCGCGCGCGGCGAGGTAGGCCTCGCGGTCGCAGCAGAACGCGGTGATGCGGCACAGATGCTCCGGCCGCCCGCCCGCCGCCGCCAGCACGGCGAGGACGTTCTTGAGCGCCTGCTCGAACTGCGGCGCGATCGCATCCGACTGGAACTGCTGCTGCGCGTCCCAGCCGACCTGGCCGGCGATGAACACCAGCCGGCCGCTCGCGGCGATGCCGTTGGCGTAGCCGACCGGCGGCTTCCAGCCCTCGGGGAGCAGCACTTCATGAAGTGCCGCCATCTCAGTCCCCGTGCCGCGCGGGGTCGGGATCGTGGTCCCACTGCGCATCCGGCTTCGGCACCTTCTTCATCCACTCGCGGATCAGCCGCACGTGCTCCTTCTCGTCGGCCGCCATTTCCGCCGCGACCTTCTTCACTGCGGCCGGCGTCGCGCGGCCGCGGGCGATCCCCGCATAGTGCTTCTCGGCGCGCTTCTCGCTTTCCAGCGCCAGTTCCAGCGCGTGGTACGGCTGCATCAGGTAGTGCAGGTCGGTCATCGGCACCGTCTCCGGCGCCTCGGGCGTCTCCCAGCGCAGCGCGAACAGCGCCCGCTTCGGCGTCTTCCAGCCCATCTCGTCGAGGATCTGCTGCGCGTGCAGGCCCTCGATCTTCGCAAGCTTGCGGAACAGCTGCGCCACCTCGGCGTTGTTGTGCATCTCCATCTGCTCGGCGAAATCCGCGTAGCGCTCGGCGGCCTCGAGTTCCATCACGTAGGCGCCGGCCATGAAGTCCTCGTAGGCGTCGGGTTTCGGCGCGGCCTGCTTCTTCGATTTCGCCTTCTTGCGGGTGGTCATGGTTCGAATGCCTTCTCCAGGTCCTGCACGGGAACGGGATGCTTCGCGCCCTGCGGCGCGAACGCCGGGCGGCTGCCCTTGTAGAGCACGCCGACGTTGAAGCCGTCGTCGGTGAACAGCCGCCGCGCGGCGCGCACCGGGTCGTCGGTCGCCGCGACCTTCGCCGGGTGCGCGAGGTCCTTCCATGCGCGCTGCTCCGGGCGGAAGGTGACGCAGGGCGAGAGCACTTCGATGAACGAGAACCCGGGGTGGCGGATCGCCTCGGTGATCAGCGCGGCGGTGCCGTTGGGGTCGCCCGAGAACGCGCGTGCGATGAAGTTCGCACCGGACGCCAGCGCCACCACCAGCGGGTGGAACTCGCGCAGCCCGGTGCCCGCAGGCGCGAGCTTGCTCTTCCAGTCGGGCTCGGTGGTCGGCGAGGGCTGGCCCTTGGTCATGCCGTAGACGTGGTTGTCCATGACGATGTAGGTCATGTCGACGTTGCGGCGGCAGGCGTGCAGGAAGTGGTTGCCGCCGATCGAGTAGCCGTCGCCATCGCCCCCCGCGACCAGCACCGTGAGGTCGGGGCGCGCCACCTTGAGGCCGGTGCCTGCCGCGAGCGCGCGGCCGTGCACGCCGTGGAAGCCGTAGCAGGTGGTGTAGGCGGGGATGCGCGACGAGCAGCCGATGCCGGACACGACGGCGACGTTCTCGGGACGCAGTTCGAGCGCGGCGAGCGCCTTGGTGATCGACGACAGCACCGAGTAGTCGCCGCAGCCGGGGCACCATACCGGCTTGTAGTCGGACTTGAACGCCGCGGGTGCGAGGGCGGCGAGCTTGGCGGTCGCGTTCATGCGCGGCTCCAGTCGACGAGGCCGCGGCGGATCTCCTCCGGCCGGAACGGCAGCGGTCCCGGACGCCGCAGGCTCTTCACCTCCATCGGCAGCCCGTACTCGGCGCGCAGGTAGCGCAGGAACTGGCCGCTGTGCGACTGCTCGACCACCAGCGCGCGCTTGACGCCGGCAAGGGCCGCCTCCAGCCGCGCCGGTTGCGCCGGCAGCAGCAGGCGGACCGAGACGAGGCGCGCCTTCACGCCGTCGGCGCGCGCGCGCGCCAGCGCCTCCCTGGCGGGGGCGGTGCACGAGCCCCACGTGATCACGGCGAGCTCGCCGTCGCCCTCCAGCGTCGCCCAGTCGGCGGCGCAATCGAGGCCCTCGAACTTGCGCGCGCGCTTGTCCATCTGCGCGAGGTGGTCGCTCGCCTGCGAGGAGGGCGTGCCGCGCTCGTTGTGCTCGAGGCCGTCCGCCGTATAGGCCACGCCCGCCGTGCCCGGGACCGCCATCGGCGACACGCCGGAATCCGTCACCGCGTAGCGCTTGTATGCCGGTGCGTCGGCCGCGGCGCGCAGCCGCTGCGCCGGCTTGCCCCGCGCGGTCGCCGGTTCGACGATGGCGCGCGCCTGGCCGAGGTACTGGTCCGACAGCACGATCGCCGGCGTCTGCAGCGCCTCGGCGAGGGTCACCGCCCACTGCGTGGCGGCGACGCAGTCGGCCACCGAGTTCGGCGCCACGACCACGTGCGGTGCGTCGCCGTGCATGCCGTAGACCGCGATGTTGAGGTCCGCCTGCTCGTTCTTCGTCGCGATGCCGGTCGAGGGGCCGGTGCGCATCACGTCGACCACGGTCACGGGGACCTCCGCGGTGACGCCGAGCCCGATGGCCTCGATCATCAGCGCCAGGCCGGGGCCGGAAGTGGCGGTGAGCGACGGCACGCCGCCGTAGGAGGCGCCGATCGCCATGTTGATGGAGGCGAGCTCGTCCTCGGCCTGCACCAGCGTGCCGCCGACCTTCGGCAGCGCGGGCGACATCCACTCCAGCAGTTCGGTGGCCGGCGTGATCGGGTAGGCGGCGACGAAGCGCACGCCGCCGCGCAGCGCGCCGAGTCCCGCCGCTTCGTTGCCCGAGATCAGCCACCGCGGCGATGCGGCCGGCGGGGGGCCGAGGCGGGGCGGCGATGCGGCCTTGTCCGCCTCAGCGCGGCCGAGCTTCGCCGCGGCGAGCGCGGCGGCAAGGGCGTCGCCGCCCTTCTTCATGGACTTGGCGATCGCGCGCTCGACCGCGTCCACGGGCAGGCCGACGAGGCCGGCGAGCGCGCCAAGCGCCACCATGTTCGGCCAGCCGCCGGCGACGCCCTTCGCCAGCGCCTTGAAGGTGATTCCCATCCTCGATGCGCCGCCCCTGGTGAACACCTCGGGCGGGTCGCCCGCGGCCGGGTCGCCGACGAGGAGGCTCGCGGCATGCAGCGGCAGCTCGGCGGCGAAGCGATTCACGTTCTGCCAGTCGATCGCCGCCAGCACGTCGAAGGCGTCGTCCTGGCCGTCGGTGGCGAAGGTGGAGACGCGCAGCATCGCCGCGGCCTCGCCGCCGCGGATCTGCGGGCCGCTGGTGCGCGTCATCAGGCCGTAGTAGCCGGCCTGCGCCGCGGCCTCGAGCAGCATGTTGCCCGCGGTCATCACGCCGGCGCCGCCGGAGCCGGCGAGGGCCACCGAGACGCTGCTGCGGGAGGGGGAAGGGCTGGCGTTCAAGTCGGGCTCCTAGGGTGTCCTGCGCATGCTGGACCAGCGATCGGCGATTTCCTTGCGCTGGATCAAACGATCCCGTCGCAGTCCGTTGACCCTGAACCGGCGCCGGGCGTTTAATACCGTAAAACGGTACTGCAATACCGCAATTAGGGCAAGGAGGACGCGAGGATGGCCACGAACACGACCCGGGCACGGCGCTGGATGATGACCGCCCCCAGGGCGCCGCTGGTGCTGGAGGGGTTCGACGCCGCGCCCGCCGCGGGCGAGGTGGTGGTGGAGGTCGCCGGCTGCGGCGTCTGCCACACGGACCTCGGCTACTACTACGACGGCGTGCGCACCAACCATCCGCTGCCGCTGGCGCTGGGGCACGAGGTCTCGGGCCGCGTGGTCGCCGCGGGCGAGGGCGGCGAAGCGTGGCTGGGCCGCGCGGTGATCGTCCCCGCGGTGCTGCCCTGCGGACAGTGCGACCTCTGCAGGCGCGGCCTCGGCACCATCTGCCGCGGCCAGAAGATGCCGGGCAACGACATCCAGGGCGGCTTCGGCTCGCATATCGTGGTGCCGTCGCGCGGCCTCTGCCCGGTCGACGAGGCGCGCCTGTCGCAGGCGGGCCTCGCGCTCGCCGAGGTGTCGGTGATCGCCGATGCCCTCACCACGCCCTACCAGGCGGTGCGCCGCGCCGGCGTCGGCCCGGGGACGCTCGCCATCGTGATCGGCGCGGGCGGCGTCGGCGGCTACTGCGTGCAGGTTGCCGCCGCGTTCGGCGCGAAGGTCGTGGCGATCGACGTCGACGACCGCAAGCTCGACATGCTCAAGCCCTATGGCGCGGCGCTGGTGCTGAACGCGAAGGCGCACGACGCGAAGTCCCTCAAGGGCGCGGTCGCCGCGTTCGCGAAGGAAAGCGGCCTGCGCGGCACCGAGTGGGTGGTGTTCGAGTGCTCGGGCACCGCCGCCGGCCAGTCCACCGCATGGGGGCTGCTGGTGCACGGTGGCACGCTGCGCGTGGTCGGCTTCACCATGGACAAGGTCGAGGTCCGGCTTTCGAACCTGATGGCCTTCGACGCCCGGGCGCTGGGCAACTGGGGTTGCCCGCCGGAGCTCTATCCCGGTGCGCTCGACCTTGTGCTCGACGGCAAGGTGCAGGTCAAGCCCTTCGTCGAGCCGCTGCCGCTCGACGACATCAACCGCGTGTTCGAGGCCGTGCACCACCGCGAGATCTCGAAACGCGCCGTTCTCGTTCCCTAGGAGGATTCCCCGATGCCCGAAATCAAGGACCACAACCTGCCGGCGCTCGGTACGCCGAACGTGAAGGTGGAGAAGAAGCCCGCGCGCACGCCCGACGGCAAGGTCGTCGAGGGCCTGTACAACGCGTGGATCTGGCTCGACAACCCCGGCCAGTACAACTCGTACACCACCGACATGGTGAAGGCCGTGATCCTCGCCTTCCGCGAGGCCTCGAACATGCGCGACGTCAGCAGCGTGGTGTTCACCGGCGTCGGCGACAAGGCGTTCTGCACGGGAGGCAACACCAAGGAATACGCCGAGTACTACGCCGGGCACCCGCAGGAGTACCGGCAGTACATGCGCCTGTTCAACGACATGGTGTCGGCGATCCTCGCCTGCGACAAGCCGGTGATCTGCCGCGTCAACGGCATGCGCATCGGCGGCGGGCAGGAGATCGGCATGGCGTGCGACTTCTCGGTGGCGCAGGACCTGGCGCGCTTCGGCCAGGCCGGCCCGAAGCACGGCTCGGCGCCGATCGGCGGCGCCACGGACTTCCTGCCGGTGATCGTCGGCGCCGAGCGCGCGATGGCGGCGTGCGTGCTGTGCGAGCCGTTCTCGGCGCACGAGGCCTACCACATGGGCATCCTCACCGACCTCGTGCCGGCGCTGAAGGTCGACGGGCAGTTCGTCGCCAATCCGCTGGTCGAGACGCAGCGCGCCTGGGACGAGTTCGGCCGCGTCGCCTTCGGCAAGGCGAAGGCCGGGGACGCGCTGAAGGCCGGCAAGGCGCTGCTGGCGAAGGGCACGGTCGACCTGTCGATGCTCGACGCCAAGGTCGAGGAGCTCTGCGCGAAGATCCTGCTCACCTTCCCGGACTGCACCACCAAGACGCTGGAGGAGCTGAGGAAGCCCAAGCTCGAGGCCTGGAACCGCAACAAGGAGGACGCGCGGGCCTGGCTGGCGCTGAACATGATGACCGAGGCGCGTGCCGGCTTCACCGCGTTCAACGAGGGCACGAAGGACGACCGCGAGGTCGACTTCATCGCGCTGCGCCGCGCGCTGGCGCGCAACGACTCCTGGGTCGGCCCGTTGCACGATTCCATCCAGCCCAGGGCGAAGCGAAGGGTTGCGTGATGGCGGATGCACCCCTGAAGGTGTGGGTCGAGCGCGATGGCGCGCTGATGCGCATGCGCCTTTCGCGACCCAAGTCAAACGTGATCGACGCCGCCATGATCGTCGCGCTGCACCGCGCGCTCGACGCGCACCGCGGCAACGCCGGGTTGCGCGGGCTGCTGATCGACCACGAGGGCCCGCACTTCTCGTTCGGCGCCAGCGTCGAGGAGCACCTGCCGGAGCAGTGCGCGCAGATGCTGCGCAGCCTGCACGCGCTGGTGCTGGCGATGCAGGCGTGGAGCACGCCGATCCTGGTCGCGGTGCGCGGGCAGTGCCTCGGCGGCGGGCTGGAGTTCGCCTGCGCCGGCGGCCTGCTGTTCGCCGCGCCCGACGCGAAGTTCGGCCAACCCGAGATCAAGCTCGGCGTGTTCGCGCCGGCCGCCTCGTGCCTGCTGCCCGGCCGCATCGGCGCGGCGCACGCCGAGGACCTGCTGCTGTCGGGACGCTCGATCGACGCCGTCACCGCGCTAGGCTGGGGACTGGTGCACGCCATCGCCGATGATCCCTCGGCGGCGGCGCTCGCGTACTTCGACGAGCACCTCGCACCGAGGAGCGCGAGTTCGGTGCGCTTCGCGCTGCAGGCGCTGCGCGAGCCGGCGGTGGACGTGCTGGAGCGGCGCCTCGCCGAGCTCGAGCGGCTGTACCTGCAGGAACTGATGCAGTCCCGGGACGCGGTCGAGGGCCTGCGCGCCTTCATCGACAAGCGTCCGCCCAGCTGGGAGCACAAATGAACCCCGACCAGAGCACGAATCCCGCCGCGGCCATCGTCAAGCGCTGCGAGGCGCTGTTCGAGGACCTGCACTTCAACGCCGTGAAGGCGTGGAAGGCCGCGGCGCCCGGGCGCAAGGCGATCGGCTACATGCCGGTGTACATCCCGCGCGAGATCATCCACGCGGCGGGCATGCTGCCCGTGGGCATCTTCGGCGGTGGCGACCAGATGGAGGTGATCCAGGGCGACGCCTACTACCAGAGCTACATCTGCCGCATCCCGCGCTCGACCATCGAGCTCGGCCTCACCGGCAGGCTCGACTGCCTGGACGGCATGCTGTTCCCGTCGACCTGCGACGTGATCCGCAACCTGTCCGGCATGTGGCAGGTGATGTTCAAGGACAAGTACGTGAAGTACTTCGACGTGCCGCAGGACTACGACGACGCGGTCGGCGGCACCTTCTACATCCACGAGATGAACACGCTGCGCGAGGACCTGGCGAAGCTCTCCGGGCGCCCCGTCACCGACGACGCGCTGCGCGCGTCGATCGCGGTCTACAACGACAACCGGCGCGCCGTGAACGAGATGTACGCCGCGCGCGCGAAGGCGCCGTGGCTGGTGCCGACCTCGGAGCTGTACCTCCTGCTGCGTGCCGGGCTGGTCTTGCCGCCGGAGGAACACACGACGCTGGTGCGCGAGTACGTCGCCGCGGCGATGGCGGGCAAGCGCCCGCAGCGCGACAACGCGCGCGTGGTGGTCAACGGCGTGTTCTGCGAACAGCCGCCGCTCAGCCTGATCAAGTCGATCGAGATGTCCGGCTGCTACATCGTCGACGACGACTTCATGCTGGCGATGCGCTGGCTGCTGGACGACGTGCCGGAGACGGGCGACCCCTTGGACGAATTGTCCAAGGCCTTCCTGCACCGTTCCGCGCAGACCTCGTCGAAGTACGACGACAAGAAGGCGGACAAGGGCAAGTACCTCCTGCACCAGGTCTCCAGCCGCGGCGCCGAGGGCGTGGTGTTCGCCGCGCCGTCGTTCTGCGACCCAGCGCTGCTGGAGCGGCCGATGCTGCAGGAGATCATGGCGAAGCACAGGATCCCCTACACCGCCTTCAAGTACGCCGAGAACACCGGCCAGATGGCCCCCATCCGCGAACAGGCGGGCACCTTCGCCGATTCAATCAAACTGTGGAGCGCAGCGTGACGACACCCATCCAGATCATGCCTTCCTCGGCTACGCCGAAAAAGCCACAGGTGCAAGTCCAGAAGGAAGACGCGATGCTCCTGCAGAAGGAGCTGATCAACCGCAACTACCACGAGCTGGCGACCGCGCACGCGATGGGCCGCAAGGTCTCCGCGACCTTCGTTCCCGGCAACCTGAACGAGCTGCTGATGTGCTTCGACCTCGCGCGCAGCCTGCCGGAGACCAACGCGCTGCAGAACGGCATGCGCAAGAAGTCCGGCAAGATGATCATGGACGCCGAACGCGACGGGCACTCGGAGGACGTCTGCACCTACGTCAAGGCGGACCTCGGCATGATGCTCGGCGGCGAGGTCGGCCCGACCGGCGAGGCGCTGCCGCGCCCGGACGTGCTGCTGCTGTCGTACACCGGCTGCTTCACCTTCATGAAGTGGTTCGAGCTGGTGCGGCAGAAGTACGACTGCGAGACGCTGATGCTGCACGTGCCCTACCAGGGCGAGGGCAAGATCAACTCCGCGATGCGTACCTACGTGGTGAAGCAACTCCGCGAGAAGGTGATCCCCGGGCTGGAGCGCATCACCGGCGTCAAGTTCGACATCGACCGGCTGCGCCAGTACATGCGCGAGTCGCAGAAGGCCGAGGACAACCTGGTCAAGGTGCTGCAGTCGGCCAAGCAACGCCCGTCGCCGATCGACGGCTACTTCGGCGCGGTCTACTACATCGGCCCGATCTTCACGGCGTTCCGCGGCACGCCGGAGGCGACCCGGTACTACGAGGTGCTGTGGGAAGAGGTGCAGCAGCGCATGCGCGAGGGCAAGGGGCCGGTGACGCCGGAGGGCGGCATCGCCGAGGAGAAGTACCGGCTGGTGGTCGAGGGTCCGCCGAACTGGACCCACTTCCGCGACTTCTGGAAGATGTTCAGCGACGAGGGCGCGGTGGTGGTGGCTTCGACCTACTCAAAGGTCGGGGGGGTCTACGACTTCGGCTTCCGCCACGACGCCGACCGGCCGCTCGAATCGCTCGCCGAGTACTGCCTGGGCTGCTACACGAACCTCAACTTCCCGCAGCGCATCGACATGATCTGCCGGTACATGGACGAGTACCAGGCCGACGGCCTGCTGATCAACTCGATCAAGAGCTGCAACAGCTTCTCGGCGGGGCAGCTGCTGATCCTGCGCGAGGTCGAGAAGCGCACCGGGAAGCCGGCGGCGTTCATCGAGACCGACCTGGTCGACCCGCGCTACTTCTCGGCGGCGAACGTGAAGAACCGGCTGGAGAGCTACTTCCAGATGATCAAGCAGAAAAAGGCGGCGCACTGAGATGAAGACCTTCATCGGCATCGACCTCGGCTCCACCACCACCAAGAGCGTGGTGATCGACGAGAACCGCAACGTCATCGGCCGCGGCATCACCAATTCGCGCTCGAACTACGACACCGCGGCGGCGATCGCCAAGCAGGAGGCGCTGGTGAACGCGCGCTTCCACCTGTTCCGCGAGGGGCTGGGCCGCTCCGGGGCGCTGAACGGCTCGCTCGAGGGCTTCCTCGCGCAGCTGGAGCGCGACTTCCGCCTGCAGCAGTTCCTCGAGCAGCTCGGCGACCTCGAGGAGGTCTGCAACCGCAGCCTCGCGGGTGCGCGCTTCGGCGACCAGGCGGGCGCGGTGGGCGTGGCGCTGACCGAGACGCTGCGCCGGCTGCGCGCCGAGGCGCCGGGTCTCTTCGCGCCGGGCGCGAACCGCAAGAGCGACTTCTTCCGCGACATCGCGGGCAGCCGCTACCTCGCCATCGGCGAGGCGGTGGCCAAGGAAGCCGGGCTGCGCTACGACTTCCTGCTCAACCTCTTCGACCGTTCGATCCTCGAGGTGGAGAACCGGGTCTATGCCGATTCGATCTCGGCGCACCTGCGCGCGGCGCTCGACCGCACCTTCATCGCCATGCCGGAAACCGCGTCGAAATCGGATGCCATCCGAGCGCCCATCCAGGGGATCATCGACACGCCGCTGGAGGAGGCCTACGTGGTCGGCACCGGCTACGGCCGCGCGCGGCTGCCGTTCTCGAAGGAGCACATCCGCTCCGAGATCCTGTGCCACGGCCTCGGCGCGCACGTCATGTACCCCAGGACCGCCACGGTGCTGGACATCGGCGGGCAGGACACCAAGGCGATCCAGGTCGACCCGCACGGCATCGTCGAGTCGTTCCAGATGAACGACCGCTGCGCCGCCGGCTGCGGGCGCTACCTCGGCTACATCGCCGACGAGATGAACATGGGCCTGCACGAGCTCGGCCCGCTGGCGATGAAGTCCACCAAGACCGTGCGCATCAACTCCACCTGCACGGTGTTCGCCGGCGCCGAGCTGAGGGACCGCCTGGCGCTCGGCGAGAAGCGCGAGGACATCATGGCGGGGCTGCACCGCGCCATCATCCTGCGCGCGATGTCGATCCTCGCGCGCTCGGGCGGCATCCGCGACGAGTTCACCTTCACCGGCGGCGTGGCAAAGAACGAGGCCGCGGTGAAGGCGCTGAACGCGCTGGTGAAGGAGAACTACGGCACGCTGAAGCTGAACATCGATCCCGACTCGATCTACACTGGCGCGCTGGGAGGGGCGACCTTCGCGTGGCGCGCGGTGATGGAGGAGGGCAAGACCGCGGAACACAGGGAGGCTGCATGAGCACCCACACCATCGGCATCGACATCGGCTCGGGGGCGGTGAAGACCGTCCTGTTCCGCCATGACAACGGCAAGTCCGAGTGGCTCGCCAAGCGCTGCGAGCGTATCCGCCGGCGCGGCCCGATGGACCTGGCGAAGCAGGGCTACGACGACGTGCTCGCCGAATGCGGGCTCGAACCCGCGCAGGTGGACTACGTGGCGACGACCGGCGAGGGCGAGAACGTCACCTTCGCCACCGGGCACTTCTACTCCATGACCACGCACGCGCGCGGCGGGGTGTTCCTCCATCCGGAGGCGCGCGCGGTGGTCGACATCGGCGCGCTGAACGGCCGCGCGATCTACGTCGACGAGCGCGGCAAGGTGCTGTCGTACAAGATGACCAGCCAGTGCGCGTCGGGTTCCGGCCAGTTCCTGGAGAACATCTCGAGGTACCTGGGCGTCGCGGTGGAGGAGATCGGCCCGCTGTCGCGCACCTCGACCACGCCCGAGAAGCCGAGTTCGATCTGCGCGGTGCTGGCCGAGACGGACGTGATCAACATGGTGTCGCGCGGCATCGCCACGCAGGACATCCTGAAGGGCATCCACCTGTCGATGGCCTCGCGCCTTGCCAAGCTGCTCAAGGTGACCGGCATCACGAAGGGCACGGTGCTCCTGACCGGCGGCCTGGCGCTCGACGAGGGGTTGCTCGCGGCGCTGCAGGAGGAGCTGGTGAACGAGAAGATCACCGGCATCACCGCCACCAACCACCCGGACTCGATCCATGCGGGCGCGATCGGCGCCGCGCTGTGGGGCGCGTTCCGGCACGATAAGCTGAAGGAACTCCAATCCCGGGTCGCCGCGTAGTCAGCGGAACGATGGGGCTACGCCCCCTCGTGCACCCCCGACGTTAGATTGATGCCCACGACCGAAGGAATTCGACCATGGCCCTGATGATCAACGACAACTGCACCGCCTGCGACGCCTGTCCGTCGGTGTGCCCGAACGAGGCGATCACCGCCGGCAGCCCGATCTACGTCATCGACGCCTTCAAGTGCACCGAGTGCGTCGGCGCGCACGACGAGCCGCAGTGCAAGCTGGTCTGCCCGGCGGACTGCATCCCGGTGAACCCGGACTTCGTCGAGACGCCGGACCAGCTGGCGGCGAAGTACCAGGAACTCCACGGCTGACCATGCCCGGACTCTCGCTCGAGGAACTCGGGGCGCTGGCGCGGCTGGAGACCGCGCTGGAGGCGAGGGTGATGCAGCTGGCGATCGAACTCGGCCGGTCGCTCAATGGCGGCGGGGGGCTGTCCAGCGAGAGGATGCAGGGATTCCGCGAGGCGCACGCCGACTGGCAGGCCTCGCGCGCGGTGTCCGAGGTGGCCGCACGGCGCAGCCCCGACTGGCGGCTGCGCGAGGAGGCGACCGGCGAACTGCGGCGCGAGCGCATCGAGGCCCAGCACCGCAGCTGGCTGGCGCAGATCCAGAATGCCGACCATGGCGGCGACCGCACCGGCGACATGGTGCGCGTGATCGCGCGGCTGGCCGCGGACCTGGCGATGCACGTCGACCGCAGCGCGCCGCTCGACGACGAGATCGACGCGCGCGTCGCGGAACTGCTGGCGAAGCGGCCCGGATAGCCTCCGGTTCGGGGCTTGGCGGTGGAACCCGCCGTGGCCGCCCGGTGCAACCTCGATTGGCGGCTGCGCGAGGAGGCGACCGCCGCGCTGCGCCACGAGCACGTCGAGAGGCAGCATCGCCACTGGCCGCAGCAGATCCAGCATGCGCGGGAGTCCGCGCCTGGCCTACGCGCGCGGGTGTTCGAACCGCTCCATCGGGCTGCGCACGCCGCGCGCGCCCCGATTCAGGACATGCGTATACACCATGGTCGTGGAGACATCCGAGTGCCCCAGCAACTCCTGCACCGTGCGGATATCCTGCCCGGAAAGAAGCAGGTGCGTCGCGAAAGAGTGGCGCAGCGTGTGGCAACTAACCGGCTTGATGATGCCTGCGGCGCGCACCGCCTGCTTGATCGCGCGATGGATAGTGTCCGGAAAGATGTGGTGCCGCCGGATCGCGCCCGAGTCCGGGTCGATCGAACGCTTGCCGGACGGAAACATGTACTGCCAGCCCCAATCGCGCCCGGCACGCGGATACTTTCGCGCCAGCGCAAAAGGCAGCGATACGTCGCCGAATCCTTCGGCCAGGTCGCGCTGGTGCAATGCCCTGACACGGCCCAGGTGCGCCTGCAGCGGCTGCACCACCGGCTCCGGCAGCATCGTGACGCGGTCCTTGCCGCCCTTGCCGTCGCGCACCAGGATCTGGCGATAGGCGAAATCGACATCCTTCACGCGCAACGAGAGGCACTCGATCTGCCGCAAGCCGGCGCCATACATGAGGCTCGCCATCAGCCACTTCACGCCCTGCATCTGCGCCAGCAGCCGGCACGCCTCGGCTTCCGTCAGCACCGTCGGCAGGCGCACCGGCCGCTTTGCTCGAACCATGCCTTCGAGCCACGGCAATTTCCTTTCCAGAACCTTCTGATACAGGAACAGCAACGCGGCCAGCGCCTGGTTCTGCGTCGCCGCGGCGACATTGCGCTCCGTCGCCAGCCAGGAAAGGAACGCCTGCACCTCCGGCGCGCCCATCTCGCCCGGATGGCGTTTCTTGTGGAACAGGATGAAGTAGCGAATCCAGAACCAGTAGGACTTCTCCGTCCGGCGGCTGTAATTGCGGGAGCGGATCGCGTCGTGCAGCCGCTCGCGAAGCCGGCGGCCTGGCGGGGGGTCCGGAGAAAGCGCAGGAGAATCAGGGCGTTGTTCCATGAAGTGCGGACTTTCGCGCGACATGCATGGACATACAGTATGGGTTTCCCCCGAATTCCCGGACACTACCCTAAGCTTTTTCTAGCTTTTTCGAACTGATCCGGACTGACCTGTCCAAGCGTCGAATGCCGACGCCTTGGATTGTAGAACCGCTCGATGTAATCGAACACGTCTGCCCGG
>SXGT01104387.1_pt1 | contig 14942 bp, 9 predicted proteins | sample 3176221 | NCBI WGS metagenome assembly SXGT01 (sample SAMN11356862, study PRJNA531348) | freshwater metagenome | isolation source: freshwater sample F1-120 | place: China: Fuxian Lake, Yuxi | collected 2017-12-25
CACCCTTGGGCTTGCCGGTAGACCCCGAGGTGTAAATCATGTACGCCAGGTGGCTGGCAGTCACGCCAGAAACCGGCGCCGACTGGCAAGCACTGGCCAGTTCCGGCCAGTCACGATCCAGACAAACGATGTGGGCTTCAGTAGACGGCAGGTGCTCGAGCAGATGGGCCTGAGTCAACAGAACAGCAGTTCGGGAGTCTTCCACCATGAAGGCCAGACGATCACGGGGATAAGTCGGATCGAGCGGAACATAGGCTCCCCCGGCCTTGAGAATACCCAGCAGGCCTACCACCATTTCCAGTGAACGCTCACAACAGATACCGACCAGTTGATCCGGCACAACCCCCAGAGACTGTAAGTGATGCGCCAACTGATTGGCGCGGACATCGAGTTGCTGGTACGTCAATGCCTGTGTTTCGAACACCAGGGCAACAGCCTCGGGCGTTCTTTGTACCTGAGCCTCAAACAAGTGATGCAGGCAAATACCCGCAGGATAATCCACACCCGTCTGATTCCAGTCGTACAGCAATTTTTGACGTTCAGTCGAATCCAGCAGGGACAGGGCCAGAATGGAACGCTCCGGGTATCGGGTAACGTTTCCAATCAGGTTCAGATAGTGTTGCCCCATGCGTTCCAGGGTTTGACACTCGAACAAGGCTTCATTGAAGAAAAAGGTGGCTTTCAAGCCGAGATCGGTCTCGTTCAGCTCAAGAACCAGATCCAGCGGGACTGTCCCGGAGAAACTGTTTTTCCAGAAACCGAAACGGTCTTGATCTACTTCACATTGATCGATTGTCCGGTAACACCAGCCTGCCTGAAACAATGGGGCATGGTGATCAACCGTCTCGTAGTTGCAACTGCGATAGAGTCCATCCAGTGGCTGAGCCTGCTCCGGTAGCCTTGTCAAAGCCATGTCGGCCTGCACCACCAAGTCCAGAAAGCGGGGTGAAACATCCGCTTGCCGGGCCAGATGTGCGGACACCACCCCCCATCCGGTCGTTACAGGTGTCATCGATACCGGCACACCGACAACGATCTCATCCTGTTGGGTATAGTGGTGTAACAGAACCTGAAAGGCGGCAAGAAAAACGGACTGGAAACAACTACCGGCATGACCGAAGGCTGCAGCCAGTGCGGCCTCCCTGTCTGCGTCGATCAACGGGAGACTGTAAGCGGCCAGTTCTGCTCCCGACTGCCCACCTCGGGGTCTGTCGGTATAAAGTCCAAGAATGGGAAAAGTGTCTGATCTGGAGTCTTCTGACTGGATTTTCATGTGCATATGAGATTGATATGGCTTAGAAACAAGCGACTTTGCCGAGGGTATGACGAAATTAAACTACCCGGTCTCTCAAGAAGGCTGGACTCGATAGGGGCAGTGAATGGGCAGCCTGTCCTTCATCGAAACCTCGAGGGTGGCCCTGGCAGTTTCGTGTTCAGGGCACTGGCTGCCCTACACCATCCCCAACCACACATCCTGGCAACGGAGCCACCCGGTCCAAGGGAGGAGCTCCGGACACGGCTCTCACCCTCAGCCTCCGTAGTGGATATCGGTATTTTTATCAGACATTGAGCCAGAGAATTCTTACATTTTCTTACAGCCCCCCCTTTCAGAATGACAGATTTGGATACGGCAGAGTGGTGCCACCTACAGAATGGCAAACCACAGTACTCACATCGCCGCACAATAGTGAACACACCAGGGGAACATCTTTACCCCTGCAAATTCAAGGTTTAAGGACCTGTCTGCCCATCCGGTTTTAGGAGGCAACGGGAGTCAGGATCATAAAACATCCACCAAAACCAATACTTTTGACATATGCTCAGACGAGCTCAACGTGAATACTGAATTGCGGGCAATAACGGTGATGAGCAGAACCATGCTACCGCATACTGAGTGTCAACCTCCCGCTCACGAAACCAGGCTACACGAACCTGATCCACCGAATTCTCGTGATCCCGACTTGCGTAGCCAGGCAGATATCTTACATTTTCTTACATCAACACAAAAAGTCATAACGCTGATGTAGACTTCACCATCGTATGGGCTCGCCCGGATTGAAACCGGGAAGATTGTTCGTTTCCGGAGAAACGCTAATCCGGCTCATGACACAAGGCCCGCGTTCGCGGCAAGCCTTTGGGCAAGACGGTGCCGTTGACAAGAAGTCCCAAGGTTTCTGTTGCGGTTGGGCTGATGCAATTTGTCATTAAGCCCCCCTCCCTGTAGCAGTAACCGCCATGGGAAAACTGATATTTACGGTATCCCCGTTTTGCTCGCGATTCTTCGAGCCCTTCCAGGGTTGGCATGACAACGCTGTGCTCCCCCGGGTTTGAAGCATCATTTTTCATCATCCAAACCAACCTTAGTGAGAGTATGAACTACCACGAATATATCATCCTTGGTGCAGGCCCTGCCGGTGTGCAAATGGGTTATTTCATGGAAAAATCAGGGCGGGATTACCTTATCCTGGAGCGGAACGCTGTTGCCGGATCCTTCTTCGAACAATACCCCAGACACGGCACCCTTATTTCCCTCAATAAAGTATACAACTTTTTTCCGGAAAAAGAGTTCAACCTTCGCCACGACTGGAATTCCCTGCTTACGGATGACTTTTCACACCAGTTTACGGATTACACTCAGGATCTATACCCCAGTAACAAGATACTGGTTAAGTATATCAATGATTATGTCCAGAAGTTCGGCATCAGGATTCGATATAACACGGATATCCGCATGGTATCCCGACAACCAGATGGCGACAGACTCTTCAAGCTGACGGACAGGAATGGCAACGACTATCATTGCAAACGGCTTATTCTGGCTACGGGCCCACTGAAACCGAATATACCCGATGTCGAAGGAATAGAGCTTGCCGAAGGGTTTGAAGATTATCAGCCCAATACCGAGCGCTACACTAACAAGCGCGTCGTCATCCTGGGTCGTGGCAACTCGGCCTTCGAAGTCGCCACCGAATTGCAAGGCAAGGCAGCCGTAGTCTTCGTCATGATCGGCAACCGGTTCATTCGCCATGCCTGGAACAGTCACTTCGTCGGTGACCTCAGATCGTTCAACAACAGCATCCTCGATATGTTCCAATTGAAGGCCATGCATACAGTGACAGGAACCACCCTGACCAAACTGGTCAAACAGGACGACGGTAGCCTGCAGGTTCATTACACCGAAGAACTTCCCCATTGGAAAACTCCGGGTACCAGTTATGGCTGGTTCGAAGTGGATCATGTTATTCGAGCAACCGGGTTCAAGTATGCGGAACCCAAAATGTTCGCCGAAGATATCGCGCCAGAAATGGATGCTGCCATGAAATACCCTGTTCTGGATTCCAACTGGGAAACCTCCACACCAGACATGTATTGCATAGGAACCAACATGGCAGCCCGTGACAAGAAGTCTGCCTCCGGGTTTATACACGGATTCCGCTACAACACCCGTACCCTGTTTAGAATCCTCGATGAAAAATATCATCAGGTTCCACTGCCCAGCGACAAGTTCAGCCTGAAAAACGAGGAAGACCTGCAAAAGCTGGGTGATCATCTCATTACCCGTATCAGCAACACCTCGGCACTGTATCAACTCTACGGTACCCTGTGTGATGTCTTGGTGCTGAATGATGATGGTACAGTGGAACTGGTATATGAATTACCCGTTACCTATGCCGTACGGGATTCACGTTTTGCATGCCAAAAAATCATTGTTTTCACATTGGAACTCGGCTTTAATACTTTTGAAAACGGCTTTGAGGATTCCCTCAACTTTGTACGTCGAAACGATCCTCAAACACCGGCCAATGTAGCTTTTGTACATCCTGCGTTTCGGTTGTATGATCAGGGAGAATACATCAAGGGCGGTAATACCCGTAGCTCGATTGTGACCCGATTTGACAAGTTAGCCGATCTGATTGATGGTGATTTGTCAAACATCAAGCCGCGTAATACCCTGTTAAATTTTATCAATGATATTGTCAGGGTAACTGATACGGTATACCCACTCGATCATTTCACAACCGACGAATCCCGCGGTGGTTTCAGACCCTGGTCACCAGATGATCCAAGAATCAAAAACCATGGCCTGCAACGACCCAAACTGAATCCCGACGGTTCTGCCATCCCTCTGGGTCCGTTGGATGTAAAGTAAAACTGTTCCTGAATACTAAGCACTTAATCAGTGATTTTCTGACACTGTCAACTGAATACGCGTATGACTTATCACGACTACATCATCATCGGCGCAGGCCCAGGCGGTCTGCAAATGGGTTACTTCATGGAGCAGGCCGGGCATGATTACCTCATCCTCGAGAAAACCAATGGGGTCGCTGCTTTTTATCGGCAATATCCGCGTCATGATACCCTTCTATCGCTAAACAAAAAACATAACCTGTATCCGGAGCCGGAATATAACCTAAGGCATGACTGGAACTCACTCCTTACCTACGACTACTCGCATCGCTTTACTGACTATAGTGATGAGTTATACCCGGACAGAAAAGATCTGGTTCGATATCTTGAGGATTTTTCAAAAAGGTTCGAACTTAATATTCAGTACAATACCAGCATCGTCAAAATATGTCGTCAAGCCGAGGGTGAAAAGCACTTTGTGCTGACTACTGCTGACGGTAGTGAATATCGTTGTCAGCGACTGATCATGGCAACTGGGGCCGTCAAGCCCGTCACACCTGAAATCGAGGGTATCGAACTGGCCGAAAGTTACGCTGATTATGATACCAATCCGGAACGCTTCAAGAACAAAAGAGTAGTTATACTAGGCTGTGGCAATTCGGCATTTGAAGCTGCGAATGATATTGCCGGCCATGCAGCTATCGTTTTCATAATGATCGGCAATAATCTGGTCCACCATTCCTGGAACAGCCATTTCAGTGGTGATTTACGTGCCATTAACGATACCATTCTTGACATGGTACAACTCAAGGCACTGCATACGGTTACGGGTAGTTCAATGACCAAACTGGTCAAACAGCAGGACGGAACCTTCCAGGTCTATTTTGAGGAGGAACTACCCCACTGGAAAACCCCGGGAACAGCTTTTGGCTGGTTTGAAGTCGATCATGTGATCTATGCCACCGGATTCCGCTACGCTGATCCCATGCTGTTTGCAGAGGATATTGCACCCCGCATGTGTCCGAAGAACAAATATCCGGAACTTAACTCCGCCTGGGAAAGCTCACCGGATCTGTTCTACATCGGTGCCCCCATGGCATCACGCGACAAGAAAACCACTTCGGGTCTGATTCACGGCTTCCGTTATTGCGTCCGTTCAGCCTTCAATATCATCCAGAACCGGTACCATGATGTTCCTTTCCCCGGCGAACATTTTGATCTGAAAAACGAGGATGACCTGCAGGCACTGGGCACGCATCTGATTACACGGTTCAGTACAACCTCGGCACTCTATCAATTGTTTGGATTGATGTCCGATGTACTAGTGCTCGAAGACGGCAAAGCGGATCTCTATTATGAATTACCGGTTGAATACGTTCTCAAGGATTCCGAGTTTGCCAAAAAACGCATTATCGTTCTGACACTGGAACTAGGGTTTGAGAAGTTCGAAAACGGCTTCAAGGATACGCTAAATTTCATTCGCCTGAACGATTCACAGGAACGTACGGGTTGCGTGTCTTACCTGCATCCAGTCTTCCGCTTGTATGAGAATGGTGAATTTATTCAGGGCAGCAACACCCGAAGCAGTACTGTTGTCCGTTTCGATCCGGCCTGCGATCTCATCGATGGCGATCTAGCGAATATTAAACCCCGGAACATGCTGCTGAATTTTCTGAATAGCGTGGTCAATGTAACCAATACCCGCTTCCCGGAAGACCATTTCTGTGTGGATCCTGAACGCCATGGTTTCATTTTCTGGGAAAAAGACGATCCGCGTACCTTGAACCATGGTTTGCAGCGCTGCTCCCTGAAGCCAGAAGATCCCCAGGTCACTGCTGTTGACCTTGATTCCTTCTTGAGCAAAAACCGGTGCCATTCTTTCAAGATGTGACACGGCATCAGGCTTTTCGACTATGCCGGGGCGGAATTGGTGAATTACCATGTTTTCCCCGGTATGCCCAAAAACCATGAGGAAGATTCCCCCATGAAAACCATCAATTTTCCAGCATCACTGCCTTGGCAAATATCCTGTATAAAACGAATCGAAAAAAACTTTATCTCCCTCATGTCGGTCGGGATCTCATCGGTGCTTCTACAGGTATCATCACCGATTTTGGCAGGGGAAGCGACTCCATTGGGTCAAATCAACGACTATTTACGGATAACAGGTGAGTTGCGGGGCCGCTATGAAGCGTATGATGTATTCAAACCTGCCCTAGATCCAGCCCGGGGTATTACAGCCAATAACAACGACTATGCTTTCGGCGCCTTGCGTGCCCGCATTGGTGTTGCCCTGACAACCCCTTATGTGGATGGCTTTGTTCAAGGCCAATACTCCGGTTTGTATGGTATGGCTGACGGAACCTTTGCCGGTCCACCGGTAGGCCCTCTCGGTTTGGGTGGGGCCTACTTCCGCGACAGTGGCGGAGTCGATCCGGGACAGGTATTTCTTCGTCAGGCCTATGTCAATATAAAAACGGCCCCCTGGGGATTGCCTGGTGGTGCTTTCAAGGCGGGACGCTTTGAAATCATGGAAGGTCTGGAATATAAAACCGGCGATGCAAAATTTGATGGCCTTAAAACCTCTCGAGTCTCGCAACGCCTGATCGGTCCCTTTGATTTTACCCATATTAACCGCAGTTTTGACGGCTTCTCCCTGGTTTACGACCAGCCGTCCTATAACATCAAACTGGATGCCACCCATCCCACCCAGGGAGGGTTCAATATCAATGCCCAGCAGGAGATCAGTAAGGTAGACCTGTTCTACGCTGCCCTGACCAGTAAACGCGATGCCTGGTTACCCGGAACAGAACAACGTTTGTTTTATGTTTATTACGGTGATGAGCGTAATATCGCCCCGGTAGATAATCGTCCTGTTGCCGCAAGGCTACCGATGAGTCGCCAGAACCTGCAGATTCATACTGTGGGTACTCACCTGCTGTCAGTCCAACCAATGGGCAATGGTGCAGTAGATGCCTTGCTTTGGGGGGCTTATCAATTCGGTGACTGGGGCAACCTGGATCATCAGGCCTATGCAGTGGATGCCGAGGTCGGTTACCAGTGGACACAAGTTCCTCTCAAACCCTGGATCAGGGCTATTTACTACAGGGGCTCTGGTGATTCAAACCCGGGCGACGGTACGCATGAAACATTCTTCCAGGTACTTCCCACCGTTCGTGCCTATGCCAAGTTCCCCTATTTCAACATGATGAATATTCAGGACGCCTTCGTGCAACTGAATGTCGCACCGACGGCTACCACGAAGGTCGGCGTGGATTTTCATTATCTGGCCCTTACCAACGAAGAAGACCTGTTTTATGGTGGGGCTGGAGCGACATCCCGGGTGGGCAGTTGGGGTTACTTTGGTCGTGCATCAGGAGGTAATGGTAGTGTGGGTGAAATGGTTGATCTGACCTTCACTCATAATATGACAAAAGAATTATCCTGGAGTTTTTACTACGCCCACGCTTTTGGGGATGACGTGACGCGCAGTATCTATCAGTTGAAAAACGATGCCGATTTTGGCTTTCTCGAGTTCAACCTGTCGATATAAGAGTATTTCCCCATACGGGCCCGTGTGTCAGATCAACTGTCCATCCAAGCCCTATCTACTAATCAGTAGTCATCCATTTTTCTTCCCGAGGTATAGAAATATGACTAGAAAAGAAAATCTGAAAAATCCTGAAAAACCTCTGCGTTTGGGTGGAGTTTCATTTCACCACCCGATTGCATTCTGGCTTGGCGTTATCGCTGTAACAGCGGGCGTTACTGCTCATCTCCCCATGTACTGGATGGCTCGTGACGTAGGTTTCAAAATGGTTGGAATGCCCATGGATGACACCATGGTAACCGGCATGGTAGCGATTGTGGTTGGCATGATTGCCAGCCTGTATGGCTTGTATCCTCGCGCAGGGGCCGAGAAAGCGAACAAGGCAGCCAAAATTCGCATCAGTACGATGGACGATGCCCGTCTGAACATGACCCATGTCAGCCTGCTTCTAGCCATGGCACTGGCAGTGACCATCGACATCATGAAACCCACTTCGCTGGCCTTCGTCATGCCTGGTATGACAACTGAGTATGGGCTCAAATCCCCTCTTAATCCAAATGGTACCCTGCCTGCTGTATGGATAGCCTTGACTGGAATCACCGGAACTGTACTGGGTTCGTTTATCTGGGGTTGGCTGGGTGACAGAATTGGTCGACGCGCCTCAATTCTCTATGCAGGCATCGGTTTCATTGCAACTTCAATCTGCGGTGCCATGCCGAGTTTTGAGGGGAATCTGGTCATGTGTTTCATTATGGGACTGGCTGTCGGTGGCATGTTGCCTATTTGTTATGCCTTACTGGCTGAAACCATCCCGGCCCGGCATCGAGGCTGGCTGATGATCCTGGTAGGGGCCGACATCGCCGGGGCCTACGTATTAACCAGTTGGTTATCTGCAGAACTGGTACCGATTTATAGCTGGCGTATTCTCTGGCTGATCGGAATGCCTACTGGCGTCTTGTTCATCCTGTTGAACCGCTGGATACCCGAATCCCCACGTTTTTTACTGGTGAATGGCCAGGAAGATGAAGCCTATGCCGTTATGGGCCGCTATGGCGCATCCATCGTACAGCTACCCGAAAAAGAAGCCCGCACGCAAACACCCGATAAGGGCAAATGGCAACAACTCTTCAACCGCGATAATCTAGGCTTTACCTTATTGGTCGGCATGTTGGCCATTGGTTCAGGTCTGGTCATGTTCGGCTTCAATCTCTGGATTCCAACCAATCTCAGAAAAATGGGCTTTACCGAAGCCGATGCCATTCTCCGTAATGCTGCGCTAATGGGTTTCCCACTGACATTTGTCATCGCCTGGATGTATGGTTTCTGGAGTAGCAAGAAAACCATTATTATCTTGGGCTTGCTGACCTCAGCAGCCTTGTTTGGCTTTGTCGCTGCCGGTGATGCCATCGCTCAAAACCGTAACTTGCTGTATGCCTTGCTGATTGTACCTATCTGGGGCATCAGTTCTGTAGTCGCGGTACTTTCGGTGTATAGCTCAGAGATTTATGCTACCCGCATTCGCGCTCGGGGAACCGGATTTGCTGCAGGAGCCAGTAAAACAGGGGGCGTATTGGTTATTGCCCTGGTTTCGTTCGGCGTAGCAACCCCGTCCATAACCACAGTGGCTTTAATCGGTGCCATACCGATGACGTTGGCTATTATTCTGGTCGCTGTTTTCGGAGTAGAAACCTGTAAGCGTAAGCTGGAAGATATTGCCCCCGATCAAAAACTAAAAGCAGCCGCCTGATGTAAGCTACGAAGCTGCATGCTCCCTGATGTGAAAACTAGGCCTGCTTTTGGCGAGTGTTCACCGCAGGCTAACATCCTGGCCTTGTCAGGATGTTAGCCTGCATTTATAAAAATAGTATTTTTATCGTATTTTCAGAATTTTTGGTGATACTCCAATGTTTTTTTCCGATATTCTCGATCGAATCGCCGCAAACCCTGCCCTGTCGGATCATTATCTGACCGACGGACAGATAACCTGTCAGTATCCGGATATTCCTCGCCTGCTGGATATACTTAATCAGTATTTGTCCAACCTGAATGTTTCTGCCAGTGATTGCATTGCACTGGAATGCAATACTTCGGTTCCTGGTGCCCTTTCATTGCTACTGATGTTGCAAAGACAACAAGGCTTCGTGTTACTGCCACCCTCGGAAAAAGGGGAGGAAACCTCACAACTCAAGCCCATACCCCACTTCTGTACTCGTCGCATCCGGGTATTACCGGTTGCCCGGGAGCACCTGGCACACTGGAGGGATGACCCTTCCCTCTATCTGGCTGTCGAGGATTGTGTGCCTCGGAACAATGAGACCTTGCTGCCGGTGGAGGAAACCCGTGGTCGGCTGTTTCTGCGAACCTCAGGAAGTATGGGGGCTGCAAAACTGGTGGTACATTCGCATGAGGGTCTGCTGAATAACGCCGATAACGTGCGTCGTAAATACGGCTTCACAGCTGACGACAGAGCCACCATCCCGGTTCCCATTTTTCACATGTACGGCATGGGTGCCGAGTTTTTACCGGCGGTGCTGGCAGGGGCTTCCATTGATTTACAGCAGAATACCAACCTACTTAAATATCTGGATCGGGAGCGCCGTTTCAAACCTACTATAGCATTTGTAACACCCAATCTGGTGGAAATGCTGTTACAAGGCAAGCGTACCAGTACGACCTACAAAATAATGGTCGTCTCAGGGCAGCGCTTCCGGGATGATTTATTCCGGGCCTTCGATCCCCTTTGTGGTGGGCGTCTGGTTAACCAGTATGGCAGCTCGGAAATGGGGGCCATTGCTGCCTGTAACCCGGATGATTCGTTTGACCTGCGCTTGTCAACCATCGGTACTCCCATGCCTGGAGTCGAATTACGCATGGAAACACGGAACAGCGAGATTGCAGAACTATATTGTCGCCATCCATACGGATATCTGGGTTATATGAATGAGGACGGAATATGGATCAATCAGGCCAATGAATGGCATCGGACCGGAGACATTGGTCGTAGACTCGGCAATGGTTTTATCGAAGTACTGGGTCGGGCCGATGACAGCCTTAATCGCAGCGGGTATCTGATATTACTGGCAGATATAGAACGCCTGGTAGGTACGATACCGGGGATTGCCGCAGTGACAGTGTTGGCTACTCAACAACTGGAACGCATACAAGGGCAGCAGATCGTAGCCTTCTGCCAACCGGAACCAGGAATATCGCTCGATATCGAATGGATACGTCGAGCCATACTGCAAATCATGCCCCGCCATGCTGTTCCTGATCAAATCCATCTCCTGGATTCTTTACCCTTGTTACCGAGTGGAAAAATAGACCGTCAAACTTTATTGGCACTGACCGGGGAGTAAATACCATGTATAATCCAGATCATAAAATGCCTGCCGTGACCGAGTATTTATCGAGCCAGAACAAAGGTATACCGGAATGGGGGCTGACCAAAATAAACGCAGCCTGCTGGGACGCGCTGGCACAGAAGGATATCAATGATCCTGCCCTGCTCAGGAGAGTGCTGTATTGTGATCTGGCAAGAATGCATTACGCTCTCACGCAGATATTGACATTCGATGTGGATCAGGCACTGCGCAAGTTTTTCGGGCAGGATTTTACAAACCTACCCGGATTCATGAAGAATAATCAGACCCACCGCCTGAATCATATGGGACTGGAAACCTATACCCCACTTGATTTATGGTTGAATCAAACAGGTAACTGGACATTGGAACTGAGCGAACGGATGGACAGCCCTGTCACGCTCCTGCAGACGACCCGATTTCCTTCGTCGCAGGCCCTTAAAAACCGGGTAGGCGCCAACGTGGAAATCCTGTGTGTCTGGTTAGAGATCGAACATCGAAAACTGATGATGGAGTTGTTCGATATTGCCCGTCCAGTGCCAGATCCGATACGGTATAACAACCTGGCAGTCACTGATTCCTTCAGTCAGGATATCATCTGGCATTATGCGATTGATGTAGAATCCGCAACCCGGGTAGATGAAATTCACGAGCATTTTTTGCAGTTGGCCCTCAACCGGACTGATTATCGTCTGGCGTATGCCAAACCGGTAATTAATCGCCACGACAAGTCTTACCATACAAAAATTATTCATCAAACACTGGGAATGGAACTCGAGTTTGCCACCCATACCCTCGTTTGATGCTGTCTCATGTCCAGGTCACGCAGCGTTTATCAAACAAGAAAACCCGTCTCTGAGCCTGCTGAAAAAAATCAGGGCTGGTTACAAGTATTTTCAATCTATACCCGTCCTGCGGTATTGACCGTCATTTTACTGGGTTTCAGTTCAGGATTGCCCTACATATTGCTATTCTCCACCCTTTCAGCCTGGCTGATGGAGGCAGGCGTTGAAAAATCGGTTATCGGGTATTTTAGCTGGGTCGGGCTGACCTATTCGCTCCGTGTATTATGGTCTATAATAATAGATCGCATTGAACTACCCATACTGCAAAAAAAACTCGGTCACCGACGCAGTTGGATATTTCTGGCTCAATTAGGAGTTATAGCGGGATTGGCAGGCATGAGCCTGATCGCACCGGATCACGATATCATGACCTTGCTCGGATTAACCCTCTGGGTCGCTTTTTGTTCGGCAACCCAAGATGTGGCAATTGATGCTTACCGGGTGGAAACGCTCAGCCCCGAATACCAGGGAGCCATGGCAGCGGCCTATGTGATGGGCTTTCGTATCTCCATGCTGACCGGTACGGTCGCCGCCTTTTACCTGGCAGAATATTTTGGCTGGCAGATATCGTATTTCGTGATGGCGGGTGTCATGTTGGCAGGCCCACTCACCGTATTATTTTTGCAGGAGCCTCGGCGCAGTCCCCACCTTCAGGAAAAACAACTGGAACAGGCCCTTAAAACCCGGTTTGGAATGGCCCGGTCAGATGAAAAAAATGATGGCTTTCTGGCGAACCTGATTGAATCGGTTGTCAGTCCGTTTCATGAATTTTTCCAGCGCAAGGGAAAACTTGCCTGGATTATTTTGCTATTGATTGGTGCATACAAGATTTGCGATATTACAGCCAGTGTCATGGCAAATCCTTATTATCTGAGCCTGGGTTATACCAAGCCACAAATCGCTGAAGTCAATCAATATTTTAGCTTCGTCATGGCAGTTACCGGAGCTACGCTGGGTGGAACCTTTGTCCTGAAATTCGGGATTTTTCGGCCCTTGCTTGCAGGGGCAGTACTGACGGCCATGACCAATCTGCTGTTCGTAGCCCTTTCGTCTCATCCTGGAGATTATAATTGGCTGGCCTTGGCTGTCAGCATGGATAACTTTTGTGCAGGCATGGCTACATCAGCATTGATTGCTTATTTGTCTGCCCTGACCAGCACGGCTTATACCGCCACCCAATACTCCCTGTTCAGTTCACTGATGACGCTACCAGCCCAGGCTATAGGCGGTTTTTCCGGTGTAGTGGTGGAACAGTACGGTTATCCAACCTTTTTTACCCTGACGGCCTTATCAGGCATTCCAGCCTTCCTGCTGGTTCTCATTATCATGACCAAAAAAGCCATTGAAACCAGAACATGATCCATACCATACACCGGTTTGGAGTTATCGATGATTTGGGTTTTTTTCTGCGCACCGGACTACTTGTGCTGTGCGGATTGACGTGTTGTTGGGGTTTCGTTAACGATACGATATTGCTGGTTTTTGCCAGCAAGGTAGGGTTTCCCATGGCAGTCGCGGTTTGTGCTGTATCCGTTAAATGGAAACAGTGCATACCCCTACTGTATTATACCGTCTTGTTATTTGACACAGGGTATATTTTTTTCTTGTACCACCCGGATGTCATAATACAGGCTAGCATTATCAGTAAATATAATCCAGACTGGATGGACTTCTATCTGGCTACCGGCCTTGGGCTTGCGCTGAGTGTTTTATGGAATCATCCGATCAGAATCAATGTCGTCGTTGCCAGTGCCGGATTGGCAAGTTTGTTGCCGGCTTGTATCATGACGGGATATCACCTCAAGCAGGGTCAGATTGCCACAGCACTCCGTAGCCTGTCGTTATATGGGGAATATACCGGTGGGCTTGTTATCGGTGCAACGCTACACCAATTCTTTGAAAATCTGGATTTCCGGTCTGGACTGGTACGTATCCACGCATTGCCATCCCGCTTGAAACGGGACAAGTGACAGACGATGGGTAGTAACAGTTTTACCAACTGAAATTCACGCTACGGGAGCGGTGTCCCGGTTGAAACCGGTAGCCTGTAGTTACACACGCTTGGCAACCCCTACACAAATTATTACTGAGGTCTATATTATGTCAACAAGCGAAATTTTTCTTATCGCAATGTCCCTTATATTCACCGTGCCTTACTTAATCTGGCGAGTGGGTAATACAGATTATTACGCCCCACTGGTCGTGGTACAGATTATTTGCGGCATCCTGTTAGGACCGGGCGTACTGGGTGCCCACTATCCGGAAGTCTATAAATTTGTTTTCAATCCCCAGGTGATTCAATCATTGAACGGCATTGCCTGGTGGGCAGTCATGGCGTTCGTCTGGATTGCCGGCATTGAACTGGACATCAAGCAAGCCTGGAAAAATCGCCGGGAAACCGGTATTACTGCCGGTTTGGCACTCGGCTCGCCGCTAATCCTGGGAAGTCTGGTCGCGGGGGGACTGGCAATGTATCCCGGCTGGATGGGGCCTAAAGCCCAAAACTGGCAATTCGTTTTTGGAGTCGGTATGGCCTGCGCCGTCACGGCACTTCCCATACTCATGCTATTCATGGAGAAACTGGAAATATTGCGTCGCCCCATAGGTCAGCGCATTCTGCGCTATGCCAGCCTGGATGATATTGCCATCTGGGCCGTGCTGGCGATTATCATGATGGACTGGGATCGCCTGGAACACCAGTTTTATTTCCTGATGGGTTATACCGCAGCCGCCTTTGGCGTTCGTAAACTGATGGTCAAATTGCCCTATCGTGACCGCTGGTATGCCGGCTTGATCTGGCTGGCGGTTTGTGGATTTGCCGCCGACTGGGCCGGTCTGCATTTCATGGTCGGTGCATTTATCGCCGGTGCCGTGCTGGATCACGAGTGGTTCGACCAAAAGCAGATGGATTTTTTCCGTCATAACGTGCTGATGCTGGTGATGCCGGTTTTCTTCCTGAGCACAGGTCTGCGAACCAATTGGGAAATGGGCGGCTATGCCGTATTTCTGGTGGCGGCAGGTCTTTTGTTGGCATCGGTATCCGGTAAATTACTTGGC
>SXGT01749722.1_pt1 | contig 14942 bp, 11 predicted proteins | sample 3176221 | NCBI WGS metagenome assembly SXGT01 (sample SAMN11356862, study PRJNA531348) | freshwater metagenome | isolation source: freshwater sample F1-120 | place: China: Fuxian Lake, Yuxi | collected 2017-12-25
CGTTGGCTCTTAGCCGGGAGCCGATCACACTGGACGCCAGCCCTGTCGGCGTTTCGATCTTCCGGCGCCTCGCCAACCCTACATTTCAGCCTGCGGGCGTTAGCATTTCATGATCGCCACCACAGGAGTTCTGAGGCTAGTTTAGCAGCCCGTGGTTAAAGTCGATTCGATGGTTAGAAAACAGTGTGAAGGAGAACTGTTCCGTTTAGGCCGAAGCGGTGACCGCTAAATCGGGAAAACTCTTTGTTCTTGATGATAGTAGACGGAGCCCTTATTCCCCTGTCTCTGAACGCCAGGCAGCCTTCCAAAACGGGAAGGGACACACAACTGTGTTGAAGGGTGAATTGTTCCTGATCCTCGTTCCCTGAACCTGACGGAGCGCATCCTCCGACAGCTATTGGTTCAATTCATGGCAGGCGTTACACAGCACGGTGGCTTCCCTGGACCTGTGACAATCCACACAGGCCTTCATGGTCAGTGGGAATTCGCGCTTTAGCTTCTCCCGTTCCATGACCGGGCCGTGACATTGGGCGCAGTCGATTCCGGAATCCTTGTGCCTGGCATGGCTAAAGAAGACGAAATCAGCCAACCTGTAAACGCGCTCAACGGGAAACGGCTTCGGGTCCTTCGGCAACAAGGCCAGCGCCTTGATGGCGGCGCTTTCCTTTCGTATCTCACGATGGCACAGCATGCACTTTGATGCCGCGGGAAACCCCACGCGCTCCGCGACGCCCGAGTGGCATTCGACGCACTTCATCCGCGTTTCCGCATGTTGCTTGTGGCTGAAGCGAAGCGGCTCAGCGGCCGGCAGAACGCCTATGGCAACGAGTAGGCAATGAGCGTATCTGAGTAGGCCTTGTTGTATTTGTTTCCTCCTCCCGAGGCGATCACAACGAACTGCTTCCCTGATTTCCTGCTCATGAACGTCATGGGCGTGGCGTGCGCGCTTGCCGGTAGACGTACGGTCCAGATTTCCTTGCCGGTGGCCTTGTCGAAGGCGCGGAACCGGCTATCGTTTGTGGCCCCGATGAAAACGACGCCACCCGCGGTCACGATGGAACCGCCGAGGTTCGAGGTGCCCGTGGGCGGAATGCCTTTCTCGATCAACTCGTCGATCACGCCGAGCGTTGAGCGCCAGCGAAACTCGCCCTTGTCCAGATCAATGGCCGTGAGATGGCCCCATGGAGGCTGTTGGCACGGATGGAGATTCGGGTCCCAAAAGCGCTGCTGGCCGACGCTCTGCGACCGGTAGGGAATCTTCGATCCTTCCGGCCGAGGCGTCATGCGAACGAGCATTCCGTTGTCCATGGAGTTCACGTAGAGCGTGTGCGTTTCCGGGTCCCACGATGCTCCCCCCCAATTCGCGCCGCCATTTGTGCCCGGAAACAGCAACGTAGGCTTGAGACCGATGGGGGTATAAAGGGAACCAAACACCGCTCCTTCGAGGATCTTCGCGCAGTAGGCGCGGGACTCGGGCGTTACGTTGGTCAGTTCCTCGGGGCGCATGCTCTGGCGGGCGTAGGGCGGCGGCTTGACCGGGCGTGGCTGCGTGGGCCACGCTTTCTCGCCGGGAACTTCGCTTGGGGGAACTGGCACTTCTTCGATATCGAAAAGCGGCTTGCCCGTGACGCGATCGAAAAGGAATGTGTAACCGGTCTTCGTGACCTGCGCGACTGCTGCTACAGGCTTGCCGTTGCGGGTCACGGTGACGAGCGTAGGCGCTGCGGGAATATCGTAGTCCCAGATATTGTGGTGGACGGTCTGGAAATGCCAGAGCCGCTTGCCAGTGGAAGCGTCGAGAGCCACAAGCGAATCGGCGAAAAGATTGGATCCCTTGCGGTCGCCGCCGTACATGTCAGTTCCTGGCGATGTGAGGGGCAGGAATACGATGCCGCGTTCGGTGTCGATGGTTAGAATCGACCAGGCGTTCGCGGCGGAGCGGTCCTTCCAGGCATCGGCTTCCCACGTGTCGTGCCCGAACTCGCCGGGTCTCGGGATTACGTGGAAACGCCAGACAAGTTTCCCCGTGCGGGCATCGAAGGCGCGGACGTCGCCACTAGGTCCCTGCGGTTCGCCATCGGCGGTCAGCGCGCCGCAGATGACGAGGTTCTTGTAGATGGCAGGGGGGGAAGTCATGCCATAGCCCTTGTCTGGAAACTTGTCCGCTACGCCTTCGCGGAGGTCGATCCATCCGGCCTTGCCGAAGCTATCGTCGGGCTTGCCGGTTTTCGCATCAAGCGAGAAGAGGCGTCCGTCGAGGGTGCCGGCAAAGATGCGCTTGCCCTTGACGCCGGGCCAATAAGCCGCGCCGCGATTGATGAAGAGGTTATAGGTGCGCTCGCGATCGAGCTTCGGGTCGAACTGCCACAGTTCCTTTCCTGTTTCCGAGTCAAGCGCAATGACGCGGGAGAAGGGAGTGGTAAAGTACATGACGCCGTCGATCACAAGAGGCGTGGTCTCGAACGCGCTACGAGCTGCCATGGTCTTGCCGTCGCTTATATCTCCGGTGTGATAGGTCCAAGCCACCTTAAGTGTCGCGACGTTCGAACGATCGATCTGTTTGAGCGGAGAATAGCGGGTTTGGCCCGCGTCGGCGCCGTACACGGGCCACTCCTGCGGGGAGGCGAGTCTGGCGAAGCTCAATAGAAGGACGATCGCGAGGACGGGTTTCATATCATTGAAGTCACAGTATACAGCAGGAAGTGCGAGCCTCGGCTGCCTTCGTGGCTTTTTTTGCTCTTGTGCTTATTTCGGCCGCAATTTGCGATTGTGTCATTTTGGGCTGGCGCATGCGCCTGCCGGGCGGCGAGGATCGCAGCGCGCCGGCACGAAGCGGGGAGGAAGGCAATGCCGACTGCCTGGCCCGCATTGCTCCAACCAGCAAATCCGCTCCCGTGATACGCGATGCCGTACAGGCCAGGCGATCGCCTGAACCGCGACAGCGTCCTCGTCCGCGGCGAGGCGACAGTTAGGATCTCGAATTTCCCGGTACGCTGGCGACAGTCAGCGGCACTCAAGTACCTTTGACAAGGATCCACTTTGTTGTGTCAGGTTAACCTCGACCGGTAGCTGCCGTGGCCAGTCGGACAAGATACGGAAGTGTCCGGGGACGCGTGCGGCTGTCGTCGTCAGGTGTGCTGTTATACTTTCAGCCGTGACCCTGGCTAACGCTGCCGCAAGATCGTTGCAGGCCTTTTCATTCTGCGAGGCTGACCGGTCGCCTTGTGGGACACCTGGACCGGTCGATCGTAAGCGCTTCGAATCCCAGTGTGGCTTCGGCGGCTTCGTCGTCGCGCAGCCTTCCGGGCCCGGATCGTGCAATGCAACAGCGTGCAGAACATAGACCGGAGCCTAGGGATCCCTGGACAGATCTTCGCCGGCCTGGCAGGTTTGTATGGGGCCGCTATACGCCGACACGTTGAGCATACCCAGAGCCGGCGCTTTACCGAGCTTCGGGGCGCCCCTTCAGGGAACGGTCCGTCGTAGACTTGCTATCCACTGCTTTTCAAGGAGAGAGTTACCTATATGCGAACTTGCGTTGCCGCCCTCTTACTCATTCTGCCGTGCGCCGCTCTCGAGCGTCCAGGCGTCGAGTACAAGGTCTTTCAATTTCCCTCGGGTCAGATTCCGCGCATCGACGGCGATACGGCCGACTGGACTATGGTCCCCGCCACCTACTCCATCGGCATGGACCAACTCAAGGAAACGCAGAAAGGTCTCAATTTCCGCTACGACAGGAAAGACCTCGACGTCAAAGTGAAAGTGGGGTGGGTAAAGGGACTCAATCGCCTCTACTTTCTCTACGAGGCGTACGACAATTACTGGGATTTCGAGCGCGCCGACCGTCATAACGATATCTTCGAACTAGTGGTCGATGGCGATCTCTCCGGCGGTCCGCTCATCAGTGCGTTGCACCCCTATACCGGATTGCGAAAGGGCGACGCCTTTTTCACTTTCCACGGCGTGCATGCGCAGAACTATCACATTTTTACGCCCGCGCCCGACCGCGACTGGGCCATGGTCTGGGGCTGCCAGCCCTGGATCAAAGAACTGCCCTATGCGAATGCCGCCTATAACTATGACTTCAAGCACGGTGAAAGCGGAAAGCTGATTCTGGAGTTCTACATCACTCCGTTCGACTACGCGCCCTACGAGGGACCGATACGTGCCGTCGAATCGAAGCTTGGGGAAAACAAGGTGATCGGGATGTCCTGGTCGGTACTTGACTACGACGACGTCAAAAACCCGGAACTGCGCGGGTTCTGGAATCTCTCCCACAAGACGACGATGTATGGCAATGCGTCCGACCTCGTCGCATTCCGTCTGATGCCTCTTGAACCGGTGTTGAGGAAGCCCATCGAGGCGAAGTGGTCCTTCCAGGTTCTCGATCTGGAACGGAGGGCGGTGGCCTTTCAGGACCGCTCTTATAGCGATGTGCGATCCTGGCGCTGGGAGTTCGGTGATGGGACCAGGTCAGCCGAGCAGCACCCGCTCCACGCGTATAAGGCGGCCGGCGAGTATGTGGTTACGCTGTATGTCGAAGGCCCCGCTGGAAAGGCCAAGTGGACGAAGGTCCGCGACGTCGTCGTGCCATAGGACTTTAGATGCGGGCATCGGGAGTAAACTGAGTCATGCCGATTCGCAACTTGTGCCTCCTTACACTCGTTCTGCTGGTTCAGGATCTGCGCGCCGCGGTTCATACAAACCTGATTTACGCCCGTGCCGGCAGTACCGATCTGCTCCTTGACCTGTACGTGCCCGAGAGTTCTTCGAACAACCGCTTTCCCGTGGTGGTCTGGATACACGGCGGGGCATGGCGGAGCGGGTCGAAAGAGAAACCCCCGGCGGCACGCCTTACGGCGCGCGGTTATGCGGTAGCGAGCATCAACTACCGGCTCAGCGCGGAAGCCCTTTTTCCCGCGCAGATTCACGACTCGAAGGCCGCCGTGCGATGGCTTCGCGCGAACGCGGCGGAGTATGGACTCGATCCGGGGCGCTTTGCCGCATGGGGATCGTCGGCCGGAGGACATCTCGCCGCTCTGCTCGGAACCTCCGGCGGCGTGGTGGACCTCGAAGGCACGCTCGGCAATCTGAATCGAACCAGCCGTGTGCAAGCGGTCGTCGACTTCTTCGGCCCGACCGATTTTCTCAAAATGGATGCCGCCGGCAGCACGATGAATCACGACGCACCGGATTCGCCCGAGTCGAAGCTCATCGGCGGACCGATTCAGCGGAATCCGGAGAAGGCCGCTCGCGCGAATCCCATCACCTACATCAGCCCCGATGACCCGCCCTTCCTGATCATGCACGGTGATAAAGATCCGCTCGTTCCCCACGATCAAAGCCGTCTGCTTTATGAAGCGCTGAAGCAGGCCCGCGTCGAGGTGTCGTTCGAAACGGTCAAGGGCGGGGGGCACGGATTCAGCGGGCCGGAGATCGACCTCGCCGTCGATGCGTTTCTCGACAAGCACCTGAAAGCCCCGCGCGCTTCCGATTCCGGAGCCTGGGTCGATCCGGACAAGTCGGAACCGGCCGGCACGAAATACCGTACGTTCCACAGCAAGACCATCAAGGCCGACGTCAGCTACCTCATCTACCTTCCGCCCGGCTATGAGGCGGAGCGAAGCCGACGCTATCCAGTGATTTACTGGCTTCACGGGATGGGCGGGAATCAGCGCAGCGGAACGCCGTTCGTTACCCTGCTCGACCGCGCCATCAGGGCGAACCAGACGCCGCCCGCGATCGCGGTGCTCGTCAACGGCCTGCGCGACAGCCGGTACAGCGATTCGTGGGACGGGGAGCGCCCGGTGGACAGCATCATGGTTCGCGATCTCATTCCCCACATCGACGAAACGTTCCGCACCGCGCCGCGTCGGGAGGCCCGCGCCATCGAGGGCTATTCCATGGGCGGATTCGGCGCGGCGCACTTCGGATTCAGGTATCCGGAGTTGTTCGGCGCGGTCTCAATCATGGCGGGCGCGTTGCTCGACCGCGACGGCGTCACGCACATGCACGGGGAGCTATTTGAGAAGAACTTCGGCGGAGATCTCGACTACTTCGACGAAAACAGTCCTTGGATTCTGGCGGAGAGGAACGCGGAAAAGATTCGGGGCCGCACGCGGGTGCGCATCGGTGTGGGAGAGGAGGACGGACTGCTCGATCGCAACCGCAATTTTCACGGACTCCTCGACCGGCTGAAGATCGAGCATGAATACTTCACCGTGCCGGGCGTTGCTCACAACGGAAAGCTGTATTACGAAACGCTCGGCGAGGAGCGCGTCGCCGGGTTCTACAAGGCCGCCTTCCGCGGCCCCTGACGATCATGTAAAATGTATTGGACGGCGCTCTGTCAGGGCCGCGCAATTCCAATAAAGAGGGAGTTTGAAATGAAAGCAATGAAACTGGCCCTTGCGGGCCTCATGGTAGTGGCAGGCGTGGGAGTCGCCGCGGAGGACCCGCCTGCTGAGCACGTGCAGTGGATGAAGGACCTCGGCGCGCAGATGGGAGCCATGCGCAAGGGCGTGGATGTCGAAAAGAACGCCGTCGCGATGCAGGCTTCCCTCAAGTTGACCGGAGCTTTTTGGAAGGCGCGCAACTCGGAAATTGCCACAAAGTCGTGCGGCGACACCTACAAGGGAGCACAAGCCGTCGCGAAGGCCTTCGCTGCAAACGACAAAGAAGGTATATCGGCGGGAATGAAGATGATCGGCGCCGGCTGCAAGGGCTGTCACGATCAGCATCGCGAGAAGATATCCGACACAGTTTCCAAGATTAAGTAGCGGTTCCGTGGCGCGAAGCCACGTCACTTGACGGCGGCTTCGCACCCAATCCCCTCATGCAGATCCATTCAAACAGCGGGATCGCGTATTGAATCGCGACCAGCGCCTTCAGTTCCGAAAATTCCAGAGAAGCGTGATACGAAAGAAAGCTCGTGCCCGATAGTGTGAGCCAGAACCTCGACCATCGCAACGCGGCGAAGGGTAGTATCCAAGTCAAATACGATGGAGCGAATGCCGGTGTTGTGAGCAGAAACGCACCCGTAATCCAGATCGCGTGATCGAGCAATGCCTGCTGTGATCCGTCATCCTTCCGATACACGGCTGTGACGATAGCGAGCGCCGCGGTTCGCTCGAACGGGATCAGCCTGAACAGAGCGGTGTTGAACGTCCCGTGGCCAGCCCAAGCATCGACTGAAACTCCATACCGGGCGGCGAGGGCGGCAAGCGCGAGAACCGGGGCAATCAGCGCCCTCCATCCTCCGCGTTTCACGAAGGCTGGAGTCAGCATCAGTCCGGCAGGTCTCACGAGCGCCGCGAGCGCCGGCCCCAAACTGGAGTTGAAGTATATCCCCGCGAGCACGCGTAGGCCATTACCGCTGCGTTGCCTTCCCCCAGGCGCTTCGCCAGGAGCCACAACAAGACACCGGCGAGATCGCACATCACGATAGCTGCCTTCGAAGCATTGCGAGGCGGAACAGCATCGCGAATACAATAATGACCCGATGCTGGGCGGGTCGCGTCGCGCCATCCAGACAGTGATTCCCCAAAGGGACGAAAGCAGACAAAAAACGCCGAAGAAGCGCAAGAAATCGGTCGTCGAGTAAACCGGCCGCACCCAGAGGGCTGCGGCGATGTATCCGGCAAGGGACAGCGCGCACCTCGACTGCCAGACAAGCGGTGGCCAACGGAAGGTGGGTTCGCGCGTCAACGGGAGATCTTCGCTAAGCACGTCTTAACCTTAACCTGGCGCGGACCGGTAATCGCACAGGTACAGCGGATTCAGCAGTTCCGCCGATTACCGCATTCAACCGCAGATCGTTGGCCCAAAGTTTTCACTCAGAAGCGCCGAAACCCTTTCCCCGCCGGTTTACGGGCCGAAGATCCGCCATCTTGCCCGTAATCACTTGTGCCAACAGCGACGGGGCCCGCCGCGCACTTCTCGATCCGTTGCCGCGGCTTCACCGTCTTGCAGACATCTTCGACCGAATCGCGAATCTATTGTTGAAAACCCGGCTTCGGAACCGCCGCTGACAGCGGCGGGACGAACGGGGCGGCGCAGGCCGCCCTAAAGCGGCCGGCTGTCGATGACAGCGAGCCACGAAACGCCTCGTGTGTCCGACGCATGACACGAGATTCTCCCGATCGGGAGCGCGCGGACAGCCGCAGCTGACGCTGACCTGAGGGAACACGCGATTTACAGTCCAGGGCCTTTTTGCCTGATCGAGCCCTGGCCAGGCTTGGGCGGGCACGACGGGCTGGGAGGCCTGTCGAACAACCCAAACGGGACTACCATCGTTCGGGGTGAGCCGAAAATGTGTCAGTACTTCGGCACACGCGGATCGACCTTGTCGCTCCAGGCCAGAATTCCGCCTTTCATATTCTTTACCTTGCCAAAGCCGGCCTGCTTCAGGAAGTCGCACGCTTTCGCGCTACGCATGCCGCTCTTGCAGTGCATAACGATTTCATCCGCCGGGTTCAGTTCGTTGGTGCGCTTCGGAAGGTCCCCAAGCGGAATCAGCCGCGCGAAGGGAATGTTGCAGATCTGATATTCGTGCGGCTCGCGCACGTCTATAAGGACGAAACTGTCACCGCGGTCAATGCGAGCCTTTACTTCGATGGGATCGATCTCGCCCGCGTTCAGTCCCGGCGCGGGAGGCGGCGCCTGCTGTGGGATGCCGCAGAACTGCTGATAATCGATGAGCTTCGTAATGGTGCGGTGGTCGCCGCACACCGGGCATTCCGTATTACGCCGCAGCTTCAGTTCGCGGAACCGCATCGCAAGCGCATCATAGAGCACCAGGCGCCCGACGAGGGTCTCGCCGATGCCGAGGATCAATTTCACAGTCTCCGTGGCCTGCATGAGACCGATCACGCCGGGAAGAATGCCGAGTACGCCGCCTTCGGCGCAACTGGGAACGAGCCCCGGAGGCGGTGGCTCAGGATACAGACAGCGGTAGCACGGCCCGCCCTCGTAGGCGAAGACGGTGCATTGGCCCTCGAAACGGAAGATCGAGCCGTAGACGTTCGGCTTGTTGAGGAGGACGCAGGCATCGTTGACCAGGTAGCGCGTCGGGAAATTGTCGGTGCCGTCGACGATGTAGTCGTAGTCCTTGAGGATCTGGAGCGCGTTCTCGCTAGTAAGCGCCACTTCGTGACGGTCGATCGTGATGTGCGGGTTGATGTCGAGCATCCGATCGGCCGCGGAGTCGAGCTTCTTGCGGCCCACGTCCTTAGTACCGTGAATCACCTGCCGCTGGAGATTGGTGAAATCGACCACGTCGAAATCGACGAGACCGATGCGGCCAATGCCCGCCGCCGCAAGGTACAGGCCGAGGGGCGCGCCAAGGCCGCCGGTGCCCACCAGCAGCACGCTCGCCTGCTTCAGCTTAAGCTGCCCCTCCATGCCGACTTCGGGCATAATAAGGTGCCGGCTATAGCGCAGCACCTCCTCCTTCGACAGTGTGACGGCGTCGGCGCTTCCCGTCTCAATCCCCCCCGCAATGCTGGGAACGATTGAAAGCGTGTCGCCATCTTTCACCGGGGTGGCCTCGCGATTCAGGTAGCGGATGTCTTCGTCCGACAGGTAGACGTTGACGAAACTGCGCAGCTTGCCTTCGTCATTGTAGAGGTTCTTGCGTAGATCTGGATGGGACGTGATGAGCGCCTGAAGAGCCTCGCCGACTGTGCCGCCTTCGCACTCCACCGAATCCCGCTTGCCCGCGAACTGGCGCAGAGGCGTAGGTATCAGTATCTTGACTTTTGCCATAATTCCTTTCAGTAAACCAACTCTTCCTTTTCAGCCTCGGTTTGTTCGGCGTTCGGCAGCCAACTGTTTGCATGGTCGAATTCGCCGTTCCGGATGGAAAGTACGACGAACGAGTACCAGGGGCAGGAATTCTTCAGGTCCGTTTCCGAAAAATAAGCGCCGCAATCAGGATGGGAATGGTAGATGCCGACGAGGTCCATACCTTGCTTACGGGCCTCGCGGTCGGCTTTGAGAAGATCTTCGGGCCGCAATTCATAGCGTGCAGCCTGCGAGCCTTCGGATACGTTTTCGAGGATCATCGCGATGCGGACAAGCTTGTCGCCGCCATCCACGCTGCCGAGCATCGCGCCACAGCACTCGTCCGGATAGGTGGTTTGTGCATGCGCAACCATTTCCTGCCACGGCTGCTTTTCGATCGTGATCATTCTTCGTCCCAGAAATGTTCGCTGAGGTACTTCTCGGCGCTGTCGCAGAGCATGGTTACGATCACGCCTCCCTCTCCCCGTTCGCGCAACCCACCGGCAATCCGTAGGGCCGCCAGCACATTCCCGCCCGCGGAGATTCCGATGAGAACGCCCTCCTCGCGGGCGAGGCGCCGAACCATGCGGTACACGTCTTCGGTCTCGAGCCAGATGTTTCCATCGGCCAGCGCATCGTCGTAAATGCCAGGGACGATCGCCGTCGGCATGTGCTTCAGTCCCTCAAGCCCGTGGAAGCCGCTCGATGGCTGCGCGGAGTAGCACTTGACGTGCGGGAGGTCGCGGCGCAGTCGCCGGGTGACTCCCATGAACGTTCCGCTGGTGCCCATGGCCGCGACGAAGTGGGTGACGCGCCCCCCGGTCTGCTCGATGATTTCAGGGCCGGTCCCGTTGAAGTGCGCCTTCCAGTTGTTGGGATTGTTGTACTGGTCCGGATAGAAATAGCGGCCGGGATCGGCGGCGTGGACTTGGCGGCAAAGACGGATTGCGCCGTCGGAACTCTCGGCGGGGTCTGAAAACACGGTCTCGGCTCCGTACGCTTTGAGGATGCGCTTGCGCTCCATGGACGCATTACCGGGCAAGCAAAGCTTCACTTTGTAGCCCTTGGCTGCGCCGATCATGGCGTAGGCGATGCCCGTGTTGCCGCTGGTTGCGTCGAGGATTGTGAGGCCAGGCCGCAGCGCTCCGGAGCGTTCGGCTTCGACTACCATGTTGAGCGCGGGGCGGTCCTTGACCGAGCCGCCCGGATTCGCAAATTCAGCCTTGCCGTAGATCTCGATTCCCGGAAAATCGGCCGCGATTTTCGCCAGACGAATCAGCGGCGTATTGCCGATTGAGGCAAGAATATTGAACTTTTGCGCTTCGGAGACGGCCTGGGGCATGTTCTGCTTTTTATTGGACGGCGGTACGGCCAGCCGGATGCAAATTTTACGGCCGCCCGGACGGCGAAAATTAATTCTAGCATTCAAAACGTGTTCCCGCTGCCGGGTTCCATTTCAGCCAAGGTACAATGAAAAGACCTGATTCCTTTGAATGCCTAACACCAAAGTTGTTGCTACACTGGGCCCCGCTTCCGACGCTCCCGATGTGCTGCGACGGTTGATGAACGCGGGCGCGGATGTTTTCCGCCTCAACGCTTCCCACGGTTCGCACATCCAGCACCTTGCTCGAATTCGAGCCGTCCGGGCGGTCGGCGCCGAACTCGGACGGCACGCCTGCATCCTTCTTGACCTGCAAGGTCCAAAGATCAGGCTCGGAGCATTCGAAAACGGCGGCTGTGCCCTTATCAAGGGCGCCGAGTTCACCATCACCGTCGATCAAGTTTCAGGCACCGCCGAGCGCGCATCCACGGGGTACGCGCGCTTCGCGGAAGAAGTCCACGCCGGCGACCGTGTCCTTCTTGCCGATGGCACGATAGAGCTTCGGGCGATTTCGAGCGATGGCCGCAACGTGCGCTGCGAAGTGGTTGCCGGCGGGCCCATTAGCGATCACAAGGGAATCAATCTGCCCGGCGCGATGACGAATGTGCCGTCGTTGACCGAGAAGGACCTTGCCGATCTCGACTTCGGCATAGAGAACGGCATCGACATGGTGGCGCTTTCGTTTGTGCGCACCGCGAAAGACGTCCGCGGATTGCGGCGGCAACTGCGGGACACCGGGGCCCAGATTCCGATCGTGGCGAAGATCGAGAAGCCCCAAGGGTGGGAAAATATCGATTCCATTCTCGACGAGGCGGACGGTGTGATGGTGGCGCGCGGAGATCTGGGCGTCGAGATGGCGCTGGAGAAGGTTCCGGCAATTCAGAAATCCATCATCCGGCGGGCTCGCAGGCATGGGAAGTTCGTGATCACGGCGACGCAGATGCTCGAATCCATGATCGAACATGCCACTCCCACTCGCGCTGAAGTGAGCGACGTAGCGAACGCAATCTACGACGGCACCGACGCCGTGATGCGTTCCGCCGAAACCTCCGTTGGCAAGTACCCGGTGGAGGCAGTGGGCTTCATGACCAGGATTGCGACGGAGGCGGAACGCGCCATCGCAGTGCGCGGATTTCAGGAGTTGCCGCATAGCCAGGCGCCATCTACCGCCGAAATTCTGGCCGATGCCGCCTACCGGGCGGCGCGAGATGCCGGCGCCGCCGCGATTGTTGTGTTCACGTCAAGCGGGTCCAGCGCACGGTTGGTCTCCCGGTCGCGGCCGCCTGTGCGAATTTTCGGCGTTACGCCAAGCGAGGCGGCGGCGCGGTCTCTTGCCGTTATCTATGGTGTGACTCCAGTGCTTGCCCGGCAAGTGGCGTCAACCGACGAAATGCTCGCACAGATGGACGGTCTGCTGCTTGATGGGAGGCATTTGAAGTCCGGAGACACCGTCGTTTTTGTATCGGGTCAACCCATAGGAAGGCCGGGGACGACGAACCTGCTGAAACTGCATCGGATCGGCGAACTTAGGTAGGCGCGCGTGCGGTAGAATCGGACTCTACCATGATCCGCAACTCCGTTCCCCGATTTCTCTGGCCTTGGATACTCGCGTCGATAGCGGCCGCCGCCGAAAAAACTCCGGCGCCCCAACTTGTCGCGATGGCGTCCCATGAGGCTCATTCCCCAGCCTTCCGCAAAGCGCTCACCGATACGCTAGGCGTCGAGGAACTGACGAAGGGGACGGCATTTATTGGCGAAGGAGCGGATTTCCTTTGGGCAGTCGATTCCGGCTCCACGCCGTCATTGGTCGTGGACGAAGAGCCGCAGCCGCCGATGAAGCGTATCAAGGGCACAAATCTTTGGTTCGCCACCGGCAAGCTCTCCGTCTATGCCCCTCACGGTTTCCATTACATGGTGGATGGAAAGAAGTTCGGCGGCAGCCTGAACGTTTCGGCATACGGGCCGGACTCCTACCCAAAGGCGGGTGTGCCGCAAGGAAAGCTCTCGGAAAAGACGGTTCACAAGAGCAGGATCTATGACGGCATGCTGAGCGACTGGTGGATCTACGTTCCCGCGCAGTACGACGCAGCGAAGCCAGCCGCGCTGATGGTCTGGCAGGACGGACAAGGGCACATCAGCCGCACCGGCGGGCCGCGCACCATGAACGTGGTGGATAACCTAACCCATCAGGGAAGGATTCCTGTCATGATTCAGGTGTTCATTTCACCGGGCGATATCGCCGCTTCGGAGGGCACTCCGACCCACACGTTCGTTTCGAACTTCTCCAAGGTGACACGCCGCACGCTGAAGGACTCAATGCGCAGCGTTGAGTACGACACGGTCAGCGACCGCTATGCCCGGTTCCTACGCGAAGAGATCATTCCCGAAGTGGCGTCGAAATACAGCATCCGCAAGGACGCCTATAGCCACGGAACGCAAGGGAATTCTTCGGGCGCGATCGCAGCGTTCAATGCAGCCTGGTTCCAGCCGGATTTGTTCAGCCGCGTTCTCTCGCACATCGGGACCTATACGAGCATTCAGTGGCAGCCGGGCGCGGTGGATGGCGGCAATATATATCCGTTCAAAGTGCGCAAGGAAGATAAACGCAATCTGCGCGTGTGGCTTCAGGACGGCTCCGAGGATATCGAATCGAACCACGGAAGCTGGCCCTTGCAGAACATCCAGATGGCAAACTCGCTCAAAATGCGGGGATACGATTTCCATTTCAGCTTCGGAGCGGGGCCGCACTCGGGCGCGCATGGGAATGCGGAACTGCCGTTGTCGCTCGCGTGGCTCTGGCGGGACTACGATCCTGCCAGGACGGAGCAGATCTACGAGATGGAAGCGGCGGAGAGGGAGAAACCTCTCTTCCGTGTGAAGATCGCCAATCGCTAGCGCTCATGTTCCGAAAGGTCCTGATCGCAAATCGCGGCGAGATCGCCGTTCGCATCATTCGCACGCTGCGAGAAATGAATATCGCGAGTGTGGCCGTCTATTCGGACGCCGACCGCAAGTCGCTGCACGTGCGCATGGCGGACGAAGCCGCGCACATAGGGCCATCGCCTTCGACGGAAAGCTATCTGCGGATTGACCGCATTCTCGACGCGGCCCGCGCGCACGGAGCCGAAGCGATTCACCCCGGTTACGGTTTTCTCAGCGAGCGGGCGGTGTTTGCAGCTGCCTGTGAAGGCGCGGGGATCACGTTTATCGGACCGTCCGCGGCGGCAATTCTCGCGATGGGATCGAAGACCGAAGCCCGGCGCATTGCGGTCGCGGCCGGAGTCCCGGTTGTTCCGGGAACAGCCTCGGGATCGAAGAACCTGGAAGACGTCCGCAGTTTCACCGCGAAGCACGGTTACCCGGTCATCCTGAAAGCGGTCGCGGGCGGAGGTGGGAAGGGAATGCGCCGCGTCGAAAGTGAACGCGATCTTGAAGCAGCGTTTCGCGACGCCTCAAGCGAGGCCGAGCGAGCTTTTGGCGATGGTGATGTATACGTTGAACGATATATCGTTGAACCCCGTCATATCGAGATTCAGATTTTCGGAGACAGTCAAGGCAACTACGTTCACTTGGGCGAGCGGGAGTGTTCCCTTCAGCGCAGGCATCAGAAGATCCTTGAAGAATGCCCGTCTCCTCTGGCTGAGTTCCATCCGGAGTTGCGCGAGCGGATGGGCGCCGCGGCTATAAGCGCAGCCAGGGCGGCGGGTTACGTGAACGCCGGCACCGTCGAGTTTCTTGCCGACTCGGCGGGTGAGTTCTATTTCCTCGAAATGAACAC
>SXGT01703942.1_pt1 | contig 14941 bp, 18 predicted proteins | sample 3176221 | NCBI WGS metagenome assembly SXGT01 (sample SAMN11356862, study PRJNA531348) | freshwater metagenome | isolation source: freshwater sample F1-120 | place: China: Fuxian Lake, Yuxi | collected 2017-12-25
CTCGGGTTCGTGACGATCACCGATGTCCGCGTCACCGGCGACCTCCAGCACGCCACCATCTTCTACACCGTCTACGGCTCCGACGTGGAGCGAGCGGACTCGGCGGCCGCGCTGAAGTCGGCGACGGGGATGCTCCGGAGCGAGGTCGGGAAGAACATCACGGCGCGGCTCACCCCGTCTCTCGAGTTCATCCCCGACGGCATCCCGGAGAACGCCCGGATCATCGACTCGCTCCTCTCGGAGGCGCAAGCGCGGGACGCCGCGGTCGAGTCGCTCAAGAAGACCGCGCAGTACGCCGGCGACGAGGACCCGTACGTCAAGCCTCGGGTCATCGAGGACGACGATGACGCGGACGACGATGACGACGACGAGGACGACGAGGACGAGTCCAGGGCCTGAGTCCCGGCTCGTCCTCGATCAGCCGAGCGCACGGATCAGCAGGAAGAGCCAGAGTGGGTTGATCAGGATGCTCGCGACGAGCACCGTGATGGCCGGACCGCGCCGGGTGGCCCACGCCGCCCACCACACCGTCGCGGCGGTCGTGACGAGACCGACGATCGCTTCCGCGAGGAAGAACCGGTAGGTCCAGTCGCCGGACTCGAAGGTAACGCCCGCGAGGGCCACACCGGCGAGCACGAGCATCGTGACGAGTCCCACGAGGGACAGCGCGCGCGGCAGCGCCGGGGTGCGTCGGGCGGGCGATGATTCCGATGCCGGAGCGCTCATGGCGGAGAGTTTAGTGGTCGCCGGTTCCGCCGCGCTCGGCGAAGAGTCGCACCCTCTCGTCGAGGTAGGCGCGCAGCGGCACCCGGGCGTCCGGGAGCGCGAGCATCGGCTCATCGCCGTCGACGAGCACCACGGTTCCGATCGCGGGCTCGTAGCCGTGGTTGACCGACTCGCCCCGCGTGAACGGACCGCGGGCGGCGGCGCGCTGCAGCTCACGCCGGGCCTCCTCCGCGGGGCTCTTGTTGGCGGCGAAGTCCTTGGGGACGATCGCCCGGACCACGGAGCCGGTCGCGAAGAGCTCCGCGTCGCGGCTGAGGAGCAGCGCACCCAGGCGCCAGGCGCGGCCGGCGGGCACGAATCGGGCCGGTCGCGTCAGCGGGCCGATCCGGCGGGCCGGGCGGAGGACCGCGAGCGCCTCGTCGGGGACGGAGGCGGCCGAGAGCTCCGAGATCGCCTGCGCGAGCATCCCGGCCAGCGCCGGGTGGGCTGAACCGCTCATTTGAGAAGGCGGGAGAGTACGCGATCGGCGAGCGGTTTGCCCCCGGTCTGGCAGGTGGGGCAGTACTGCAGGGACGAATCCGAGTAGGTGACCTGTCGAATCGTGTCCCCGCACTCCGGGCAGGGCTGCCCGGTGCGACCGTGAACCCGGAGGTTGGACTTCTTCTCTCCCTTCAGCTCCGACGCGGCAAGACCTTCGGCGCGCTCGATCGCGGCGCGCAGCGTCTCCCCCATCGCGCGGTACAGGCGCTCGGCATCCTCGGACGGCATGTCGGCGGGCTTGAACGGCGACATTCGCGCGACGTGGAGGATCTCATCCGAGTAGGCGTTCCCGATCCCGGCGATCCGGGACTGGTTGCGCAGGACGCCCTTGATCTGGGAGCGTCCGGACGCCGCGAGGATCGACTGGAGCACGGGGAGGGTGAACTCGGGGGACAACGGGTCCGGCCCGAGGGTGGCGACGCGGTCGACATCCTCCGGCCGTCGCACGATATGGATGGCGAGGCTCTTCTTCGTGCCGGCTTCGGTGAGGTCGAAGCCGCTCCCGGTCGAGAGGGCCTGGTCGTCGTCCACGAGGACGAGTCGCGCGGCGAGCGGCCCGCGATTCGGGCGCCCCGACGATTGCGGGGCCGCCTCGCGCCAGCGCAGCCACCCGGCCCTGGCGAGATGGATGAGCACGTGCAGGTCGCCGATCTGGAGGTCGAGGTACTTGCCGTGCCGGGCGACCCCGCGGATGACCTGGCCCTCGATCGCGGACAGCGGCGGGTCGTACGTCTTGAGCGCGGAGAACGCGACGATCTCGAGTCTCTTGACCGTGCGGCCGACGAGCCGCGCGCGCAGGTCGGCGACGAGGGCGTGGACCTCCGGCAGTTCTGGCACGGCTCCAGTCTGCGCCAGCGCGCGGACAACCGCCAGCGGCTCCGATCGAATGTGCACGCCGTCCACATGGGCGCTACGATCCTGTGATGACGAAGCTCCGGGTTCACAATCTCGCTCTCTCACTCGACGGCTTCGCCGCGGGAGAGGACCGGACGGTCGATGCTCCGTTCGGGCACGCCCACGACAGGCTGATGCGCTGGTTCTTCCCGACCCGAACGTTCGTGTCGATGAGCGGTCACGACGCCGAAGCCGTGGGACGGGGGACAACGGGCGTGGACGACACGTTCGCGTCCGCGACCACCGCGGGGATCGGAGCCGAGATCATGGGGCGCGGCAAGTTCGGCCCGCAGACCGGCGAGTGGCTCGACGAGTCCTGGGAGGGGTGGTGGGGCCCGGAGCCCCCGTTCCATTCGCCGGTAGTGGTCCTGACGCACCACCCTCGACCCGACCTGGTGCTCGGTGAGACGACTTTCCTCTTTCGCGAGTTAGAGCCGGGGGAGGCGCTCGCGCTCGCGACGGAGCTCGCCGGTGGACTGGACGTGCGACTCGGGGGCGGCGCCTCGACCGTGCGCGACTTCCTCGACGCCGACCTCGTCGACTACCTCCACGTCGTCGTCGTGCCCGTGATCCTCGGGCGCGGTGTCCGCCTCTGGGACGGCCAAGAGTCCCTCGAGGACCGGTACCTGATCGAGGCGGCGTCCTCGCCGAGCGGGGTCGTCCACTACACGTTCACGCGTCGCCCCCGGTAGCGCCCCCGCTCACTGGGGCAGTTCGAAGCCGTCAGCCACGGCGACCACGAGCCCGTCCGTGAGGAGACCCCTGAGTGCGCGATCGCGCTGCGCCGCGTCCGGCCAGATCGATTCGATCTCCCGCGCGGTGACGGGGATCTCGCTCGCACGCAGTTCGGCCAGGATGAGTCCGCGCACCTGCCGGTCGCTGCCCTCGAACTTCTTCTGCACCGCCGCCCGCGGACCCTCGTAGGCCGGATAGCCCTCCGCGCGCCAGCGGCACGTGTCGGCGAGGGGGCACTCGTGGCAGCGCGGTGCGCGGGCCGTGCAGACGATGGCGCCCAGCTCCATCACGGCGGCGTTGGTGAGCCGGGCCGCCTCCGGGTCGACGGGCAGGATCTCCTCCATCGCGGCGAGGTCGCGTCGCGTCGAGGGCGGACCGGCCTCTCCCTGACCCGCGACCGCGCGAGCGAGAACGCGGCGAACGTTGGTGTCGACGACCGGGTGACGGAGGCCGTAGGCGAAGCTCGCGACGGCTCGCGCGGTGTAGTCGCCGATTCCCGGCAGGGCCAGGAGCTCCGTGACATCCGAGGGCACCTCTCCGCCGTGTCGCTCGGTGATGAGGACCGCTGCCGCGTGCAGGTTGAGGGCGCGCCGCGGGTAGCCGAGTCTCTCCCACGCGCGGACGGCGTCGCCCGGCGGCGAGGCGGCGAGGTCCGCGGGCGACGGCCAGCGCTCGAGCCACTCCTGGATCCGGGGGATGACCCTCGCGACGGGCGTCTGCTGCAGCATGATCTCGCTCACGAGGATGCCCCACGCGCCGTAGTCGGGGCGTCGCCAGGGGAGGTCGCGACGGTGCGCGAGGAACCACGCGCCGACGTCCTCCGCGATGCTCATCCCCCCAACCTAGACTGGAGCGCATGCGACAGTGGACGACCGAGAAGCGCGCCGCCTTCGACGCGCTCGCCGATGAGTTTCTGGGCAACTACGGCAAGGGGCGCACGTTCCTCGCCGTGGACGGGATCGACGGCGCGGGCAAGCGCCCGTTCGCGGAGGCGCTCGCCGAGAGGCTCGGTCGGGGCGGGCACGCGGTGTTCCGGGCATCCGTCGACAGGTTCCACCGACCGCGCGCCGAACGCTACGTGCGAGGGGTGGATTCCGCGGAGGGCTACTACTACGATTCCTTCGACTACGAGCTGTTCCGCCGGGTCCTCATCGAGCCGTTCCGGTTGGGCGGCAGCACCGGCTTCGTCACGGCGGCGTTCGACGTCGAGCGGGACGTCCAGCTCGAGATGGAGTGGCAGACGGGCCCGCAGGACGCGACCCTCGTCGTCGACGGAGCGTTCCTCAACCGCCCGGAGCTCCGCGGAATCTGGAACTACTCGATCTGGCTCGAGGCCGACCCGGATGCGGCGTGGGACAGGCTCCTCGAGCTCGACGGGCCGGCAGGGCAGAGCCCTCGCTATCCGGGCGGCCAGAAGCTCTACATCGCCGAGGCCAACCCGCGCGCGAAGGCCACGGCGATCGTCGACAACACCGACCCGGAGCTTCCGCGGCGGGTCTTCGCCGACAGTTGCTAACCGCGCGCTGCGCGGGCGAGCACGTCCGCGGGAGCGATGAAGGCCCCTGACGCCTCGACCTCGTGGACGAGCTCGACCATGAGCGCGTTCACCGGGGCCGTCCTGCCGATCGCCTCCGCCGCCCGGACGACGGCGCCGTTCAGATAGTCGATCTCCGTGGCCTGGCCGCGACGGATGCTCTGCAGCGTCGATCCCGGATTGGGCACGCTCCCCATCCGGCGGCTCATGAGGGCAGGCAGCACCTGGCCGATCCACAGCGGGAGCACGGAGAACAGCCGCAGTCCGCGCCTCCCGAGCCCCTGGAGCGGCTCGAATCGGACCTTCGACCGCAGCCCGATCCGCACCGCCTCGCGCATGCTCGCGGTGAGCAGTCGACGCAGGCCCCCGTCGTGGACGACCTCCTGGACGCTGAGCCCGGTGATCGCGGGAAGCGCGTTGACCTGGTTGATGATGAGCTTCGTCCACTGCGCGCCGACGACGTTGCCGATGACCGTCGTCGGCATGACCGCGTTCAGGATCCGCGCCACGTAGCGCGCGGGCAGGTCGTCACCGGTCGCGACTCCGACGTAGGTCGGTCCCGCCGCGGTGATCGTGACGGTGCCGGGGGAGAGGTAGCTCGCGGCGAACGTCGCGAGCCCGCCGACCATGTCCGAGCGCGGGGAAGCCGCGGCGGCCGCCGTGAGTCCGTCGAGTCCGTTCTGGACGACGAGCACGGGAACCCCGCGAAGCAGACGGATGTTGTCCCGGATGGCGGTCACGGCGTCCTGCGCCTTGGTCGCGACGATCACCAGCTCGGGCGCTCGAGTCAGGAGGTCTCCGGCCAGCACCGTCGCGACGTGGTCGCCCCACTGGCCGGTGAGGTGGATGCCCGACTCCTGGATCTGCGCGAGGTGGGCGCCGCGCGCGGTCACTTCCACGTCGTGCCCCGCGCGATCGAGAAGCGCTGCCATGGCGCCCCCGACGGCACCCGCTCCGATCACGCCAATCCGCATCCTCAGATCCTAGGGCCGGGAGCGGGAATCCTCGGGCCGCTAGGATCGATGGCATGGAGGCGACGCCGGATCACGCGGCGGTCGGGACGCCCTCACCGCCCTCGGGCCTGCTTCTCGTGGACAAGCCGGGCGGCATCTCGAGCCCCGACGACGTCGCGAGAACACGTCGCGCGCTCGGCACCCGCAAGGTCGGCCATGCCGGGACGCTCGATCCCATGGCGACGGGCCTGCTCATTCTGGGGATCGGCGCGTCGACGAGACTGCTGACATGGATCGTCGGCGCCGACAAGACCTACGAGACGGTCATCCGCCTGGGAGCGGCCTCCACCACGGACGACGCCGAGGGCGAGCTGGGGCCGGCCGCGTCGGCGGACGCCCTCGCCGCCGTCACGGAGGGCCGCATCCGGGACGCCGTCGGGGCGCTCACCGGAGAGATCCTCCAGCGTCCGAGTTCGGTGAGCGCGATCAAGGTCGACGGCAAGCGCGCCTACGCCCGGGTCCGGGCGGGGGAGGAGGTCGTCCTCGACTCCCGCGCCGTGAGAGTCCACCGATTCGACACGGTCGCGATCTCTCGGACGGATGGCGCGATCGACGTGCGCGCGGTCGTCGAGTGCTCCTCGGGCACCTACATCCGGGCTCTCGCTCGCGACCTCGGCGAAGCGCTGGGGGTCGGGGGGCACCTGACCGCGTTGAGGCGGACTCGCGTCGGACCGTTCGACGTCTCGGACGCCACTCCCATCGACGGCGACCTCGCGGGCGCGGTGATGACCGCTCGGGATGCGGCGGCCGAACTCTTCCCGGTAGTCGAGCTGAGCGACCAGCAGGCCACCGACCTCGGGCACGGAAAGCGCGTGTCCCTCAGCATCGAGGATGGTGCACCGCTCGCGGCGGTGGCGCCGGGCGGCAGGCTCATCGGCCTGGTCGACGTGAAGGACGGCAGCGCCCGCGTCCTCGTCAACTTCCCGACGGACGGAGTGGGGTCATGATCGAGTGGTTCACCATCGTGCAGGTGTCCGTGGCGGTCGCCGCGGGGCTCCTGTGCATCGTGCTGGGCTTCGCGGGGCGCTCTCCCAACGACTACGTCATCGGGGCGACGGCGATCGTCGAGCTGCTCCTGATCGCGCAGGTCGTCATCGCCCTCGTCGCGCCCGCGACCGGCAATTCGCCCTCCGGGAGCGCGCTCGAGTTCTGGGTCTACCTCGTGTCGGCCGCGCTCCTGCCTCCCGCAGCGGTGTTCTGGGCGCTCATCGAGCGCAACAAGTGGAGCACGGTCATCCTCGGGGTCGCGTGCCTCGCGGTCGCCGTCATGGTCTACCGGATGAACGTCATCTGGTTCGTCCAGGTCGCGTGAACCGACTCGATCGCCGAGGCGCGACGGCGGAATACCCCGCCGCTGGCTCAGTAGAGTTGATGGCGATGTCACAGCAATCCTCTCGGGCCGTCGGCGTGGGCCGCGTGCTCATCGCCGTCTACGCCGTGCTCGCCCTCGCGGCGACGGCGCGCTCCGTCTACCAGATCGCGACGAAGTTCGACGAGGCGCCCGTCGCCTACTCGCTCTCGCTCGTCGCGGCCGTCATCTACATCGTCGCGACCGTCGCGCTCATCGGGCGCGGCAGGGCCTGGTACTTCGTCGCGTGGGTCGCGATCGCCGTCGAGCTCGCGGGCGTGCTCATCGTCGGCGCTCTCAGCCTGCTCGTGCCTGAGCTCTTCGCGCATCCCGCGGTGTGGTCGTACTTCGGCATCGGCTACATCTTCATTCCGCTCGTCCTGCCGATTCTGGGCGTCCTCTGGCTCATCCGGACTCGCGGAGAGGTGGAGGGATCGTGATGGAGTTCTGGACTCGCGCGCAGGACGTTCCCGCTGGTTTCGGACCGAGTGCCCTGACCGTCGGCAAGTTCGACGGCGTTCACGCCGGGCACCGCGCCGTGATCGATCGGCTCGTCGCCGTCGCGGGCGAGCGCGGTCTCGTGCCGACCGTCGTCACCTTCGATCGCAACCCCTTGAGCATCGTGCGGCCCGAGGCGTGCCCTGACCCGCTCGTCAGCAATGAGCAGAAGGAGGAGCTCCTGGCTGCAGCCGGAGTGCAGGCGACCCTCATGCTCACCTTCGACGAGTCCTTCCGGACGATGACCGCGGAGTCGTTCGTCACCGACATCCTCGTGGACGCCCTGCACGCCCGTGTCGTGCTCGTCGGCGCCGATTTCCGGTTCGGGGCCAAGGGAGCCGGCGATGTCTCCCTCTTGCGCGAGATGAGCTCGGCCGCGGGCTTCGAGGTCATCGAGATCGACGACGTCGCCTCCCAGGGGGATCGCCGGGTCTCCTCGACGTGGATTCGCGAGCTCCTCGGCGAGGGGAACGTGCGGGCCGCGGCCGAACTCCTCGGGGAGTTGCCGAGCATCCGCGCGGAGGTCGTGCACGGCGCCCAGCGCGGTCGAACGCTCGGCTACCCCACCGCGAATCTCTCGCCCGACATCGAGGGGTTCATCCCCGCCGACGGCGTGTACGCGGCGTGGCTCGTCGTGGACGGGGAGCCCCACGGGGCAGCCGTCTCGGTCGGCAACAACCCGACCTTCGAGGGCGTTCCGGAGAAGCAGGTGGAGGCGCACGCCTTCGACCGCTCGTTCGACCTCTACGGCCGGCGGGTGGAGGTCCGCTTCGTCGAGTACATCCGCGGCATGCGCAAGTTCAGCGGTGCGAGCGAGCTCGCCGAACAGATGCGACGCGACGAAGACAGCGTCCGCTCGATCCTCGGTCTGCCGCAGCGGCCCTCCTCGTGACGGACGAGGTCGGCGCGCGACCGCTGTGGGCCGGCCGCTCGATGGTTCTCATCGGCATCATCCTCGTCGCCGCCAACCTTCGTACGGCCGTCGCGGCGTTCTCGCCCATCATCTCGAGCATTCGCGACGACATCCCGCTCGGCAGCCTGGAGATCGGCGTGATGGGGATGCTCCCGCCGATCGCGTTCGCGGCGGCGGGTTTCGCCGCTCCCGCGGTCGCCCGACGCCTCGGCCTGGAACTGACGATCGCGCTCGCGTCCCTGGCGATGGTCGTCGGCCCGATCGTGCGCGCTCTCGCGGGCGAGTACGGCGTGCTCGCGACCGGGACGGTCATCGCCCTCGCGGGCATGGGTTTCGGGAACATCCTCCTGCCGCCCGCGGTCAAGAAGTACTTCCCCGATCGGATCGGCACGGTCACCTCGGCCTACGCGACGATCATGTCGATCGGTGCTGCCCTCCCGGCGATCGCCGCCGCGCCGGTCGCCGACGCCGCGGGCTGGCGCACGTCGATGGGGCTGTGGGGGGTCGTCGCGACTACCGCGCTCATCCCGTGGGTCGTGGTCTGGCTCCAGTCGCGGGCCGATGCCCGGCGCAGCCGCAGCGAGGGGATCGTTCCCGACGTGCCGACGGAGTTCCTCGGTCGACTGGGGCACTCGCGCGTCGCGTGGGCGATCGCGCTCGCCTTCGCCGTCTCGGCGTTCAACGTGTACGCGGTGTTCGCCTGGCTGCCGGAGATCCTCCTCGACATCACCGGCATCGACGCCGTTCAGGCAGGCGTCCTCCTCGCGCTCTTCGGCATCATGGGGCTTCCCGCGTCGCTCATCGTGCCCGCGATCGCGCAGCGGATCCGAAACGCGGGCCACCTCGTGGTCGCCGGGATCGCGGCGTGGGTGCTCGGCTACCTCGGTCTCCTGCTCGCGCCCGAGGCCCTCACGTGGTTGTGGGTCATGCTCGTGGGGATCGGTCCGCTCGCGTTCCCGCTGAGCCTCGCCCTCATCAACCTCAGGACTCGGAGCACGGGGGCCTCCGCGGCCCTCAGCGGCTTCGTCCAGAGCGTCGGCTACACGGCGGGCGCGCTCGGACCGCTCATCGTCGCCGTGGTCCACGACCTCACCCGAGGGTGGACGGTTCCCCTCGTCGTGCTCCTGCTGTCGAGCCTGATCTCGATCGTCTCGGCGGTGATCCTCGCGCGGCCCCGGTTCGTGGAGGACGATCTCGCGGAGCGAGTGGCGCGACCCGCGCGCTAGGAGCGGAAGCCGGACCGGTGGATGAGGGCCGCCGCGCCGATCAGGGGGCCCTCTCCCGACAGTCCTGACGGCACCACCCGCACCTTGGCGACGAACGGGAATGCGGCGCGCTTCGCGATCGCCTCACGGACGATGTCGAAGAGGTCGGGCGTGACGTGCGAGAAGCCCCCTCCGATCGCGACGACGTCGAGGTCGACGAGGGCGGTGGCCGAGGCGATCGCCTGTCCGATCGCGGTGCCCGAGCGTCGGACCGCGGCGACGGCGATCGGGTCCCCGGCAGCGTACGACGCGGCGAGATCCTCCCCGGTGGCCCCCGACCAGCCCTGGGAGCGTGCCCAGGCGGTCGTGTGTGGGCCCGAGGCGATCGCCTCCACGCACCCCGTCCCGCCGCACAGGCACGGGTCGTCGAATCCGCCGACCTCCACGTGGCCGATGTGGCCGGCGGTGCCGGTCGGCCCCGCGACGGCGCGGCCGCCGAGGATGAGTCCGCCCCCGATTCCCGTGGACACGACCATCCCCATCAGGTTGTCCTCGCCCGGAGCCGCGCCGATCCAGTGCTCGGCGAGCGTGATGCACTCCCCGTCCATGCGCAGCACGACCGGGACGCCGGGAACGAGGCGCTCGACGAGGGCTCGCAGCGGGTAGTCGCGCCACGCGGGGAGGTTGAGCGGCGAGACGAGACCCTGCGCGACGGTGATGGGCCCGGCCGAGCCGATGCCGACCCCGATGAGCGAACCGCCCTCGGGCATCGCGGCGACCGCCTGCTCGACGACGGATGCCGCACTCGCCTCGAGGGCCGCGGAGTCCGATTCCCGTCCGGTCGGCGCACGGAATCGAGAACCGGGGGCGAGCGATCCGTCCGCGTCCACGAGGGCTGCCTCGATCTTCGTGCCGCCGAGGTCGACGGCGAGGACCCACGCGCTCACGGTGCGACCATCCCGGCGATCCACGAGCCGACCCACGTCGCGATCACCATCACGACGACGGCGCCGAGGGGCCACCAGAGCGTGTACCGCTTGCGGATCAGGTTCACCAGGAAGAAGCCGAAGCCGAGGAACGCCGCGAGAACCGCGACGACGATCATCCCGATCGTGACGGCGGACAGCACGGAGGCGTTGCAGGTCAGGCCCTCGAAGGGCCCGGAGCCGCACTGCGCCGTGAGCCCCTGGTACGCGAGGGCGGTGGTGATGACCGCGAGGGCGAGTACCGCCCCGAAGAGCACCAGGACGACGCCGGCGATGATGTCGACGACCACGAGAGCGCGATTGCGCGGGGGTCGTTGCAGGGGGGACGCACTCGTCATCGGGCCAGCTTATCGGCGTCCGGGGAGTGTCTGGACCGGTCATCGGGGCGGCGCGAGCGGCGGGATCAGGTCCCCGCAATCGGGAACCAGCCTGCGCAGTTTTTGCACCAAACGTGGGGAAAGTGCTCATATGCGCAACCGAATGGTGTGACGACTGACGAATGGATAGGTTCGCAATCGTTCCATTGTTCTAGCTCCAGGTGGTCAAAGGTGATCGCAGTCGTCGGCGGTTTTGGTGTCGGTCTCACCATGCGTCTGAACCGTGCTCCCGAAGCGGGAGAGACGGTCACGGGAGGCGTTCTCAGCGCCGGCCCCGGCGGCAAGGGCTCGAACCAGGCGATCGGGATCGCGCGGCTCGGCCACGACGTCCAGCTGTGCACCGCGGTCGGGACTGATGCGGCGGGAGCGGACGCTGTCACGCTCTGGGAGGGCGAATCGGTCGGCTGGGCCGGAGTCGTCCGGACCGACGAGCCGACGATGACGGGCTTCATCCTCGTGGACTCCGCGGGGGAGAACCGGATCGCGATCGCCCCGGGCGCCCTCGGAGAGCTGACGGAGCAGCACATCGACGCGTTCCGCGACACCGTCGCGTCGGCCGAGCTGCTTCTCATCTCACTGGAGGTGCCGCTCGAGGCCGCCCTGCACGCGGCCCGACTCGCGATCGAGCTCGGTACGCCCTGCCTGCTCAACCCGGCTCCCGCGTGGCCGCTCAGCGACGAGCACCGCATCGCGGACATCATCACTCCCAATTCTTCGGAGGCGCGCATCCTTCTCGGTCTCGACCCCGCCGATCCGCGGTCGGACGAGGACATCGCCGTCGAACTGGCGGAGCGGCTGGACTGCTCGGTCGTCCTGACGCTCGGCTCCCGTGGCGCGATCGTCGTCTCCGGCGCACTCGTGGAGCACATCGCGCCCGCCCCCGTCGTGCACGTCGTGGACACGACCGGCGCGGGCGACGCCTTCGCGGCGGCTCTCGCCGTCGCCGTCGTCGAGGGCGCTCCCCTCGCGGAGGCCGCGCGCTGGGCCGCGAGCGCGGGAGCCCACGCGGTCACGGTCGCCGAGGTGATCCCGTCCCTGCCCCATCGGACCGACCTCGGGCCGATTCCGACCCCACCCAAGGAGTCCGCGTGACCTCAACCGGCGCGAGCGATATCGCCCGCTACATCCAGCACACGCTCATCGAGGCGGACTCCACGAGCGAGCGCATGATCCGGCACGCGCGCGAGTGCGTCGAGTGGGGGTTCAGCGCCGCCATGGTTCCCGGTTCGTGGGTGCCGCTCGTGGCCGCCGAGCTCGCCGGGACGGACGTGCTCGTCGCGTCGGCCCTCGACTTCCCGATCGTCGGCACCATGACCTCGGCCGGCAAGGCGTTCGAAGCCGCCGAGCTCGTGCGGCTCGGGGCGTCCCAGATCGACATCGGCGTCCAGGTCGGCTGGCTCAAGAGCGGGATGTACGACGAGTTCCGCGAAGACATCGCCGGCGTGGTCCGCGCCTCGGGCGTGCCCATCAAGGTCATGCTCGAGCTGCCCCTGCTCACCGAGAGCGAGCGCGAGGCCGCCGTGGAGCTCTCCATCGAGGCCGGTGCCGCCTATCTGAAGAACGCCAGCAGCGGGGCGATCGAGACCGCCTCGCAGGAGAGCGTCGCCTGGCTCGTCGAGCACGCCCGGGGCCGGGCGCTCGTCAAGGCCTCCGGGTCGATCAAGTCCCTGCCCCAGGTCCGGTCGCTGAGCGCGGCCGGCGCCTCCCTCGTCGGGTCGAGCGCGGGAATCGCGATCGTCTCCGACGCCGCCGACGACTCGACCACCAGCTACTAGGAGGAACTGATGCCCACACGACTCATCATCGACTGCGACACCGGTTCGGACGACGCGGTCGCCATCATGGCGGCGGCGCTGCATCCCGAACTGGATCTCATCGCCGTGACCACCGTGAACGGCAATGTGCCGCTCGAGAACACGACCGACAACTCGCTGCGGGTTCTCGACCACATCGGCTCGGAGGTGCCCGTCTTCGCGGGGGCGCCGCGGCCGCTCGTTCGCCCGGACTTCCCGATCCCGCGCGCCGTCCTCAACGCGAGGAACCCCGAGTTCCAGAAGCTCAGCCTGGACTTCCCGGACGCGCGCTCCTCGGTCCGACCGGGCAACGCCGTGCAGTTCCTCATCGACACCTACCTCGACGACTCCAACCTCGACGTCGTGCTCGTCGCGGTCGGGCCGCTCACCAACGTGGCCCTCGCGCTCGCGGCCGAGCCGAGCCTGGCCGCGCGCATCCCGAAGCTCGTCATCATGGGCGGGTCGATCGGGTGGGGCAACGTGACCGCCGCGGCCGAGTTCAACTTCTGGGTCGACCCGGAGGCCGCGGAGGCAGTCCTGAGCGCGGGCATCCGCGAGGTCGTCATCCTTCCGCTGGATGCCACGCACGACGCGCCGCTGAGCCTCGCCGACTGCGATCGGCTCGACGCCATCGGCACTCCCGCGGCCACCGGGACGAGCATGCTCGTGCGCCACCGCATCGGCCACTACCCGGATGCGCCGGACGCCGAGAAGCTCACGGCGCCCGTCCACGACGCGCTGTGCGTGGCCTATCTCGTGCACCCCGAAGTGCTCACCGAGGTGGGGGAGTACGCCGTCCACGTGGAGACCCAGGGCGAGCGGACGCTGGGGGCGATGCTCGCCGACGACCGCGGCTGGTCCACCGATATCCGCAACGCATGCGTGGCCAGGCGCGCGGATGAGCACGTGTTCATGCGATTCCTCACAGATGCGTTTTCGCCTTGACCGGGTAGTCGGCGCCCCGGCAACCTGTCCCTGATCCGCCAGTCATCACACGAATCGAAGGCTCAATGTTGAGAGTTCAGTCGGTCGCTCAAGAACTCGAGCGCCGTGTCGTCGAGGGGGTATACCCCGAGGGCACCCGACTGCCTGCCGAGCCGGAACTCGCGGGTGAATTCGGCGTGAGCCGCACGACGGTTCGAGGTGCAGTGGCGGACCTGCAGGCGCGGGGACTCGTCAGCAGAGAGCAGGGCCGCGGCACGTTCGTTCGAGGCACAGGCCGCGTGAGCGTGAGCATGACCCTCGAGACCAACCTGTCGGTCTCGGCGGTCATCCGGGAGTCCGGGCGCAAGCCCGGCACGATCGGGCTGAGCGTCAACAGGGAGCTCGCTCCCGCGGCCGTGCTCGCGGCGCTGAGGCTGCCTGCGGGCTCCTACTGCATCGTCGTCCGCAGGACCCGGACAGCCGACGGCGTCGCCGTCACGGACAGCGTAGACCACCTGCTCGAGGTGCCGAGCCTGCCGCTCGACGTCTCCGCGTACGAGCACTCCGTGTACGAACTCCTCGAGGACGTCCACCGGCGACCGGTGCTGAGCGGCACCGCCATGATCCAGGCCCACGTGGCCGATGAGCCCACGGCATCCCGACTCGGGGTCGCGCCGGGGCACCCGATACTCGTGCTCTCCCAAGTGCACGACCTGTCCGGCGGGGTTCCCGTCATGTACTCGATCGTGTCGATCCGCAGCGACGTCATGAACCTGTACGTGCACCGGGGCTCCTCGGCGGACGACACGCTCCACGAGAGCACCCTCCCTGAGCCGTCCGAACGGGACGCGCCCCAGTCCTCAACCGTCCCGGCAGTGTCGCCGGGTACTCCGTAACACCCATCCGAAAGGCAATACAGATGACATCAGCTCCCGTGGCATCCGCTCCGAAGAAGAGCAGCCGTATCAACCGCAACAACATTCCGACCACGCTCATCGTCACGCTCATCCCCGTGTGCGTCGCGCTGAACATCGTGGGCGGCTACATCGCCTCCGCGCTGCGCCTGCCCGTCTACCTCGACATGATCGGAACCGCCATCTCGGCGATCGTGCTCGGGCCGTGGTGGGGTGCGCTCGTCGGTGTGCTCACCAACGGCGGTTCCGCCCTCATCAGCGGCCCCGTCAGCCTCCCGTTCGCACTCGTGAACGTCGTCGGCGCGCTCCTGTGGGGCTACGGCGTGCGTTCGTGGAAGCTCGGCCGCACCATCCCGCGGTTCTTCCTCCTCAACGTGATCGTCGCCGTGGCGTGCACCATCGTCGCCGCCCCGATCATCGTCCTCGTCTTCGGCGGTGCGACCGGCAACGGCGCGGACGCCCTGACGGGTACGTTCCTCGCGGTGGGGCAGAACCTCGTCGGCTCGGTCTTCTCGTCCAACATCCTCACCTCGCTGGCGGA
>SXGT01665475.1_pt1 | contig 14940 bp, 12 predicted proteins | sample 3176221 | NCBI WGS metagenome assembly SXGT01 (sample SAMN11356862, study PRJNA531348) | freshwater metagenome | isolation source: freshwater sample F1-120 | place: China: Fuxian Lake, Yuxi | collected 2017-12-25
AATTTCTGCGAGCCGAGCTCGGCGCCGCCCAGGGTGCGGCCCTGCCCGTCGATCTGCTTGGTCGCCGAGTAGTCGACGACGTCCGCCCCGAGCTGCAGCGGCTTCTGCAGCAGCGGTGTCGCAAAGACGTTGTCGACCACCACGCGGGCCCCGGCGGCATGCGCCAGCTCCGAGACCTTGCGCAGGTCGATGATCTCCAGCATCGGGTTCGACGGCGATTCGAGGAACACGGCGCGGGTCTTCTTCGACAGCGCCTGCTCCCACTGCTTGAGGTCGCTGCCGTCGACGAACTGCGTCTCCACGCCGTAGCGCGGCAGCAGCTCCGCACAGATGTAGTGGCAGGAACCGAACAGCGCCCGGCTGGCGACGACCCGGTCGCCGGCCCGCACCTGGCAGAGCAGCGAGGCGAAGACGGCGGCCATGCCGCTCGCCGTGCCGCGCACGGCCTCGGCGCCCTCGATCAGGCGCAGCCGCTCCTCGAACATCTGTACCGTCGGGTTGCCGTAGCGCGAGTAGACGAAGCGGCCGGTGCTGCCGCCGGGCAGGAAGGCCTTCTCGGCTTCTTCGGCTGAGTCGTAGACATAGCCCGAGGTCAGGAACATCGCCTCGGCGGTCTCGTCCATCTCGGTGCGCCGCAACCCGCCGCGCACCGCCTGGGTGCGCTTGCGCAAGGTGCCCTTGCTCGGCTTGCCGCCCGTGAAATCCTTACCGTCCGCCATGATCCTTCTCCACACCGCTTCCATGGGCCGGAAACGCAAAAGCCCCGACCGAGCAGGTCAGGGCTTCAAATGGCCTCCGACCATTTTAGCGGTTTCTTTTACGTGGCCCGCAAGCCGGTCGGCTCCAAATCACCACGTGGCAGCAATAAAGACGGTCCCGGCGGGGCTGTCAAGGCGGTCGTTTCGGGCGGTGGGGAGCGCCGTCCGAAAGGGCTCCCGGCTTACGGTTTCTTCGGGATGACCGGCAGCAGCACGCTCGACGGATGTTGCGGCCCGGTGTGCAGGGTGCCCGTGGTGTCGAAGACGGAAGCGGGGCGGTTGTCGGGATCGTTGTGCAGGAAGGGACCGCAGCCGCGCAGCTCGTTCTTGAAATTGGACAGGCGGATGCCCGGCCCGTCCCATTCGTAGTCCCTGCCGCGCAAGGTGAGGCCGAGGCGATAGCCTGAGGGAATGACGATGCCGGTCGGCCAGATCTCCACGTCGAGCCCGGTGACCTTGCCGGGCTCGAGCGGCTCATCGCGGTCGTGGGTGTGATAGGGCCGGTAGGGTTTCGACAGCGCGGGATCGAGGCGTCGGCGCGAGGCGCGCAGCCAGCCCTGGCTGATCGGCATGTGCGGGTCGACGGCCCCGGAGAACACGACTTCCTTGCCCGACGGATCGAAGACGCGCAGCACGAGGAAGACGTCGAGATCCCTGGTCTTCGAGGAGACGTAGAGTTTCGCCGAGGACGGCCCGGCGATCTCCATCTCCTCATTCAGCGGCGGCGTGAGAAAGGTAAGGCCGTCACCCATCGTCGCATAGTCGATGGCCTTCGCCGCGGCGGCCGGTGTCTCGCTGAACAGCATACCGGCGGGATCGAGATGGAAGCGCGTCCAGCGCGTGCGCGGCAGCGGCCAGTCCTCCTCGGCGCGTTCGACGAATCTCTCGCCGGGATGGCGCACCTGCATCTGCACACGCGGCTGGCGCTCCCAGCCGGTCTTCTCGCCTTTGAGGAAATGGCCGAAGAAGCGCTTCTGCAGGGCCATGCCGTAGGGTGTGTAGAAATGCGTCCAGTGCTCGAGACCGTGGATCTCCAGCCATTTCTCCTTCGAGGCCGAACGCACGTAGCCCTCGAAATTGCCGCGGCCATGCAGCCCCTGCCCGCCCCAGTTGGCGGCCGAGAGTAGCGGCACCGTAATCCTGTCCCACACCGCCGAGCGGGCGCGGTGATACTCGTCGTCGAAAGGATGCGCGCGGATGTCGGCGCCGAAATCGGAGCGGTTCTTCGCCAGCTCCGCGTCCGACAGCGTATCGGGGCCGCAGGCGAGCTCGCCGGTGACCCGGCTGCGTGCCCCGCGCTCGCCGACCCCGTGCTGCACGGTCTTCACCTGCATGTCGCACCAGTTGGCGAGGAAGGTGGAGAGCATGCCGCCGTGATAGGTCATGTCGCGGTAGAAATCGGCGGCACCCTCCCAGACGCACATGGCGGTCAGATGGGGCGGCTGCAGCGAGGCGACGTGCCAGGCGTTGATCGCATAGTAGGAGATGCCGTTGAGGCCCACTCTGCCGTTCGACCAGCCCTGCGTGGCGCACCATTCGATGCACTCGTAGAGGTCCTGCGTCTCGCGCGGGCACCAGGGATCGAGGAAGCCGGGCGAGCGGCCGGCACCGCGCGAGTCGACGCGCACGCAGACATAGCCGTCGGGCACCCATTTCTCGGGATCGACCAGCTCCCAGCTCTGGTACTTGTTGCTCGATCCCGACAGCGCGTCGGGATGGTTGGTCGAGAGCAGCTTCCAGGCGCTGGGGTAGCCATCCTGGAAGGACAGGCCCTTGGCATAGGGACCATAGGTGAGGATCGCCGGATAGGACTTGTCGTCGAGCGGCCGGAAGATATCGGCGTGCACCACCAGCCCGTCGCTCATGCGCAGGGGCACGTCCCATTCGGCACGCATGCCGTCGCGGATCTCGGATCTGAACTCGCTCATAGGCAGGTGTAGCCGCCATCGACCACCAGCGAGGCGCCGGTGACGAACGACGCCTCGTCGGAGGCGAGGACGACATAGGCCGGGGCGATCTCCTCCGGCTGGGCGAAGCGCTTGAGCGGCGTCTGCTCGCGCAAGACCGTCGCCCAGTCCGGCGGCAGCGAGGCGCTGCGCGGTGTGGCGACGATGCCGGGCAGCACGGCGTTGACCCGCACCTTGTGCGGCGCCTGCTCGACCGCGGCGGCGCGCGTCAGACTCAGCACGCCGCCCTTGGCGCTGTGATAGGCCGCCGCCCGGCCCGAGGCGACCAGCGCGTAGTTGGAGCAGGTGTTGACGATCGCCCCACCGCCGGCGCGCTTGATCGCCGGCAGGCAGGCCTTCATGCCCAGCCACGTGCCTTTGAGGTCGGTGTCGACCGTGCGGTCCCAGGCCTCTTCCGTGGTGTCCTCGACGCCGGCACGACCCGGCACGCCGGCATTGTTGACCAGGAGGGTGAGCGAGCCGAAGGCGCTCTCGGTGGCGCGCACCGTCTCTTCCCAGTCGGAGAGACGCGTGACGTCGAAACGGCGGTAGGCGGCGCGCGGCCTGTCGGCCCCTTCGTTGAGCTGTCTGACCAGGGCCTCGCCCTCGTCGTCGAGCAGGTCGCCGACCATGACCCGCGCCCCTTCCCTGACGAAGGCGCGCACCACGGCCGCTCCGATGCCGTGCGCTGCACCGCTGACGATGGCGACTTTGCCCGCGAGCCTCACGTCGCTACTTGCGTGACGAAGCCCGCCGTTTTGCCGGCGCGCGGCCACGCTTGGCGGGGGCGCGCGGCTTGCTGCGCTTGGCGGCCTGCTTCGCCTCGGCCTTCATGCCCCACAGGCCGTAGCTCGTATCCTTGCCGGTGAGGAAGACGACGTCCTGGTCCGGCGAAGCCTGGGTCGAATGCACGGCGTTGGGCGGGAAATAGAGCAGCGAGCCGGGATGGGCGACACCGGTCGTGCCGTCGACGTTGTACGAGAGATGGCCTTCGATGATGTAGACCCACTGCTCGTTGGGATGGTTGTGCGGGCTCGCTCCCGTCCCCTTGGGCATGCGCATCAGGCCCATCATGAAACGCTCGCCTTCGACCAGCGAGCCGTGGGCGGTGGAGTAGTCCGGCCCGCCCATCATGTGGTTCACCCTGGCCATCTCGAAACAGTATTTGCCCTTACCGGCCTTGACGCCCTGGGGTACCGGGCGGGCAGCGGGGGCGGCATTGGAAGCGGCGGCTGTCTTGGGCATGGTCCCTCCGCGGGCGCCGTTTTTCTGTTTCAGTGGGCGCCGACAACGAGTCAATTGAACACAGGGCATTCACGTGAGCAAATATAATCTAGCTATCGATCAATAAGCCGGCGACCCGGAGTGGGACGGCGGCATCAGGGAGAGCGCATGGCGACGCATCGCTGGTCCTTCAACTCCGGCAACCTCTCCGGCGCGTTCGTCGACAAGGTGGCGGCGATCAAGCAAGCCGGTTTCGCGGCCGCGACCTTGTGGCACAGCGACCTGTTCCCGGTGTTCGACGATCCCGACGGCGCCATCCAGCCCTTCCTCCAGAGCGGCCTCGCCCTTTCCGCCTACCAGTTCCTGCGCGACATCGAGGGCGTGCCCGAGGCGACGCGGCTGCACAAATTCGAGCTCGCCCGCCAGCTCATGGGCCAGCTCAAGCTGGTCGGTGGCGACACGCTGGCCATCGGCTCGACGGGACAGCCGGTCAACCGCGACTGGAAGGGCGCGGTCGCCGCCCTGCGGGCCCTGGGCGAGCTCGGCAAGTCGCAGGGGGTGCGTATCGCCTACGAGCCGATGTGCTACAGCGAATGGATCAGCGATTACCGCGAGGCGTGGAAACTGATCCGCGAGATCGATCACTCGCATGTCGGACTGGTGCTCGATACGGCGCATGTCTTCCTGCCCGGCCTGCCGCTCGACGGCATCTCCGCCATCGCCGGCGACAAGATCTTCCTGGTCGAGCTCAACGACTTCCCCGAGAGCCACCTCCCCTTGCGCGAGCAGCTGAAGAACTACCGCCTCTTCCCCGGCGAGGGCGTCAGACCCGTGCGCGAGTTCGTCGACCGGGTGCTGGAAACCGGCTATCGCGGCGATTTCGCCCTCGAAGTGTTCAACGCCACCTACCGCTCGATGGACCCGAAGCTCGTCGCCCAGCGCGGCTTCGCCTCGCTGCAGAAACTGTTCGGCAGGAACTGAGGGCACGCCATGACCGAAGCCGTGCCCAGCCTCGCCCAGCTCATCTCGATGAAGGGCCGCCTTGCCGTGGTGACGGGAGCGGCGCGCGGCATCGGTTACTGCACGGCGCGGCGCTTTGCCGAAGCCGGTGCGGCCGTGATGATCGGCGACCGCAATGCCGACGGCGCCAGGCAGGCTGCCGAGACCCTGGCGCGGGAGTGCAAGGCCACGGTGCACGCGGCCGCCCTCGACGTCTGCTCGGCAAAGTCGGTTGCGGAATTCGCCGACGCCGCGGTGAAGCAGCTCGGCGGCATCGATATCTGGATCAACAACGCCGGAATCTTCCGCGGCGAGCCCCTGGTCGAGACCACGGACGAGGACTGGGCGGCGATGTACGACGTCAATCTGCGCGGCGTCTTCCACGGCTGCCGCGAGGCGGCCAGACGCATGCTCGCCGGGCCGGAGCGGCCGGGGCGCGTCATCGTCAACATCGCCTCGGTCGCCGGCGTGCGCGGACGTGTGAGCCTCGGCGCCTACGGCGCTGCCAAGGCCGGCGTGCTCGGCCTCACGCGCTCGCTGGCCATGGAGCTGGCGAAGAGCGGCATCCGCGTGCTCAGCGTCACCCCGGCGATGGCCGAGACGCCCGGTGTCGAGGAGATGCGCGACGCCGCGCGCCAGAAGAACCCCGATGCCAACTCGGTCGCCGCCATGGAGCAGACCATCCGCGCCTCCTTCCCCATGGGACGGGCGGCCGAGGCCGACGAGGTGGCGCGCATGGTCTTCGTCTGCGCCAGCGATCTCGCCGCCTTCATGACCGGCTCCAACGTGCTGGTCGATGGCGGCCTGGCAACGCGCTGAAACGCCGTCCCACCGCCGTCGGGTGAAGATGGGCCGGGGTGGCGTTGACCGAACCCCCCTACGGCGGTAGCGTTGGAACGTTCCAATTATCAAAAGATAAAGGGAGGGTACGACCATGATCCAGGCTGGGTTCCTGCGGGCGGCGGTCGCCACCGCAATGCTGACGGCAACGGCCGCCTTTGTCCCCGCGGCCCAGGCGCAGATCGTCCTCAAATACGCCACCTCGCTGAGCGAGGAAAGCGCCTACTACAAGGGCGCGGTCGCCCTGCGCGATGCGGCCGACCAGCTGAGCAACGGGCGGCTCAAGGTGCAGATCTTCGCCAACGCCCAGCTCGGCAACGACCGCGACATGGTCGAAGGCATGCAGCTCGGCTCGATCGACATGGCGAGCCCGAGCACGGGCGCCATGGGCGCCGTGGTGCCGGCGGCGACCGTGCTCGACCTGCCCTACATCTTCGACGATCACGCGCATGTCTACCGCACCCTCGACGGCCCGTTCGCCGACCAGATCTACAAGCTGTTCGACAGCGCCGGCTTCCATCCGCTGGGCTACTGGGAGATCGGCTTCCGCAACCTGACCAACAACACGCGCCCGGTGCGCACGCTGGCCGACGTGCGCGGCCTCAAGCTGCGCACCCTGCCGGCGCAGATCCACCAGCGCGCCTGGTCGCTGCTCGGCGCGCAGCCGGTGGCCATCGACTTCACCGAGCTCTACAACGCGCTGAGCACCGGCGTGGTCGACGGGCAGGAGAATCCCTACAACATCATCCTGCTCGGCAAGCTGCACGAGGTGCAGAAGCATCTCTCCATCACCCGGCACATCTACGGCGTGGCGCCGACTTCGGTCAGCGACAAGACCTGGGCCAAGCTGACGCCGGAGCTGCAGGGCATCCTCAAGGAGGCGGTGAAGCGCTCGACGCCGGTCCAGCGCCAGGCGGCCAGCGGCGACGAAGCCGGCCAGCTCGCGCGTCTGCAGGGGCTGGGCATGCAGGTGGTGACCGACCCGGACCGCGAGGCCTTCCGCAAGGCCATGCAGCCGGCCTGGGAGCTCTACACCAGCCGCTTCGGCGCCCAGGGCCAGGCGCTGATCGACGCCATCCGCAAGGAAGCCAGCAAGTCCTGAACCCGCTCGCGAGGCTGCCGCGTCACAGTGAAGTGACGCGGCGGCCCGTCACTTCGGGGGAATGACGAGGGTGAGCTCTCCATCAGATCAGCCGGCGCCGGTGGTCGACCCGGCGAATCTCTTCACGCTCCATCTCGACTGGCGGCGCTGGTGGACGATCATCCCCGAGATGATCGTCCTCGCCTGCACCGGCGCGCTGCCGCTCATCATGATGGCCAACGTCACGGCCCGCTATACCAACTGGTTCCACGTCTTCTGGGCGGAGGACGTGGTCAAGGTCCTCTTCCTCTGGATCGTCTTCCTCGGCGGCGCGCTCGCCGTGAAGTACGACGCCCATGTGCGGATGAGCAATCTCAGCGACTGGCTGGCCCGGCGGAGCCGCGCCGGTGCCCTCTGGGACGAGGCGATCCGCCTCTCGCCGCTGGCCGTCGGCGGCATCCTCTTCTTCCTCGGCCTGCGCGTCGTCGAGATCTCGATGCGCCGGGAGCTGCCCAACCTGGAGATCAGCGCCGGCTATTTCGCCACTGTCGTCCCGGCCAGCGGCCTGCTGATCATCGCCTATGTGGCGATCGGCTTCTTCAAGCGCCGGCGGCGCTGACCGGCCCATGGCGCTCATCGGCATCCTCTTCCTCGCCCTGGTCCTGCTGGGCATCCCGTTCTTCGTCACGCTCGCCCTCACCGGGCTGGTCGGGCTGGGCGTCCTGCACGACATCCCCATCGCCGTGCTGGCGGCCAAGACGGCCAGCGTCAGCGACAGTTTCGTCCTGCTGGCCATTCCCCTCTTTATCCTCGCCGGCTCGCTGATGAACCACGGCGGCGTCGCCGAGCGCCTGTTCGACCTGGCGCGGGTCATGGTCGGGCACATGACCGGCGGCCTCGCCCAGGTCAACGTGGCGCTCAGTGTGCTCAACGGCGGCATCTCCGGCTCCTCGGCCGCCGATGCCGCCATGGACAGCAAGGTGCTGGTGCCCCAGATGATCGCCCAGGGCTATCCGGCCGCCTTCTCCGGCGCGATCACCGCCGCCTCAGGCATGCTGGCCAACATCATCCCGCCGTCGATCGCCATGCTGATCTACGCCTCGGTGGCCAACGTCTCGGTCGGCAAGCTGTTCATGGCGGGCTTCGTGCCGGGCATCCTGATGGCTCTCGCCCTCTCGATCACCGCCTACCGGACCTGCAAGCGCAAGGGTTACGGAAGGCCGACGGCAAGGGCGAGCTGGGGCGAGACGGCCACGGCCTTGCGGCGCGCGGGCCTCGCCCTGACCCTGCCGTTCATCGTGGTCGGCGGCATCCGCTTCGGCTACTTCACGCCGACCGAGGCGGGCGCGGTGGCGGTGGTCATCACCCTGTTCCTCGGTCTCGCCGTCTACCGCGAGCTGCGCTTCGCCCAGATCCCCGGAATCCTGGCCCGGGCCTCGGTCGACACCGGCGTCATCATGCTGATCATCAGCTTCTCGGCGCCGGTGTCGCTGGTGCTGGCCTACAACCAGGTGCCGCAGAAGGTCGCCGGGCTGTTCGCCGCCTTCGAGCACAGCCAGGCCATCTTCCTGCTGGCGGTCAACGTCTTCCTGCTGATCGGCGGGGCGCTGATGGAAGGCGTCACCCTGCTGATCCTGACCACGCCGCTGCTGGCCCCGGTGGCCGCGGCGCTCGGCATCGATGCCATCCATTTCGGCATGGTCGTGGTGTTCAACGTGGTGCTCGGCTCGATCACGCCGCCCTTCGGGCAGCTCGTCTTCATGGTGGCCTCGCTGACCGCCACCAGCGTCGACGCCGTGTTCCGCGAGGTCTTCCGCTTCCTGCCGCTGCTCCTCGCCGTGCTGCTGCTGATCACCTACGTGCCGGAGACCTTCATGTGGACGGTCCGGCTCTTCGGCCCCTGACCGTCGTCACGGCGACAGGTATTTCGATATTCACGATGAGAAAGATCGGCCGGCGGCAATCACCCCCGGAGAACGACATGTGGGACTGGAAAGACGTTATGTCCAGAGGAGGGAGACAAAAAATCCCTCGAAAGCCTTACAAACAAGGCAGGACGGGCAGGTTATTAGACACATTGGACATTATTGGACACAGCCGGCCTCTTATTTTTCAACGGCTTGCCGGCTAAGAAAAATGCCGGCACCTTTTTGACACAATGTGGCGGCGGCTCACTTAGCGCCCTGCATGAGCTCGCTACCCACCGCCTCACGGCGACAGGTATTTCGCCAGCGCCTTCTCGTCGATACTGATGCCGAGGCCGGGACCCACGGGCAGCGGCAGGGCGCCATCCTTGAGCGTCTTGCAGGAAGCGACGGGCTCCGTGCAGAGCTGGTCGCGCAGCGGGCTGGTGTAGAGCATGCACTCGTAGCTCTCGAAATTGGCAGCCGAGGCCGCGAGATGCAGACTGGCCGCGGCGCAGATCGCCCCGCCGAAACCGATATGCGGCGAGTAGGTGGTGTGGAAGGCGCGCGACAGCGCGATGATCTTGCGCGTCTCCGTGATCCCGGACGAGCGCGCCACATCCGGCTGCACCACGGTCAGGGTACGCGAGGCGATCAGCGGCGCGATGCCGAACGAGGTGTGCTCGCTCTCGCCACCGGCGATGCGGATCGAGCATTTCCCGGCGATCTCGCGATAGCCGGCATCGTTCTCGGGGATGATCGGCTCCTCGAACCAGTAGTAGTTGAGCGCCTCCAGCTCCTTCGCCACCGTCAGCGCGTCGCCGACATCGAAGACCCAGTTGGCGTCGGCCACCAGGCGGATATCCGGCCCGACCAGGTTGCGGATCAGCCGCACCCGGTCGATCGCCGCCTTCACCGGCCTGCCCAGCCGCACCTTGATCTGCCTGAAGCCGAGATCGAGGGCGAGACGCGCCTGGTGCTCGGCCGCCTTGTCATCGCTCCAGCCGATGGCGGCGGCATAGGCGACGAGGCTCGAGCGCCCGGCATGGCCGAAGATGTTGTAGAGCGGCTGGCCGGTGGCCTTGCCGATGATGTCCCAGATGGCGATGTCGATGGCCGCCAGCGCCTCGGGCAGCATGCCCCCGGACCGACCGGTGAAGGCGCGGAACAGCTTCTGCCAGGTCGCCTCGACGGCGAAGGGATCGCTGCCGATGACCAGCGGCTTCAAGAGCTCGTCGACCAGCCTGGCGTAGACGCCGGGCACGTAGCGGCAATAGCCCTCGCCCCAGCCGACGAGGCCGGCATCGGTCTCCAGCTTCACGACGAGGATGGTGACCTCGCTCCACGCCTCGCGGCCGGTACCATGGTCGCCTTCGATGGGGGCGCGCAGCGGATAGCAGGTGAGACCGGTGATCTTGATAGCCGCCTCCTCCAGTTTTCCCGCCTCATCCTCCGAGGCTCAACCTTAGCCTGTCCCCGATTTCACCACAGAGGCACAGAGAACACAGAGAAAAATCTCATTCTTTCCTCCGTGACCTCTGTGTCTCTGTGGTGTCACCCTCCGAAAGGATCAGTGCCGGAACAGGCGCTGGCTGGCCAGCCTCGCGCCGTCGCGCAAGGCGGCAAGCTTGCCCCAGACCACGTCCTCGGCGATGCGGCCGGAGCCCGCCGCGGTGTCGAAGCCGCAATCGGTGCCCGCCAGCACGCGCCTGGGATCGCCGATGATCTCCGCCACCCGCACCAGCCGCTCGGCGATGTACTCGGGATGCTCGACCACGTTGACCAGCGTGTCGATGACGCCGGCGACCAGGATCTGGTCGTCGGCCAGGCGGTGCTTCTCGAAGAGGCGCGGCTCATGGCCGTGGCGGGCGTTGCTGAAGGGCAGGACGAAGCCGCCGACCTTCGCCTTGAGGAGCGTGGGCAGGATGTCGGCCAACGGCACGTCGCTGTCATGCGGACCTTCGTAGTTGCCCCAGCAGACATGCAGGCGCACGCGGTCGCGCGGCACGTTGACCAGGGCATCGTTGATCGTCGCCACCGTCATCTCGGCGAAATCGAGGAAGGCCTGCAGAGGCTGGCCCTTGTAGGCGGCGTGGCGCTCCAGCGCCAGGTCGGGCGCGTCGATCTGCAGGACGAAGCCGTGGCGGACGATGGCCTCGTACTCCTCGCGCATCGCCCGGCCCAGCGCCTGAAGATAGGCCCGTTCGCTGTCGTAATGCCGGTTGCGCAGAGCCTTGGCCAGGATGCCCGGCGAGGGTGCCGTCATGAACGTCTCGGCGAAAGGCCGATTCTTCGAGTCCAGCAGCTTTGCGAAGGCGGCGCATTCGCTATTAATCGGCTCGGCCGAGAGATGGGTGATGTCGGACACCGCCTCGGGATTGCTGTCACGCGCCTGCACCGCCGCTTTCGAGGCGCGCTCGGCGTTGCGCTGCTCGTGGAACAGCGGATAGCGCTCCATGTCCTCCCACAGCGGCCGTTTCCAGCCCGTGCCGCTGGCGAAGCCGCCGAGCCGGCGCATCATGTAGAGGAAGAAGCCTTCGCGCCCCTGCTCGCCGTCGTTGCCGACATCGATGCCGGAAGCCACCTGCCTGTCGACGATACGCTCGATGGAAGCAGCCGCCGTCGCGTCGAGCGTGGCCGCGTCCACCGTCTCGCCCGCCTGGCGGCGGATATAGAGCTGCTTCAGCTCGCCAGGGCGCGGCAGGCTGCCGGTGTGGGTGGTCAGGATACGGTCGGTGCTGCGTCGCATGGGTGTTTCAGGAGAAGGACCCCCGCGACCGTTCAGGCCGCGAGGGCTGCGCTGCGCGTTACTTGCCGCTGCGGTAGGCCTGGTCCCATTCCTTGATCCAGGCATCCTTGAGGTTGACCCAGTCCTCCTTCTTGCCCATCCACAGCAGCGTGGCCGGCGGGAAGGTGATGTTGTACTTGGCCAGGGTTGGGGCCGGGGCCTGCGGATGCGTCGGCCAGTCGAGGAACTTCTCGGCGATGACCGTGCCGCCGCGCTTGCTCAGGATCCAGTTGAGATAGAGCTTCGCCGCGTTCGGGTTCTTGGCCGTGGCCGTGACGCCGGTCAGGATGGCCGAGGCCGGGATGCCTTCCGAGGGAAAGGCGAGCGCGATCGGCGCGCCGGCGTCGAGCATCGCCCGCCCCTGCGCCGGCAGCATCTCGGCGACGAAGAGCTCGCCGCGCGCCACGTCTTCCGAGGCCTGGGTCAGGCCGGTGTAGAGCTTGGGCCGGTTGGCGGCGAGCTTCTGCCAGTACTGCGGGTCGACGACCTGGCGCTGCAGCATCGCCGTGGTCCAGCCGATGCCGCCCGAATTCGCCTCCTGGATGCCCACGGCGCCGCGGAAGCGCGGGTCGAGCAGGTCCTTCCAGCTCTTCGGCGCGTCCTCCTTCTTCACCCGGGCGGTGTTGTAGCCGAGGATCTTGGCGTAGCGGTTCTGCACGTAGAACAGCCCGTCGGGGTGCTTGAGGTCCGCCGGGATGGCATCCCAGGACTGGACCCGGTGACGGACCAGGATGTTCTTGTCGACCACGTTCTGCATCAGCACGAAGTCGGAGAGGTTGATGAGATCGGCGGCCAGCTTGTTGCCGGAGGCCTCGGTCATCACGCGTTCGTACATGCGGCTGCCGTTGAGGCGCACGACCTCGGAGCGGATGCCGGTGTCCTTGCGGAACTCATCCAGCGCCGCGCGCTCGTTATCCTCGAGATTGGTCGTGTAGTAGAGGAACTGGCCCTCGGCCCTGGCCGCCTGCAGCAGGGCGGCATCGGCGATCGTCTCACCGTCCACCACCAGCTGCGCCTGCCCCGGTCCGGCAAAACCCAGACTGCCGGCAAGGACCAGCCCGGAAGCAACCAGCATCATCTTTGCGTAGTTCATTGTCGTGCTCATGCCTCTCCTCCTGTCCAAGGCCCGCGCTAGAGACCGCGCAGGCCGATCCATTTACGTCCCGCCACCGTGATCACGAACAACAGCGCGCAGTAGAGCAGGCTGATGGTCGCAACGCGAGCCCAGCTTCCCGACTCCCACTGCTCGTAGAGAATGATCGCCAGCACGCGCGTCTCCGCCGTGAAGAGGAAGACCGAGGTGCTGAGCTCGCGCATCGCCAGCAGGAACAGCAGCAGCATCGCCGAGGCGATGCCGGGCCGGATCAGCGGCGCCAGGATATCCATCACCGCGCGGGTGCGGCTCGCCCCGGCGACGATGGCGCTGTCCTCGAGGTCGCGGTGGACCTGCAGGATGGTCGAGGAGACCGAGCGGAATCCCTGCGGCATGAAGCGCGCCGTGTAGGCCAGCACCAGGATGGTCAGCGTACCGTAGATGGGCAGCGGCAGGGCAATCCAGGCCCAGAGGAAGCCCATGCCGATGATCAGCGAGGGTACGGCCACCGGCATCATGGCGATGTACTCGATGGCCGGGCGCCACGGGTAGGTGGTGCGGTTGACGTAGTAGCTGAGCAGGAAATGGAAGCCCGTACCCGCCAGCGCCGTCGCCACGCCGACGATCAGGCTGTTGATCACCGCCCCCTGGAACGGCGCGTAGTTCAGCGTGGCGATGAAATGACGCAGGGTGAAGGCCTGGAAATCGAACAGGCTGAGGAAATTCGGCACGAAGCTGTGGTTGCGCAGCGCCGACTGGAAGAGAGCGAAGAGCGGCAGGATCACCGCCGCCAGGAGGTAGAGCATCGCAAAGGCGAAGGCCGGCCAGCGCCAGGCCTTGAGCGGCATGAGCTTCGGGCGGAAGCCCTTGCCAGTCACCGTGTGAAAGGCCTGGTTGCGCAGGAAACGCTGCTGCAGCCAGACCAGGAACCACATCAGCACCAGCAGCAGCATGCCGCTGGCCGCCGCCTGGGTCGGCCGGGCCGGCGAGCTCATGACGTTGCGGAAGATCAGCGAGGGAATGGTCTCGATGCCATTGGGCGTGCCCAGCACCTGGGGCACGGGGAAATTCTCCAGGGTGAGCACCAGCGTCAGGATGCCCGCACCGAGCAGCGCCGGCTTGATCAACGGGAAGGTGACGGTGCGCAGCACCTCCATCCGGCTGGCGCCATGCGCCTCGGCTGCTTCCTCGAGTTCCGGGTTCATCAGCTGCAAAGCGCCCGACATGAACATGAAGGCATAGGGCGCGTAGAACAGGGCGAAGACGTAGACGATCCCGGCACCCGAGTAGATGTCGAAGACGACGGGGATGCCGAGATCGCGCAGCGCCATGTTGATGAAGCCGCTGCGCGGCGAGGCGAGCAGCGAATAGGCGACCGCCCCGACCAGCGAGGAGATGAAGAGCGGCGCCACCCCGGCCAGCGCCACCAGCGGCTTGCCGGGCACGTCGCTGCGCGCCACCAGCCAGGCCAGCGCGCCGCCGACGACCAGGGCCGCGAGCGAGCCGGCGACCGAAAAGATCACCGAGTTGACCGCCGCCCGCAGATTGGCCGCATCGAACAGCGCCGCGTAGTTGGCGAAGGTGAGCAGGCCGAGCGGCGTGCCCGGGCGCGGCGGCGCGGTGAGGAAAGAGGCGAGGACCAGCGTCCCCAGCGGGTAGAGCACGAGGAAAGCCAGGGCCAGCATCAGGCCCACCGGCAGGGCGTAGTGCAGGGCGCGGCGAGCCTCGTCGCGCGTGCCGATCGCCGTGACGGGGATGGTGCTCATCTCAATCCGGCAGCAGCTGCACGTGCTCGGCCCGGATCGCGGCATGAAGCCGGGCGGCGCGCGGATAGATCTGCGTCGTGTCGTTCGACACGATGTTGAGCTTGAAGCCCTCGCCGCTGACCAGGTAGCGCACCTGGTTGCCGAGGAAGGTGGCGACATCGACCGTCACCGGCAGCGTGCTGATCCGCCGCGGATCGAGGCCCGGCGGCGGGCCGTCGCCGAGCATCACATGCTCGGGCCGGACGCAGACATGGGTGCGCACGCCAAGGGGGAGGGCCATGGTCGAGCGCAGGCTCGCGTTGCCCGCGGCGAGCTTCACCTCGCTGATTCCTTCGGGGCTGACCGCCGTCACGCCGCCGGGGAAGATGTTGCCCACCCCGAGGAAGTCGGCGACGAAGGTGTTCGCCGGCTTGCGATAGATGGAAGAAGGCGTGTCGAGCTGGATGATCCGGCCGTCGCGAATCACGGCGATGCGGTCGGCCAGCGACAGTGCCTCGGTCTGATCGTGCGTGACGTTGACGGCAGTGATGCCGAGGCGCTG
>SXGT01911838.1_pt1 | contig 14939 bp, 12 predicted proteins | sample 3176221 | NCBI WGS metagenome assembly SXGT01 (sample SAMN11356862, study PRJNA531348) | freshwater metagenome | isolation source: freshwater sample F1-120 | place: China: Fuxian Lake, Yuxi | collected 2017-12-25
GATCAACCGCAACCGGCGTTTGGCAAAAGATTTCGAAACGACCATTGCTTCAGCGCAAGCCTTCCTCTACGCCGCCTCGGTCATGATCCTTGTCCGCCGCCTGGCCCGCTCAATATGACTTTCGAAACGGACTCTAAGGAACTGCAAGCAATTGCTTCCGCCGAACAGGCGTGCATACCAGAAAGCATCTGTATTTACGCAATGGGAGACATCCATGGCATGTCGGGCCTGGCCCAGAGCTTGCTCGACAAGATTCTGTTGCAGATCGAAGCCGATCAACGGCACACAGAGATCGTTATTCTTGGGGACATGATCGACAGGGGGCCGGACAGCTCAGGCGTACTCGACATATTTTTAAGACTACAAAATGAGTCCGGCGACCAATTAAGGGTGAGGCTCCTTAAAGGTAACCATGAACAGATGATGCTTGCCTTCTTGGACAATCCCCAACGGACTGGTGCAGCTTGGCTTGCAAACGGCGGAGACGCAACTCTCCGATCATACGGAGTTCAACTGCCACAACGGCCATCTCGATCACAGTTCCGCTTCATAAGGGATGAATTGCTGGCCAAAATGCCGGATGAACACCTCCGCTGCGTGCGGGACATGCAACCTAAATTTACCATAGGCGACTATTTCTTTTGTCACGCACGCCTCAGAAAAGGTTACTCTCTTGCTGAGCAGTCGGAAGAAGACCTACTCTGGTCAAGAGGAGACCCAGATGATATGGATTTTCCACAGGAAAAAATCATTGTCCATGGGCATATACCAATTATCGAGCCGCAAATGGGAAAGTACCACATCAATGTCGACACCGGGGCTTACGTAACCGGCCGGCTGACGGCAGTGAGGCTTAGCGGCTCAAAACGTGATTTCTGCTCCGTCTGGCTGAGTGAGGCGCGGAAAACACCTAATTGAAAGACCACATGAATATCAATTACCCATTCAACGAATCCGGCGAACCGAATACGACTAATCGGCATCCGAATCTACTGGGATCAACCGTGACCACATTGTCCGGCCTCGACTTGCGGGCGATCATAGGCATAGTTGCGCGGCAATGGCGCCTGATCCTCGCGGTCATCTTGCTCGTTTTTGCGCTAACACTCGGCTTGCTCTCGCAACTTCAATATCGCTATACCGCTGAGGCGCTGCTCAGCATAGATGAACGGGAATCGCAGCTTGTGGGCCTGGAAGACGCGATAGGTGCAGGCGTCACTCTCAACAATCGCGTCGATACCGAGGTCGAAATCCTGGGTTCCTCAAGCGTCGCACTCGGTGCCATTGATCAGCTTGCGCTATGGCGTGATGATGAATTTGGTTTCAGCTCTCTTTCACGCTTGGACAAGCTCAAGGCAATAATTGGCTATAAGGCACCTGAGATCACAACCCCAACTGCGAGCCGCGTCAGCGAATTGCCAGCCGACCTGCAAGCCCAGCTTGTCGATAAACTCGCCAAGGCTGTCAAGATTACACGCCGGGGACTGACCAGCGTCATCTCAATCAAATCAACATCCCTAGAGCCAGACAAAAGCGCACTAATCGCCAATACCATGGCCGAATCCTACCTTGATGTACAAATTGACGCCAAGGCCCTGACCGCGCAGCGCGCTGCCAATTTTCTGAGTGGCCGCGTCGATGAATTGGCAAAAAAAATCCAGGATGTCGATGCGAGAATTGAAAACTTTATCGTGGCGCAGTCGGACGTAATTGGGACAGCAGAGGCGCGTTCCGAACTCAGCCGCATGCGCGATGAAATCAAGTCACTTGCGGCGTCACAAGCTTCCTTTTCCCTGGAACTGGCGCAACTGCATGGGATTGAAACGAACCCAGCGTCAGCGTCCCCAACAAGTGTTTCCGCAGAACTCAGAGCCCTGGCTGAAAGCAGAGCTGCACTGGTCCAATTGACAGCCGCTACGGCCCCGCCAGATCTCGAAGCACAATTGCAGGCTGTCGATACGAAACTCCGCTCAGCGGCATCATTGCGAACGGCCACTATTCGCGACGAGTTATCGAAATCGGATAAGCAAAAGGAAGATATCAGAAAGCAATTGCAGGAACTGTTCGGCCGCCAAGAGATACCGAGCGAGGTTGCAGTAAACCTCTACCGCCTGCAGCGGGACGCCGAGAGCAGTCGCAAACTCTACGATAGCTACTCGACGAGACTTGGGGAGGTTCAGCAGCAAGTTAGCCTCGCTCTTCCAAACTCTCGGATTGTGGCCCCAGCTATCGTGCCGCACGACCCGAGCTTTCCACCATCACGACTTATTCTTGCAATTGCTGGTGTCTTGGGCCTTGGGCTCGGGTCTGCGGCCGGGATCACCCGTGAGCACTTGGTTGGTGGTTTTGCCACTCCTGAACAGCTCGAAGCAGTCACGGGGCTGCCGGTTCTCGCTTCAATCCCCAGTTATCGTGAGATAAATCCTCACGACGTCATTGTGGAATTCCCGTTCTCGGGCTTCGCGGAGTCCATTCGCAGGCTGCGGATTGGTATAGAAAACAACCCAGATGTTGCCAAATCAACTTTGGTGGTTGTCACCTCAACGGAACCCAATGAGGGAAAGACGACGCTTGCCATCAGCCTGGCCAGGGCACTTGCAATCTCCGGACAAAAAACCTTGCTTATTGATGGCGATTTGCGCCACCCGTCGGTCGCAAAATTTTGCCACACGCAATCCAAAACGGATCTCATAAATCTGCTCCTTGAGATCAAAAGAAGCTCGAAGCTCCCTCCAGAAATAATGATCGTCGAACCCTCTGGGCTCAATCTGCTTACGACGAGGGCTCAGCAAAATCAGGCCAGTGACACCCTCATTGGATCTGCCGAATTCAAAAACCTAGTAAGTGTAGCAAGGAATAGCTTCGAATATGTTATTATTGACTGCCCTCCAATTGGATATGTGGTTGATGCCAAAATGGCCAGTCGGTCCGCTGACCTCATCCTCTACGTCGTGAAGCAAAACGCCACGCGCCAGCAGAATGCAGTTGCGGGCTTGAAGCAAATGCAGGGGGCCAATGGTACACCGCCTATCGCAATTGTGCTGAACAACGTTCGCCACGTCATGGGTGGTTACTATTACCGGGACAACAAATACAACCGCTACTATGAGCCCGAAGTTTGATGCGGATGCCTTTTCGAGCGGCAGGTTTCAATAAGAAGAAGTGGATCCTATTTTGCTTGTATCCACTGGTGGTGGGGCTCGGTTGGTTAGCTTTTTCAATAGGTGAGCAGGAATTGGAGCTGCCCCTAGCCATGCAGCTCGATGAATTGCGGCTCTTGGAACCGTCTCGTTTGGTTTTCACAATCGGGGCTCGGGACGCTGACAAACCAAGCGCTGCTGCAAGTACAATTGAACACGAAATTGCAAGGTATTCAGACTGCCGCCGCAGACGACTGGACGTGATCGCAAATTTCCAATCTGCAACGCCGGTGCAACCTTTAGACTGTGCAAGTTTCCTCATGCGGGCCCTTGAACAGGCTCCGAGCGACGGTCGGTTGTGGCTGGAATATTCGAGGGAACTAGCGCGAAATAACGGCGTTGAGCCGAAAGCCATTGCGGCTTTGAAACACTCGTTCCTGCTCTCACCCCGTGAAGGATGGATCATTGATGCGCGGATCGCGTTTGTGTTGCCAATTTGGGGCGGTTTGCCCAATGATGTCCGCGTGATTGCCCGGAATGAAATCGAAGGGATGCTCTTCAAATACAGTTATGTGACGACGTTGGCACGCATCTACGTGCAGGCCCCCTTGGCTCGAAAAGCTATCAGTGAGGTTCTGCAGGGTACAACACCAAATATTCAGCACCAGTTTCTTAGCAAGGTTACACAGTTGGTGAAGGGGCAGATTTAGCAGGCTGTTGAAAAAGCCATCATTGGTGGTTTTGAAGAGTTGATACACCGCTGTTGGCGTAGGCAAGTTTGCCGAAAAGGCTGAGATGATCATCTGGCCAAGGCGGCATTTCACGATTGTACGGTTTGCTTATCTGGTGCCGGGGATTGGAGCGCTTCATATTGGGGCCTGCAGGAGTTTGGGCAGCCGGATCAGGTTGTAGGCTGCCAGGCCGAAGGTAAATTTGGCACTCACCTTAGCAAGGCCGCGGAACTTGACTTGCACCAGGCCGCCGATGGATTTGCCCCAGCCGAAGATTTCCTCGATCCGCTTGCGAATGATCTGGCTGACGGCGTAGCCCGGATGCCTGGTAGTGCGGCGGGCCTGCGCGAACGGCGGACCAGCGGAAACAAGAGCCCACTCGGCGCGGCGGAGAAACAAGCTCTAGTGGCTCTGGTGGAGGCAGGACCCGGTCCGGCGGTGCACAAAGTGGTGCGTTGGCGCCGGGTGGATTTGCAGAAAGAACTCAAGACGCGGTTCGGCGTGGAGGTGCACGAGCGCACAGTCGGCAAGTATCTGGCAGCCCTCGGCTACCGCCGCTTGTCGGTGCGTCCGCAGCATCCCGAAGCCGATCCGCAAGCCCAAGAGGCTTTTTAAAAAACTTTCCCGAAACCCTGGCCAAAGCACTCCCGGCAACGGCCCGTGGCAAGTCCCTCGAAATCTGGTTCCAGGATGAAGCAAGGATCGGCCAGCAAGGTACCCTGACGCGCATTTGGGCGAATTAGCACCCGGCCGCGCGCGCCGCGCGATCAACGCTACAACTGGGCCTATCTCTTCGGTGCCGCCTGCCCAAACCGGGCGGCAAGCGCTGCAATCGTCGTGCCCGAAGCCAATGCCGGCATGATGAACCTGCATCTGGACGCTATCAGCAAGACCATTGCCCCTGGTGCCCATGCCGCTGTTCTCCTTGATGGTGCGGGCTACCACCGGAGCCGGCACCTTCGCGTGCCCGGCAATATCACCCCCATCCCGCTGCCGCGCTATGCGCCGGAACTCAATGGTGCCGAAAACATCTGGGAGTATCTGCGCAAAAACAAGCTCGCAAACACTGTCTTCGACAGCTACGACGACATCGTCGATAAAGCTTGCCAAGCCTGGCTCTTCTTCGCCGACGACAAAATATCCGTCACAGCAATTACAACCCGAGACTGGGCAACGGTCACTTGATCAGGCCGCTGGTATAAGACACAGCATCATCACCATCGCCTGTTCAGGTGAAGAATGCTCGTCACACCAGTCGCATTTACCAGTCCTTGCCACGCAATCCGCCAAGCCGGTACCTTATGGCCAAATCGTGGGGAAATCCATCCGCCGTCGTAGGAATTATGACCTTTTAATAAAGTTATCGATCCGCCGTTTGGAAGGACGAGCGTGGCCATAGTACCGCGTCGATCAGTTATACAAATCGGACCGTTTTCGCCAAGCAACTTCGCCTCAAGACCATCCGCGAGTTGAAAAGTGATCTCGGCCAGCGGCGGGAGTTCAGTGCCCACCAGTCGATCAAATATCTCAATGCCATCATCGAGTACTCGCACGCGTCTTTCATGACGCACACCGAATCGCTTCAAGTAACCTCCGTGAGAAGCAATGACTAACCAGTCTGTTCTAATCTCAGACGTTTCAAGACAAGATACAGCTTTGTGCGACCAGTTGAATGGGCCGGCAATGATGCTTTGGTCAACGCCACCGAGCGTCAGCGTATTGTGTGCGCGGGTCCCACGGAACCAGTCACGCCAACGTTCGCCGGAGTGATATAGGAAGGTGCCAGGATCAACGAAAAGCGGTTTACCATCTATAGACAGTATTATCGAAAGGGCATCCGCGTGACCGTGAGCGGCGATTGACAGATAGCCGAGCGGCCCGTGATCGATGATGAGTACGATGGATCGTCCCTCGATCGGACCGCGATAGACCGTGTAGCCCCCAATGGGAAAGGTCTTCGATCCGGCTGGCACCAAGCTCACAACCTTCGGATACAAACAATGGGCCGTTTGCTGTACCGTCCCTGCCATTTGCCCGATTGCCGACCTACCTAGAAAGCCAAGGATCGCTGCCGCGACCGAGCTGGCATAGTTTGGCTCAGGTTGCGAAAGAGTTAGCACACGCCCTTCGTCGTTGTCGCCAATCGAAGGAACGGTGCCATCCACCTCCGCGATCCAGTGGATGTAATCAGCGAATGCCGAGAGCCGCGAACAAACGCTTTCCGCGAGTGGCCGACCCATCTTACGGGCTGCAAAAGCCGAGAGGAGAAACATTTCGGCAGTGAAAGCACCGTAGGTCGGTGATTGTTCAGCCCCGACACCGTCGGGAAGAATCTGCCTAACCGCTTCGACTTCAAGGGTCTCGCGGGCTCTGCGTTCCATAGCGACTGCAAATGGAAGCTCAGGCATGGCGAGACCGATGAGAAATTGGCCAGCGGCCTCAACCACGAGGTGATTATTAGCCGAGGAAAATCGCGACGGGAAGCGCGCGAGCCATGCTGCATGGGAAGAGAGGATGCTACGAATCTTACCCACCGTTACGGGAGGGAGCCGATCGCCACAGAGCGAAGCAACCAGGAGAAGACTAACGGCCCGCAGCCCAAGTTCGATGCCGGAGGTCCACGCAATGCCTCGATAAGGTGGATTGGCATCAAACCAACTATCAATCGCTGCGACAATGGCAGCGAGCGCATGTCCATCACCGGTCAGTGCGACGTGCGCGGCGAGCGGCTGAAGAAACTGCAGTCGATTTAGCTCCCAGACATATTTCACGTCACCGAGGATCCGCTCGTGACGGTAGGCGATGTCGAAACAGAAAACTTTCTTCCCTGGCCATGACCGCCCGCTCATAGGATCAAGGCACCAGATTTCGTTCGGAAAAAGGTTTCCAGGTTCTCTCTTTGGCCAACTCACGCCGAGTGCAGAAAAATGCCCATCAACTAGCGCGCCAGCCGCAGCGGCAACGGCCTCGCGGACCACCAGCGACGCCTCGAGAACCGTCTCGCGAAGCCCTAAAATATAGGGTATCGGCTTTGTACCAACCTCATAGCTGCTCCAGCCTTCAAGACGGCCCCGTGACCTATTCTTTCTAACCTTTTCGCCAACGCGATGAATGATCTCCCCACGGCTCATGTTACGAAGCCGACTCCAGTACCAAAAGAGCGGCACATTTTTTTTTGATGACACTAGCTACCTCCGCTCCATCGCCGCGGCATCTCTCCATATCGCGCAGAGTTGGCGGACGTAAGGTCCAATCTCCAACCGCTCTCGATGCACGACGCGGCCGGCATCACCGAGGCGCCGGCGCAGTTTGGCGTCAAGGACTATGCGTCGGAGCGCGACCGCGAGAGCGTCCGAATCGCCAGGATTAACCAAGAGACCAGTTTCCCCATCAGTTATAACATCCTCGACCGCGCCCACGGGCGTCGCTATCACTGCGAGGCCAGCGGCCATGCCTTCGATCACGGACATCGGTAGGTTCTCATCAAAGGAAGGCAGTGCTAGCACGTCAGACGCCGCCAAATAGGAGGCGACAGCATCAGGGCCGACCCACCCAGGCAACACCACACGACCAGACAAACCATATCCAGCGACCATCCGAACTGTTTCCCCGATGTCGCCGTCGCCGGCCAAGACCGCTGACCAGTTGGGCAAATCGGCGATCGCTGCCAGGGCCTCTACAAGTTGAGGTACACCCTTGCGAGCGCCGATGCGACCAAGAAAGAGTATGCGGACCGTCCCGTCCGGGCCTGGCACTCGCGGCCGAACTGTGCGAGGCGTCGCATTCGGAAGGATGACTGTGCGATCGGCAATGCCCGGAACCTTATCGGCAACGAAACGGTGCCAGACTTTGCCTAGCACGACTACTCTTGATGCGCCACTGAACATCCGAGTGATTGCGGAGGTTAGCACTAGACCTGCGCTGAACCAAAACTGACGATATTGGGATCCGTGCAAATGAATCACGGTCGCCACTCCAAGTCGACGTGCAACGAAAGCCACAACTAACTTACGGTATGTGCTGCCTCTGCAAGACAGATTTATGTGCACCACGTCGAGCCTGCCACTGAGTCGGGCGATTATCATGCGAGTTAGGAAGCTGGACAGTACTAGGGGCGAAATCCAGATTGAACCCTGTCCCCGCGTTGAAAGAAAGGTGACCGCGATGTCGTCAACTGGAGAAAGCCTCAGTTCATCGCGAACTTCGTCCATGATGCGGTCAATACCACCCATTCCACCAGGGCCAAGCGGACAAGCAACCATGACATAACGCACCACTCTGTTAGCCTTCTTGCACGTTAGCTAGATTCATAACTTCATATTCTCAAGGTAATACTATTTTGATCGTTTAGCCCCAGAAGACTTAGCCTAAGTTAACATCGGATGGTATCGTTGTCGATTTTCTGTCTCCATAGACTTAATCGCGGCGGCGTTAAAAGCGAGAATCAAACGTCAAGCTAAGTGGGGTTTAAACTCACGCATGAAAAGCTCAAGACTGAGTAAGGTCCATAGTTCTTTCTCGTGATTGCGCTGCCCCTTGACGTGCTCCTGAATTAATTTTTCAAGAACGGATTTACGACAGAATTGGGATGTATACGATCCCGCATCTGTCAAATGATCCGTGAGGTATTCCTTTAGGGAAGAACGGAACCAGCCGTCCACTGGGACTTTGAATCCTATCTTCTTGCGCGAAATAATTTGTGGTGGAAGCATTTGCCTCATTGTACGGCGCAAGATGGTTTTTCCTCCTTTGCCTCCTGTGAGAAAATGGTCCGGAAAGGTAGCAACAAGTTCAGCAAGCTCTACATCCATAAACGGCATACGGCCCTCGATCGAACCCGCCATCATCATGCGGTCTCCACGCTCGAGGAGATTGTCCGGCAACCAGGAGGTCTGGTCAAAGAACAGGATACGTTTTAGCGCCGAGGCATTGCTTGAAAAAGGGAACGAATCTAGAAGGCGCAGCGAAGCGGCACTGATTAGCAAGGATTCCCGTTCTGTGCGCGTCATTGCTCCGAACCAAGTAGACATGCGTGCTTGAGGATCCCGCTCACCCGCCGCCCGCAATGCGATGACAAAACGACGGGCGGAATACGGCAGCCACTCAAGTAATCGCCTGAAGAGGATGTTGTGGACTGACGGAGAGACAAGGCGCTGGTAAAATGTGATGAACCTGTCGGCCCGATGCTTAGGATAGCCTCCAAGCAATTCATCGCCCCCTTCCCCGGTGAGAACCATTTTGACGCTCCGTGAAGCCTCCTTGGATAGCAGCATTATAGGAATGTCTGAGGGCTCAGAGATCGGGGCTCCCCGACTGCGAATAGCTTCGGAAAGGTTATCGATCACCGCAATCGAAGGAACTATTATCTCTTGGTGATCTGTTTTAAAATGTTGCGCTATCTGCCGCGCACAATTTAACTCCGAGAACTCAGCCTCCTCAAACCCGACGGAGAAGGTTTTCACCGGACGCGCCAGCTCTTGGGTCATCAAACCTACAATAGCAGCGGAATCTATGCCTCCCGATAGGAAGGCGCCAAATGGAGCATCCGAACGCAGACGAATTGAAACCGCCTTTTTCAAAGCCTGAGTGAAGCAATGCTCGGCATCAACATCACTGATCGGCTTTTTGACGGCATTCGCAAAGGGTGGAGTGAAATATCGATCCGTCACAATATGACCGTCTCGCCAGGCTCCAGTATGGCCCGGTGGGAATTTCTTGATACCCCGGAAAAATGTGTGTGGTCCCGGCACATAACGGTATTCCAAGTATTCGGGCAGAGAATCCCAATCGAAACGCCGCTCAACTCCCGGCATATCAATGAGGGGTGCTATCTCAGAGCTAAATGCAATTCCTCCACCCTGTAACTCAGCTAAGTAGAGCGGTTTTTTCCCGAACTGGTCCCTCCCAAAGACCAGTTCGGACGCGGTTGGATTCCAATACGCGAAGGCAAACATACCTCGGAGTCTTCGCACGGCCGCTCTGCCGTGTCGAATTAAGAGTTGAACCAGAACTTCCGTGTCGCTTTTCCCGACGAAAACGGCGCCCTCTGATTGAAGCTCTGCACGCAGTTCCAAATAATTATATATTTCTCCATTAAAGATTAGCACTCCACCACCATTATCGTGCATGGGCTGTGCGCCTGTCGGTGAGAGATCAATAATTGACAAGCGGCGATGGCCCAACCCGACTTGCCACCTACCACGATATGTTTCGCCGACCCAATACCCACTCTCGTCCGGACCACGGTGATGCATGCGATCAGTCAGTTCGGCAAGCTTAGCTTCGCTAAGGCCGTTCGAGCTCGGAATTACCCAACCAAATATTCCACACATTCAGTGTCTCAAACTTCCAGCGCTACAAAGAATGGTATCAGGCCAAACGCCTGTACTGACTAGTGTTTAGGTCACGTCGCTTGATAACTGCAGGCACACCGGCAACAAGACAATTTGGTGGAACGTCACATATAACAACTGCGTTGGCAGCCACCACGGAACCGGCACCAATACAAATAGGCCCAATGATTTTTGCGCCAGAATGGACTATCACACCTCTTTCAAGGTGCGGCGCTCCAATGAGCGGAGTTTTCCCTCCTAGGACCACATGAACTCCGATTTCACAATCATGTTCGATGATTGAGTGACTGTTGATTACCACACCCAAACCACCGTGATGAAAAAATACTGTCTTCGCAATTCTAGCCTTACCGGGAATCGATGCTTGAAATAACAGCCGTATAAGTACTTCGAATATTCGTGCACCGAACTTCAATCCGACTTCGTCTAATTTAGCCGCTACAAAGTGAAAATCGTTGATTGGCGCCATTTTCACCACCTTTATCCACAAATTGACCAACGTCAAACTATCTTACCGTATTATCTGCAGGTCCTTGCAGATTGGGAGGATTGCAAATACCAAATATAACAAGTGGGAGAATGGGGTTGCTTGGTTGAAACAAATCAATTTCGGCGATAGCGTTCACCGTAGCCATAACCGCAACGCCGCAATAAAGCATAGCTTCTTGCATGGCGATATTCTTCTGCTTACTATTTAGCTCGATTTTATATACGCAACGTACCTTGTCTATAAATCCAAAAATTAGATATATTAGAAAATAACTGAGTGCCGCAATTCCAATGAGTCCTCCAGCTACGTAGGCTTCAATAAACCCACCTTGAGTGTTCGGAATGGTTGTAAAAGGAAATACCGATTGAAGTTTAGGTAAAACGATATGTATGAAGCCGCTTTTGTAACCTCCTCCGAATAGCATATTCAAGTCAGTTGTATTTAGAATTATCCTCCAATAAGGGACCCGCCCCGTGAAGGTCGAATCCTTACCGAATAGCTCTAAAATTTCTTCGTAAAAGAGAACAAATAACGTCGACGCAACTACAAAAAACGTAATTGCACATAAAACAATTACAATTCGTAAGTTTTTCTCCAATTTGGTAATTGGGAGTACAAAGATCAGAAGACTCAAAGAAATTAGAAATACGATAATCCCGCCCGCTGAGTTTGCCATAAAGACGCTTAGCGCCGACAGACCAAAGAACACAAAATGAACCAAGCGTTTGGAACCATACAGATAATTGCGAATTGAAACAATTGAGCACAGAGCGGCGACATAACCGAGAGACGTTCGATGGCCAAAGATTCCGCGCCATTCGCCGGCATGAGAGCTTTGAATGGCATCCGTGTATTGATGGACTCCGATCTCGGGAGACATCAGCACCGTAAAAACTGAGAGAGATATAATCATATACAGCAAATAAGTAATAAAATCTTGTCTCCCGCAAAGTTTCCACATGTATAGAGACGCCACACAATTGATAACTGTTGATAGGTAGAAAGCAGCAGCCCAAAAGGTTTCGGCTCTGAAATTTGACCAGATAGTTGTAGTCATCATGACCAAGGGTAGAATAAAAATCGTTCCGATATTTGATATTAAGCCTCTATCAGAGATGAAGGCCTTAATGAAAAACATGAATCCAATAAGGTATAAGACCAGTGTTATGACATAGAGTCGCGAATCCGCCTGTTGAGGAAATTCAATTCTTGGATCAAGTACGGCAATTTGCGACCTATAGCCCCCCGCCAAAATGATTACAGAGAGAAGGATATATAAGGGAAGCAAATATCTCTTCACAACCATGGACGAACAACAATATGGTCGAGATATATGCTGCTTATACTTTCTGATAGCGTACTGTAAGATCGTTTCATTTCGATCCAAGTTGTGGCTGTCGACCTTTCCTCATCTGACAAACGGCCGAGTTTTACGGCTTCAGCAATTGCCTCCTTGAACCCTTGTTGGGTAAATTGGCACATCACACATGATCGACAATTTCTTGCCACCTCGTCTTGGTCAGGATGATGGTTCGCCACCACTCGAGCACCCATCGCCAAATACTCCACAAGCTTTGTAGGTGTGCCAACACGAAGCAGTTTCATGTCAGCAGGGCAACTCGCGATGCACACATCTGCTCGCTTGACGTGGCCTAGAGCTTCGTTAAGTGGCAGTTGATCAATAAAAATAAGTCTATCTAAAATACCTGGTTCCTTAAAAAATTCGGTAAGATTTGCACGCTCTTGGACAGTATGTTTACCAATCACAACAAAAATTGCCATCGGATCCTGTTCTAAGTAGTCAGATACTCCTGCACCGACAACATCCATCCGACGTACTGCGTCTAGCGTGCCAAGATAAAGTATAACCCTATGGCCATCATATCTTGTATCTACCGCTGATGATATTTGATTGCTGGAAAATTGCGTCAAATCTATCCCCATAGGAACTGCCGTAATCTTGGAGGCAGCTATTCCAGAACAAACAACATCTAGTTTCATTTCGTCACTTTGAACAAATACATGCTTAGCTAAAGGCAGCGCAATCCAATATAATGATAAATAGCCGCAGGCGCCAAATAGCCATCGGACAAGAGCCGCAAAGTATCGCTTTTGCCCGAAATCTAGTGCTGAATTGAACTTAAAGCCCTGATCCATCGGATACGACATCCAATAAACAAACGGTTTATTCACAATTCTCGCTGCTAAGGAATAGAATAATGCTAAGATTATGGTGTCTCTACACTGAACAATATCGTATCTTTTGCGGAAAATTTTTAACAGAGCTTTGGAATGCTGGACTATAAAACTACCAAACCCCAAGAGGCCGCCTTTTCCTATGACATAAAAGATTTCGTCGCTTTGGTGAATTATACCGCCTGGGCCCCTACCGTCCCTGACCATCAGCCAATTGATTTTCAAGTATTCTGCAAGGTAGTGAGAAAACAGTTGCGTAACATCAACGCGGAAAGGTGGATATGAATCCCGCGCTACTATCAATATGGTCTTCTTGCTGTGTTTAGGCATCTCAATTACCACTATTTCAATAGAGCCGCGGATTCACATTTAGATGAATAGATTTAGAATTTTTATTACAGGACGGCTAATTTCTCTTGTTGTTCTCTTGTCCTTTAACATACTAATTATACGATTGTTGAACTCGTATGAATATAGCACCTATGCCGTCCTATTTGCACTTGCATCTGTTGCAAATACGCTTGGAAGTTTGGGATCGCAACGATTTATTCCTAAGTATGTTGCTCCAGCCCAACGAGACGACAATGCTCGCGTGGCACGATATCTGATCATAAGATTTTTTGCCCTCCGGATTCTCGCTGCGCTAGTCGCCACGGGACTTTGCATTTTTCTGTACTCAACGTGGCTTCAACATTCGGTCAGAATCGTTAACTCAGCCACCTTGCCGCTCGTCGCCATCTCAGTTGTATCCGCAATGTATACTGATTTAGAGATTGTTTCTCAGTCTCTCAACCAGCAAAGGATTTCTCGCTTTGTATCTGTTAGCGAACCGATTCTAAGGACATGTTTGGTAATCAGCAGTATTTGGTATCAGCATGAATTGACTGGCATAGAAATGCTTGCATTAACCGCACTGTCCCAAGGATATGCAATCGCACTTCTTGGCGCAAACGCTCTCTTAAACTTGAAACAAAAGATTCGATCTAGTCCTCAACGAACTCAGATGCCCCCGAATTCTGAGATTTTAGGCATAGCCTCATCGTCTTATATAAGTGGTCTTACGTACTTGATTTCCTCGCCGGCAACAATCCGCCTAATAGCGGCCACTATTATCTCAATGCCCGAGCTTGCAGCGCTCAGTTTTGTACAGACGATAACACTAAGCCTGCAACGTTATTCACCGGGCTTCATATTATTTCCCTTTATTGAACCGACCATTATGGGTTGGCAGGCTACGGGTGATCCGAAGCGCTATGACCGTGCTGCTGCAACCCTGTCTTTGATCGTCAAAGTGGATGCCATCCTTATAACACTTGCTATCGCGGCCATCAGTCCAGTTGCAGGAGAAATCCTAGTGATAATGGCTGGGAAGAGCATTGATCCAAACCCCATCGTTCTCCTGCTTGGAATGGCAGTAATAATCGGCAGCACCGTAGTACGCAGTTGTGAAATTGCAGCCTCATTTTCCGCTGCATATTCGGCTGTTTTTTCCTCGTCGCTTGTTAGCATTTTTCTTCTTTTACTACTTTTTTTTGGCGGTCAATATCTTGGCTTGATCGGAATACTGTCCTTTCCAGTTGTCGATGCATTAGCTCGCGCTTTCATCATTGGGCAAGGTGCCAAAAAAAACGGCTTCCGTACGATAATAGATTGGCGCATCGTAGGCCTGTGTAATTTTTGCATCCTGGTAATTATCTTGATATCCAAATACTGGCTTGCTCCATATGGGATTAGCTCGGTGGGAAAACTACTATACTGCATGCTTTTCCCCACATGCATCACTGTGTTGTTGTCTCTTGCAAAGCCGATAACCACAATCGAAAATGAATTACTCTCAGAGAGGATTTCATCAAAGAGCCTGCTGAGGTTGTTATCTTTATTGAGCAGACACTAGAGCCAATCCCAATTTGATTGAATCGGAGAGGGGATTCCCAAATCAGCAATGATCTGATTCAAGATGTCTGCTGGGATGGAGGCCGGCAGGCATGGTACAAGCTCTTTCACTTGATATCCGTAGACGGATGGCAAA
>SXGT01130835.1_pt1 | contig 14936 bp, 13 predicted proteins | sample 3176221 | NCBI WGS metagenome assembly SXGT01 (sample SAMN11356862, study PRJNA531348) | freshwater metagenome | isolation source: freshwater sample F1-120 | place: China: Fuxian Lake, Yuxi | collected 2017-12-25
CGACCCGCGGCATCGACGTCGGCGCCAAGCACGCCATCTACGCCCTCATGCGCGAGCTCGCCGCCCGGGGCGTGGCGGTGCTCATGGTCTCCAGCGAGCTCCCGGAGGTGATCGGCATGGCCGACCGGATCGTCGTCCTGCGCGACGGCCGCGTGGCGGGGGAGCTGCCCCGCGGCGCGGACGAGGAGCGCGTCCTGGGGCTCGCGACGGGGGTCGCGACCGATCCCGGACGGCGCGCCGCGGGAGAGGAGGTGGGCGCGTGAGCGGCCTCGCGACGGGCCGCGCACGGCTCACCTCGACCCAGCTCGTCTCGGTCGTCCTGCTCGCCACGATCGTGGTCGGCGCCGTCCTCACGGCCACGGCGGGTCGCAACTTCTTCAGCGGCGGGAACGTCTCGGCGATCCTCACCGCGACGAGCATCCTGGGCTTCGTCGCGATCGGCCAGACGCTCGTCGTGCTCGCCGGCAGCCTCGACCTCTCGGTGCCGTACGTCGTCAGCCTGAGCAGCCTCGTCGGGGCCACGACGATGGCCGGGCAGCCCGGCAACATCGTGCCGGCCGTCCTGCTCACCCTGCTGGTCGCCGCCGGCATCGGGCTCGTCAACGGCCTGGTCGTCAGCGGCCTCAAGGTCCACGGCTTCATCGCGACCCTCGGCACCGGCCTGGTCGTGAGCGGCTACCTCGGCTCGAACTACCAGGGCAGCGCCGGGTCGGCGCCACGCGAGTTCCGTCTCGTCGGCGCCACGCAGGTCGGGCCGGTCCCGGTCTCGACGCTCATCATGCTGGCCGTCGCGGTGCTCGCGATCGTCCTGCTGCGCCGCACCCGCGCGGGCCACCACCTCTACGCCGTCGGCGGCAACCCCGAGGTCGCGCGGCTCTCCGGCGTGCGGACCATGCCGCCCGTCGTCGTCGCCCACGTCCTGTGCTCGGTCATGGCCGGCCTCGCGGGGCTGCTGCTGCTCTCGCGGCTCAGCGTCGGCAGCCCGACGATCGGCAGCCAGGGCGGCTACGACCTCATGTCCATCGCCGCCGTCGTGCTCGGTGGCACCGTGCTGGCCGGCGGGCGCGGCGGCATCCTCGGCACGCTCGCCGGGGTCGCGATCTTCGCCGTCCTCGACAACACGATGGGCGCGCTCGAGGTCAACCCGTTCCTCAAGGACGTCGTGCGCGGCGCGGTCATCGTCCTGGCCGTCGCCGTGTACGCCCGACGCGACGTGCAGCGCCGCCCGGCGCGCTTCGAGCGCCAGGTCCCGACCCCCGACGACTCCGTCGTCGAGCCGCAGGAGGTCCGATGAGCACCGTCGACCGGACGGCGTCCGTCCGGACCGTCCCCGAGCACGCCCGCCCGCTCGGCGCGCGCATCGCCGCCGGGGCCGCGACCCCGGGCGGTGCGGTCTTCGTCCTCGTGGCCGTGCTGCTCGTCGCGATCATCGTGGCGAACCCGAACTTCGCCGACCCCGGCGCGCTCATCCGGTTCGCCGGACGCACCGCGCCGATCGCGATCGCGGCGATGGGGCAGTACTACGTCATCGTCTCCGGCGAGTTCGACCTGTCGATGGGGGCCGTCGTCGCGACCCAGGTCGTGATCGCGGGCAACCTCATCGGCCAGGACGAGGGCCGGATCCTCCCGGTCCTGCTGCTCATGCTCGTCGTCGGCGCGCTCGTCGGCGTCGTGAACGGCCTGCTCACGACGCTCCTGCGGGTGCCGAGCTTCATCGTGACGCTCGGCATGATGCTGGCCCTGCTCGGGCTCGTGCGCTACCTCACCGGCGGCGCGGCCACCGGCAACCCGGTCGACGCGTTCCGCGAGATCGGCCGCGGCGGCATCGAGGGCGTCCCCGTCGTCGACGTCGTGCCGTACCCGCTGCTGATCCTGCTGGCCCTCGCCGCGCTCGCGGTGTGGTCGATGCGGCGCCCGTTCGGGCGCAGCGTCGTCGCGGTCGGCGACAGCCCGGAGGCCGCGCGCCTCGGCGGCGTCAGCGTGTGGCGGGTCAAGACGCTCGCCTTCGTCGTCTCCTCGCTCTCGGCCACGGTCGCGGCGATCATCCTCGTCGGCTTCGCGGGCGTGCACCCGTCGGTCGGGCAGGGCTACGAGTTCTCGGCCATCACGGCCGTCGTCATCGGCGGCGTGCTGCTCGGGGGTGGCCGAGGCTGGGTCCTGTCCGCCGTCGCGGGCGCCTACGCCCTGGAGCTGCTGTTCGTGCTGCTCACCTCGCTCGACGTCCCGTCGACCTGGCGCGACTCGGTGCAGGGCCTCATCATCATCGCCGCCGTCGCGGCCTCGGCCCGGGCCTGGCAGCTCGGCCGCGGCACGGCGCACGCCCCCGGCGCGCCGCCGGGACCCGGGACCGACGTCCCCACCCACGACACTCCATCCCCCGCCAGCCCCGACCAGGGCACTCACCAAGGAGAGAACCGATGACCCGACGACTCACCAGGGGGGCCCTCGCCGCAGCCGCGGCGACGCTGGTCCTCGCAGCCTGCAGCACCGACGGCTCCGAGAGCTCCGGTGACTCCGACGAGCCGGCCGCGAGCAGCGACACCGAGTGGTTCGTCCAGGCCGACTTCGACACCCAGGACGAGCAGCGCGGCGCGACCTTCGAGGGCGATCCGGAGACGCCGTGGCTGCAGTACATCGACGGCGACATGACCGACACCTCCGAGCTCGCCGCCGAGGGCCCGCAGAAGGTCTGCTTCGCGAACGCCTCGATCTCCAACCCGTGGCGCCAGACCGGCTGGATCACGATGCAGCAGCAGCTCGAGGTCCTCCAGGACGAGGGCGTCATCTCCGAGATGGAGACGCGCGACGCCCAGGACGACGACAACACCCAGCTCGCCGACATCGACTACTTCATCAGCGAGGGCGACTGCGACGCGTTCGTCATCTCGCCGAACTCGACCGCCGCCATCACCCCCGCCGTCGAGCGCGCCTGCGAGACGGGCAAGCCCGTCGTCGTCTTCGACCGCGGCGTCGAGACCGACTGCGCGACGACCTTCATCCACCCGATCGGTGGCTACGCCTGGGGCATCGACACCGCGAACTTCCTGGTCGAGAATCTCGAGGAGGGCGACACCGTCGTCGCGCTGCGCATCCTGCCCGGCGTCGACGTGCTGGAGACCCGCTGGGCCGCGGCCGAGAAGATCCTGACCGAGAACGGCATCGAGGTCGAGGACCACTTCACCGGCGCCGACCCCGCCGAGATCAAGAAGATCGTGTCCGACGCGCTCGTCCAGGGCGACGTGCACGGCGTCTGGATGGACGCCGGCGACGGCGCCGTCGCGGCGATCGAGGCGTTCGAGGACGCCGGCGTCGACTACCCGGTCATGACCGGCGAGGACGAGATGAGCTTCCTGCGCAAGTGGGAGGAGACCGGCCTGACCGGTCTCGCGCCCGTCTACTCCAACTTCCAGTGGCGCACGCCGCTGCTCGCGCTGGAGAAGATCTTCGCCGGCGAGGAGGTCCCCACCGAGTGGGTGCTGCCGCAGACGCCGATCACCGAGGACGAGCGCGCCGACTTCCTCGCGGCCAACGAGGGCATGCCCGACGGCCACTACGCCAAGTTCGGCGGCGAGGACCTGCCCGGCTTCCCGGACGCCTGGACGGACCGCTGAGCCATGACCCAGGACGTCGGCCCCCGGCCCGAGACCTCCGCGTCGACGGCACCCGTCACGCGCCCCGTGGGTGGGGCCCGTGACGGAGGGCAGCCGCCCACGGCCCGGCACCCCCGCCGGACTGATGGGCAGCCGCCCACGGCCCGGCACCCCCGCCGGGCCGTGGGGGTCAACACCTGGGTCTGGGCCTCGCCCCTCACCGACGACACGGTCGGCCCGCTGCTGCGGCGGGTCGCCGACCTCGGCTTCGACGCCGTCGAGCTGCCCCTGGAGAACACCGGGGACCTCACGGCGGACGTCGTGGCCGAGGTGCTGGCCGAGACCGGCCTGGCACCGTACGTCGTCGGGGCGATGGCCCCCGGTCGCGACCTCGTCGCGACAGACGCGGTGACGGTCGGGTCGACGCGCGACTACCTCTCGTCGTGCGTCGACCTGGCCGCCGCCCTCGGGGCGCCCGCCGTGTGCGGGCCCTTCTACGCCGCGACCGGCCGCGTCTGGCGGATGGACGCGGCGGAGCGCGCCGCCGCCTACCGCGAGCTGCGCGAGGGGCTGCGCCCCGTCATGGAGCACGCGGGGGAGCGCGGCGTCGTGCTCGGCGTCGAGCCGCTCAACCGCTACGAGACCTCGCTCGTCAACACCGTCGACCAGGGCCTGGAGGCCCTCGGCGACCTGCTCGGGCCGGCCCTCGGGCTCGCCCTCGACACCTACCACCTCAACATCGAGGAGCGCTCCAGCGCCGACGCGGTCCGCCGCGCGGGCGAGCACCTCGTGCACGTCCAGGTCTGCGGCAGCGACCGCGGCGCGCCCGGGGACGACCAGACCGACTGGCCCGCCCTGCTCGCCGCCCTCGACGACGTCGGCTACGCCGGCCCGCTGAACCTGGAGAGCTTCACCGCCGACAACGCCGCCATCGCCACGGCGGCCTCGATCTGGCGACCCCTCGCACCGACCCAGGACGACCTGGCGCGGGACGGCCTGGCCTTCCTGCGCGCGCTCGTCGCCGCCCCCGAGGAAGGGGACCACGCATGACCACCACCTCGCCCGACGGACGCCTCGGCGTCGCCGTCGTCGGCCACGCCTTCATGGGACGCGCCCACTCGCTCGCCTGGCGGGAGGTCGGGGCCTTCGCCGCCGACCTGCCGCCCGTCGCCCAGCGCGTGCTCGTCGGCCGCGACCGCGCCGGCGTCGAGGCCGACGCGACCCGGCTCGGCTGGGAGGGCGTCGAGACGGACTGGCGCACCGTGCTGGAGCGCGACGACGTCCAGCTCGTCGACGTGTGCGTGCCGGGCCACCTGCACGCCGAGGTCGCCGTCGCCGCCCTGGAGGCCGGCAAGCACGTCCTCGTCGAGAAGCCGCTCGCCAACACCCTGGTCGAGGCCGAGAAGATGGTCGAGGTCGCCCGCGCCGCCCGCGAGCACGGCGTCCGCTCGATGGTCGGCTTCAACTACCGCCGCGTGCCCGCCCTCGCCCTGGCCCGCCGGCTCGTCGCCGACGGTCGCGTCGGCGTGGTCCGCCAGGTGCGCGTCAGCTACCTGCAGGACTGGCTCGTCGACGCCGCCGCCCCGATGACGTGGCGGCTGCGCCGCGAGACGGCCGGGTCCGGGGCGCTGGGCGACCTGGCCTCGCACGCGCTCGACCAGGTCCGGTACCTGCTGGGGCAGGAGGTGCGGTCCGTGCACGCCACGACCCGCACGTTCGTCCCGCGCCGCGACGGCGACGACGGCCCCGAGGACGTCACGGTCGACGACGCCGCGTGGGCGACGCTGCAGACCGACGGCGGCGCGGTCGTCAGCCTGGAGGTCAGCCGCATGGCGACGGGCCGCAAGAACGCGCTCGAGGTCGAGGTCTACGGCGACCGGGGCGCGCTGCGCTTCGACCTGGAGCGGATGAACGAGCTCGGGACCTGCCTCGACGGCGCCGACGCCTTCACCCGCGTCCTCGCCACCGAGGCCGACCACCCCTACGTCGGCGGCTGGTGGCCGCCGGGCCACGTGCTGGGATGGGACCACACCTTCGTCCACCAGGCGGCCGACCTGCTGCGCGCGGTCGCCGACGGCACCGACCCGACCCCGTCCTTCGAGGACGGCCTCGCCGTCCAGCGGGTGCTGGCGGCCGTCGAGCGCAGCGCCGCGTCGTCCACCGTCGAGCACCTGGAGGTCCTGCCGTGACCCGACCGTTCACCCTCTTCACCGGCCAGTGGGCCGACCTCACCCTCGACGAGGTCGCCGGCCACGCGGCCTCGTGGGGCTACGACGGGCTGGAGGTCGCGGTCTCCGGCGAGCACCTCGACGCCTGGCGCTGGGACGACGACGCCTACGTCGCCGAGCGCAAGGCCCTGCTGGAGCGCCACGGCCTCGGGCTGTGGGCGATCTCGAACCACCTCACCGGGCAGGCGGTGTGCGACGACCCGATCGACGAGCGGCACCGCGCCATCCTGCGCGAGCGGGTGTGGGGCGACGGCGAGGCCGAGGGCGTGCGGCAGCGCGCCGCGGAGGAGCTGAAGAACACCGCACGTCTCGCGCAGCGGCTCGGCGTCGACACGGTCGTCGGGTTCACCGGCTCCGCGATCTGGCCGTACGTGGCGATGTTCCCGCCCGTCGGCGCGGACCGCGTCGAGGCGGGGTTCCAGGACTTCGCCGACCGCTGGAACCCGATCCTCGACGTCTTCGACGAGTGCGGGGTCCGGTTCGCGCTGGAGGTCCACCCGTCCGAGATCGCCTACGACTACTGGACGACGCAGCGCGCGCTGGAGGCCGTCGACCACCGGCCCGCGTTCGGCCTGAACTGGGACCCCAGCCACATGGTCTGGCAGGGCATCGACCCGGTCGCGTTCATCAGCGACTTCGCCGACCGGATCTACCACGTCGACTGCAAGGACACCCGGATGCGGATGGGCGGCGGACGCAACGGCGTCCTGTCGTCGCACCTACCGTGGGGCGACCCGCGGCGCGGCTGGGACTTCGTGTCGGCCGGGCACGGCGACGTCCCGTGGGAGGACTGCTTCCGCGCGCTCACCGCGATCGGCTACGACGGGCCGATCTCGATCGAGTGGGAGGACGCCGGGATGGACCGGCTGCAGGGGGCTCCGGAGGCCCTGCGGCTGCTGCGCCCGCTCGACTTCGACCCGCCGGCCGCCTCGGTCGACGCCGCGTTCCGCGCCCAGTCCGAGTCCTGACGGGGGCGGTGCGCAGGGGGTCGGACGTGGCCCGACGACGTGCCGCGGGCCGTCCCCCGCACGCCGTCGGGCTGCGCTATCTTCCGTCCATGGCCACCGCTGCTGAGCTGCTCGCCCTCGTCCGCACGGCGGGTCTGCGTGGGGTCTTCTCGCTGCCCACGCCGGTCATCCGGCGCCTCGCCGGACGTCCCGTGGTGGTCGACGGCCGCACGCTCGACCCGGAGATGCAGCTGCTGCTGCGGCTCATGCGGCTCGAGGGCCCGCCGGTCGAGTCGCTGGCCATCACGCGCGGCCGGCGGATGTACACGCGGGCGTTCCGGATGCTGGCCGGGGACCAGCCCGTCGGCGCCGTCACCGACCGCACGATCGACGGTCCGGCCGGTCCGATCGGCCTGCGCTTCTACACCCCGCGCGGGCTGTCGGGCACGTCGCCGGCGCTCGTCTACCTGCACGGCGGCGGATGGGTCTACGGCGACCTCGACGCCTATGACGGCGTCTGCCGCTTCCTCGCCGAGCAGGCGCAGGTCCGGGTCGTGTCGGTCGACTACCGGCTCGCTCCCGAGGCCCAGTTCCCCGCGGCGTTCGTCGACGCGTGGGCGGCCTGGCGCTGGGTCACCGAGCACGCGGCGGGCCTCGGCATCGCGCCCGACCGGGTCGCGGTCGGCGGCGACAGCGCCGGGGGCAACCTCTCGGCCCTGGTCGCCCAGCACGCCGTGCGGGACGCGTCCGCGGTCGATCCCGCCTTCCAGCTCCTCATCTACCCGGCGACGGACTTCGTCGAGGAGCGGCCGAGCCGCACGCGCCTGGGCGAGGGCTTCCTGCTGACGAAGGCGTTCATGGACCTGTGCCGCGACAACTACCTCGCCGGCGACGAGGACACCGCCGACGACCGTCTCTCGCCCCTGCGCCACGACCCGGCCGGCGTCGCGCCCGCCTACCTCGTCACCGCCGGCTTCGACCCCCTGCGCGACGAGGGCGAGGCCTACGCCCGCGCCCTCGCCGACGCCGGCGTCGCGGTCGAGCACGTCAGCGAGGACGGCCTCATCCACGGCTTCGCCAACATGGTGGGCCTCGGCCGCTCCGCCCCCCGCGCCATGCGCCGCGCCGCCGCCGCACTCCAGCGCGGCCTCAGCTGACACCCCGCACCCCTCCCAGGGCGGTGACCTAGGCGCGTATCGACGCTGCTGATGCGCAGGTGGCTCACCGCTGCGCGACCGGGGGCGGGTGAGCGGTCCGCTGGCTGCGTGTCAGCGCCTCCGATGCGCGGGTAGTCCAACGCTCCGCTGAGGTCAGGCCCCGTACAGCACGTCCCGCGCGTGCTCGACGAACCCGAGCCGGTGGTAGACCGCGAGGGCGGGGGCGTTGTCGCCCTCGACGTACAGGTCGACCGTGCGCAGGCCCTGCTCGTGCAGGTGCCGCAGCCCGCGCGCGGTGAGGGCCGTGCCGAGCCCGCCGCCGTGCGCGTCGGGGTCGACGCCGACGACGTAGACCTCCCCGACCCCGTCCTCGACCTTGGTCCAGTGGAACCCGACGACCGTCCCGTCCGACCGCTCGGCGACGAACAGCCCGGCGGGGTCGAACCACGACTCGGCGGCGCGACGGTCGAAGTCGGCGCGGTCCATCGCGCCCTGCTCGGGGTGGGAGGCGAAGGCGCGTCCGTTCACGGCGACGACGGCGTCGGCGTCCTCGGCCCGGAACGCGCGGATCGTCACGCCGTCGGGGACCGAATCGACGGGCGACTCGTCGCCGAGCGGGAGCCGCAGGACCAGCAACGTGCGGACGGGCCGCAGCCGCACCTTCGACGCGAGGCCGCGCGCCCCCGGCAGGTCGCCGTGCGCCCAGACGCGTCCCGTCCCGGCCTTCGCGACGTGCCGCCACAGGCCGGCGCCCAGCCCCTGCCGGCGGTACGAGGGGTGCACCACGAGCTCGGCCGGCGCGTCGCCGAACGCGACCGCGCCGGCGACGACGCGCCCACCCAGCTCGAACGTCTCCAGCACCGTGGCCTCGTCGCCCTCGCGCAGCGCGATCCGGGTCGCCTCGTTGAACGGCTCCACCCCGTCGACGTCGGCGGCGGCGCGGGCAAGGTCGAGGAGGACGTCCATGCGTCCCATCATGCCGAGCACCCCACCGACCCGCCCTCCCGGACGCCGACCCGGCCTTTTTCCACGACGCCGAGTGGCGCAGTCTTGCGAAGGCGAGACGGCGTGTCGCGCAGGTCTGCGCCACTCGGGGTCGGGTCTGGCCCACTCGGCGGCCCGGTCGGCAGCCCCACTCTGCGGCCCACTCAGCGGCGCGGAGCCACCCCCGTTCAGCCCACCAGCTCCCGCAGCCGGAACCCGACCTCGGCCGCCACCGCCCGTGCGAGCGACTCGACGTCGTCGCCCTCGGGCTCGGGGACGACGTGCTGGACGGTGCCGAGGCGGTGCAGGTCCAGGGCCGAGACGCGCTGCTGCTCGGCCATCTCGGCGGCGTGCTCGACGTCGCCGTGGACGATGGCGCTCGCGCCCTCGGGCGGCAGCGGCGAGAGCCAGGCGTGCTCGGTCGCCACCACGACGTCGGCCGGCAGCAGCGCGAGCGCGCCGCCCCCACACCCCTGGCCGAGCAGCACGGACACCGACGGGACGGTCAGCGTCGACATCGACGCGATGCAGCGCGCGATCTCGCCCGCGATGGAGCCCTCCTCGGCCTGCGGCGACAGCTCGGCACCGGGGGTGTCGATGACGGAGACGAGCGGCAGCCCGAGCTCGGCGGCGAGCCGCATGCCGCGCCTGGCCTCGCGCAGCGCGCCGGGACCCATCGGGTTGGCCGGCGTCTGCGTCGTGCGGTCCTGCCCGACCACGACGCACGGGACGCCGTCGAGCCGGGCGAAGGCGACGATCATCGCGGTGTCCCGCTCGCCCTCCTCGGTGCCCTGGAGCCGCACGGTCGCGTCGCTGCCGTGGCGCAGCACGTCGCGGACCCCGACCCGACCGTCGGCGCGCGTGAGCTCGATCGACTCCCACGTGGTGCTGCGCCCGGCCGGTTCCCCGGTCCGGCGCTCGCGCGTCGCGTCGGCGACGGGGTCGACGAGCAGCCCGAGGGCGCGGTCGACGACGGCCGGCAGCTCCTCGTGCAGCACGACCGCGTCGACGATGCCCCGCCGGGCGAGGTTCTCGCTCACCTGGACGCCCGGCGGGAACGGACGACCCTCCAGCAGCTCGTAGACCTTCGGTCCGAGGAACCCGACCAGGGCGCCCGGCTCGGCGACCGTGATGTGCCCGAGCGAGCCCCACGACGCGAACACGCCGCCGGTGGTCGGGTGCCGCAGGTGGACGAGGTAGGGCAGGCCGGCCGCGCGGTGGTCCATGATCGCCCGCGAGATGTCGACCATGTGCACGAACGCGGGCGTGCCCTCCTGCATGCGCGTGCCCCCCGACGCGGTCGACGCGAGCAGCGGCAGGCCCTCGGCGGTGGCGCGACGCACGGCCGCGACGATGCGGCGGGCGGCGTCGCGGCCGATCGACCCGGCCAGGAAGCCGAACTCGTTCAGGACGGTCGCGACCGGGCGGCCCTTCACCAGCCCGCGGCCGGTGATGACGGACTCGTCGGTCCCGGCGCGCTCGGCCGCCTTCTCCAGGGCCGCGCGGTAGTCCTCGGGCCAGCCCGAGACGTCGACGGGCTCGTCCCACGAGGTGTACGAACCCTCGTCCAGGACGAGGTCGACGAGGTGGTGGGCGCCGATGCGCTCGCTCATCGGTCTCCTTCCTCGAGCCAACGGCGGACGTCGGCTCCGTGCTGGTCCAGGGTGGGCGGGGCGTCGTGCCGGGTCGGGGTCGTCTCGGTGCCGGAGCGCTCGAAGAAGCGCAGCGGCGGACCGGGCAGCGTCACCGTACCGAGGGTCGCGTGCTCGACGTCGACGAGCAGGCCCTGGCTGCGGGTCTGCTCCCAGGCGTAGACCTCGTCGATGGAGCGGACCCGGCCCGCCGGGATGCCGACCTCGGCGAGCCGGGCCAGCAGGTCCTCGGCCTTCCAGTCCGCGAACACCGCCTCGACGAGCGCCACGACCTCCTCGCGCCGCGACACCCGCTCGGGGTTGGTCGCGAACCCGACCAGGTCGGGGTCGAGGTCGAAGCCCTCGCAGAAGTCGTGCCAGAGCCCCTCGCTGCCGACGGCGATCTGCACGGCGCCGTCGGCGCAGCGGAACAGGCCGTACGGCGAGATGGACGCGTGGTGGTTGCCCTGCGCCTGGCCGACGGTGCCGGCGACGGTCCAGCGCGTGCCCTGGAACCCATGGACGCCGACGGTCGCGGCGAGCAGCGACGTCCGCACGACCTGGCCCCGGCCGGTGCGCTCGCGCTCGTGCAGCGCCCCGAGCACCCCGTAGGCGCCGTACATGCCGGCGAGGATGTCGGAGATCGGCGTGCCGACCTTCTGCGGGTCGTCGGGGGAGGAGCCGGTGATCGACATGAGCCCGGCCTCGCCCTGCGCGATCTGGTCGTAGCCCGCGCGTCCGCCCTCGGGCCCGTCGTGGCCGAAGCCGGTGATCGACAGCACGACCAGGCGCGGGTTCAGCTCGCACAGGCTCGTGATGCCCAGGCCGAGCCGCTCCAGCACGCCGGTGCGGAAGTTCTCGACCAGCACGTCGGCGCGCTCGACCAGCTCGAGGAACGTGATCCGGTCCTCCTCGTCCTTGAGGTCGAGGGCGATGGACTCCTTGTTGCGGTTCGCGGACAGGAAGTACGTCGACTCCCTCCCCTCCGCGGCCCGTCGCCCCGCACCCCCGCCGGTGCCCTCCGCTCCCTGAGCCTGTCGAAGGGAATCACCCTCCGCTCCCTGAGCCTGTCGAAGGGACTCCTCCGCCGACCCCACGTGCCCCTCCGGGTGCGGCCAGCGGAACGGCGGGCCCCAGCCGCGGGTGTCGTCCCCGCGGTCGGGCGCCTCGATCTTGACGACGCGGGCGCCGAGGTCGCCCATCATCATCGTGGCGTGCGGACCGGCGAGCGCGCGGGACAGGTCGACGACGAGGACGTCGTCCAGCGGTCCGCGGCGGGCCGGCGCGGGTGCGCTCGTGGTCATCAGGTCCCCCATCCGGGCAGCACGAGCGCGGCCCACACGAGCAGCGGCCCGACCACGACGACCACGACGCTGTACGTCAGGATCTGGCGGTAGTACGCCTGCTCGGTGACGGTGTCCGGACGGTTGGCGAGCATGAGCGCGCCGTTCGTCGAGAACGGGCTCACGTCCACGATCGTCGAGCTGATGGCGAGCGCCGCGATGAACATCGCCGGGTGGATGCCTCCGTCCGCGATGAGCGGGATCGCGATCGGGACGATGACGGGCAGCAGGGCCGTCGACGACGCGAACGCCGACACCACGCCGCCGACGTAGCAGAGGATGAGCGCGCCGATGGCCGCGGCGCCGAGGCCGGCGGCCCAGCCGCCGACGTACTCCGGGGAGCCGGCGGTCGTGAGGATCGTGGCGTACGTGCTGACGCCGGCCACGAGCAGGACGGTCGGCCAGGCGATCTGGCTGACGGCGCCCTTGTGCTCGTTCGCCGACAGCATCGCCAGGATGACGGCGGCGGTGATGGCGACGAAGCCGATGTTCTTGTCGAAGGCGAGCGCGACGACCGCGACGCCCACGAACGCGAGCAGCGTGAGGAGCTGGTCGGTGCGCATCCCGGTGGCGCGGGTGCCCGTGGGGGCGTCGACGCCGTAGCCGCGGGCCGGGACGGTCGCGCCGCCGGCGTGCAGGTCGGCGGCGAGCGTGTCGTCCTCGTCGGGGTCGACGCGCTGCGCCATGAGCCGGCGGCCGCCGAGGGCGACGAACAGGATCGCGGCCATGACCAGGTTGACCACGAGGCTGGCGAGGAAGACGGTGAGCTCGCTGACCGGCAGGTCGTTCTCGCGCATCACCGAGTTGGTGATGGTGCCGTAGATGCTGATCGGGGAGAACCCGCCGCCCTGGGCGCCGTGCACGACGAACATGCCCATCATGAGCGGGCTGATGCCGTACTTGCCGGCGAAGCCGAGGGCGATGGGGCCGATGATCGCGCAGGCGGCCGGGCTCGCCGCGCCGATCGCGGTGAGCAGCGCCGTCACGCCGAACATGACCCACGGGATCAGCGCGACCCGTCCGCCGACGGCCCGGACGGCCGTCGTGACGATGAGGTCGACGGTGCCGTTGTTCTTCGCGATGGCGAAGAGGTAGGTCACGCCGATCAGGGTGAGGATCAGGTCGCCGCTCACCCCGGCCAGGATCTCCTTCTCGTCGAGGTCGAGGGCGTACATGCCCACGAGCCACGCGGCCACGTAGGCGAGCGCCCCCATGTTGATCGGCAGCAGCGTGCCGATCACGAACAGGGCGACCAGCGCCACGATCGCTATCAGTTCCGGTCCCATGACCGCGTCCTCTCGTCCGGTACCCGGCCCGGCGTCGCGCGGTCGGCGCTGCCTGTGACCCTGGTCACCCTCAGTGGTTCAGTGGCCTAGCCAATAGGTCACCGGACGAGTTGTCAATAGGATCGGCTCATGTCGTCCGACGGAAGCGAGGGGCTGCGGCCCCTCACGCGGCCCCGCCTCTACGAGCAGGTGGCCGAGCAGATCACCCAGTGGATCGCCCAGAACGGCCTCGGCCCGGGCGACCGGCTGCCCCCCGAGCGCGAGCTCGCGACGCGCCTCGGCGTGAGCCGGGCGACGATCAGCCAGGCGCTCGTCGCGCTCGAGGTCGTCGGGGTCGTCGCGGTGCGTCACGGCGACGGCGCGATCCTCACCGATGCCGCCGGTCAGGGCCGCATCGTCGAGGCGATCCGCGACCACGCCCGCCGGATCCCGGAGGTCATCGACGCCCGCGACGCGCTCGAGACGAAGATCGCCGCGCTCGCCGCGCAGCGCCGCACCGACGCCGACCTCGCCGCCATCGACGCCGCCCTCGCGGCCATGGCGGCCGACGTCGAGGACGGTGGTCGTGGCGTGGGGGGCGACGAGCTGTTCCACGCCGCCGTCACCGCGGCCGCCCACTCGGGACTGCTGTCGAAGATGATGGCCGAGATCAGCGAGCTCATCCGCGAGACCCGCATCGAGTCGCTCGGCCAGCCCGGCCGTCCGCGCGACTCCCTCGCCGGCCACACCCGCATCGCCGACGCCATCCGGGCGGGCGACCCGGCAGCGGCCGCGCAGGCCATGCACGACCACGTCCAGATGGTCAGCGACGTCGCGATCCTGCGCGACGAGCCGTGAGCCCGGCGTGACCCCGGCGGAGGTCGCGGCCGTCGTCGCCGCCGGGTTCGGCGCGGGCATCGCCACCGCGTCCATCGGGGTCGCCTCGCTCGTCAGCTTCCCGGTGCTGGTGGCGATCGGCGTCCCGCCGGTCACCGCCAACGCCTCGAACACGGTCGGCCTCGTGCCGGCGGGGCTGAGCGGCTCGTTCGGCTACCGCCGCGAGCTCGGGCTGCACCCTCGCGTGACCGCGACCGTCCTGGCCGTGAGCGGGGTGTTCGCGGTCGTCGGGGCGCTGCTGCTCCTGCGGTTGCCGTCGTCGGTGTTCGAGGCGGCCGTCCCCTGGCTCATCCTGTTCGCCTGCCTGCTCGTCGCCACGCAGCCGGCGATCTCACGCCTCGTCCGCGCCCGCCGTGGTCCCGACCACGTCGTCGGGGCGCCACGCGTGGGCCCGGGCGTCGCCGCCGGCACCGCGGCGTGCGGCGTCTACGGGGGCTACTTCGGCGCGGGCCAGGGCGTCATGATGATCGCCGTGCTGGCGTTCGGGCTCGAGGTGCCGATGGCCGTCATCAGCGCGCTGCGTACGGCGGCGATCCTCGCGTCGAACGTCGTCGCGACGGCCGTGTTCGTGGCGGTCGCGCCGCTGGACTGGACCCTCGTCCTGCTGCTCGGCGCCGGGTCCGTCGGGGGAGGCTACGTCGGCTCGGTCATCGGCCGGCACCTGCCCGACACCGCGCTGCGGGTGCTCGTCGTGGCCTCGGGCGTGACCGTGGCCGTCGTGATGATGCTCTGAGTCAGGCGCGGGCGCCCGGACCCGGGACGCGCGTCTCGGCCCGCTCCGCGAGCGGCTCCTCGGACGTCGAGGCCACGAACCGGTAGCCGACGTTGCGCACGGTGCCGATGAGCGTCTCGTGCTCGGTGCCGAGCTTGGCGCGCAACCGGCGCACGTGGACG
>SXGT01580028.1_pt1 | contig 14936 bp, 10 predicted proteins | sample 3176221 | NCBI WGS metagenome assembly SXGT01 (sample SAMN11356862, study PRJNA531348) | freshwater metagenome | isolation source: freshwater sample F1-120 | place: China: Fuxian Lake, Yuxi | collected 2017-12-25
GCTGTCCACACACCAAGTCGTCACGGTGGTCCTGCCAGTGAGTAATGGCGAGACGCTCAAGATCCGAAAGGGCAGCACGCCGGAGGAGACCCACCGGCAGATCTACGACACCCTTGGGATCCCGCACGAGGTCATGAAGCCAGTGAGGACTTGGCACGTGAATAGTCACCCAAAGCAGTCGTAAGTCCCGGTGAAATAAGGGTCGGCGCAGGCAAAACGATCAAGTTGGGCTAGCAGCGCAGCCCGGTGAGAAGCTCGCAATTTGGGGACCGACCTTCGGACCGTCGTGATCCTGGCCTCAAGCCACGGCCAGCCAGGAAAGCTGATCCGCTGGGAAGAAGCGCAGAATCCGGCCCGGGGTCCCCACCGGGCTACCGAATCCAGGGCGTGAGCATCCGCACGACGGTGACAATCACTACGACCCCGGCCACGTCGAGGAGAAAGCCATACCGGATCATGCGCCCCAGGGGAATGAGGCCGGAGCCGTAGACGATCGCATTGCACGGCGTGGAGACGGGGAGCATGAACCCGAGGCTCGCCCCCAGCGTGGCCCCAAGAGCGGGCTCGAGAGGATCAACTCCCGCCGCACGCGCGACGGAGATCACCACGGGGACAACAATGTTCGCCGAGGCGGTGTTGGAGGTGGTCTCGGAGATCAGCATGGCAGTCAGCGTGGATGCAATCAGAAGACCGAGGCCGCCTTCCAGTGGCAGGTGCCGCGTGAACCACCGCCCCGCGGCGTCCGAAAGGCCGCTCTGGTGAGCGAGCACACCGAGCGCGAGCCCCCCACCGTAAAGGAGAACAACGCCCCATTCAATCTTGACGGCTTCCTCCCAGGCGAGAGCCCTTCTGCCTTTTTCGCCGGGCAGCATGAAGAGCAGGCTCGCACCGAGGAGCGAAACGACACCCTCGCTGAGCGCACGCTGGATCGACTTGTAGGCCGCGCTTCCCTCGCCCCAGGCAACTGCGACAATCCCTGGAAGCACCCACAGGGCTGTGGTGAGGCCGAAGACGAGAAGCACGGAGCGCTGGCCTCGCGTCAGGGGCCCCAGCTCCAACTTCTGGCGCAGAAGGTGCTCTCGGCTTCCCACGATCGCTCCGGCACCCGCCGGGCAAAGGATACTCAGATAGAAGGCGAGGAAGAGGAACAGGATGACCACCGTGGGAACCCCGATCAGCATCCAGGCGAAAAACGGAAGCTCGGTTCCCAATTGCTCGCGGATGAGACTGAGGCCAATCAGGTTGGGCGGCGTGCCGATGGGGGTTGCGAGGCCACCAATCGACGCGGCGAAGGAGGTCATGAGCATGAGCCCCGTCGCGAAACGAGGGGAGATGCTCCGGCCGGGGACGTCCCGATCCTGCAGGACGCGCAGGATCGAAAGACCGATCGCAAACATCATCGCGGTCGTGGCCGTGTTCGAGATCCAGGCCGAGATCACGGCAGTGACGGCCCCAAAGGCAAAGAGGATCCTTCCGGGGCGCTCCCCCACCCACCTGAGCGAGAGGACTCCGAAAGCCAATTTTCGATCAAGCCCGTGGATAAAGATCGCCCGTGCCAGCATGAAGGAGCCAACAAAGAGGAACATGAGGGGATCGGCGAAGGGCGCAAACGCTTCCCTGGCCGGAGCGACGCCGAGGACAACGGCCAACGAGACCCCGAGGAGCGCCGTGACAGGCATGGGAATCGCCTCGGTAATCCAGAGGACGATCACGGCCAGGACGATCGCGAGCAACCGCTGAGCTGGCGGCTGCAAGTCTTCGAAGGGGGTGAGCAGGACAACGGCAAATGCGAGCGGAGCGAGAACCGCACCCGTGCGCACTCGCCAGGGCGCTACCGGCTCTCGGGGCCCTGTCTCCTCCACCGTAGGCTTTCCCATCTTGGGGTTCAGGGTAAAGGCCCCTGTGGGGAGGTGGCAAGGGGCCTCGGCTCTGAAACCACTGAGGTCTTCGCGGATTCTTGGTTCCATTCCAAGGCATAACGGCTACGATTTTTTCGAGTGAGCCCACTGCGTAGGAGCAAGCGAGATGGCCTTCGGGAGTCGAAGAAAAACTCAAGTCCTGTGCTCGAAGGTCTTTTGCCTTCTGGCCTTCTGCCTTCTCACCCACGGGGCCGACCCCCCACTGGACTTCAACCGCGACGTTCGGCCCATTCTGACCGGCAACTGTTTCACCTGCCACGGGCCCGACGAAAAAGAGCGCAAGGCCGAGCTTCGGCTGGATAACCGCGAGGGGGCTATTGCCGCGCACAACGGCGTGCGAGCGATCGTCCCCGGCTACCCTCTGGAGAGTGAGTTGATCCGCCGCATTACCACGGCCGATCCAACCAGCAGGATGCCGCCCTTCAAGAAGGGCAAGAAGCTTGCGCCGGAGGAGATCGAGACGTTGCGCCGCTGGATCTCGGAGGGAGCGCCCTACGCGGAACACTGGGCCCATGTCAGCCCCGTCCGGCCTCCGATCCCACAACTGAAGAACGCCGCATGGCCCAGAAATCCGATCGACTCCTTCATTTTCGAGCAGCTTGAAAAACTGGGGATTTCGCCCTCCCCCGAGGCCGACCGCCACGCGATCGTCCGACGAGTGTCGCTCGACTTGACGGGCCTTCCGCCAACACCGGAAGAGGTCGAACGGTTTGTCACGGATTCTTCACCCGACGCATATGAACGCCTCGTCAGCCGGCTCCTCGCAAGCCAGTCCTACGGCGAGCACTGGGCGCGCATGTGGCTTGACCTGGCGCGCTACGCGGATTCGGCCGGCTACGCCGATGATCCTTCGCGTGAGATCTGGGCCTATCGTGACTGGGTCATTCGTGCCTTCAACTCGAACCTGCCGTTTGATCAATTCACCCTCGAACAGCTTGCGGGCGACCTGTTCCCGAATCCCACGCGGGATCAGCTCATTGCGACAGCATTCCACCGCAACACTCAGACGAACAACGAGGGCGGCACCGACGACGAGGAGTTCCGTAACGTGGCCATCGTCGACCGAGTGAACACCACACTGGCCGTCTGGATGGGCACGACAATGGCCTGCGCGCAGTGCCACAACCACAAGTACGATCCCTTGAGCCAGGAGGAGTACTTCCGTATGTTCGCAATTTTGAACAACACGGAGGACACGGACCGCGGCGACGAAAACCCCCGGCTCCCTTTTTACACGGACGAGCAAGAGCGCCGCAAAGCTACCCTGCATGGGCAAATTGCGGCACTCGAAGCGAAGCTAAAAACGCCAACGCCCGAGCTTCTCGCTGCGCAGGTCGCCTGGGAGCGGAGCTTCCCACGCGACCTCGTCTGGACATCGCCCAGCCCCGTGCGCGTGGCCTCGGAAGCGGGCGCAGGGCTCGAGGTCCTTGAGGATGACTCGACGCGCGTCCCCCCCGGTGAGGAGGAGCACTCGGTGACAATCGAGGTCCCGTTGGCTGTGCCGAAGCTCCAGGCCTTGCGCATCGACGCGCTCCCCCAAGACGCGCTGCCGGAGACGGGGCCAGGGGCCGCGAGGGCTGGCCGCTTCGAGGCCCCGCAAGTCCGGGCCGTGCTAACGCCCCCGAGGACGGTACTCCCCGCGGGCCGCTTCGTCCGCCTCGAGCTGCCTGGCAAGGGACGCTATCTGCACATCGCGGAAGTGCAGGTCGTCAGCGGCGGGCAGAACGTCGCGTTGCGAGGCGAAGCCAGGCAGATCAACACGGACTACAACGGCCCCGCGGAGCACGCCGTCGACGGCAAGACCGATGGCGCTTACGCCTCAGGCTCGACCACGCACACACGCCTTTGCGACGACCCCTGGTGGGAGGTCGACCTGAAGAGTACGCTCCCGATCGAGAAAGTGGTCGTCTGGAACCGAACCGACAACGGCCTCCAGTCACGACTCGACGGTTTCCGGATCCAGCTTCTGGGGGAGAAGCGCGAGACGATCTGGCAAAGCGATCCGCAGGAGGGCCCACAGACAAGCGCTGCGCTGGAACCGGGCGACGGGCGGGTGGTGGCCTTCAAATCCCTGATCGTCAGCGGAAAGCCTTCGATCGTGACTTTGATCACCGCACAGCCCGTCGATGTTGCCACGGGATCACTGTTGACCGTGACCATCAAGTCCGGCTCCACAAAAGGGTCGCGGAGGCCGGGCTGTTTCACAATTCGCCTGGCCGATCCCGCGAGCGCCACCGAGTGGGCCCGGACGCCAGCCGCGATCGTCGAGGCGCTGCTCGAGCCTCAGGGGGGACGCACTGAAGCTCGGCGCGCCGAGATCACACGCCACTTCCTCGAAACTGTCGCGACGGAGCTCGAGCCCGTTCGTACAGCCCTTGCGTCCGCTGGTAAGGAGCTCGCCGAAGTGAAGCCTTACTCGGTACCGATCCTCCGGGAGCTGGCGCAAGTTCACCGCCGAAAGACGCAGATCCAGTACCGCGGCAACTTCCTCGACAAAGGCCCGGAGGTGGTACCCGGCGTGCCCTCCGTGTTTTCACCGATCGCGAAGGACACGCCTTTCGATCGCATGGCGCTTGCTCGCTGGCTCATGGACGCAAGGAACCCTCTCACCGCTCGCGTGACCGTCAACCGGTACTGGGAGCAGGTATTTGGCACCGGGCTCGTCGCCACCAGCGAGGAGTTTGGAGCTCAAGGCGAACCGTGTTCGCATCCCAAGCTTCTGGACTGGCTCGCGGTCGAGCTGGTCGAGGGACACTGGGACTTGAAGCGTCTCCTCTGGCTCCTTGTGACGTCAGCTTCGTATCGGCAATCTTCTCGAGTGACTCCGGAGCTACTTGAGCGCGACCCCGACAACCGCCTCCTGTCGAGAGGACCGCGATTCCGCCTCGCCGCGGAGACGATCCGCGATCAGGCGCTTTTCTCGAGCGGTCTGTTAAGCCACAAGATGTACGGCCCGCCTGTCCATCCACCGCAGCCGTCCTCTGGCTTGAACGCGGCCTTTGGTAGTGCCGTCGACTGGCAGACATCTGGCGGAGAGGACAAGTACCGCCGGGGGATCTACATCGCCTGGCGGCGCTCGAATCCGTACCCATCGATGTCGACCTTCGACGCCACGAGCCGCGAAGTTTGCACAATCCGGCGATCCCGATCGAATACGCCACTTCAGGCGCTCGTGACCCTGAACGACCCCGTCTTCGTCGAGGCGGCTCAGGCCCTCGCTCGCCGCATGGCAGCCGAGGCGGGCGCTGCGCCGGCCGATCGCGCCAGGTTCGGGTTCCGGCTCTGCCTGGCAAGGCCGCCGCTAGAAAGCGAGCTGGCAAGGCTGGTGAGCCTTTACGCCGAGGCCCGCGAGCGCTTCGCCAGGGATCTGGCGCAGGCGAAGCTGCTGACCACGGAACCGCTGGGACCACTTCCCGACGGCGCCGACACCGCCGACCTCGCAGCCTGGACTCTGGTTGCCAACGTGCTCCTCAACCTGGACGAGATATTTCTGTGCCCTTAAGAGAAACCGCTCCCGTGTTACCGCCCCAACTCGAAGCGTTGCAGTCGATCACTCGCCGCCATTTCCTCAAAAGATCGCAGACAGCGCTCGGTGCGGTGGCTCTGGCCTCACTCCTCGGGCGTGAGGCCTCGGGGACTCCATCGCTACCGTCAACGGAGAACCCGCTCCAGCCGAGACGCTCGCCCCTGAAGGCGAGAGCGAAGCAGGTGATCTACCTCCACCTCACCGGCTCGCCCCCACACCTCGACCTGTACGACTACAAGCCGGAGCTGGTGAAGCACGACGGAGAGGACTGCCCGCAGCAGTTCTTGAAGGGCAAGCGCTTCCCGTTCACCTCGGGCACGCCGAAGCTGCTCGGCACACGAAGGACTTTCACACAACATGGTCACGGAGGAATCTGGATGAGCGATGCCATCCCGCACCTCCAGACCGTGGCCGACGAGATCTGCGTGATCCGATCCATGACCACCGACCAGTTCAACCACTCGCCGGCCGAGCTGCTCGTCTACACAGGCTCGCCCCGGCCCGGACGCCCCTCGCTCGGTGCCTGGGCCACCTACGGCCTCGGCACGGAGAACGAAAACCTGCCGGGGTTCGTCGTCCTGATCTCCTCGGGCGTGCAGCCGAACGGTGGGAAGAACTCCTTCGGCTCGGGATTCCTTCCGTCCGTCTATCAGGGTGTGCAATGCCGATCGAAGGGTGATCCCGTGCTTTACGTCTCCGACCCGCCAGGTATGGATCGCGCAATGCGTCGGCTCAGCCTCGACGCCCTGCGAGACCTGAACCAGATCCAGACGAACGAGCTGGGCCACCCCGAGACGCTGACCCGAATCGCGCAGTACGAGCTGGCCTACCGCATGCAGATGTCGGTCCCCGAAGTCATGGACATCTCGCGCGAGCCCCCGAACGTGCTCGCGGCCTACGGCGCGCAGCCCGGCACGGGCAGCTTCGCGAATAACTGCCTCCTCGCCCGCCGGCTCGTCGAGCAGGGCGTCCGGTACGTACAGCTCTTTGACTGGGGATGGGACTTTCACGGCACGGGAGCCGAGGGGGACATCCGCGACGGCCTGACCAAGAAGTCATCGACGATGGATCGACCCGTGGCAGCCCTGATCCGGGATCTGAAAACCCGCGGGCTCCTTGACGAGACCCTGATCGTCTGCGGCGGCGAGTTCGGCCGCACACCGTTCCGCGAGGGGCGCACCGCGACGAGCGCCCTTCTTGGCCGCGACCACTTCCCTGACTGCTACTCGCTGTGGCTCGCCGGGGGTGGCGTGAAGGGCGGAACCCTGTATGGCGAATCCGATGATCTCGGCTTCACGGTGGCACGGGACCAAGTTCACGTGCATGACCTCCAGGCCACGATCCTTAACCTGCTCGGTTTCGATCACGAGAAGCTGACCTACCGCTACCAGGGCCGCGACTTTCGCCTCACGGACGTCCATGGCAAGGTGGTCAAGGGAATCCTCGCCTGAGCGGGGAGGGGACTGTCCCAAGGAAGCCCCCTCTTCCCGGGGACTTCTATCGGTCCACCCGCAGGTACCAGCCACCATTTTGCCCGGCGAGCTCTTGGAGGAAAGAAGCGCTCCTGTCGTTCCGAACAAGCGCACCGATAGTGTTAACAATGGCCCGGCCCTGATTGACCTCAACAACTCTGCGCAGGACCTGCGACAAGTACTCTTCGTCGGATTCCGGAGGACAATCCGGGGCGCCCGCGCCCAGGTAGACGATCGAGTTACGTTCGACGCCGGAGCGGGCAACCCAAAGAAGCGCCACGGAAAGTCCTTCGAACAGGCAGGCGCCGTGCCCGCCTGCCACCCCTTGTGTGAATTCCAGCGCTGCCGCCTCGGATCCTCGCTCATCGATCGTCGCGGGGTCATCGGACTCGGGGAACCGCAGCACACCCGAATCGACGAAGACAATCCCAAAGCGGGTAATCCAGGCCGCATTCCCAAGCCATTTCACGAATTCCCTCTTGGCGACGTTCAGCTCCCCACTGTCCTGCATGTGCTGGGAACGCTCGATGACAAAAAATACTGCGTCCGCATCGAGCTCTTGTCCGTAGAATTCAGCCGGCTGGGTCCTCGGTATGCAAAGGTCGTGGTACTCGCAACCAAGATCGTCGGGGGTCTCGTCCGTGCCGCAATACGGATACGGGTAGGCGGGAGGACTGCCACCAAGGAAGATGTGGCGTAGCAGATGAACAGGGTCGGTGAGGTCGATCTTGCCGTCGTCGTTGACGTCCGCCGCATCGAGACAGCGCAAGGGTGGCCGCGATTCAGGATCAAACAGATGAGCCAGAATGCGGACCGCGTCCCTGATTCCAGGCCTCAAGATCTCGACCAAGTCGCCACGGACAAAGTGGGTCTCCGCTCGCACCGCCAGAATGGGTGCAGCCAGGACGACCCATGCGACTAAACCTGCGGTTCGACTCATGAATCAGCCTCCTTGATTGTGTCCCCACACCAAAGCGACATCTTCGAAGCGTGTACCACCAATGAACCGCAAGAGCAACGCCAAATCAGCGGGCCAAGGCCGGATGGCATCAGTCGAAACTGGTAAATGGCCCCTCCGTCCGTCGTCATACCCCAATTTTCCACCCGCGTGATGCGTCCTCGTGCCTGTTTCGTATGTGGCGGGACGATTCCCCCTCTCCCCAACGAAAACCATGAGGTCCCATGGCTCGCAAGCTCGTCGCGGTCACCGTCGCATCCGTACTCTTCGCGTTCATTCCCTTCACGTCGCGAGGGATCCTGGGCGCGACGTTTCGACGCGGCAACGTCGACAACAACGCGACCGCCGACATGACCGACGCCATCCGCATCCTCGGCTTCCTCTTTCTCGGCAGCGCCACGCCGTCGTGTCTCGACGCGGCCGATACGAACGATTCGGGCAAGGTGGACCTTTCCGATGCGGCTTATCTCCTTGCCTTCCTCTTCGGCGGCGGTAAGGCTCCGCCGGAGCCGTTCCGCGACTGCGGGGTGGACTCGACGCAAGACGCCTCGACTGCCGCGAGAGCCCGACCTGTGGTAGCGTGCCCGCCGACGCATCCCTCGTGCTCTCGGGATTCGCGCCTGACGTCAACAAGCTCCCGAGGCCGCAAGGCGAGGACGTCTTTCTCGTCCACCTCGCGTTTTCCTACTCCGATGCCCGGGCGGACATCGCGGGGATTGTGGTGACGGTCGTTCCTCCCGGCAGTAAAGTTGAGACGACCAAGAGCTCCGCCCCGTCCTTCGGCATCAAGGGCGCTTCCGGGAAGGCCTCGTACCAGGCCTCCTTCTACTCGACAAGCCCGCTCGGAGTGCACGAGTACCGCTTGCGTCTCATCGATGCGGATGGAAACCAAAGCGCCGAGGCATCGGCGAAGGTGGAGCTGACCGCAAGCGGCACGTCCCGGCTGCCGGTTACAAGCATGAGCCCAGCTTCTGGCGCCGTGGGGGAACTGCTGACGCTCACGGGCACCGGACTCGACGCAGCATCGATCGCTCACACCGCGGTGAGCATCGCCGGCGTGCGGAGCGAGATCCGAAAGATCACAGGAGGTCGCATCCTCTGCGCTGTGCCGGACAGTGTGCTGACCGGACCCGTCGTCATCTCAAACACGCGCGGAGTCGTCCGCTCAGCGAGGAACTTCACCGCGAGTCCGTCGCTCGAGGTCGCGGAGGATGGAAAGCCAATTCTCCTTCCCCTCGAGACCAAAAAGATCCGCGCCGAGGTCTCGGGCCTCGCAGACCGTTCCGCCCACTGGTACGTCAACGGCATCGCGGGCGGATCGACAGCGCTCGGGACAATCGACCAGTCGGGCCTCTACACGGCGCCCGCATCATCAACTGCGTTCACAACGGCACGGTACAGCTGGACTCGTCGGGCTGGATGGCCCCGCATCGCGGCGGACGCGAGTATCTGCCTGGCGGGAGTGTCCAGCACATGTCGCTACAGCTCCTCAAACCAGCTCGATGCGACTCTATACCTCGCGCGCCCACACGTGAGACATTCCGAATGGGCAAAGTAAGACCAACTCAAGTCTGCTGCTCGTTCCTGCTGGTGGGGGAGGCGGACCCTCCCCCCTCCTCGGCGCCTGATGGGCGCCGGGCGCCTCTGGCGCGAGCAGCCACAACCTTTCGCAGGCTGCAAAAAGTCTGATCACTGGCAGCGTGCGGTATAGCGCGGCAAGGAGTGGAGGGGTGCTTTCGCCCCTGAGCCTTGGGTATAGCAACGATTCGGTACCACTGGGCCCATTCCAGAGTCCTGTTCCGCTGGTTTATCGAACCCATGTAGGGCATTCGCGCCAATTCACTTCGGGCCTGGAAGTCAAAACTCGAAGCGGTCCAGCGAGGTGACCACTTCGACCGCAACGCCCCGGGGCCGCCAGAGAGGATTGGGAATCAAATGAAGCGAAATGGTTCGACAGCCAAGCGCAGAAGCGAGGTGTGTGGGGCCGGTGTCGCCGCCCACGTAGAGACACGCCCGCTGCATTGCGTGAGCCAGGGCAACGAGGTCCGGAGCGTCCAGGGCCACGCCCCCTGGTGGCGCAACGCCGCGCTCGATCTCGACGGGACCCAGGACCCACACAACCTCGATGCCCCTGCGTGCGAGGCGGTCGCGCAGACCCTCGAGCTGGTCTCGGGGCGGCGCCTTGCGAGGATCGCTGGCCCCGATGTGCACGAGCGCGAAAGGGTGGCCGCCCGGCAAGACTTGAAGTGCCGTGATGTCCAGGGGTCTTTCGAGCGACGGCAGCTCACCCAGGTCCAACGCGAAAGCACGAGGTCCGAGGGATCGCCGGGCCTCTCCCAGCTCAACGATCGCATCCTCGAGCACGGCCTCGATCGACCGGCCGCTCGCGACAGCGAGCGGCAACGGCTCCACGAGCACCACCGGAAGGCTGGGCTGCAGTGTACGTAAAATCGCCGTGAGATCTCGCGCCCGGGGCAAGAAACCTACAAGCCCACCGTGGCGATCGAGAATCCTGGCGACTTGCTCCCGATCAAGCTTCCGGGCGAAAAGCGGAGCGAATTCTGCCGCACCCGGGGTCACTCTCCCCGAGTGCGGCAGAATGCGTCGGACCAACCGAGCAGGCCCCTCCGGTACAGCCAAGGTCCAATGCCCGTCACCAAACCTCCGCCGGACGGCGCGGATGAGCGGCATCGAGAGGAGGAAGTCGCCGAGGGCGCCCGAGTGATGGAAAAGTGGCATGCGGTTGACCGTGCGGGATGCAGGACTCGAGTGTGAAGACTTCGACTGTAGCTGGAGTCTGACCGAGAGGACAGCCCGGGAGCGGCGGATTCGCCCCGTGAACTCAAGCGTCGAGCCCGGCATCGGCGACATCGACATCTGGCCGTGAGCGAACGGCGACCGGGGAGGCGAGCCGGATGTGCTGACGACCTGCGCAGGGAATGTGCCCACGCCCGAAACATTCGCTGCCATGCAGCCAGGCGTTGGACCAAGATCGGGATTGCAGTTGGCAGCGGCACGGGAATAGAATCTAGGTTCGCAGGTGAAAGCGGGGCAGAAATCAGCACCCTACCGAGGAAAGTTCGGAAATTCTACATGGGAAAATCCGCAAAAAGCCGTCGAGTTCGGAAGGGGTGCAGCACGGGCGGTAAATAATTCGAGGGTTCAAGACACATCGAACTTGTAGGCACATCCTGCCAGGGCGAGCCCCGATTGTGAGCCTCGTTGGCAGCGATGCCGGGCTATCCGCCCAAGCCTGTCCGCAAGACTTGGCAGGCAAGAGAACTGAACTCAGCAAGTAACTGAAAAAGGAGAGGATCCTTCGATGGAACGACGCAAATTGCTACAGACCTTTGGCGCAGCCCTGCTGGGCATATTAGCCGGGCAGCTAGCTGGAAAACCCAGCGCCGCCGCACCACCCTCAACCCGGCCGAACGAACCCCGGGTCTTCTTCTACGACGACGGCCGGCACGCCTCCGGGCTCTACCACTTCGCCCCGCCACTCACCCCGCGCGACTTCACCCACACCGTTGACCAGCTAGCCTCCAGCGGGGTTGACACCCTCCTGTACATGGCCGGACTCGAAGGTGGCGTCGTCCAGTATGACAGCAAGGTGGCGCAGAAATGGGGCGACAATGTTCAACAATGGGAGCACCCAATTTTTTACCGGGCCTCCCGAATCTTGCATCAGCTCATCGCCGACGGACACGACCCGATGAAACTCCTGGCCGATCGCTGCCACCAGGTGGGAATTTGGTTCATCGCAAGCAATACCGTGTGCATCGTGGGCGGCGACCGCGCCGCTGACCCCTACGGCCGGAAGTCCGATTTCGCGTACAACAACACCGATTGTTACGTCGGGCCCGACGATGACCCTCGAGCCAAACGGCTCGGGCGGTTCTTCGTCCCGGAGCGGATGAACTTCCTGCGACCCGAAGTCCGCAAGGAGCGGTTCTTGATCTTTGAGGAGCTCCTCACTCGCTATGAAACCGACGGCATCGAGCTCGACCTTTCGATCGACAACGAGTTCGGCCCAATTTGCCGCTTGAGTGAGGCCAGCAAGTTGGCCCCCATTCTGACCGATTGGATTCGCGACCTGCGGGAAGTCGCCAAGAAAGCCGAACAGACACAGGGTCGGCGCAAGCGACTCTACGTCCGCATACCCAGCGGGCCAGAGAAAGTTTGGGAAACACTCGGCTTCGATGTCGCCAGGTGGGCCAGAGAAAAGTTGGTGGACGGGTTCATTTGCCAGGGCGTCAACCGCGAGTTCATGGATCAGAACATTGATCTCACAGCCCTCCGTGGCGTGACCCGCGATTCGCCTTGCCGGCTCCTCCTGGGGTTCAGCGACTCCCTGGGCCGGCAGCTTGCCAGCACCCCCACGGCGCCGATGATCTGGGCCGCCGCTCTACTGGCCTTCGAGCAGGGCGCCGACGGGTTCGGGTTGTGCTTTGGCATGTGGGCACCGAACGGCTGGCCCTGGACCGCCAAGGATTACGATACGCTCCGTCTGCTTGGACATCCCGACCTCCTGGCAACGGCCAACAAGGTCTACATGGCCCGATCCTTCGCCCGCGACGCCAAGAAGCAAGAGCTCTTCGAGCCGGAAGGGCTCGTTCTTCCGCAGGCCCTGACTGAAGGCAAGTCGCTTGATTTGCAACTGCGCGTGGCGGATGATCTCCTCCTCTGGCATGGTCAAGAAAAAGTTGCATCCGTCCGTCTGCGGGTGCGTTTGACCAACTATGAGCACGGGCTAGATGAAGTTCGAGTGGAGCTGAACGGTCGACTGTTGCCTGAATCGATCCTGCGCAAGATTGACCTTCATTTTCGACTCATCGACAACTCCACGGCTGTGAACCCCTACGGGTACATCTTCGAATACCTGCTACCGCCAGAGTATTTCCCCAAGCGCGGGGACAATATCATTGGCGTCAAGCTGGTGAAGCGGGATCCGCGATTCAAGAGACCCATGGACCTTTACGACGTGGACTGTTCGATCAACTACCGATTGCACAGGCATTTTGAGCGGGCACCGATTGAGTATTGAAAATTTGTTTGGATTTACACCAAGGAGAGTCAGAAAAGTCATGAGAAAGCATCATTTTCTATTGAGCCTGGCAACTGTCGGATTCTTGACCACTGCAGGCTCGAATGTCGTGGCTCAGCCGATGGCACCCCGAGCCATTCGGATCGGCGACACCCTTTATGTATCCGCCGCCGGAAGCCTGGACCCCAAGACGGGGAAGCACCCCGAAGGCATCGAGGCGGCCACTCGACAAATCCTTCAGAATCTCAAGAGCTCTCTCGACGAGCACGGATTCACTTTCGCCGAGGTGGCCTCCAGCGAGGTCTGGATCACCGACATGAAGAAGTTCGCGGACATGAACAAGGTCTACCGAGAGGCTTTCACGGGAGACTTTCCCACGCGAACGACGGTCGAGGTTTCCGCTCTACCGCACGGTTCGGAGGTCCAGATCGCCATGGTGGCGGTCAAGGGAGAGAGGCGAATCATTCACCCCAAGGGCGCCAAGAGTATGAACCTCCCTTTCAGCCCCGGCATCTTGGTGGGAGACAAGCTATTCATCTCGGGTCAAGCCAGCGTCGATCCCCAGACTGCCAAGCTCATCGAGGGGGGGGATATCAAGGCGCACGTAACCCAGACGATGAAGAACGTCGAGGCGATTCTTCAGGCGGCGGACATGGACTTCTCAAGCGTACTGCATGCCAGTGTCTTTCTGACCAACCCGGATGATTTCGGTCCCATGACCGCCGTGTATACAAGTTTTGTCAAACAGCCTCGCCCCGCGCGGGTCCCACTGGGCGCGACCAAGTTGCCGCTGAACTCTCCGGTGGAGATCACCATGCTTGCCAGTCGCCACAAGGGCAAGCCCATCCTGCCGCCGGGCATGGATCCGAGTGAAAACTACAGCCGCGGCTTCCTGGCAAATAACGAGCTTTACCTGGCGGGCATCGGCTCCGTCAAGGAGTCGATCCAGGAACGGGTAGATGACTGCATGGGTCGGGTAAAGCAGATTGTGGAGGCGTCAGGAATGTCGCTCGAGAACTTGGCCACGGCCCGGATCTATCTCAGCGACATCAAGGACTTCGAGGCCGTGAACGCGGCTTACCTGAAATATTTCACGACGGGTAAACCACCGGCGCAGGCGACCATGGCCGTGGCGAAACTACCAGCCAACCTGAAGATCATGACAACCTTCGTCGCAATAAAAGACAAGAAGTGAAAATGAAGAAGTAGGACCATGGGCAAGTACAGCGTCTACAAGGGATACGTGAAGGGTGCAACGCCGCCGGTGATTCCCAAGCCGGAGAAATCGCCAGAGCCCATGATTTTGACGGTACAGCAGGGGATTCCGGTTCTCTTTGAGCCCTGTGAATCCCCTGCTGTCCGCGTCGTGCATCCGACAAATCCGCGGGCCCCTTCGAAGAGCTTTGGCATCACCATGCTCTACGTCCCTCCGCAGGGATCGGTGGCGACCGGTTCGCACGAACCCGAGGAAGTCTACGTGATCCTTGAAGGGCAGGGGACAATGCAGTTCGCAGCGTACAGACGTGAGGTAAAGAAGGGCGAATTCATCTACCTACCGCCCTGGTGTGTGCACGGGATCGAAAATACAGGGACTGAAATGCTGGTCGTGCTCGTGGCCACCTCGCCCACGAATCCCTGACAAGAGAGAACCGACACGGTGCCGCAATGAAACCGTACCCTCAGCAAGAGTGACGGTACAGTCTCCGGCTCACAACTGGGCCTTCCTGGCTGGTGGAGGCCAGGGCTGGCCAGCCTCGGTTGCTGCTATCATCTTCCGCATCCGATCCACAAATACAGTGACTGCCTTGTTGATCAGGACTTCGCCAGTCTCTATCTTGGATAGCAACGCTTCCTCTTGCCGGTGACGGTCCCTGGCGTTCTCACCCAGAACATTCTTCGGGTGTGAGCGTACATCCCGGCCGAGAAACTCCACGATGTCCGGAGAGAAGCCCGATTCGTAATTGAGCTTCGCGTCGTCATACTCCTTCATGCTGAAATAGCGCAGCCGTTCGGGAAA
>SXGT01767345.1_pt1 | contig 14934 bp, 7 predicted proteins | sample 3176221 | NCBI WGS metagenome assembly SXGT01 (sample SAMN11356862, study PRJNA531348) | freshwater metagenome | isolation source: freshwater sample F1-120 | place: China: Fuxian Lake, Yuxi | collected 2017-12-25
AACCTTGTATAGTTCACTGATTAGTTCGCCAGGTGTCACGGCGGGCCGCCGCAGATCACAGGTCTGCGGCAAACCAGTTGATCGCGGTAGGCATTATCTGTCAACTGTTTCGGAGGTTAGCGATCTAGCGATCGCCCTGCCACCTGGATGAAATTCTGTGGCTTGCGGCCGAGCGTCACGGTACGCTCGCCAATGTGAAAATGGCGGCCGGCGACAGCCCCGGCGGTCCCTTCCAGCCAGTTGCGCTTGCTGCCAGCGTTGGGATCAACGATGGGCGATGCGGTGCCGGGGTTACTCGGCACGCCATCGTCGGACTCACGCTGTGTGAACCACCACCACGCACCCGCGCCGAGGGCGACGCCAATCAGGACAACGACGATGACCATTGTGCGCCTTGCTTTTGGTGCGAATGCACCCGCTATTCGTCGCGGCGCCTATCGGCGCCGTCTACGTAAAACTGTAGCCTCAGGCCCCAGACCGCCGTCGCGACCGATGCCGCACGAGCGATGAGCGAGCGACACCACGGCCGTTCGGAGTCGGACGGCTGCAGCTACCGGGCCGCCTCCGGTAGCGAAGTCACATACATTTTCACCGTGCGTCCGAATGGTGTCAAGTTCCAGGGCCTTGGTATGTATACTGATTGTGGCATATAGATGATCCGCAGCCTGGTGCGGCAGCGATTTTTCGCGACGGGTTCAACCTGCGCGTTCGTGCGCCGACTCGCCAAATGAGGGGAATTGCCGGCAAGTGTAACGATCCGTGATGATTCCGGCGGTTGCACACGCCTCGCCACACTTGTTCTGCCACGATCCTGCTGCGGCACCGTTGCCGATAGGGTTCATTGCGCCAAATGGCCTCAAATCCCAAAGTCGAACCCGCACGTCCCCGTTCGGTCCACCCGACAGGCCGCTACGCCGCGCTGCAAGTCGATCCCGCCAAGTCCGAGCGGATCCCGGGGCTGTTCACGTCTGGTTCCGGACTGTTCTGGAAGTTCATGGTCGCCCTTGTTGCGGTCGTCGCTGGCACCTCGCACCTGACCCGCTGGTGGGTGCTCCGCGACGAGAAGTCCGCCACGTCGCCGATGCCGGCCGCGGTGCAGGCGGCTCCAGCGCCCGCCGCGACCCCAGCGGCATCGCCCGCTGTCCTTGACACCCCGCAAGCGGACTCGCCCTGGCAATTGGTGGACCCCGAGCCGGTCTTCGTCGAAGGACAGGCGATGCCGCTGCGAGCGCTCGTGCGCGTGCCCGCCACAATGAAACCGCGCAAACACCCCTTGGCTGTTATCGTGCACGGCACGCACGGCCTCTTTCGCCACGGCGACAATGTCGACCGCTGTCCTGAACCGGGAGGCAGTCGCCCACGAGGCTCAGCGCTGGTCAATTCCGCCGCAGGCATGGTCTGGATTGCCGACGCACTGGCGGCACAAGGCATGGTCAGCGCGATCCTGGATGCCGGCGCGGTCACCTGCGTGTTCGGCCTGCCCGGGGCGCACAAGCGCAAAGAACTTGCTCTGGGGCTGCTCAAACGCTGGTCTGGCTGGCAGACTCGAGGCGACGGACCGCTTCCGTCCGCGGTTATGGATGCCGCCGATCTCAACCGGATCGTGCTGGTCGGGCACTCGTCGGGCGCAGACGGCGTTGCGCTGGTCGCCTCTGAGCTGGCACACCCCCGCAACCCGCTCGCGGGTCAGGTGCAGGCCGCCGCGGCGTTGTTGATCACGCCTCCCGATTTCGTCCGGCTGCCCCACATGCCATGTCCCGTTGCGGTATGGGTGGCTGGCTGTGACGGCGATGTCGGAGCCGGCACGGGCGAACGCATGTTTGAACGCTGGGCCAGCGCCGCCGCCGGTCAGCAGAGCGTGTTGTGGACGGCCAGCGGCGGTGTGCACAACGCCGCCAACGATCAGTGGCGCGATGAAGTCAGCGACGGCGCCACCTCGCCCTGCGCAGCCTCGGTCAAACTCGGCGTGCAAGCTGACCGCGCCTTGTTGGGCGCAGCAGCTGCCGCATGGCTGGGTGCGGTCGTGCGCCGCGAGACGCCGCCAGCGTGGACGACTGGGTCAGGTGCGGCCCCGCAAGCCGCAGGTCCAGGCGCGGCCAATTGGAAAGTGCGTGCGCAGCCGTAAGGGGCTGGCCAATCCTGCAAAAAAGCCTTGCCTCCCAGATGCGTCGCCCTTACACTACCGCCCCCGCGCAGCGCCCCGGCAAGCCCGACGGTGCAGCAACGGACCGGCAATCGCCGGAAATCAAAGCACAAAGCGGGGGCGCACGCCCCCGCGCCAACGCACGCCCCGGCGTGCAATGCCTTCCGGCAACAGGTGCCGGCGCGCGTTGCACGCATCCTCCGTGCTGGTAGGGCGCCCGACTGCGCAGGCCGTCGGACGTGATGACCAGTGCACCGCGGGGCGGAGGTCCAACGGAGAAACTGGAGTCCCTGTCCATGAACAACGTCACTGTCCGCGACATGCTCGAAGCCGGCGCCCACTACGGTCCCCCGACCCGGCGCTGGAACCCCAAGATGAAGCCGTACATCTACGGCGCCCGCAACGGCATCTACATCATCAACCTGGGCCGCACCGCCAAGCTGCTCAAGGACGCCCAGCACTTCATCTCGCGCCTGACCAGCAAAGGTGAGCAAGTGCTGTTCGTCGCCACCAAGCGCCAGGCCCGCGACATCGTTCGCGAAGAGGCCGGCCGCGCCAAAATGCCGGTCGTCGCGCACCGCTGGCTCGGCGGCACGCTGACCAATTTTCGCACGGTCAAAAGCTCCATCGAGAAGTTGGTTGAGCACGAGCGCGCGCTGGCGCCCGAGATGGCGCACCGTCGCCCTAAGAAAGAACTGGCCGCCATCTCCAAGGACCGTGACAAGCTCATCCGCAACATTGGCGGCTTGCGCAACATGCCCGCCATCCCGGGCGCGGTGTTCGTGGTCGATCCGGTCGAGGAGCACATTGCGGTCGCTGAGGCTCGTCGCCTCAAGATCCCGGTCATCGCGGTCTGCGACACCAACGCCAACCCAGATCTGGTCGATTACGTCATCCCGGCTAACGACGACGCCATGCGGTCGATCCGCCTGTTCGTGCAGGCCGCTGCTGACGCTTGCCTGACCGGTCTGCAGATGTCGCGCGACACCATGAGCCGCGATTTCGAGGGCGCGCCGTCGCAGGCTTCGCTCGAAAACGTCGAGATCATCCGCAAGCCGCGCCACGAGAAAGCAGTCGAGGAGATCGCGGCTGTGGACGAAGAGGCGTAGCACCTCGCCCGCTTTGCTTTGTGGGTACACCGAGTCGGTCGTGCCTGCCCGTTAGCTACCATTGCCAATCACCCGGTCGAAGCGGAATGCGCTTTGCGCACCGTGTGCTACCGGACCAGGAGTTCACCATGTCCGTTGTCACCCCTGCCGCCATCAAGGACCTGCGAGAGCGCACGGGCGCCCCGATGGGCGACTGCAAGAAGGCCCTGGAAGAAAGCGGCGGCGACGTCGCCAAGGCCATCGAGTTCTTGCAGAAGAAGTCCATGGCCAGCGCGGCCAAGAAGGCCAGCCGCATCGCCGCTGAAGGTCGCGTCGGCGCCTACGTGCACCACGACGGCAAGACGGCAGTGCTCATCGAAGTCAACTGTGAGTCGGACTTCGTGGCGCTGACCGACGACTTCAAGGAGATCGTCAGCAGCCTGTGCTTGCAGATCGCCGCCATGTCGCCGCGCTGGGTTCGCAAGGACGAGATTTCCGAGGGTGACCTGGCCAAGCAGCGCGAGATTTTCGAGGCGCAGGTGCGCGAGCTCGGCAAGCCCGAGGCGCTGGTGCCCAAGATTGCCGAGGGCAAGCTCAACGCGTGGTACGGCGACACCGTGCTGCTCGAGCAGTCTTACGTCAAGGACGACAAGCTGACCGTCGGCAAGTGGCTGGCGGAGCGCGTCGGCAAGATCGGCGAGAACATCGTGGTGCGGCGCTTTACCCGCTATGAGCTCGGCGAAGGCATCGAGAAGCGCCAGGATGATTTCGTCGCCGAAGTGGCCCGCATGGCGCAGGCGTAGACAACTACCGGTCGCGCAGGGCTTGCCCCTGGCGCGAAGTTCCCAAGAAGCACGAAGCCCGCCTGTGGCATGGCGTCCACAGGCGGGCTTCGTCGTTTTTCTGTCTAAGAGGGTGTGGCCAAAATCCCACCCAGCTACGGCCAAAGATCCTGGACATCTCGCGGCTTACGTCCTCCCTGCCCGGGTTAATTGGATACTGGCTCGGTCGGCGCACTTCAAGTGCGCCTCGGTCGGTCGCTCCTGGCGCGCTCGCGATCTGCCTGCAGGCTCTTCGACCTCGCCGCGGGCGCGATTTAGCCACACCCTCTAAGTTACGGACAGTTCGGAATGGTAGTGTGGTTGCACGCACCGGTGGCAGCGTCACACGCGTCCGCCGTGCAGGCATTCTTGTCGTCGCAACCATTCTTGGCGCCGGCGCAGGTTCCGCCGCTGCACGCGTCGCTGTCGGTGCAGTAGTCGCCATCGACGCACGGCGCCGAGTCGGTCTTGGGCGTCCACTGCGCTGGCGCCTTGGCACCGTCGCAGACGCTGCAGGGCGCGCTGGTGCTGGCCACGCCGTTGCTGTAGCACACCTTGTTGATCTCACAAGACAGTGCCGTCGCGCGCACTTTGCGGATGCGCTGGTTGTGCGCATCGGCAATCCACAGCCAGCCTTGGCCGTCGAGCGCCACGTTGTCCGGGAAGTAGAAGCGCGCCTGTGCCGCGGGGCCGTCTTGCCAACCGGCAATGCCCGACCCCGCCCAGCTGGTCACCTGACCGCCGGCAATCTTGCGCAGGCGGTGGTTGTAGCGATCCGCGATGTAGATGGCGCCATCGTGGCCGACTGCGACACCCCACGGATACTGGAACCGCGCATTGGCGAGGTCGCCATCGAGCAGGCCGGCGATGCCCGACCCCGCCACCGTGGTGACAACCCCGTCTGGGGTGACCTTGCGGATGCGGTGGTTGTTGTAATCGCTCACGTAGACATTGCCCAGGCTGTCCAGCCCGACGCCAATGGGCAGGCTGAACTGCGCCTTGGTGCCGGTGCCGTCCGCGTAGCCGTTGGTGCTGCCGGCCAGCGTCGTGACTTTGCCCTGCGGCGTAATCTTGCGAATGCGGTGATTGCCGTAGTCTGCCACATAGGCGACGCCAGCAGGCGTGACCGCAATCGAGTACGGCGTATTGAAGCGGGCCTTGACCCCAGTGTCGTCGACCAGACCGGCCGAGCCGTTGCCTGCGAGGCTGGTCACCGTGCCGTCCAGCGCCACCAGTCGAACCGCATGGTTGTCGCGGTCGACTACGTAAAGCGTCGTCGTCGGCCCGAACGCCAGGTCCGCCGGTCCATTGAACCAGGCTTGCGCGCCCTTGCCCTCAGCGTACCCCTGGTTGCCGGAGCCTGCGAGGGTCGAGACCGTGCCGTCCGCTGCGATGGCGCGAATGCGGTGGTTGGCAGTGTCGGCGACGTAGGCGACGCCGTTTGCCGAGACCTCGACGCCCAGTGGGTAATGGAACGACGCCACACCCGCGGCACCATCCTGGAAGGCTGCATTGCCAGAACCGGCAACTGAGACCACCGTGGTGTCCGTGCCTGCGGTGCACTTGCCGATTGCGCAGATATCGCCCTTGGTGCAGGCATTGCCGTCGTCGCAGGCAGCCGTGTTGTTGGTAAACACGCAGGCGTTGTTGGTGCACGCGTCGCTGGTGCAGCCGTTCTTGTCGTCGCACTGGGCGTTTTGCGTGCAATAGCCGTTGCAGCCAATGATCTTGGCGTGCGAGCACGCGGCAGTGGCCTTGTCGCAGGCGTCCGTCGTGCACGCGTCCTTGTCGTCGCAGTCCAGGTTGGCCGCTGCGCATGAGCCGCCGGAGCAGGCGTCGTTGACCGTGCAGTACTGGCCGTCGCTGCAACCGGCGCCGTCGGGCCGCGTGCTCCAGGCGCTCGCGTTCTTGCCAGCATCACAGGCCTGGCAGTCGTTTTTGGCATTGACTGCGCCGTTGACGTAGCACAGGCCACTGATGGCGCAGGGCTTGGTGGCGTCGACCACCTGGCGGACGCGGCTGCCGTCAAAGTCTGCGACCCAAACGAAACCCTGCTCGTCAACCGCAACGCCTGTGCTGTTGCTGAATTGCGCCTGGGCCGCGTTGCCATTGGCGAAGCCATAGGCGCCAGTGCCGGTTAGCGTAGACACCACGCCAGATGACGAGATGCGGCGAATGCGCTGGTTGAGGCGGTCGGAGACCGTCAGCGTGCCAGACCGATCCCAGGCCACGCCCCATGGACCGTAGAACACCGCCTGGTTGGCGTTGCCGTCGAGGAAGCCTGCGTTGCCGGTGCCCGCGACCGTGCTCACCACGCCTTCTGGGGTGACCTTGCGAATGGCGTTGTTGCTGTAGTCGCCCACGTACAAGTTGCCGGCAGCGTCCAGGGCTGCGCCGCGCGGGTTGTAGAACATCGCAACGCCTGCCGCACCGTCCTTGAGGCCGGCGACGCCGCTGCCAGCGAAAGTCGTGACAACGCCCTTTTCGAGCTTGCGGATTCGCTGGTTGTTGCCGTCGACGATGTACGTGACACCGCCGCCCGTGGTAGCCGTGGCAATCGGTCCGTTGAAGCGCGCCACCGAGATGGGGCCGTCAATGTAGCCACCGACGCTGCCCGCGACCGTGGTCACTTCGCCATTGCTCGGGTCGATTTCGCGGATGCGGTGGTTGCTGTAGTCAGACACCAGCAGCTTGCCGGCTACCCACTCTATGCCCGTCGGGTTGTAAAAGTAGGCCTTCGCACCATTGCCATCGACGTAACCGGCGCTGCCCGAACCTGCCAATGTGGTCACGTTGCCCTTGGCGTCAATTGCGCGCACGTTGTGGTTGCTCCAGTCGGTGACGTACAGAATGCCGGTCGGGCTGCGCACAAGATCGAGCGGGCGGTTGAACCGCGCCGCAGCACCCTGACCGTCCTGGTTGCCGACAACGACTGCACCGACAAAGGTCGATGTGATCACCACGCTGCTGGCGGCACACTTGCCCCCCTGGCAGGTGTCGCTGAGCGTGCAGGCGTTGCCGTCGTCACAGGCAACGGTGTTGTTGTTGTTCTGGCACTTGCCGGTCGCACAGGTGTCGGTCGTGCAAAGGTTCTTGTCGTCGCAGTCCGCGTCCTTGGCACAGTTGCCGCCGCAGCCGACGATGGCGGTGTGGCTGCAACCGCCAGTCGTGGGATCGCAAGCATCCGCAGTGCACGCGTCTTTGTCGTCGCAGTCCGCGGTCTTGCCCGGGCTGCAGGTACCGTTGGCGCAGGTATCCGCAGTCGTGCACAGGTCGCCATCGCTACACGCGGACCCATTGGCCGCCGGCGTGAACTGGCTACCGCTCGACTTGGGATCGCAAGCCTGGCAGGCATTCTGCGGGTTGGTCGCACCGGCCACGTAGCACTTGCCGGCGACGGCACAGTAGCTGCTTGCATCGCGGACGCGGCGGATGCGGTGGTTGTTGCCGTCGGCCACGAAAACATAGCCACTGGCATCGACGGCGACGCCCGCCGGATAGTTGAACCGCGCGCCGCTGGCGACGCCGTCCAAGGTGCCCGCGTTGCCGTCGCCAGCCCAGGTCGAGACCACGTTGCCGGCCAGTCGGCGCAGGCGGTGGTTGTAGCGGTCGGCGATGAGCAAGCTGCCGTCAGCCAGCCGCGCTGCGCCCCACGGGTACTGGAAGCGTGCCACGCCCGCGGCGCCATCGAGCATGCCGGCGACGCCCGACCCGGCGATGGTGGTCACCGAGCCATCGAGCGCGACCTTGCGGATGCGGTGGTTGTAGGTATCCACGACAATCGCGTTGCCTGCGGCATCGACGTAGACGCCCATCGGATACTGGAAGCGCGCTTGGGCGCCGGGGCCATCCTGGAAGCCGGCATTGCCATCGCCCGCCAGCGTGGTGACGACGCCCTTGTCGGTGACGCGGCGGATCCGGTGGTTGTAGGTGTCTGCGACCACGATGATGCCGCCCGGGCCCACGGCGACGCCGTGTGGCAGGTTGAAGCGCGCAGTGGCGCCCGTGCCGTTCTGGAAGCCGCCAATCCCCGCGCCGGCCAGGCTGGTGACATCGCCGCCTGACGTGACCTTGCGGATCGTGTGGTTGCCGGTATCGACGACAATGACGTCGCCTTGACCGTCGACCGCCAGGAAATACGGCGTCTTGAACTGAGCGCTCGCGCCCTTGGCGTCGAGCAGGCCGGGGCTGTTCTGCCCAGCGAGCGTCGTCACCGCGCCGTCTGGCGCTATTTTGCGGATGCGGTTGTTCGTCGAGTCCGCAACGTACAAGTTGCCGGCGGCATCCGTCGCCGCGCCGTACGGCAAATTGAACTTGGCCGCTATGCCTTTGTCGTCGCCAAACCCGGCGCCCGAGCCGGCAAACGTGTCGACCCACAGCTTGTCGCCGGCCGTGCAAGTGCCATTGTTGCACAGGTCGCCGACCGAGCACGCGTTGTTGTCGTCGCATGCCGCGGTGCTGTTCGGCGCGTTGCTGCAGCCAGCGCTGGCGGGGTTGCACGAGTCGGTGGTGCAGGCGTTGGCGTCGTCGCAGTTCTTGGCTGTGCCGACACACGTCGGCGCGCCGGTCGGGCTCTTGCCCCCGCAGGCGTCGCCACTGGTACAAGCGCTGCCATCGTCGCAGGTGGCGGTTGCGACCTTGCCCAGGTTGACGCACGCCCCGGTCTTGCCGTCGCAGCTGTCGTCGGTGCACTGGTTGTTGTCGTTGCAGTTTTTGGCGGCGCCGCTGTTGCACTTGCCGGAGCCGCACAAGTCCGGGCCGCTGCACGGGTTGCCGTCGTCGCAGGCGATGGTGTTGGGCAGGCTGACGCACTTGCCGCCCTGGCAGCTCTCGTCGGTGCATGGGTTCTTGTCGTTGCAGTCGCCGGCGGTGTTGCAGTAGAAGCCGCAGCCGGCGATGCCGTTGAATTTGCACAGTCCATCTGCGGGGTTACAAAAGTCCTTGGTGCAGGCCTCGCCATCGTCGCACACCTTGGGCTTGCCGGTTGCGCACTTGCCACCAGTGCACTGGTCGCCGGTGGTGCAGGCGTCGCCGTCATCACAGAGCAGGTCGTTTTCCGTGGCCGTGCACCCAGTCGCCGGCACGCACACGTCGTCGGTGCAAGCGTTGCTGTCGTTGCACTTGACGGTGGCGCCGGTGCACTTGCCATTGACGCACGCATCCGACGTCGTGCACTTGCTGTTGTCGTCACAAGCCGCGCTGTTGGTCTTGACGACGCACTTGTTGGCCTGGCAGGTCTCGTCGGTGCACACGTTCTTGTCATCGCAATCGGCGTCCTTGCCGCAGTTGCCGCCGCAGCCCATGATCGGCGGGTTGCTGCAATTGGCGTTGGCCTTGTCGCAGACGTCTGCCGTGCATGCGTCGCCGTCGCTGCACGCCTTCTTTGCACCAGCCACGCACACCTTGTTGTCGCACTGGTCGTTCTGCGTGCACGCGTCGCCGTCGGCGTCGCACGGCGAGGCGTTGGCGATGTGCTGGCAGCCCGACTTGGCGTCACACTTGTCGATGGTGCACGGATTCTTGTCGTCGCAATCGAGCGGCTTGCCGGCGACGCACTTGCCGGTCGCGCACAGGTCGTCTGGTGTGCAGTTGCTGCCGTCCGCGTCGCACGCCTGGCCTTCGAGAGGCTTGGCGTCGTAGGCACAGTTGCCGCTGGCGGCGTCGCAGCTGTCCTTGGTGCACAGCTCGTTGTCATTGCAGACCTTGAGCTTGCCCGCCACGCACACTTTGTCCTGGCACTGATCGCCGACTGTGCAGGCGGTGCCGTCGGCGTCGCAGGCAGCGTCATTCGCGACGTTCTTGCAGCCGGCCTTGGGGTCGCAGCTGTCGTTGGTGCACGGGTTCTTGTCGTCGCAGCTGATGCCGGCGCCGGCCTTGCAGACACCGGCCGCGCAGGCGTCGTCCGCGGTGCACACGGTGCCATCGGCGTCACAGGCTTTGCCGTCTTTCTCGTTGACCTTTGCGCATTTGCCGGTGACCGGGTCGCAACTGGTCTGTGCGCAGGCGCTATCGGTCGAGGTGTCGCAGGTCACGACCGATGTCGCCTTGATCTTGCACGCGAAAGTCGCACCCGACTTGTCGCAGTACAGCGTGCCGTTGCACAGGTTGCCGTCTTCTTTGCTGGCGCAATCGGCATCTTTTTCGCACAGGCAGACCGAGGCCGCGCCCTGGCACTTGCCGTCCGCACAGACATCGCTGGGCGTGCACGGGTTGCCGTCGTCGCAGGCCGCGGTGGTGTTGGTGTTGGTGCAGCCTTTGGCTTTGTCGCAGGTGTCGGCGGTGCACGGGTTGCTGTCGTTGCATTCTTCCAGGTCTTTGGCTGCGCCTTTGCACTTGCCGGTGGCGCACTTGTCAAAGTCGGTGCACGCGTTGTTGTCGTTACACAGCGCGTTGTTGTCCAAGTAGCCGCAGCCGGTCTTGGGGTCGCAGCTGTCGGTGGTGCAAGGGTTCTTGTCGTCGCACTGCAGCGGCGTGCCCTTGCAAGCGCTGGCGACGCAAGTGTCGGTCTCGGTGCACAGCGAGCCGTCGTCGCATCCTACGTCCACCGCTGTCGCCGCGCACGCGCCGCTGACGGCATCGCAGCCATCTTTGGTGCACGGGTTGGCGTCGTCGCACGGCTTGGGCTTGCCGCTGCCGCACGCACCAGCGCTGCACTGGTCACCCAGCGTGCAGCCGTTGCCGTCGTCGCACGGCGCCGTGTTTGGTGCGTGACCACAGCCCTTGAGCTTGTCGCAGTTGTCGTCCGTGCATGGGTTGCTGTCGTCGCAGCCGAGCTGAGTGCCCGCGCACTTGCCGTTGGCGCAGGCGTCTTTCTCTGTGCAGGCGCTGCCGTCGTCGCAGGGGCCGGTGGCGTTGGCGTGCGCACAGCCGGTCTTGGCGTCGCAGGTATCGGTGGTGCACGCATTCTGGTCGTCGCACGACTTGGCGGCGCCGGCGCACACGCCGTTGGTGCAAGTGTCGTTGTCGGTGCACGCGCTGCCGTCGTCGCACGGCTTGCCAGCTTCGCAACCTGCGGACGTTTCTGACCCGCCATCGGTGACGGCGTCGGCGTCGGGACCGGCCGCAGTGTCCGACCCGGCGGCGTCGCTGCCCGGTTGCACATCGGCGACCGCGTCTTGCGGCGTGACCGCGGTGTCTGTGGTCGCGCCGGTATCGGCCGGTCCAGCGACGTCGTTGGTCGTGCCAACGTCGCCCACGCCAGCGTCGACGGGTTCGGTGGTTACAATCGCGGCGTCGTCCCCGCATGCGACAATTGCCGCAAGTGCAGCGATGCGAGCCCATCGAAAGCAGCGGACGGTAAAGGAATTGGCAGTGGGCATAGCGAACCTCGGGGCGAAGGAGCTGGGCGGCGCTCGGCTGGCGGCACGAAATGCGAGCGTGCGCGTGACGGGTCAGCCTAGCGCGCGCCGGGACCGTTGACAATTGTGAAGGGGGCGCCTGACGTCACGGTCGTGTCGGTGCGAAAATGAAAGCCGGATCAGGGATCTGCAGGCACTTCGACCCGCGCGCCAACGATGGTCTGGCGCGGGCCGCCGTCTTTGGCGGGCACCGCGTCCATGGCGTGCTCGGCCAGCGCCGTAATCGTCAGGCTCGGATTGACGCCCAAGTTGGCCGGCATCACTGAACCGTCGCAAATCCACAGGCCGTGGTGGCCATGCACCCGCTGCTTGTCGTCGACGACGCCTTGACCCGGCGCGCCAATCGGACAGCCGCCCAAGATGTGCGCGGTCGTCGGGATGTCGAGCAGCACCTCATTGATGGAACTCATGGGGATGCCATCGATTTTTTGGGCGATGCGCCGCGCGACCAGGTTGCCGATCGGGATGTAGGTGGGATTGACCGCGTGCCCGACGGGCAACTCTGTGCGCAAGGTCGGCGAAAACGGCGACCACCACGCCCGGCGCCACACGGCCCGCAAGCTGTTGTCCAGCGTCTGCATGACCAGCAGGATGATACCGTGCTCGGCCCAGCCGAATTTCCACATCGACCGCAAGAACTGCAGCGGATGACGCAGTACCGTGCCGATCCAGCGAATGCCGCGCGGCACGCGACCGCCGCCGTCGGTCAACAGCGTGGCCAGCACCGACAGCGCGTCCTGGCCCTTGCCATAGCGCACGACCTCGATGTGGGTGTGCTTGTCGAAATAGGCACCCGAGGTGATAGCGATGCCTTTGCTGAAGTCGTCGGGCACGCGCGCGCCCGTCGCGCCGCAGATGGCCTCGCTGTTGGTGCGCAGTTGGTGGCCGAGCCGGTCGGGAAAATGCGGCAGCAGGCCCTTTTCGCGCGACCGCATCAGCAACGGCAACGTGCCCAAGACGCCACCGGCGAGTACCACGAACTTCGCCCGCAGCGTCGTGCGCTTGCCGAACCAGCGGCCAAGGCCAATCGACGGGCGCACGACCACCTGCCAGCCGTGCTCGCCGCGGGCGTCGGGGCCACCGAGCGCGGTCAGTGACATCACCTCGGTCTCGGCCTGGATGCGGGCGCCGAGCTTTTCGGCCAGGTACAGGTAGTTCTTGTCCAGCGTGTTCTTGGCGCCGTGCTTGCAACCGGTCATGCACGCGCCACAGCGGATGCAGCCGGTGCGGTCGGGGCCCTTGCCCGCAAAGTACGGGTCGGGCACGGTTTCGCCGGACTTGCCGAAAAACACGCCGACGTCGGTGGTCTTGAAGGTGTCGGCTGTGCCCATCTCCTTGGCCACGTCGAGCAGCACGCGGTCGGCCGGTCCGAAAATCGGGTTCTTGACGGCGCCGAGCATGCGCTGCGCGCGGTCGTAGTACGGCGCCATCTCGGCTTGCCAGTCTGCGGACAGCGCCGCCCACTGCGGGTCGCGGAAGAACGGCGGTGGCGGAACCAACAGCGTATTGGCGTAGACCAGCGAGCCGCCGCCCACGCCCGCGCCGGACAGCACGAACACGTTGTCGAGTAGCGTCATCTTGAGCGCGCCCACGCAGTAGACGGCTGGCGCCCACAGGCTCTTGAAGACATTCCAGTTGGTCTTCGGGAAGTCGGTTGCCGCCCAGCGCTTGCCGCGCTCGACGACCAGCACCGAGTAGCCCTTTTCGGCCATGCGCAGGGCAGAGACGGAGCCGCCGAAGCCAGAGCCAATGACCAGGACGTCGGTGTCGAAGGCGGCAGGTGCGGCGTCAGTGGGCATGGGGGCCTCCAGTGGGCACCATTTTGCGCCCAATCGTTGCGGCTCGCCAGCGTGGCGCCGTTGCTGGCTGGCGCCACGGCAACTCAACCTTGCCCGACGTACGCCCCCCAACTATTCTAACCGCATGCGCTTTCTCAACCCCAAAACTGACTTCGCCTTCAAGAAGATCTTCGGCTCACCCGAAAGCGGCGACATCTTGGTGTCGTTCCTCAACGCCATGCTTGACTTGCACGGCGACGACCGCGTGGCCAGCGTGCAAATCCTCGACCCGTACCTCGCGCCGCCCATCCTTGGCATCAAGAACACCTACGTCGACGTGCGCGCTACCGATCAGGCAGGTCGGCAGCACATCATCGAAATGCAGGTCATCAACCATCGTGGCTTGGAAGAGCGGGTCCTGTACAACGCCTGCAAGGCGGTCGCCGGTCAACTGCAGGAGGGCGTCGATTACGTTGCGCTTCAAGAGGTCGTGTCGCTGGTCATCACTGATTTTGAAATGTTCCCTGAGGTCAACGGCCTGCGCCACAGTTTTCGACTGCGGACCGCCGACGGTCGGACCTACAGCGACAAGTTGCAGCTGGTGTTCATCGAACTGCCGAAATTCGGCAAGCAGGCCTCCGAGTTGAGCGACACGTTCGATCGCTGGGCCTATTTCATGCGCGAAGCGCGCAAACTAGATGAGATCCCGGCTGAACTGGCCAGCGACGAGGATGTGGCCCATGCCATGCGCCTGGCAAACCTGGCCGGCATGTCCGCCGAGGATCTGGAGGCCCATCGCAAACGCGAGGACTTTCTGTACATCGTTCGCGAGGGCTACGTGCTGGCCAGGCAGCAAGGTGAGGCGGCCGGCGAGGCGCGTGGCGAGGCGCGTGGCGAGGCGCGTGGGATCGAAATCGGCGCCACGCGCGCTCGTGACCAGACGTGGGCCGAGGCAATCGCGCGGCTTATGGCCACCGGCATGACCGAGGCGCAGGCGCGGGCGATGTTGGGTTTGCTGCCTCGAGGCGTGTGAGCCGCTTCGGCGGAAGCTTGTGCCCGGCGGCTGGCACTGGGTCTGCTGCGTAACCTGTTGAAGTCTGAGTCCGCGGTCCAGCTTTGGTTCTGGTTCTGGTTAAGCCCGACAAGCGCTTTGGCATCGCGACGGCTTGCCCGGGTAGCCGACTCCGTGCCGCGGCCCAGCACTTTCTCAGGCCCGACAAGCGCTTTGGCATGTGCCAGCGGCAGGCGTGAGGTTGATTGCAGTCGTCTGGTCCCAGCACTTTCTCAGGCCCGACAAGCGCTTTGGCAGCGGTGAAGGCCGAGCGGCGGCAAAGAAAACTTCGCGTCCCAGCACTTTCTCAGGCCCGACAAGCGCTTTGGCGTGCGGGATGACCACCGTCTACAAACTCACCGACCAGTCCCAGCACTTTCTCAAGCCCGACAAGCGCTTTGGCAACGAGAGCGCGAGCAACATAGCGGCAGGTTTTTTCGGTCCCAGCACTTTCTCAAGCCCGACAAGCGCTTTGGCGATTTTGGTGTAGTCAGGGAACCGCGCGTCAACCGGTCCCAGCACTTTCTCAAGCCCGACAAGCGCTTTGGCCCGCCCGCCTTGCGCTTGGGCTTTGGCTGCGGCGTGGTCCCAGCACTTTCTCAAGCCCGACAAGCGCTTTGGCCGGCGTCGCACTCCGGGCAGCGAACTGGCGCCCAGTCCCAGCACTTTCTCAAGCCCGACAAGCGCTTTGGCTG
>SXGT01848183.1_pt1 | contig 14934 bp, 16 predicted proteins | sample 3176221 | NCBI WGS metagenome assembly SXGT01 (sample SAMN11356862, study PRJNA531348) | freshwater metagenome | isolation source: freshwater sample F1-120 | place: China: Fuxian Lake, Yuxi | collected 2017-12-25
CTCTTGCCGATAAGTTGTGCATGATGTTGAGGGCGGCGCTAGGGCGCGAAGAAACACCGCGTACTGCGCGTCGAAAACTTCTAGAGCGTGTATGGGTAGGCCACCGCGCGCGGTGTTGACGATGAGCACGCCGGGCTTGCAGCGCGCCAGGATCTCGCGGTTGAGCAGGCCCCGGTTGTCGTCGGTCAGCGGGCAGTGCAGCGAGATGGCGTCGGACTCGCGCCAGAGCGTGTCGAGGTCCACCACCTCGATGTCGGCCGGCACCTGGCTCGCGTAGGGGTCGAAGCCGATCACCCGCATGTCCAGCGCCTTGGCCATGCGCGCGAAGCGCTGGCCGATGGCGCCCAGACCGATGAGGCCGATGGTGCGGCCGGCCAGCTCCACGCTCTTGTGCGTGGCCTTGTCCCAGTGGCCCGAGTGCATGCGGGCGTTCAGGGCCGGCACCGACTTGGCGCAGGCCAGCAGCAGGGCCATGGCCTGCTCGGCCACGGCCGCCGCATTGGCGCCCACCGCGGCCCGCACTTCGACCTGGCGCGCTTTCGCGGCCACCTTGTCGATGGTGTCGGTGCCGCTGCCGTGTTTGGAGATCACGCGCAGCGAGGGCGCGGCATGAATCGCGTCGGCGCCCACCTTGCCGTAGCGCACGATGATGGCGACGGGGTCGTGCTGCCGGCAGAGATCGACGATGTCCTGTTCACTGGGCGTCTTGCCGGCGTAGACGATGTCGAAGTCGGTGAGCAGCGCGAGCGCTTGCGGCGCCAGGTCGGCGGCGGTGACGAGGAGCGCGGGTTTCTGGCTCACAGCCGTTCCCCTTCCTTGAGCACGCCGGCCGAGCGCAGCGCGGCGTCGAGCCATTTGGCGGCCGTGTCGCCCTGCTGGATGGCGGCGATGCGCGCGGCTTCGTCTTTCACCTTTTTCTCGGCCAGGGGCAGCAGGGATTCGATCTTCTCGCGCTCGACGATCACCACGCCGTCGGCATCGCCGAGCACGAGGTCGCCAGGGTGCACGGTGACACCGCCGATGGAAATGGGGTGGCCGATGCGGCCGGGCACGAGCTTGGTGGGGCCGTTGGGGTTGGTGCCCACGCTGAACACGGGGAAGCCCATCTCTTCGATTTCGAGCGAGTCGCGCACGGCGCCGTCGATCACCACGCCGGCAATGCCGAGCTTCTGGCAGGCCGTCATCATGATGGTGCCCATGAGGGCGGCGGTCTGGTCGCCTTTGCCGTCCACCACCAGCACGTCGCCGGGTTGGGCGAGCGACATGGCGGCGTGGATCATGAGGTTGTCGCCGGGGCGCACTTCCACGGTGAAGGCGGTGCCCACCACTTTCATGCTGGGGCGAAGGGCGGTGATGCGGCCGTGCAGCGCGCCGCGCCGGCCGGCCACGTCGGCCAGGATGGCCGCCTGGTAGGCACCGGCCTGTTGCACGATGTGCGGGGGAACGCGCTCGAAGTCGCGCAGGATGTCGGGAGTGGTGGTCACGGTGGGGGTCCTGAAGGAAATGAATCAGTCGAGCTTGGCGCCGGAGTCCTTGACGACCTTGCCCCAGCGCACGATGTCGTCGCCGATGAGCTTGGCGAAGGCTTCGGGGGTGCTGCCGGCCACGTCGGCGCCCTGGTCGCTCAGCTGTTTCTGCAGAGCGGGCATTTGCAGGGCCTTGTTGATCTCGGTGTTGAGGCGGGCCGTGATGTCCTTGGGCAGGTTGGCCGGGCCGAGGATGCCGAACCAGGTGACGGCCTCGAAACCCTTGTAGCCGGACTCGGCAATGGTGGGCGTCTGCGGCAGGTCGTCCACGCGCTTGAGCGAGGTCACGGCCAGGGCGCGCATCTTGCCGTTCTTGATGTGGCCGATGAGCGTGGGGATGGACGACACATAGACCTCCACCCGCTCGCTGATCACGTCGTTGATGCCCTGGGCCGCGCCTTTGTAGGGCACGTGCATGAGCTTCACGCCGGCTTCCTTCTGGAACATCTCCATGGCCAGGTGGGCCACGGTGCCGTTGCCCGAGGTGGCGAAGTTCAGCGCGCCGGGTTTGGCCTTGGCCGCGGCGACGAGGTCGGCGAACGTCTTGTAGGGCGAGGTCGCCGAGACCACGAGCGCCAGCGGCGCGCTGGCCACCATGGAGATGGGCGTGAGGTCCTTGACCGGGTCGTAGGGCAGCTTGCTGTACAGGCTGAGGTTGATGGCGAGGTTGCTGGTCTGGCCGAGCACCAGGCTGTAGCCGTCGGCGGGCGACTTGGCCACGTTGTCGATGCCGATGTTGCCGCCCGAGCCGGGCTTGTTGTCGATGATGAAGGACCACTTGGTGGTCTCGCTGATCTTCTGCGTGACCTCGCGGCCGATCAGGTCGGTGCCGCCGCCCGCGGGAAAGGGCACGACCAGGCGCACCGGCTTGTTGGGCCAGGCCTGGGCATGGGCGGTGGTGACGAATACGGATGCCAGCGCGAGGCCGGCGAGGATGCGACGGGAAATGATCACGGTGCTTGTCTCCAGTTGTGTTCAGCCAACCACGCTGGCCGTGGGACCGGACTGTATTGAGGAGTTGCGCTCAGTACAATGTCGTTTCACTGAACGAAACGAGGTGCATGGTGCGCAATCCCCCCAAAGACAATGATGAACCCGCTGCCGGGGGTGTCAACGCGGTGACGCGGGCACTCTCGCTGATGGAAACTTTCCAGGCCGGCGAGGCCACGCTGTCGCTCGCGGAAATGAGCCGGCGCGCGGGCATGCACAAGACCACGGCGCTGCGACTGGCGCGCACGCTCGCGCTCTCCAGCTACATGGTGCAGGCCGAGGACGGCCAGTGGCGGCTGGGGCCGGCCACGGGTTGGCTGGGCGCGCGCTACCAGCGCGGCTTCGACGTGAACTTCGCGGTGGAGCCGGTGTTGCGCGAGCTCGTGCAGCTCACCGGCGAGAGCGCGACCTTCTACGTGCGCGAGGGCAACATCCGCGCCTGCATCGCCCGGGTGGAAGGCGCGCAGGCGGTGCGCCACCACGTGCGCATCGGCGAGCGCCTGCCGCTGGACAAGGGGTCGCCGGGCCGCGTGATCCTGGCGTTCAGCGGGCAGCGTGGCGAGCCATACGAAGAGATCCGCAAGCGCGGCTACCACCTCTCGCAGGGCGAGCGCGAGCCCGAGGTGTCGAGCGTGTCGGCGCCGGTGTTCGGGCTGAACTGGCGGTTGCTGGGTTCCATGTGCATCTCGGGGCCGGGCTCGCGGCTCACGAAGCCCAGGCTGGAGAAATATGCCAAGCACGTGATCCGCGCGGCCAACGAACTGTCGTATGCGCTCGCGGGCAGCCGCTCGGCGAACACGCCGCCGGTGGTGTCAAACTGGCACCCCTGATGCGCTCCGAACCTTCCACCAACACCACCGCGCCGCTGGCACGACCGGCCAACCGTTTCGACCGCATGGAGTGGGCCGGCGCGTTCGGCGACCTGGGCACGCTCATACCGTTTCTGGCGGCCTACATCGGCGTGTTGAAGATGGACCCGACGGGCGTGCTGTTCGCGTTCGGCGTGGCCATGCTGGTCTGCGGTCTGTACTACCGCACACCGTTCCCGGTGCAGCCCATGAAGGCCATTGGCGCGGTGGCGGTGGCGCAGGCGGCGCAGACGGCGGTGATCACACCTGGCACCGTGGTGGCGGCGGCGCTGGTGACGGGCGCGGTGTGGCTCGTGCTCGGGCTCACGGGCGCGGCGCGCACTCTCGCGCGCCTGGTGCCGCCCACCGTGGTGGCCGGCATCGTGCTCGGGCTGGGCCTGGGCTTCATGCTCGAAGGCGTGCGCATGATGCAGACAGCCTGGGTGCTGGCCGCCGTGGCGGGCGCCGTCACGCTGGCGCTGATGTGCACCCGTGCCATTCCCGCCATGTTCGTGCTGCTGGCCCTGGGCGCGGCGGTGGGCCTGTACCAGAACCCGGCCCTGGGCTCTGCGCTCGCGAATGCGAACGTGCAGCTGACCACGCCCACCTTCGCCCTGGGCTCGCTGTCGTGGAACGACCTGTTCATCGGCGTCGTGTTTCTCGCCTTGCCGCAGATCCCGCTGACGCTGGGCAATGCGGTGATCGCGATCAAGGAGGAGAACAACCGCCTGTTCCCTCACGCGCCAGTGACGGAGAAGAAGGTGGCGGTGTCGACCGGCCTCATGAACCTGTTCAGCTCGGCCGTGGGTGGCGTGCCCATGTGCCACGGCGCGGGGGGCATGGCCGGCCACGTGGCCTTTGGCGCGCGCACTGGCGGGGCCGTGGTCATTCTGGGCGCCGTGCTGCTGGCGCTGGCGCTGTTCCTCAGCGACTCGGTGCATGTGCTGTTCCAGCTCTTTCCGCCGGCGGTGCTGGGCGTCATTCTGTTCTTCACCGGCGCGCAACTGGCGCTGGGCGCGGGCGCGCTGGGTGCGGCCAGAAGCGACCGCCTGGTGGTGCTGACCACGGCCGGCCTGTGCCTGTGGAACGTGGCCATCGGCCTGGCCGTGGGGCTGGCACTGCACCAGCTCGCGCGGCGCGGGTGGCTGCGGTTCTGAGTTCGCCAGGGGCTCAGGACGGCCCCAAGGCCGCCGCCGCGGCGCGCGACACCTGCCGCGTGAGTTCGTCCAGCAGGGTGGAGGCGGCGCGCGCCTGCTGCCAGTGCAAGGGCACATCCAGCGGGGTGTGAGGCACCAGCTCCACCAAGGCGCCCGACTTCAGGTGGGCGCGCACCAACACCTCGGGCTGCAGGCCCCAGCCCATGCCCGCCAGCGCCGCCGTGACGAAGGCATGCGGCGACGGCAGGGTGTGCCGGGGCAGCTCCACGTGGCGGTGGCACAGGCGCCGGGCCCAGCGCGCCTGCAGCTCGTCCTTGTGGTTGAAGACAAGGCTGGGCGCCTTTGCGAGGCTGCCCGCGCCGATGCCGTCGGGAAAGTGGCGCTTCACGAACGCGGGGCTGGCGGTGGCGAGGTAGCGCATGGTGCCCAGGGGGCGGCTGTTGCAGCCGACGGCGGGCCGGGCCGTGGCCGTCACGGCCGCGAGCACCGCGCCGCTGCGCAACCAGTCGGCCGTGTGGCCTTCGTCGTCCACGGCCACCTGCATGAGCACGGGCGCCTGCGCCGCGAATGCGGCCAGGGCGGGGGCGAACCACGTGGCCAGGCTGTCGGCGTTCACCGCCACGGGCAGCGCCACGCGCGCCGTGCCTTCCGGTGCGAGCGCGGGCAGCGTGCCTTGCAGTTCCTGTTCCAGCAGGCCCACGCGGTCCACGTGCTGGCACAAGCGCCGGCCGGTCTCGGTGGCTTCGCAGGGCTGGCCACGCACCACCAGCGCGCAGCCCACGCGCTCTTCCAGCAGCCGGATGCGCTGCGAGACGGCCGAGGGGGTCACATGGAGCGCGCGCGCGGCGCGCTCGAAGCTGCCTTCGCGCACCACGGCGGCCAGGGCGGACAAGGAAGCGTAGTCGAGCATGATTCAGTTTTTCTTCATCGGATGTAGTGAAGACAGTTTGCCTTCACGACCCTGCCCTGGCAATCTCGCGCCATGACCACCGTTTTCTTTCAAGGCCTGGTGCTGAGCCTGGGCCTCATCGGGGCGATCGGCGCGCAGAACGCCTTCGTGCTTCGCCAGGGCCTGCGCCGTGAGCACGTGGGCAGCGTGGTGCTCTTCTGCGCCGTGGCAGACGCGGTGCTGATCACGGCCGGCGTGCTGGGCATGGCGCAGGCGCTGCGCGACAGCCCCGGCCTGGCGCGGGCGCTGGCGCTGGCGGGCGCGGCCTTTCTCGCGCTGTACGGCTGGCGCGCCTTGCAGCGCGCGCGCCAGCCGCAGCAGTTGAATGCCGCCGATGGCGGCGAGGGCCTGAGCCGGGGCGCGGCCGTGGCACAGGCGGCGGCGTTCACGCTGCTCAACCCGCATGTGTACCTGGACACGGTGCTGCTGGTGGGCAGCATCGGCGCGCAGCAGCCGGCCGCGCTGCGCGGCTGGTTCGTGGCTGGGGCGAGCACGGCCAGCCTGTGCTGGTTCGGGCTGCTGGGCTTTGGCGCGCGCTGGCTGGCGCCCTGGTTCGCGCGGCCCCGCGCGTGGCAGGTGCTGGACGGGCTGATCGGCATCACCATGGGGGTGCTCGCGGCGCTGCTGGTGCGCCATGCATTCACCAGCGCCTGAGGAGAGACCATGTACGTTTCAAAGCACCACGCCCTCGACGACCGCGAGGCGATCTTCGGCCTGATGGAAGCCCACCCGCTGGGGGCGTGGGTATGCCAGACCGAGGGCGGTCTGGTGGCGAACCATGTGCCCTTTCTGCTGGAACGCCGCCGGGGCGAATTCGGCACGCTGGTGGGCCATGTCTCGCGGGCCAACCCGATCTGGCGCCAGCTGAACACGGCCGCGCCGTCGGTGGTGATGTTCCAGGGGCCGCAGGCCTACATCTCCCCTGGCTGGTACCCCGGCAAGGCGGACCACGGCAAGGTGGTGCCGACCTGGAACTACACGGTGGCGCACGCGCACGGCATCGCGCGCGCGGTGGACGACCGGGACTGGCTGCTGGACCTGCTCCACCGGCTCACGGCCACGCACGAGGCCGGCCGGCCCACCCCATGGCGCGTGGGCGACGCACCGGCCGACTACATCGACCGCATGCTGCGCGCCATCGTGGGGGTGGAGATTCCGATCGGGCGGCTCGAAGGCAAGCTCAAGGCCAGCCAGGACGAAGACCTGCCGGACCGGCTGGGCACCGTGAGCGCCCTGCGCGCCGACCCGCGCGACGAGGCCCAGGCCATGGCCGGCCTGGTGGCCCGGGCCCTCGGCGTCAGGGCTTGAAGCGGCGCACGCAGCTGGCCGCCGCCACCACGTTCTTGAACATCTGCTGCGACGTGCCGGCGGAGGGCCCGCTCCGGTTGTAGTGGACCGGGGTTGAAAGGGTCGCCACCTTGCCACCCACGCTCTGGCCGAGGGGCGGGGCCTCGTTGAAAGCGAAGACGCAGCCACCCCACAGATTCAGGGCCCAGAAAGTCCGGAGCGTGAAGGCAGACGTCATTTCTTGCTATGGTGTTGAAGTTGCAACTGGCTGCGCACCTTGCCAGCTTCCTGTTGCAGCTCCCTCTCCACCCACAAGGAATGACCACCATGCCGAAGGCTTATTGGATAGCCACCTACCGCTCCATCAGCAACCCCGACGCCCTGGCGGAATACGCCAAGCTGGCCGGCCCCGCCATCCAGGCGGCAGGCGGGCGTTTCCTGGCGCGCGGCATGCCCGCGCAGGTGTACGAGGCCGCGGTTCATCAGCGCGCGGTGCTGATCGAATTCGACAGCGTGGCACAAGCCACCGGGGCGCACGACAGCCCCGAGTACCAGCGGGCGCTGAAGGCCCTGGGCAACGGCGCGGAACGTGATATCCGCATCGTCGAAGCGATGGAATAGATAGCAGAAAGCCACGGGGGCGTGGCCTCGCCGGAGGCCCTGGCAGCGTGAATGCAGTTGTAACCGGCTGTGATTCCTGGCCCCCGTCGGGTTGGTGCATCGCTGTGCCTGTGGGAAGATGGGTCGGCCCTCCTCTCCTCTCTTCCTGCGGCCCGCCATGAACCCTTCTGCACCGCCCTCCGACAAGACCCCCGCTTCTTTGCTGCGCACCGGCGTGCCCGGTCTGGAAGACGTGCTCGGTGGGGGATTGACGCCCGGCCGTCTGTATCTGGTGGAGGGCACGCCCGGATCGGGCAAGACCACCATCGCGATGCAATTCCTCATGGAGGGTGTGCGCCTGGGTGAAGCGGTGCTGTACGTGACACTGTCGGAGACCTCTGATGAGCTTCAGGGTGTGGCGCAGTCCCACGGCTGGGATCTGAAGGGGATGGAGGTCCGCGAGATGCTGCCCTCGCAGGACTCGCTGTCGCCCGAAGAGCAGTACACGGTGTTCCACCCCTCCGAGGTGGAGCTGGGCGAGACGACCATCCGCATCCTGAAGGAGGTGGAACGCATCAATCCCTCGCGGGTGGTGTTCGACTCGCTGTCGGAGCTGCGGCTGCTGGCCGGCAATTCGCTGCGCTACCGCCGCCAGATTCTGGCGCTCAAGCAGCCGTTCGGCGCCGACACCGCGCAACGGACCGCCGCGCTCGTGGACGGATGGGCCGCGCGGTGGCGGGCCACGCGCATCGAGGCTTGCCGCGCCCACCAGCGCGGCGAGCAGTCGGCGACCATCTTCGATCGCCGCATGGCGTGCCTCGACGCCGAGCTGGCCACGGCCGGCGAGGTGCTCGACCGCATGGCGGCGGGCGGACCGGCGGCCGTGCGCAACGCCTTCACCGCGATCGCCGCGCTGCCCGCACCCGAGGCGTGCGCCGCCGATCGCCTGCAGCAGGCGATGCCGCTCCCTTACGATCCGCGGGTGGCGGCGATCGCCGCCGATCGAGCCGCCGCGCAGGCGGCGATCGCCGTGGCGGACGTGCCCGAGGCCCGGCGCCGCATCGTCGCCGCGCTCGCCGCGGCCGAAGCGCTGGACCATCCCGGTGTCCTCGCCCAGGTGTTGCTCGACGGCGCCGCGATCGGGGTCGCGGAGGACCCGCGGGCGGCGCTGGCGGCGCTCGAGCGTGCCCTGACCCTCGCCACCGCGGCCGGTGATCCCGATCTGCAGGCCGTCGCGACCCTGCGCCTGCTCGACGACGCGACGACGCGCAACGACGCCAAGGCCGCCGAGTCGCTCTTGCCGGTGGCGCGGGCGGCGGTGGCGCGGCCGGGCGTACCCCGCACCGTCGGCAACGACTTCGTCGAGAGCGAGGCGCTCGCGCTCATCGCGATCGGCCGCTTCGACGAAGCCCTCGCCGCCTGCGCGCAGATCGCAGCCGCCGAGCCGCCTCCGCAGGTGCGCGCCACCCAGTGCCGGTGCGGGGCGTACGTCACCATGTCGGACTACGACGGCGCGGAGCTGCATTGTACGGCGGCGCTCGCCGCCGCCGAGCAGCACTTCGGCGCGACCCACCCCGCGATCACGTCACGGCTGGGACAGCTGGTGAAGGCGTACCGGCTGCGCGGCCGCGGGGAGGCGGCGCTGGCCCTCGCCGAGCGTGCCTTGACCATCGACGAGGCGGCCTACGGCCCCGAATCGTTCGCGGTCTCGGCCGACCTGTGCAGCAAGGGCAGCGCGCTGACCGAGGTCCAGCGCCTCGCCGAGGCCCAGCTCGCCGTCGAGCGCTGCCTCGCGATCCGCACCCGCCTCGACGGCGCGGGGCCGCCCAGCCGCGGCGCCGGCGAGGCCGAGCAGCAGCTCGCCGAGATCCTGGTGGCCGCGGGCAACGTCGACGAGGGTCTGGTCCGGGCCGACCGAGCTCTGGCCATCTTCGAGCAGACCATCGCGCCGGAGACCCCGGAGATGGTCTGGGCCTACGCAACGCACGGCAACCTCAGCGTGGCCGGTGATCGCTGGGCGTCGGTCGAGCGCTCGATGGGGCGCTGCATCGAGCTGGCGCTGCAGGTCCACGGCGCCAACCATCCGCTGCGGGTGATGTGCCTGCTCGGTCTGGCCCAGGCGCTGATCGCGGCGGACCGGGCCGCCGACGCCGTTCCGAACGCGCGCCAGGGCCTCGACGCGCTGATCGCGATGCGCGCCGCGCCCTACAACATCGCCGTGGCCCACGGCGTCCTCGGGGCCGCCCTGGGCCGCAGCGGCGATCGCCGGGGCGCCCGCCGGCAGCTCGACGAGGCGATCGCGCTCTTCGACAGCCTGGGCGCGGCCGGGGCGGACGGCGCCGCCGAGGCGCGCGAGCAACGCGCGCAGTTCTGACGGCGCGCTTCCGTTCGCGTACGGAGCTCGGCGGCGGACGGGATGTCGGCGTCGGTGCCGCAGCCGACGAGCAGCCGCAGGAACAGACTCGCATCGGTCGCATCGTACGACGTTGTCAGTTCGCCGTGAACGTCGCCGTCAGGCCCGCGTCCTCGGCGTGGTGAGCGACGCGCACGGTGTACGCACCCGGCGCGAGCGTCCAGGTCCCGTCGAGGTACACGCGCAGATCCGAGACCCGCACCGGGAGGGTCACGCGCTGGCTGGAGCCGGCGGCGAGCTCGACCTGGGTGAACGCGCGCAGCTCGAACGGCGCGCGCTCGACGCCGGCGGGTGGGGCCACGTACACCTGGACGGTCTCGATCGCGGCGGCCGCCCCGGTGTTGGTGACGGTCACCGCGACCTCGACGACGTCGCCGGCGGCGGCGGTGGTGCGGTCGAGGGCGAGGGCCGCGTGGCCGAACGTCGTGTAGGTCAGGCCGAAGCCGAACGGGTAGCGCGCGGCGATGTCGTCGCGCGCCAGCTTGCGATAGCCGTGGAAGAGATCGTAGGTCACGGTCAGCGACTGGTTGTCGAAGACCGGCAGGTCGGTATCGGCGACCGGCATCGTGAACGGCATCCGACCCGACGGCGCGGCGTCGCCGAAGAGGAGGTCGGCGATGGCGTGTCCGCCCTCGCCACCGGGGTAGAAGGCGTGGAGGAGCCCCTCGACGTCGCCATCCCAGGGGGTCACGAAGGCGCTGCCGCCCTCGAGCACGACGATGACGCGGTCGTGGATCGCCGCCACCGCCGCGATCAGCGCCGCCTCGTCGGCGGGGATGGCGAGAGACTCGCGATCGCCGGCGGCGATCAGCCCCTCGCCCTCGTCGGTGTGCTGGAGACCGGTGACGATCACGACCGCGTCCGCGGCCTGGATCGCCGCCTGCTCGCTGGCGCCGATCGTCGTCCCCGGCAGGTGCGTGACCGTGACCGCAGTGCCGGCGCGCGCGCGCAACCCGTCGAGCGCGTTGACGACCCGGGTCGAGATGACGCGGCTCGAGCCGTGGTCGCCGATATTGGCCTCGAGCGCGTTGCGGCCCAGGACGGCGATGGACTGGACGCCCGCGCCCAGCGGCAGCGCGCCACCCTGGTTGCGGAGGAGAACGATCCCGCGGCGCGCGACCTCGCGGGCCAGCGCGAGGTGAGCCGCGGTCTCGCGCTGAGCCGGGTCGTCGCGCACGATGGTCTGCTCGTCGAGGCCGTAGCAGAGCTGCGCGCGCACGATCCGGCGCACGGCGCGATCGATGTCGTGCTCGCTGAGGTCGCCGCGGGCCACGGCCTGCTCGAGGTTGCCGAAGTGAGAGCCCCACGGCATCTCGATGTCGAGCCCGGCCGTCACCGACGCGGCGTCGCCGTGGGTCCCGAAGATCCAGTCCGACTCCACGAAGCCGGCGAAGGCCCACTCGCCCTTGAGGATGTCGCTCAGGAGGTGGGTTTGCTGATCGCAGTCGAGGCCGTTCACCCGGTTGTAGGCCGACATGACCGACGCGGCCCGCCCCTCGACCACGAGCCGCTCGAAGTGCGGCAGGTAGAGCTCGCGCAGCGCGCGCTCGTCGAGCCGGACGTCGACGTCGAAGCGCGTGTCCTCGATGCTGTTGGCCGCGAAGTGCTTGACGCTGCTCAGCACGTCCTCGCCCTGCACCCCGCGGACGAACCCGAGCGCGACCTCGGCCATGTGGTGCGGATCCTCGGAGTAGGTCTCCTGGCCGCGTCCCCAGCGCGGGTGGCGGAGGAGGTTGACGGTCGGCGCGAGCAGGACGTTGCCGCCCACCGCGCGCAGCTCGCGCGCCATCGCCGCGCCGACCCTCTCCTCGAGCGCCGGGTCCCAGGTGGCGCCGCGCATGGCCCCGACCGGGAACGCGGTGGCGCGGAGCTCGGTCATGCTGCTCACCCCGCGCGGGCCGTCGAGCATGCGCAGGCCCGGGATCCCGAGTCGCTCGTTGCCGCGCACCAGCCACACGCCGTCGTCGAGCTGCAGGCTGGTCCCCTGCATCATCTGGATCTTCTCGAACAGCTCGAGCTGGCCGAGCAGGGTGGTGATGCGCGCCTCGATGGCGGCGTCGTCGCGGTCGCCGCAATAGGCGCGGGTGGCGTCGGTCGGCGCGAACGGCTCCGGGGTGTGGCCGTCGGGGCCGCCGCACGCCGCCACCGCGACGGCCAGCCACGGGATCACTCGCGCGACGCGTGCCCTCGGATCCATCATCGCGGCCGACGGTATCCGGTCGCGGCCGCGCGGGCTACGACTGCTTGTCTGAAGCGGTCTCACTGCGATCGCGGCTTCGAGCTCGGCTTCGGCTTCGCCTTCGACGTCGGCTTCGGCTTCGCCTTCGGTCCCTTCACCGCCAGGTGGGTGCGGAGCAGGTCGAGGCCGCCGGCGATGACCGCGTCGAGCGCGGCGGTCTCGATCCACGCGTCGTAGTAGAAGCCGTGGCCGGCGGTCTCGCGGAAGTAGCAGGCGCGCTGGAGCGACGCGAGCGCGCCGTTGCGGGCCCAGGTCGCCGAGGTCTCCTCGCGCGCGTCGGCGAGATCGGCCGCGGCCCGCCCGACCCACTCGCGCAGATCGCGCTCCGGCATGACCGCGAAGGCCGGGTTGTCGACGAGCCGCTGGACGAGCGCGCGGGCCTCGTTGGCGGCGCGGGCGCCGCGGGCCAGGCGGGCGGCCAGGCACAGGGCATCGGCGGCGGGCGACCACAGCGCGTGGTTGCCGTCGAAGGTGACCGCGGCGCCGAGCTGGCGAGCCAGCGCGCGGGCCTCGTCGCCGCGATCGAGCGCGACCAGGTACCAGCAGATCGTCACGCCGCCGTCGATGGCGGCTGACCGCGTCGGCTTGAACTTCCTGGCCAGCGTCGCCTTGGCCTTGGCAACGATGGGATGCGACTCCCTGGCGGTCAGCTCGCGGGGGACGACGACGGGCGCAGCGGGCATGGCGGCGAGCCTATCCCACGGACGCTGTCGAGAACCTGCCACGATCTGACGCCATGACGGGCGCCTCCCCGGTGGCGGCCGCGAGATCGGGCCCTTGTACGCGGCGCCGCCGTGGCACACGGCGTGCTGTGCTGCGGGCCATGCGCCAGGTCATCGCGCTCGCCTGCTGCGGCTGGCTCGCCGGGTGCGTGCTCCCGCGCCCGCATCACCGCAAGGCGCTGGTCGTCGACGGCCTCGTCGTCGGCGCCGGCGCCGCCTTCCTCGTCGCCGACGCGTGGGGCTGTCGTGACGCCGGACCCGACGGGTGTCATCCGCACGACGACGGCCACAGCGCGAACAACATCACCGGGTCCATCCTGGTGATCAGCGGCTTGAGCCTGGCCTTGCTCACCGCCATCGTCGTCGCGGCCCAGGGCCCGGCGCCGGCGACGTCACCGTCCCCGGTCCCGTAGGCGTGGCAGACTGGGGTCCATGCGTCGCTTCTCCGCGCTGATCGCCGCGTGCACGCTCACCGGCTGCATGAACCTGACCTTCAGCCAGATGGTCGAGGACCCCGGGCCACACGACTCGCCGCTCGCCGTGGTGGCCCTCGGCGGCATCGGTGACCTCGGCCTCGCGGCGACCGCCGCCGCCGCCCACGCCGAGTCGTCCGAGGAGCTCGCCTTCCAGGACGTGATCCTCTACTACGCGCTGCCGCTCGTCGCCGTCGATCTGCTGGTCGCGATCATCCGCATCGACAGGTACCGCAACTGATCTCAGAGGCGCTGGCAGAGGGCGTAGGCCTCGAGGTCGAGGTCGCTTCCGGGCTGGCCGCAGTTCCAGCGCGCGCCCACGGTGTCGCCGGCGTCGTGATGGCTGGGATAGCTGTCGATCACGCTGGTGATGTTGTCGTTGTTGAGCTTGCAGCCGCCGCTGACCAGCCGCTCGTCGGCGCGACAGGCGGCGAACACGTGCGAGCCCTTGCCGCCGGTCTTGATGGTGACGACGCGGACGGCGCCGGCGGCGGCGGGGCGGCTGGGATCGGGTGACGGCGCCGCCGGTTGCTCGGCGTGGGTGGGCGGCTGGACGCCGGACTGCTCGAGGTAGTTGCGCTCGGTGTCGAGCGCGGCCTGGCGGGCCTCGACCAGCTCGGGGTGATCGGGCTTCACGCACCGCCTGGTGTGCGGCGCGCACTCGAGGCCGGCGTTGCACGGCCCGCTGGAGTTGCCGCAGGACGCGAACTCGACGCCGACCGGCGGTGGTTCCGCGGTCGGCGCCGACTTCTTCTTGCAGGCCACACCCGCGAACGTGAGCAGGGCCGCGACGACGAGCAGCCGGGCGGAGCGCGGAGCGTGTGCCATGCCGACGATGATACGCGGCGCAGGTTTCGCCGTCAGAAGCAGCCGACCACGTCGATCACGAGCGCGGCCACGCACCCGCAGACCTTCTTGCCCGACGCCTTGCACGCGTCGCGACACTCCTGGTAGTCGCGGCGGGCCTCGGTGCCGCATCCCGACGCGCTGGTGCCGCCGGTGGCGTCGGCGAAGCTCAAGGCCGGCGGGTCGATGGCCTCGTACGTCGTGAGCCACCGGCTCGAGCAGCGGTTGTCGACGAACCTCTGGAAGGCGGCGGCCACGTTGTCGCCGGCCACGACCAGCTGGCTGGTCGGCAGCGCGGCCATACGGACCGTGTCGATGACGCCCGCGGCTTCGAAGCGCAGGCTCTCGCACGTCGGGTCGCGCAGCGCGGAGGCTGGCTCGAGGTCGTCGGGGGCGTCGGACACGCAGGCGGCGAACACCAGCGATGCCACGGTGATCAGGAACAGGGCCTTCATCGGAGTCTCCTCGGTGATCCCGGCGTCAGTGCGCGGGTGACCGAGGCCTACAGCAACCGCCGCGCCATCGCGGAGGGCCGCCGATCGGCGCGAAATGCGCGGGTGCACGTCCGAGCTCGTGGCGACCGGCGCCACGGATGTGGCGCGGCCCGCCACTGCCCCGACTCAGGCGCAGGCGGCGAGCAGGGCCGGGCCCCACTCGGCGACCCGCCACCGGCGGATGCCCTCGACGGCGGCGAGCTCGTCGAGCGTCTGCGGGCCGGCGGCGGCGAGGCGGTCGGCGAGGCGCTGCGGCATGACGATCGACGGATCGAGGTGCGAGCGCGCGGATTGCTCGGTACGCCACGCCTTCAACGCCTCGATGCGGCGGCGGAACGCCGACGACTGCGACGGGCGCTCGCCGGGCCCGCGGCTGGGGAGCTGATCGTC
>SXGT01045671.1_pt1 | contig 14931 bp, 20 predicted proteins | sample 3176221 | NCBI WGS metagenome assembly SXGT01 (sample SAMN11356862, study PRJNA531348) | freshwater metagenome | isolation source: freshwater sample F1-120 | place: China: Fuxian Lake, Yuxi | collected 2017-12-25
CAGCCCATACCGTTAATGACAGAGACAATGGTAGTGTTGATTTCCTCAATGATGACAGCGGTGCTTAAATCTGCATTCCGCCCGGTGGCCATTCGCTCCTGCAAGCGACGGCGGAAGAACAGTTTGAAGCGTGCGAAGATGTCAGTGTCCAAAACTTGGAAATAGTGCGTGCAGGAAGCCGGAACAATTATGGTGAAAATGTTATGTTTGGCGGCACATCGCAGAACCGGAATTGCAAAGTGCACTTTGTGAGCGTCCATCATGAGAATTGGCTGTCTGTTCGGCGCAATGTCCTTCAGCACACCACCCAACCACGTAACGATCTCAGCGAACACTTCGTTGTTTATCCAGCCAGACTTCCGCCGCCATATGTGCACGTTGTCAGCCAACTGTTCCTTCGCTGCGTTGTACGTCGCCAATGGAAGAATGGCTGAAGCGACAAGCAGGATCTGAGGGAGTTTGCACTGCACGGCCGGATCGTCGCAGACAATGCTGACGTAGCTTAACGCCTTTCTTTGCTGACCTTTCGTCGTGTTTCGCTTTAACGCTGCTCTCAAATTTGTGGCTGCCACCCTGCCAATGCGCAGTCCTTGAGAGGGCTGGTAAAAAAATGTGATGCTCGTCTCATCCAGGTTCAGGAGAAGGGGCTGTTTTGTGGCAGGCACCCTGGACCGCAAGTACGCCCACCATTGCCAAAGTGCGGCCGCCTTTTTGGGAAAACAACGAGAAACGGTGACCGTATGTCGGACCCGCCTTGCTTCACCACCCCCTCACGAGGCCCCGAAAACGTGACCATTTTTCGGTCCCCTGTTTTAGAAAAATGGGTCACACGGAGGTGCTCGAGTGGTTCACTCCATTACACCTTGTTTTTCCCTCTCCACGCACCTTGGCTTGGAGTCTAACCAGAGGCACGGCCTCCCCAGCGGGTACTCGTCCAATTCGGAGCCCCCATCGTTGTCGAAATCGCTGGACCCACTTCAGTTCGCCTGCTTTCACGGTTCCTTTGGCTGTCGTGTTGTTCTCTGGCGAGAGGCTCAGAGAAGACTGCCTTCGAAACTTGATGACGAAATGAGAAGGTGGAGCGACGCCTTGCTCCACGTTTTGTTTTCTAATCCAATCGTACACCATTGCTTCGTTCCGAAAGCGTTTTGCTTCAGCATATGCTGCTTTGCTGATGCCCCCTCCGTGGCCGTCCAGAACGTTCGACAAGGCCTCGACGTCGGTGCTCAAAAATCTGCACTCGAGGTACTCTTTGTTTTGCTCGGCATCTTGCTGATGCAAGTCAGCCGATCTCTGACTCAAGTACAGGAGAGCCAGCGTGTCGACAGCTTCGCAGGCAACATACAGAACGAAGGCGACGTCCAAAGCCAACTGCCGTTGCCTTGCTGTTTTCCGCAGCAGCTGATTTTGCATTTGCCTGCCGCTCCGCAGCCCTTGCGCCCAAGCTACGAACCAGTTTGTCGCAAGCGACGAACTCCTCCTCCAAGGCAGAAGTGCTCAAGCTATTGCTTCGCGGCATGCAGCAGAGCAGCTAGGATCTTCCGAAACACGCGTTCGCACTCTTGAGCCCAGAAGGTCTGCAGGGGTACCAGATGCAGGTCAAAGATGTCGAGCTGGGAGACGGGACAAGCTGCAGGAGCACACACGGACAGTGAGCGAGAGAGAGATTGCTCGTGCATCGAATGAGAAAACAACAGGATGACACGGTCCACTCAGCAAAGAATTGGAGAGGGTTGGAGGTGAGCTTGAGTACGTGAGCATGGTGGATGCTTGGCCCGCTTGCGGCACAAAGGGACCCACCCGAACCACTCGAAACGGTGAAAAAAATCAGGATGCAAAAAAAATCGACCACCCAACGTAGCCCAAATTTTTCGTACGAGAAACCTTCGAACTGATAATGCTCCTGTACCGCAAAATTAACGGCGGTAACCCCTGCGGTTGGTCTAAGCCGGGCTCGTTCGACGGAACGGACCAAAACACGAGGACGGTCAGGCACTGACTCCCTTGTGTCTCACATTTAAAACCGTGTGCAAGTAAGCGACAAACTATGTGGGCAAGCACTCAGGGACAAGCAATTGAGATGGTAGAGGACGATCGTTTGTGCTATGAAATCCTATCAGCTTCAACAAGAAAGCGGCCAGGCGGCGAGAGGCTCAACCGGGCGTGCGTCGTCCCGCTTTGATACTGAACTTCACACACGAATGATCATGGCACTGTGCACCTCTCACTTCGTGACAAAATACCTCGGGAATGTCCGACTGAAAATCAACAGTGCTGGCTACGTGCATGCCGATAGCAACACACATCACAAGGAAATCATGAAAGAATAATCACCTGTCGTGAGCATGGCACTCACTTGCGCTGCCTCTGGCGTTGAAAAACGTTCAGTGACACACGGAACAAAGGCCTTAGAGTCGACACGGAGCACACGTGTGAATCCAACAGTGCAATCAACGTGCTCATTCGAAATGCAAGGCTGAACCCAGTCTGACTTTCTAGAAACAGACACACGAAAGACTCCACGAAATCACCTGTCGAGGCACCTTGCTGGAATGTCTCCGCACACGCAATGCGAACTCATACACAAGGAGACTTTCCGAGACTCCGTCAAACACTGACGGAAACAACGTTTGTCCGTGGGTCACGGCTGAGCCGTGGTCCTCGCCTGTGATGAAACCGGCCTCTCCGCTCTCAGAGAGCAGCTCCGAACCAACTGCAAGAGACCCGAGCGGGCTCCAACCGAGCCAGTGCTGGTGGGCCTCCACTGTGCCCGCGGCGGCCCTTCAGAGCCTTGCGGGCGCAAACATCAAGTGAGTGAAACAGGCTCCTGCGTGGGAGAGATGAGTTTAAGTTGTCTGAGCTTGCTTGGGTCCGCATCGTGCAACCCTCAACCATATCGCAAACAAAATACACCCTGTCCATTCCAGTGAACCAACCGACTGTGGTCGTCAGTGCATCAGGCTGAAGTGCTGGGATAAGGTATTGGTTCCATCGTGGCGTCCAGCTGGGGCAAACAAGGTGACTCGTATCACGGACCCGTGCGTCACAGGAGTTATGTGGCCGTGAGTGACTCCAACAAGTACGCACCCGGCTCCCGTGCCTGATAGCAATTCGTTGCCAGGCGGGTGCATCCAACGACATGGCCAGACCCAACTCAAAGATGGTCGCAGTTCGCTGTCAAACCTCCAGGCGTCCCACCCTGCACAAGCACACCCCACCCTCTGTCTGAGCAGCACACGGCGCGTCGGATAAGGTTGCGACATCGCCACGATATGGACGCCTCCAAGCACCAAGCAAGGTCTGACACGGTACACCAGAAACGCTGTCCCTGAATGTCTGAGTGGAGATCCACGCGACTCAACCTCCAGAACACAAGCCGCCTGACCCTTTGGATGTTTGCAGATCTATCGAGAGGCACCGCTCACCTCCACGCATAGGGGAACGGAAAAGTCAAGGTCGAGAAGGGGTGCACGAACTGGTGTCCGACAACGACCACCACGAAATCCCCCACTCACTGTCGACGCCGCGGGCTCAAGTGAAGTCACTCTCTTTCACCATAGAAGACTCACTGTAAGAAGTCATGGGAAGGAGTTTCTGCGACGAGTCTGTACTCGAAACGGACCTTAGCAAGGGAACGTCTGCAGGGCGAGAGGCTCACTGCGACCAGATTCATGTGTGCGAATAACAACTCTTTACACGGCATGGATGTGCGAAGCTGATACATGCAACAAACTTGGACACTGGACGAGTGTGAAACCGAAATGCAAGGACCACTGCCTGTCTCTGAACCTAAACCTGAGGACTCCACAACATCCGAAAGTCACACTCCACTGGCAAACAATTCGTGAGTCGGAACATGAGAGTGGCCCAACCTACCTGGAGATTACGTTGAGCATGTGCCGTGCTTTGGGGCACACGCAAACAGCGAACAGGTTCTCTGCGTACCACGGAGCAGAGACACAATGCTGCCTCCACGCACAACACAATCTCCCCCCGAATACTCTCATGAGCCGTGACACAAGCGACTCCCGAGCGACGTGCTCGATGCGCCTTTTTTCGACCCGCCGCAGGCATTGCTGCGACATTGCCTTGAGGCAACGGGCGGTCTCAAAACAAGGGTATTTCGAGGCGAAAGGCTCATCGAAATCAGGCACATGCACGGCGAAGGCATCGTCCATCAAACGGGAAGATTCAGCTTCGCAAGGCCACCTCAGAGAGCAATGCCCTGACAGCAACGCAGCCAATCACCGACGCGGCGGCGACGGCGGCGGCGGCAACAGTTTTGCGCGCCTGTACGTTAGGATGTCGAAGTCCTGAAAGGCAGCTCGGGACTGCACCTCGACAGGCTGCCGGAGGCCGGCGCCGAACCACAAGGGATCATCGGGCTCCTTCGTCTGGCCCCAATCGTGCTGGTGGCACTGCCAACCCATGTCAGCCTGGACTTGGGAGGTTCTGCCAACCGCGCCTCGAGCTGACCATACGTTTTGTTACTCATAGAAACAAGATTTTGAAGGCCGCCCATTGTCGAAGCCCCCTTGTGCGTAAACAGGCGAGTCAGCACCTGAAACACATCCCAAGAAATCGACTGCCCGGACAGTGATGGGATGCGGGGTCCAGGTGTCCAGAATGCCGCACAACTGTACGTTTTGGACGTGGTCCACGCGTGACCACGACACCTCCACGGATCCGGAAAAATCATGCTTCGCATTCTAAATCGGTCCAGAGCCACCGGGATTGATAACGTTACAACGTTTCGAATCTTACACGTGCGGTCAGTTCAAGTTATGGGTCACACGGTTTCAGTAGCAACCTCCTCCTCATCCTCCACCAAGTTGCGGAACTTGAAGGCGCCCAAGCACTGCCGGACCTCTCGCCGCAATCGTTCGGACGCCCCTGGGGGCAGCAAGCCGTAGTAGAACTCAGCCAAGTTGGGCATCGTTGCTGGAGGCTTCAAGGTTTTCCAAATCAACTGCGGGTCATCCAAGGGAATCGCATCATTGGACTTGTAAGCAAGCCCTTCGCCCTTCTTGTTGAAGTCACAGATGTAACGCTTCCCACGTCTGGTGCCCTCCTGTATGTAAGGCTTGTCCCACACTGCATGCCGAATGCCCACACTTTTCTCGCAGCCGGAAAGATGAGTAGCAAAATGGCCAACACTGGGACTCACGAAGCCGACCTCCACGCCCTCCAAGTCGTGCTGCTTCTCAATCATCCAATTGACCAAGGCCACGTCAAAGTGCATAGGCGTCCACTCAGACATGGCTCGTAGAATCACGCGCGCTCCGAACATCGACAAGCCCACGCAAGTGCTGCCGTGCCCTGGCACCGCCTTGCGGCCTTTGCCAGGGCACCACGTGTACCACAACAAGTCGTTGGCACCGTGGCGAGACGCGAAAATGCCCATTTTCACCATGTCGCGAAGCTCCTGGCTGCAAGTCGTGTCCTTGCCTTTGGCTCGTGCCGTGCGAAGTAAAAACTCCACTGTGGCACCAGCTCTCGGGTCATCGGTGTGAGCCAAGTAGTCAGGCCCGCCAGTCTTGCCCTCTGGTGCTGCCGCGAAGCCCATGCCCAACTCCCTGTTGCCAAGGATTTCTTCGCGGCTCAAGGTCTGCCCGCCTTCGTCGTGGATGTCGATGTCGTGGCCTCGCTCCAGACGGAAATCCTCCTCGCACACAATGAACCAAGTGTCCTTGTAGTGTTTTCCAGATGCCATGTAAGGTAGCAAGTGGTCCTGTCCGAAAGTACCAAATCCAGTCAGGGTTTTGCAACAGGAAAGCAAGTCACTACTGCCGGCACAAACATAGAAGAAAGGCCCCGACACATCAAACCTGAAATCTCAGGACCCAGGCTCGGGGGCCAAGAACTCAACTCCTCGGCGAGGCCTTGGGGTCAAGTGGAGTCTTCATCTTCGCTCTCGAGCGAAGATGCACGTGAGTGTAACAAAAACATGGGCAGAGGACTTTGCCACGGATCTGTACTCCAAGGGACCTTACCAAGGGGTCGTCTGCAGGGCGAGAGGCTCACTGCGACAACACCCAGAGGGATCTCTGCAGGGCGAGAGGCTCTCTGCGACAAAGCACGATGTGGAACAAGGCAGACAGACGGCGGCATCGCCTTGCTTTCCTGTAGCTAGACCGAAGCCTGGTCGGCGTTTTCAGCGAAAGGTATCCCTCCAACCGTACCACACAGCATGCTCCTTCGGACAAGGCGGCTCCACGGCGGCAGACCGACCCATCAAGACAACAACGGGCATCGGAGCAAAGACCGTGGCGGCATACGGCTCAATCTCCCGGTTTCCTGCAGACGCATGGCTCAGCACCAACACCTTGGACGCAGATGGGTCTCTTGAGTTCTCCTCGCGGCGTCCCCTTGCAGAGACACGATAACCGAAGCGACCTGCGGCAACAAGGCGAGAGGCTCGGTGCTGCTTGAAGTAGAAAGCGAAAAATATCGAACCACAACCACAAAGAGCTCAAGAACAATCATCTGCACTGTAGCCTGCGTCGGACGGCCTTCCACAAACATTGTGTGCCGCTGAGGCTCGAAACCCGTGGCCATCAAAGCGGAATGCCTGTGAGCTTGGAAACCAGCTGCCCGCAAGGTGCTCTGCGACACATCGGAAGCAGCAGCGGCGGCACTGCTGCTACTGGAAGCAGCTCCCGACGAAGATGCTGCCTTTCCTTGAGCTCGATCCAAGTACTCGCCGAACAACTCGGTGCTCACCGCCACACCCGGCGGCGGCAAGCGAGAGCGCGCCTGGGTGAGCCGCTCGAACTGCTCCTTGGCCCAAGTCGGATCATCAATATTTTTCGGGTTGCCGCCAGTGCCCCTTTTGCCCATGGCTCCTGCTGGCTGGCTCCCAGCAGCCAACGAAGCCGCCGAACAAAAAAATGAGCCAGCGGCTCGAGGCAATATAAATACGCATGAGACTGTCTCAAACAAACACGTGGCTCCTCGCACCGACAGCGTTCCATGCATAAACCAACCGGGCACTGCATGTCCCCTACAGACTCTGCCAATCGTCCAACAAGAGACACGTTGCTGAACCCACAAGATCACGTGTGAATCGACTCATGCGAGGGCAAGATGGCTTTGAGCTGCCATGTCACCATTATTACCGGGGGCGGATCGGAGAAAGCAAGGGAGCGTGCTGTGTCTGTTCTAACGCAACCGAACCATTGTGACAAGATTCTCACGTAAATCGGAAACTTTAACGGTCATTGTGTGACCTGTCACTGGTACCCTGGATGTCGTGAAAGAAACACACACATTGACGACGCGTCACAACAAACGTGTACGGCCTGACTAAGGTCTTGCAGCCTTGCGACTGGATAGAAGGCTGTGGATGTACTTTGGCCCACATCACCACTGAGAGTATCACCAAACATGTTTTTCGCCGCTCTCGTCGTCGACACCACCGCGAGTCAGCCTGTCTGGGGTCGGCCCTATGGGCCCACACAGCACGGACGCAAAGGGCACCGCAGCACGCGAAAGGCTCTGCCCGGAGTGGCACGTGCACAACGGATGCAAAACAATCCTTGGGATTGTTGTCCTGTGGCCTGGTGCGGTGAGAGACGCTGCACCTTCTACGACACCGAATACAGCAGAGTGGTTGTGCTCGGCGTTGACGTGCTCCCGCTCCACGGAAACCCAGCGTCAGCACACTGATGCTTCGTCCTGAATCCAGCCGGCCGCTGCCAAGTCAGCAATGCACGACGGGGTAGTGCCGAATTATCTGCAGAAGTTTTGGGTGCACCTGCACGTGGAAAGCCTCCAGCGTTTTCATCATAGGAAAAAGAGTATGCTGCACGCACCACATTTTCCATTCACAAAAGCTCCATATCAAACGGGCTGCTTCGTCTCCTCCGGCGGCCACCAAAAACCTCCAGACCTGAGTGCTTCCAACAGCCCAACACCCAGAGCATGCTCCATACCAGTAGCAAAGGTTCGGAATCTTGCAATGGCATAGTGTACAAACAGGCGGTGAGAGCGCCCATCGCCCTTTCGCTCGGTCTGTTGGGCGGAAGACCCTGTTGGCAAACAACCCCTCGATAACGGCGCAGTGTTGTCTGTCCCAAGCACGACACCACTCCAGCCATGAAGCGTCCGGATCTCCCCGCATCCAGTCGAAGTCCGCCGTCCACCACACCGTTCTAAAACGCATCCCAGAGCTGCCATCAGAAGCCGAAGCACCAAAGAGCGGCCAGTCCATCTCACTCCCCTCGGAGCTCGAATCGTTGATGGTCAGCATGCTCAGAGCCATCACAAGCAAAGCACAATGGCCTTGACATAAAAAGCCCAAAGGTGCTACCGAATGTTCGCACGTGACTCAGGTGCACGATGTCTGCTGAACGCTTCATGTATACATTATCCGCCCAAAACACCCTCGAGTACATCAGGGACACAACGATCCATGCGCACACGGGCCGTGAAGTAAACGGACCAGTGGGGCGATGGCACCAACCCGATGGCCGAGCCTCGGTCCCTGATTCGAGAGCCCTTGTCCGCACCACCAATCCGGATTCTGAAGGCTGCTGTGGGCCTCGTTTTGGGAACCTGTTTCTGAAAAAAAAACCTGCCCGAAACCCGTGTCCACCAACAGTTGGTGGACGTCCCTTTTGGGTCCCGATTTTGTGCGGATTCCGGTCGCCGAAAAGGAACCCAAAAACGGTTGCATGAAACGAGTCATGTAAACAGCACCACCCACACATCTTCAGAGCATGCTTGTCGTCACGTGGCGATTGAAGTCTCCCCGGACACGGTTCAACCAGCAGCTGGCACGTATCGTCCCAGGAGCAAGAAATGCACACAGAAAGGAATGCTTCTGTCGCACCGACCCTGGGTGCAGACTTCCATTGATCACAGAGAGACCAAAATTCCCAAAGTGCCGTCAAACAAAGACATATTTGAAATCATCAGCCCAATGACACAGTGAGATTCGCTTGCGCCCTTCGCTTGCGACTGGCTTGGGTCCTTCCGGACACAGTAGCACCCGTCTGCACCTTTGACGGATGAGTCCAACAGAGCATGCACAACCACATCCGGATGTTCGTTGAATCAAAACCAAGGCACAAGTGAAGCGGTTGCAATCGACCTTTTATCATGCACCGACACGAGACCGTCGGAAGAGCTCGTGCCACGGACGCTTCAGGAGCATCGCGGCAGTGCAGACCCAATAAACGGAGCAGCCAACCAGCACGTCGCAAGGTTTCCGTGCCTGCAACGCCGAGTGAGTACCGCGCGAAATGCTCGGCCACACACGTTCAACGAAGTCGACCACACTCACTGTGCTGAGTGTGTTAACATAACCATGACGCTGTGAGAAACGTGATAACGAAATCCGACAAGGTGTGAGCAAACAAAAATAACGATGGAGTGAGGACAACAAGTACTGCTATGCAATGAACACTTTCATGAGGACTGTCGTCTCCCGGTCGGATACGACACACGTTCGGAGGATGGCATCAACCAGACCTCACTGCCTCCTCTCCCCGGAAACCAATGCTGTTGGACACAATTTTACTGAAACTGCCTGCCCCCCAAAGTGCCCAGGGGACGGGACACCTGAAACCAGGAGCTGACAAGCCGTACAGGGCTCAGGGCTCTAGTACCTCCCCGCAACCTACATGAATGACAGTGCTTAGCTCCGAGACATCCATGACGAGGGGGTGGCTGCCTTGCTCACCAGAGCCACTGCATCCCCTCGAACACTGCCAACTCCTCCTGCCGCTTCGCTTCCCGTTTTGCAAGTGCTTTGGCCCGGTTCGCAGCAATGATGTCCATCTTGCTGCTCGCTGCTGGCTCCGGTGCGGCGAAAAGCTCTGCACTCCCAGCGATAGACACCGCAGAACTCTGAGGAGGCTCTGACTCCACATGCGCCCTCTTGACACCTCTTCCGCCTTCCTTGCCTGCCTGAGCCACATCGGCCAAGTGCCAGTCATGCAACAGTCCTGTCAACTTTCGGTACCTATCTGTTGCACTTTTCTTCTCCTCCGAAATCACACACCAGATATGTTGCATCCGGTGAGCATAGACGCTCTCGGGCACATTCACCTCAACAGTCGTGACCGTCTCGCTGCTCGACGCCATGTTCTACAGAGCGGGTGAGAAAACGTGGGCACTCTCAGCGGGTAGATCCTGGTCGGGCTTGACCCTTCACAGCTTCATAAGAGCACACAGTCTCACCTGAGCCTGCCTATGCTTTGAATGCTTATCACAAGGGCCATCGCGGATTACTGCTGCTAACTTTAAATACTTCGGGTGTGACGAACACACAGGCACACAGACGAACACACCCTTCACCGCAGAGCCCAAACAAGAATGGAAAGACAAGTGCAACAATCGCTCACGACACTTCAACCTCTTGGGGCAATGAGCCGACACCTCAGGCTTGGCTGCAACTCCCTTGGATGCGCACCAGAACTTCACAAGGACTGTAAAACACCCCTGAGCTCCTCCTTGTGGGTGTAAGTGGTGCTTCCAACCTCCGCTGTCATTACAGCCAAACAATGCGGTCGACCTGGACCAAACTTGACGTTTCAAGGGACCTCATCATTACTCCATCACCACACACACCAAGCTCACTCGCGAGAGCTCCGCCCCTTGTGACAACACTCAGCCACTGCCTCGGCCATCAACACAAACGGTGCGTGAGCGAACTACTTCCGTGACCACACACCAAGACACACACCAAATACTGCACGCACGCACTCACCCACCGCACGAAACCGTAGATAACCGTGGAATATCTTGGCCGGTCATGTCATAAGAAACACTTGCGAACATCAAATTACACAGTGTGGCACACACACACACACACACACATTCGGCAACACACCACACACCAACACAATCAGGCCCGGCAGAACGCTGGACACCCGTCCGTGCTGCATTGCCTTCGTGCTCTGACTACAACACGCTGCACCAGTCCAGCAGCTGCCGAAGGCGTAAGGAAAAAGCACTGGGTCCTGATTTTTTCTATGCGAGAGCGCGCAAGGACTGGGAACACTTTAACTGTGCAGGCAAGACACACAAGTGCTACCGCCAAGGCAAACACCAACGGTCCTGCAGCTGAGCCGAGAGGCCGCAGAGCAGCAGCAGCGGCTGCGATCCCAAAAAAGAACGGACGTCGTCGAACGAGCACCCACGCACGTGAACCTCAGGGGAAGTGCGAGCGAGCATCGACTCCCATCGTCCGCCACATGCCGTGGCCACAGTAACCCCACCGAGTCCACGAGTTCGGAACATTCTGCAGCACCACGCCAAGCCCAGACATGCACAGCAGAGCAGACGGCTGCACACCAGAGCTGCGTTTGTCTGGCAAGAGACTGCCAGCCTACGGTGTGCAACAAAGCCGCCAAAGGTATACACACGAGTCACTCCAAAGCGCCGCTGACAACCAGCAATCAGCATCGCTGCCACGCACAGGGCACAACATGGTGGCCGGCCCTGGAAACCGTCCATCACAATGGCAGAGGGCGAGAGACTCTCTCTGCCGTGGCCTCTCTCTCACTGAGAGATCCACATCGGCACATCAACCACCAAGACAACTGAGTTCGCCTCCACCCAGCACCTGTCAGAATAGCTTTTCAAAGACTGCAGATCATCGTACCAGCGGTTCGACGCAACGATGCTGACAGCATCGTTCAACCAGTGATACGCGACGTGGCTCCCAGTAGGCGAGTGGCCCAGGTCAACCCAGCAAGCTGGATGCTGGAAGATCTTGCGGTTGTTGGCCACCACCAACACTGCCAGTTCGTCCCAGAAGATGCACTGGTGCTTCTGTGCGTCAAAGGCGGCGAGACACACGTCCTTCACTCCAGCACAATTCAACTCCAGGACAGCACCCAAAGGAAACAGTGACCGCACGAACTCCGACTTCCCCACGCCCGACGGCCCCGTGATAACCAAGAACTTCTTCCGGGCACGAAGACCTCCTGTGGACTGGTTGAACCACTCCCGCACGGCAGGAAACTCCCGGAACTTCTTCATGCTGCCCCGCAACTGCTCCTGCACCTTTGTAGCCCTCACAATCAGTTCCTGCTCCGCCTTGGCAGTGCGCCATTTCTCCAAGTCCATCAGCCGCCGAGTAAGGCCCTTGCCACACTTGATAAGCTCTGCCTTAGCATTATCGTAGGAAATCTTACCAGCTTGCACCAAGTTGAAAATCCACTCCGGCGACACCATAAAATCAGAGAACGGGGCCTTGGATGAAAACGTGTACAAGGAGAAGTGCTTCGGAGCAACGACGTAGTACATTCCTGCCCAGCTTCCAACGCACCTCATCGACTGCCCGCTAATATGCCCAGCTCTGTTCGGCAGGGAACCTCGAAACATTAAGGGCGTCTCTGAGCTCAGCCTCATCCTCGAGTCCTTCTTTATGAAACAGTGAGCGTGCACTCGGACTTGTCTCGCAGTTGCCCAAGTCCCACCTGCCACTTCGAAAGAACACCCGTATGCCTCGGATCCCAACCTTTCGGCGAGAGTGCCCAACCACTGCACAAAGTCGTCCCACACTGATTTCAAGTCTGCGTTGTCCCGTAGCCAGCTGAGAACCTCAGACTCGCCAGTCACTTGTTCGGGAACACTGTCGAACAATCCCCAGTGTCCGTTCCAAGTAAACAGCACCGACCTGGTAGCCAAAGCTTTGCCGTCGCCTTGCCCCGTGGGCCACTGGTTTCGAGCAAACTCCAAAAGCACAGGCGGAGCAGGAAGGGCCTGGAGGAACTGCTGCACGACCAAGGCCTTGCTTTCCTTCGCCATTTGCTTCCAGTGAGTAACCGCCCTCTCAAGCATCGCAAGCTCCTCCTTGTCCTTGTGTCCGAAGTCCTTCCTTGAAATCCACTGCCTCAAACGGTTGTAGAACAAGAAATACTTGGCCCTCGGCTCCATCTTGTCAAACTTCTCGTCAGTGATGGCCGGCCAGCCGTGCTCACCCCATTGGACAACCGACTTTGACTTTGCATCCCGACCTTTGATCACGTGCTCAATGTGTGCCTTCTCGATTGGAGTCGCCGGCCGTTTTTTTGAGATTGACTTCCTCACCTTGGGAGTCGGCGAAAGGCTCAACTCCTTGCGAAGAGGTGGCGGGCTCGGGGTGTTCTCGGTCTGGCTGTCGTCGCATGGCAACCGAGGCGAAGGCGACCGTGGCTCTTCTAAAAAAGCACTCGCGGCATCCTCCTCGCACTGTTCGTCCCAGGCACTGTCCATGGCAGCCATGTCACACTGATTTGCAACATGGCTGTCAAAATCCCAGTCCTCGTCGAAGGCCATGGACGCCGGCTTGATACGGCGGCACTGCGAAAGCCCAAAACTGCAAGGAGACAACTCAAACCACGAGTGATAGACACGTTACGCCACCAACTTCCCCACCATACTCAGGTTCGGATGTAAACCAAAAGTCGCCAGGATAAGAGGCGTCTTAACTACTAGTCACGACATGGCCTCGAATGCGCCGCCCTCTGGCCCCACTCTTTGACAGTGAAGACTCACACGACAGGTCAAGCCCTGCCTGATGACCTACTGCATCCGCCTGTCAGAGTGACATATCAGCGCCTGTCCGTAACAAGGAGCATGTCGAAAAAAGGCCTAGAAAAAGTGCCGAAATCGAGCACCGCAGGAGCCTTCCACTCGTAAAAAGACATACATTTTGAGCACTTACAGGCGACACCAGTGCCCCAGCACATCTTTTCAGAGCTTGGTGTGCTGAGGCCTGTTGGGGCCTGAAAGCGTGTAAAACACTATACTTCGTGTAACAAATGACACCAAAAACAGGCTTTTTCGAAGTCGCCCTGTGCTGGCCGATTGCGTGGCCCTGGCCACACCAAACGCCTCTCAGCACAAGTCGGGTCCATCGGGGATATTAACACTTAGGAAGCCGGACCCGAGTTGTGCTATGCCTTTGTGGGGTGGGCTTGGCTCTTGGGGGTGTCAAAAGCCTCGTGTTTTTATACCATTTTAGTGTTATAGCTTCAGCAAGCTCCGAAAATAAGCACCCCTCTCAGACAAAATGACTGTTGCTGGCAAGGTTGACCTTCCGCTCTCCTCTGCCTCCCCCGCTGCCGCATTGCAGGGTCCCCGTTTTGTAAATGGGCCTGCTAAGTCCAGCCTCTACGACACAGAAGCACACCCTCGCGGCAAACACCTCTCCTGTCGGCGGAAGTGGCAAAGCCAACACTCACATAAAGCGCGCACGATGCACGGTCATGCACAGACACAACAACAAAGGGCCATGACCAAACACCTTCGCTTGTTGGGCTACCTGTAACAACGTGCTCCTGCCTGCAACATCGACACAACAAACACTGTTCACAATCTCTGGATCACACTGTGCGAAATAAGCATGCACGTCCACACATCACCTCCTGTGAAAAACGATGCCACATCTACCTCCGCTTGTGTCACGGACGTTTAACCACTCAACTAGTCGACACCCAAAACGGTGCTGCAGGCGGCGAGAGGCTCTACCTGCACCTGCTTCTCGCGAGCACTGTCTTGACGAACACTGCGACACCGTCCATGCGAATAACCCATCTGATGTGCGATTAAGGAAAATAGTCGATCACCCAAAAAAACCTGCTGTGTGGGATGACTTAACGGTTCACTGATTCACGACACCACGGCATCACCAACCCTGTAGCTACGAACACCTGGTGCTCCCGGCACCATCTTGAGCACAACCACAAGCACCCTTTTTTTCTTCTGCGACGCTGCGTCCTCCGCTGTGGTCCGACTTTGTCGTCGTGCTGGTTGGAGGCGGCCGCAAGCTATGTACAAAAAAAAGACTCGCATTGCGATCTGTCCGCAGCGGTCCTGTGCACACACAAAGCTCGCTTGGCATCCTGACGCACACGCAAGCCGGAGTAAGCATACAGCACGATGTTAGGTGATACAAAACGCTTCTCCAAGCAAGCAAGCAAGCAAGCAAGCAAG
>SXGT01229710.1_pt1 | contig 14930 bp, 11 predicted proteins | sample 3176221 | NCBI WGS metagenome assembly SXGT01 (sample SAMN11356862, study PRJNA531348) | freshwater metagenome | isolation source: freshwater sample F1-120 | place: China: Fuxian Lake, Yuxi | collected 2017-12-25
CCTGCATCGGACCCGGTACGCCAGGCCCGGAACGCTCCGTCACGAAACTGACGTCGACTGCGGCGACGCCACCGGCCTCGACGGCAACCGGCGCCGCGACACGGGCGTGCACATCGAGGAAGAAATCCTGATAGAGCGGCGGAACGCGGGACAACCACACTCGACACTCGAGCCGAAGCGTCCGTTGGTGCGCGGCGGGCGAGGATTCGCAACGCTTGGACGTACCGGACTGGCAGGTGTCGATCTGACCTCCGCCGTCGACGACGTCATGATCAACGCCACCGATCAGCGTGTCGCGACCGCCCTCACCAAACAGTTGGTCGAGACCCGGACCACCCATGATTTCGTCGTCGCCATGACCACCACAGATCTGATCGTCGCCGCCAAGACCGAACACGGTGTCGTGACCGGCGCCGAGACTGATGACATCGTCGCCTTCGGTGCCGACGATCGTGTCGTCCGCGTCGGTGCCGAGGATCGTTGCTGCGACTCCCTTGCATGCTGCGCGAATCGGTTCGTGGATCCGAGCGGAGAACAACCGCACCGGCACGCCGTCAGCCGGAACGCAACTCACGACCGGGCCACCGCCGTCGAGCCGAATCGAGTAGGTAAATCGGTATGCATCGAACAGCAACTGCGACCCGGGTGCTCCGGTGACATCGATGGTTCCATCGAACTCGGCAATCGGGTTCGTCAGCGACGCACCCGTGTGGAGCACTTGCTCCGGACCGGTGAACCGCAACGGCGACGCGGCACCTTCGACGAACATCGCCAGATCGAACGGGCCGACGGTGACCGAAAAGTCCGCCGGATTCGTCATTGGCTCCATCGTCACGGCGGCTGCGACGGGAAGCGACGCCCCGGCGATCGGAGTCGCGGCGAGAGCGATCGACACGTGCAGATCGAGTGAGAACTCGTTCACCAGGGTCGGCGACACGGGCATACGGCACTGCAGCGTCACCCCACGGTCGACGGCCCCAGCGCGATCGGCGAGACCCGACGGCAGGACCAGCCCGAGAGCCAGCGCGGCAAGAAAAACCGACGAACGTATCCGCATCCCGACAGGCTTCCACGAGGAGGTTCCCGCGGCAAGGCCCCGGGGCTCATGGCCGCCGGGGCCTTGTCGCGGGGGAACGCAGGGAGGACGTTCGTTCCTTACAGACGACGCAGGCGCCGAATTCGTTCCTCGGTCGGCGGGTGTGTGGTGAAAAGTCTTGCGAACGCGACCTTGCGACCGCTGAACGGGTTGATGATGAAGGCCTGCGCCTGCGCCGGATTGATGTTCATCGGGACTTGCTTGGCGTAGTGCTCGATCTTTTCGAGCGCTCGAGCCAGCGGTTCGGGACCCCCGGCGAGTTCTGCACCGCCCCGGTCGGCCTCGTACTCGCGGCTGCGAGAGATCGCCATCTGAATCATCATCGCCGCAATCGGTGCGAAGATCGCGGCTGCGAGCAAGGCAATCGGGTTGTTGTCGTCGTCACGCCCGCCGCCGAAAATGGCGGCGAAACGGGCGAAACTCGCCAACGCGGAGATCGCCATGGCGACGGCGGCGGCCACCGAGCCGATGAGGATGTCTCGGTGGCGAATGTGGGCGAGTTCGTGGGCGAGCACGCCTTTGACTTCTTGCTCGTCGAGCACACGGAGCAAGCCGCGCGTCACACAGACCACGGCCTTCTTCTCGTTGCGTCCCGTCGCGAACGCGTTGGGTTGTTCGTTCTCGGAGATGAACACTCGCGGCATCGGCATCTCGGCTCGGGCCGACATCTCGCGCACCATGGCGTAGATCTGCGGTGCGCTGGCCTCATCGATCTCGTGGGCCTTCGCCGACTTGATCGCCAGACTGTCGGAGAACCAGTAAGAGCCACCGACGAAGATCAGGCCGATGGCAAGCCCGATGAAGAGCCCGCCCCGCTCGCCGATGGCGCCGCCAATCAGGATGAACAGTCCACCGAGGGCGGCGAGCAGGGTGAAGGTCTTGACCGTGTTCTTGAACATGGATGCCTCTGGGGTTCTGGATACTGCCGGGAGTAACCACGACGGCTGAAGTTTCGTTCCCATATCGTCGCGCAGATTGTGTGAAGAACCCCGGCGCGATGCCGACCAGAGATGGTGCGTCCAGTCGATTTCACCAACATCGAACCGTTGCTCGAGGCCGCCTGGGCGGTGGGCGGCTCCGACCTGCTGATTACGGCGGGATCGCCTCCTCGGGTCCGGGTCGACGGGAGCCTCGAGCCCCTCGCCGGCGAGGAGTGGATGTCGGGCACTGCGGTCGAGGACCTCGTGCTCGGGATGCTCGATGACGAACGCCGCACGGCGTTTCGCGCCGCGAAGGAGCTCGACTTCGCCTTTCCCTGGGGCGACCGTGCTCGCTGCCGCGGGAACGTCTTCTTCCAGTCATCCGAGGTCGCGCTCGCGCTGCGGTTGATCCCGATGAAGATCCCGTCCTTCCAGGAACTCCGCTTGCCGCCGGCGCTCGCCGATTTGTGCAGTCGCCGACAAGGGCTCGTGCTGTTCACCGGACCGACGGGTTCGGGAAAGTCGACTTCGCTGGCTGCAATGATCGATCTGGTCAACACGTCTCGGGCGTGTCACATCCTGACCGTCGAAGATCCCATCGAGTTCGTCCACACCCACAAGGCCGCGGCCGTCAGCCAACGCGAAGTCGGTATCGACACCGATTCGTTCGCAACTGCGCTGCGCGCGGCGCTACGCGAGGACCCGGATGTGATCCTCGTCGGCGAGATGCGCGATCTCGAGACGATCCAGTTCGCGCTCACGATCGCAGAAACTGGCCACCTCGTGTTCGCAACGTTGCACACCAACGACGCGGCGCAAGCCGTCGATCGCCTGAGCGACATGTTTCCGCCCGACCGTCAAGCCCAAATTCGTGTGCAACTTGCGGCCTGTTTGACGGGCGTCGTTGCCCAACGACTCGTCCCCAAGGTCGGCGGGGGCATGGTCGCCGCGTTTGAGATCCTCATGGCCACATCGGCAGTTCGGGGCCTTGTCCGTGAGGGCAAGACGCACCAACTCCGCAACGCCATGATGGGCGGCAGCGCCGACGGGATGCAGACGCTCGAGATGTCGCTGAACCAACTCGTCGCCGCGGGGATGGTCACCGTGGACGATGCCGTCGGTCGGGCGATCCACCCCAAAGAAATCCGGCACATCGTGCGCCGGGCCAGTTGACCGACGCTGACACCGGTCGCGGGTCCGGTCACCACAACGAAGAAGGGGCGCCCATACGGGCGCCCCTTCGTTCGTTCGTTCGCACGGGTTGACCGATCAGGCGCAGGCGCCTTGTCCCGTCAACACCGGCGCCGAGCCGTCGTAGCTGAGCTCGTAATAGCTCGACTCGGTCGACAAGAAGCCGTCCTTGACGAGCTCGGCCTCGGACGGGTTGTTCGCTGCGCCGTTCTTGGCTCGGTACGCCTCGACTGCGGTGCGCAGCGTCTGCGAGTCGGTGGCGCAGGCAGCCTGCTGACCGTTGTCGCTGATGCCGTTGACTGCAAAGACGACCACGGCCGCCAAGATGCCGAGAATGACGATGACGACGAGCAGTTCGACCAGGGTGAAACCCTTTTGCAGAGCGTTCTTGGCCGCCCACTCATCCGTTGCACGCAAGTGCTTCAGCATTGTGGAACCCTTTCCTCCGTAAGCCAGCCCAGCCGGCATGTATGTGTGTCCGGGCTGGGCCCGGCCCCGTGCCTCCTCGGGGCGATGCAAATTCATCGGCAAAAAACGCGTCATCTGGATAGGTCCGTCGACCCTTCCGTCATTGAGTGGGGCGTCGTCGCCCCGGGCCCCGACGCCGTCGACGAGATCACCCTGGCGGGCACGTCAGCCGACCTTTTGCGCCGAGAAGACGCCGTACATCGCACTGATCAGGGCAACTGCGACGAATCCGACAACCCCGCCCATCATGAGGACGACCGCCGGCTCGAACAGCGTGGTGAGCTTCTTCAGCTTGAACTCCAGTTCGCGGCCGTAATAGTCGGAACAGTTGGCGAGCTGGAGGTCCAGCGTGCCGGTGTTCTCGCCGACCCGCATCATCTGCACGGCAGCCTTGGGAAACAGCCCGGTGTCGCCGATCGGGTCGGCGATACCCTCGCCTTCGAGCATCCGGTCCTGCACGTCGGCCAGGCCGTTGGCAAAGACCGTGTTGTTGGACGCCACGATGGCGGCGCCCATCGCCTCGGGGAGCGGCACTCCGGCACTCGTCATCGCGCCGACGATCCGACAGATGCGCTCCACGACTGCCAGGCGGACGATGTCACCGATCAACGGGACACGCAGCAACATGCGGTCCTTGATCCGTTTGCCACGCGGCGTCTTCTTCATGAGATAGATCGCCGCCGCGAACAATCCGAAGCCGATCGGAACGACGAACCAGAAGTTCTTGAAGAAGTCGGCAATGAACAGCAACATCCTGGTGGGCAACGGCAGTTCACGACCAAGTTGTTTGAAGAACTTCGCGAACTTCGGCAGGACGAACAGCGCCAGGACGACGAGCGTCAGGATCGACATCACCATGATGACGGCGGGATAGGTCAGCGCCGACTTGACCTTGTGACGCGCTTCATGGTCACGGTCGATGTAGTCGGCCAGCTGATCGAGTGCTGTGTCGAGCTGGCCGGTGAGCTCGGCCGACCGCAAGATGCCGAGGTAGTACGGCGGAAAGATCTTGGCGTGCTCGGCGACCGCGTCGGAGAACGGGACACCGTTCTCGATCGCCTCTCGCATCTGCCGGACGATCTTCTTGAAACGCTTGTTCTCGGTTCCGTCCTCGACCACGTCGAGCGCGTCGGTGATGGCAAGACCGCTGCGCACGAACGCCGAGATCTGGCGGGAGAAGTGCATGATCTCGGTCGCGGCAATGCGCTGGGGGGAGATCTCGATCTGGTTGAAGCCCTTGACCTCGGCAACGGAATCGACGACGAAGTTCTCCGCGAGTAGCTGCCAACGCAGCACCTCTTCGGTCGCGGCGTCTCGCTTGCCCTTGACCTTGTTGCCGTCGTGATCGCGTACGACGTACTTGAACTGGGTCATCGCCGCTCGGCCTCCTCGATCACAACACGTACACGGTGCGCAGAACCTCGGCGACCGTTGACTCGTTGTCGGTGACGAGTTGCACTGCTTGCTCGCGCATCGTCTTCATGCCCTGCTGATGGGCAAGCTCGCGGATCTCGTCGACACCGGCGTCGCTGACGACCAGTCGCTTCATGTCGTCGGTGATCTGCAGCACCTCGTAAATGCCGATGCGGCCGAGATATCCGGTGTCACTGCAGAAGTTGCAGCCCGATCCCTGCACGAAGTCGGTCTTCTCGGGATCGCCGCCGCCGCGTAGGTAGAAATCGAGTTCTTCGGGAGTCGGCACGTACGACTCCCGACAGTGCTCGCACACTTTTCGCAGCAGTCGCTGACCGACCACGCCGAGCAGCGCCGACGCGATCAGGAACGGTTCGATGCCCATGTCCATGAAGCGGTGGAGCGCGCTCACCGAATCGGTGGCGTGCAACGACGACAGCACGAGGTGGCCGGTCAGGGCCGCCTGCGTGGCGATCCGAGCCGTTTCGAGGTCGCGGATCTCACCGACCAGGATCGCGTCCGGGTCCTGACGCAAGATCGAGCGCAAGCCGGCGGCGAACGTCACGCCTGCGGCCTCATTGATCTGGATCTGGGTGATGCCCGGAAACACGTACTCGACCGGATCCTCGATCGTGGTGACGTTGATCGAATCGTCGGCGATCTCGGCCAGCGTCGCGTACAGCGTGGTGGTCTTGCCGGAACCGGTGGGGCCAGCGCAAATGACCATGCCGTATGGGCTGCGGATGAGCGATCGGTAGCGAGTCGCAGTCTCGATCGGCATTCCGAGCTCGCCGACCTGATAGAGCGCACGGCTTTTGTCGAGGAGCCGCAGCACGCACTTTTCCCCGAACACCGTGCTGGTCGTGCTGACGCGGATGTCGAGTTCGCGGCCTTGCACCGTCGCTTGGAACTGGCCGTCTTGCGGTCGTCGACGTTCGACGATGTTCATGTCGGCCATGACCTTGATGCGGGACACGAGCGACTGCGCCATCACGGCCGGCAGGCTCAGCACCTCGTGGAGTGCGCCGTCGGTTCGGACTCGAACGCGGAGTTCGTCGTCGTAAGGCTCGATGTGCACGTCCGACGCGCGGTCGCGGACGGCCTGCTCGAGGATCAGGTTCACCACCTGCACCACGGGCGCGTTCTCGTCGACGACGTTCGTGGTCGACGGCTGTACCTCGACCTCTCGCTTGCGCGCTTCGGCACGCGCTTCGAAGATGCGGACCGCGTCATCGACCTTCGCCGTCGAGGTGTAACAGCGGTCGATGGCGAGCTGAATGTCAGCGACACCAGCAACCACGAGTCGGACCGGTGATTCGAGCGCTTGAATCAGTTTCGATTGCAGGTCCGGCGACAGCGGATCGCCGCACGCAACCTCGATACGACCGTCGAGTCGACGCACCGGAATCGCGTGCAACGATCGGGCCGCCGTTTCAGGGAACGAGTTGATGAGATCGGTGTCGAGGTCCGCGTGTCGAAGGTCGACGACTTCCAGATCGAGTTGCTCCGCCAACACCTCGGCCAGCGCTCGTTCATGGACGAATCCGAGTTCGACGAGTTGGTGACCCAGTTTCTTGCCGGTCCCCTGCTGTTCGACGAGCGCTCGTTCGATTTGGTCTTCGGACACGAGTCCGCGTTGCTGCAGCAAGTCGCCGAGCCGAACTCCGGTGTGGCGCGGGCCTTCGCTGCGCGTTCCGGTCGCAGGCAGGGTCGTCGCGACCGTGCCCGTCTCGTTGGTCATGTCTTCGTCGCGGCGCGATCGCTTGAACGCCATCCGTGGTCCTCCCGTTGTCCCCCTGACTCATCGGCAGCATCGCGGTACCACCAAAGAGATTCGAACCTCGGAGCTTTCTCCCGTTATCGGACGATTTCTCCCCATCGGCAGCGCCGACCAACTGGGCCAGCGGAAGCGCAGGCACGTTGGAGTGGTAGATCAGGGCATGCGTACGACCGATCTACGCCACATCGAGCTCCACGGACACACCGTCAGCTATCGCGTGACGGGCTCGGGGCCTGCCGTCCTGCTCATCCACGGCATGGCGGGCAGCTCCCGCACGTGGCGATCGGTCATGCCCACGCTCGGAGAACGTCACCTCGTCGTCGCGCCCGACCTCTTGGGCCACGGAGAGTCCGCGAAACCGCTCGGTGACTACTCCCTCGGTGCGTTCGCCAGCGGGCTGCGCGATCTCCTCGTCGCGCTCGACATCGACCGAGTCACGGCCGTTGGCCAATCTCTCGGTGGCGGCGTGGCACTGCAACTCGCCTACCAACACCCTGAGATCGTCGAACGCTTGGTGCTCGTCGACAGCGGCGGACTCGGCCGCGACGTGAGTTGGATGCTGCGGGCGCTGACGCTGCCCGGTGCCGAGGCCCTCATGCCGGTCGTGTTTCCGGCTCGGGCACGGCTGATCGGTGAGGCCGTCGGGCGATGGTTCCATCGGCTCGGCGTGCGGGCGCCCCACATCGACGAGATGTGGCGTGCCTACTCCTCGCTGACCGCCGTCGAGAATCGCCACGCGTTCCTCCGCACGTTGCGCGCGGTCGTCGACCCGGGCGGACAGTCGGTGAGCGCGGCTGATCGTCTCTACCTCGCGGCTGCGGTACCGACGTTGATCGTCTGGGGCGGGAACGATCCGATCATCCCCGTGGAACACGCCTACACCGCCCACGCAGCGATCCCGGGCAGTCGCTTGGAGATCATCGAAGGGGCAGGGCACTTCCCGCACGTCGAGGCAACGGATCGGTTCCTCGCCGTGCTCGGCGACTTCCTCGACGAAACCGAACCTGTCTCGGGGTCGGGGAATCTGCGCGACGTGCTGCTCCACCATCGACCCGCCTGAGCGGGCACCAACGTCAGTCGTAGTAGCCGGAGTGGACGTAGAGGGTCGGGATGCCCTCGTGGCGGAACATCGCAACGTTGCCGGGATCGTCTTCGAACGCCAACAACAGTTCGAAGCCGTGCCGCCGCAGATCGTGCACCGAATACTGCTTGTAATCCCGGGCCCAGTCGTAGTCGCCCCAACTCCGCATGATCAACAGATCCCACCGAATGCGATAGTGCCGCACCCACGCCTCGGTGAGGTGGTGCACGCGATGCGGACGCGCCGTGAGCAGGATCACTTGCAACGTCGGGTCGAGCAGATCGAGCAAGGCCTTGACCTCTTCGATCACCGGATCTTCGCCGCACGCATCGAAGAACGCCTGCCAGTTTCGGCGCGGCGCTTCGATGTAATGCTGCCGAGTGGTCGCATCCGACAGGACCCCGTCGATGTCGACCACCACCGCGCGACTCGGCTCGATCGGTCCATCGCGCCAGGTCCAGTTGTCGGGGACGGGTCGAAGCGTCAAGTCCGGCTCAGTCTTCGGACGGCGCGGACTCGAGATAGCGCGACTTGATGCTCGCAACGATGTTCGGATCGGCAAGCGTTGTCGTGTCGCCCAACTGCTGATCTTCGGCGACGTTGCGCAGCAAGCGGCGCATGATCTTGCCACTGCGGGTCTTCGGCAAATCGTCGGTGAACAAAATCGACTTCGGCTTCGCGATCGGACCGATCAGTTTGGCGACGCGATTCCGCAGTTCTTCGACGAGCGCGTCGTTGGCTTCGATCCCACCGCGCAGGATGACAAAGGCAGCGATTGCTTGCCCCGTGGTGTCGTCCGCCTTGCCGACCACCGCCGCTTCGGCCACCGAGTGATGGTCGACCAGTGCGCTTTCGACTTCGGTCGTCGAGATGTTGTGCCCCGAGACCAACATGATGTCGTCGACGCGGCCCAACAGCCAGAAGTAACCGTCGGCATCGCGTTTCGCGCCGTCACCGGCGAAGTACTTGCCGTCGTAGGTGCTCCAATACGTGTCGCGGTATCGCTGGGGGTCACCCCAGATCCCGCGCAGCATCGACGGCCAGGGCCGCGTGAGTGTCAAGTAGCCGCCGCCCGGCGTGCCGACGGGGACTCCAGCGTCGTCGACGATCTCAGCTTCGATCCCCGGCAGCGGGAAGGTCGCGCTCCCAGGCTTCAACGTGGTGGCACCCGGCAACGCGCTGATCATGATGGCACCGGTTTCGGTTTGCCACCATGTATCGACGACGGGACAACGACCGCCGCCGATGTGCTGCCAGTACCACACCCACGCCTCGGGGTTGATGGGCTCGCCGACGGTACCGATGAGTTGCAGACTCGACAGATCATGTTGCGCGGGGAGATCGTCGCCCCACTTCATGAAGGTCCTGATCGCCGTCGGTGCTGTATAGAACTTGGTGACGCCGTACTTCGCGATGGTTGCCCAGAACCGATCCTTGCCCGGGTGGTCGGGCGTGCCCTCGTAGATGACACTCGTGGCCGCGTTCGCGAGGGGTCCGTAGACGATGTAACTGTGCCCGGTCACCCATCCGCAGTCGGCCGTACACCAATAAACGTCGGTGTCGGGGTGGAGGTCGAACACGTACTTGTGGGTGAACGCGACTTGGGTGAGGTAGCCACCCGTCGTGTGCATGATCCCCTTGGGCTTTCCGGTCGTGCCGCTGGTGTAGAGGATGAACAGCAGGTCCTCGCTGTCCATCCGCTCCGGTTCGCAGGTCGTCGACTGCCGACCCACGACGTCGTGCCACCAGTGATCGCGTCCGTCCTGCATGGTGACGGCATTGTCGGTACGGCGTAACACAATGCTGTGCTGCACGCTCGGGCATTCGGCAAGGGCCTCGTCGGCGATGGTCTTCAGGTCGATGACGCTGCCGCGTCGCCACGCCCCGTCGCAGGTGACGAGCGCGACTGCCTCGGCGTCGTTGATTCGATCCCGCAGCGACTGGCTGGTGAAACCACCGAAGACGACCGAGTGCGCTGCGCCGATGCGCGTGCAGGCGAGCATGGCAATCGGGAGCTCAGGCACCATGCCCATGTAGATCGCGACTCGGTCGCCCTTCTTCACTCCGAGTTCGCGCAGTGCGTTCGCGCAACGGCTGACTTCTTCGAGCATGTCGGCGTAGGTGAGCGTGCGAGTGTCGCCCGGTTCGCCTTCCCAATGGAACGCGACCCTGTCACCGAGTCCGGCGTCGACGTGGCGGTCCAGGCAGTTGACCGAGACGTTCAGTTTTCCGCCAATGAACCACTGCGCGAACGGGAGTTCCCAGTCGACGATCGTGTGCCACTCGTCGTACCAGTTGAGTTCGAGCGCCTGCGTGGCCCAGAAGCCTTGCCAGTCGCCGTCACCGTGGTTGTACAGGTGCGTCGAGATACACAGGGACTGCTTCTTGAACGCTTCGGAGGGCGGAAAGAGCCGACCTTCTTCGAGCAAACCTTCGAGTGCTTCAGCCATGGGTCGGATCGTACGCGACCCACTCGCTCGGAGTGCCGTGCTCAGCCCGGGCACTCGACCGCACTGTGGTCACGGCGGTCGTCGGGGAACTCAGCGACGAACGAGTCGGGCGACGGTGAAGCCGCCCAAGCCGTCCGGGTCGGTGAGCGCAGCCGCTTGCGTTGCGCGGCTGCGGCCTTCGAGCGCACGCAGATCGCCAACCCCGGCACCCTCGCTCCACCGACGCGCGCCATCGTCGACGAGCTGGTCGATCCCGAGCTTCCGGAGCCATTCGGCCTGCCCGACGAGGGCCGTGTCCAGACCGAGCGAAGCCGCAGTTCCGATGAGTTGCTCGACGACGACGTCGGCGGTGATGTCGTGCGACCCTGGGTCGGTGAGCGGGTCGCCACCGCGTTGATGGTCGCGGTAAGTCCGGAGCCACCCGTCGCCCCGCGACGACATCGCCGCAGCATCGATCATGTAGTCGACGAGGAGCAGCGCGCCCCGCCGCACCACGGCGGCGGCGGCGGCCAACCACGGACCGAGCGCTCGCGGCAGGGAGACCCGAGTCCCCGGCGGCACGGATCCGAAGATCCCAACGGCGGACGCGTCGGCTCGCGCGAGTGGAACGCGGATCCACGCCCGGCCCGAGCCAACCCGCAGCTCGTGCCACGCGGTGCCGTCGTACTCAGCCAGGCCGAACGGCAGGTTGTCGAGGAGCTCATTGGCGAGCACGACGCCGTCGATCGCAATCGCGGGGAGAGCGTCGAGCGCAGTGACGATGGGCCCGAGTCGCTCCACCGGCTCGGGGGGTTCGTCGTCGATCGTCGCTGCGAAACCTCCGAGCGCAACCGCAGGGGGCTCGATCGTGAGCCGCTCGTGTTGCTCCGCGCGCAGCATCGCGGATGTCTCGACGAGCACGTAGCGCAGCGCCGGTGCACAGGCCGGTTCGGCTCGCAGGACCTCGCGGCACAGTCGACCGTTGCCGGCACCGGCCTCGACGACGACGAACGGATCAGGGCTTCCGAGGGCGCGCCATTCGTCATCGAGCGCAACCGCGACGCAGCGACCGAACAGTGGCCCGATCTCGGGGCTGGTGACGAAGTCGCGGCCGGCGCGGCCCGCGCCCCGTCCCGCGGTAAAGAAGCCGTGCTCGCCGTAGAGCGCGAGTTCGACGTAACGGTCGAAACCGATCGAGCCGAACCGCGCGATCTCGGCATCGATCTCGGCGCTGGCGCGACCCAACCCGCTCACCTCACCACCGCTTGGTCGGAGCACACGCGACGATCACCGGATCGGTCAACCCGAGCGTCGGTCACCGTCGGCGAGCAGACGACCGAGGTGGGCACACGCGCTCCGAACGGTCGGACGGGTCAGCCGCCGGTCGTCACGAGGTCGGCGATCTTGCCGAACAACTGGGGGTAGACGCCCACGGCAACGACGCCGGTCACGCAAAACGCGATCGAGGTCGACAACGCGGCCGGCATGCGGACCGGTTCGGCCCCTTCCGGCGCGGGCCGGAACCACATCATGCGCACGACGTTCAGGTAGTAGAACGCGGCGATCACGCTGTTCACGCCCGCGATCACCGCGAGGGTGACGCCCCAACCGCCACCCGCGTCGATGGCGGCCCGGAACATCGTGAACTTGGCAAACCACCCCGCGACCGGCGGGATGCCGGCCAGCGATGCGAGGAACAGACTCATGATGACGGCGAGGGCCGGTGAATGTTGGAACAACCCGCTGTAGCTGTCGATCTCGCCGCTGCGGGTGCGGCGCGCCACCGCGATGACGACGGCGAACGCCCCGAGGTTCATCACGCCGTAGGTGAGCAAGTAGACAACCACCGACTGCCAGGCAGTGTCGCGAACCGATGCCGACAGGTCGTGGTCGATGGCGATGCCGTAAGCCGCGAGCGGAACCAGAATGAAACCGCCCTGCGCGACCGACGAGTACGCCAGCATGCGCACAATGTTCGTTTGCTTGAGCGCGCCGAGGTTGCCCCACGTCATCGACATGGCCGCGAAGATCCACACAACGAGCCACCACTTGGTGTCGGCCTGCTGGTCGAACCCGAAGTACAAGATGCTCAGCAGCGCAACGAAACCGCCGGCTTTCGAAGCGACCGACAAGAACGCGGTGACCGGAGTCGGCGCCCCTTCGTAGGTGTCAGGCGCCCACCAGTGGAACGGGAATGCGCTGACCTTGAACGCGAAACCCACGAGTGTGAGGAACACACCCACCGCAACCAACGCGAGCTCGTCGCTCGCGACGCCCGCCAGCCCGGCGTTGATGCCCTTGAGCATCGTGGTTCCCGTCACGCCGTAGACGAACGACATGCCGTAGAGCATGATCGCCGAGCTGAGCGCGCCGATCACGTAATACTTGATGCTCGCTTCGTTGCTCTTGCGATCGTGCTTGCGGAACCCGGCAAGCACGTAGGTCGGGATCGAAATCGTTTCGAGCGCCACGAAGATCGAGATGAGATCGCGAGCCGACGCCATCACGGTCATCCCGAGCACGCTCGTGAGCAACAAGAAGTAGTACTCACTTTGGTAGTAGTCGCCTTCGCCGATGTGATCGACCGACATGAGAATCGTCAGGTAGGTCGCGACGAGGAAGAAGCCTTTCAAGGCCAGCGCGTAGTTGTCGACGACGTACGCGCCGTCGAACAGCACGCGATCGACGCCGTCATTGCCAAGCGTCAGTACCGGGACCAAGGCGCCCAGCACGCCGACGGACGCGAGGCGCGATGCCTGCCACGAGTTCCGTCCGGGGCCCACGAGGTCGGCGAGCAACACCGCGAGGATCGTGCCGACGAGCACGATCTCGGGCGCGAACGCATGCCAGTCGAACACAGGGTTGGTCCCGGCTGCCTGCACGAGGTCCACGATTGCCTCAGCCGCCGAACAGGGCCGTCACCGACGAGTCGGTGAGCTTGAACAAGAGGTTCGGGTAGACACCGAGCGCCACGATCAGCAACAGCAGCGGCAACCACGCAATCCACTCGGCCCGGCTGACGTCGTGGATGTGCGCGTCCTTGAACTCGTCCTTCGGTGTCCCGAACGCGACCTTCTGGAGCATCCACAGCAGGTAGCCCGCGGCGAGCACCGTGCCGACCGCGGCGACGACCATGTAGAAGCGGAACAACTCGACCGACAAGCCCGGGCGAGGGTTGAACGCCGACAGGATCGCGGGGAACTCGCCCCAGAATCCGGCGAGGCCGGGCAGACCGAGCGACGCCATGGCGCAGAAGCCAAGGATCCAGCCCATCTTCGGTGCCTGGATCAACAACCCGCCGAGGCGAGACAGCTCACGGGTGTGGAACGTGTGCTGTACCGAACCGGCGAGGAAGAACAACATTCCGGTGATGAGTCCGTGCGCGACCATGCCGAACACTGCTGCATTGATGCCGACCGTTGTACCGCTGGCGATCCCGAGCATCACGTAGCCCATGTGAGCGACCGACGAGAACGCGATCAGCCGCTTCATGTCCTTCTGGGCGAGGCATCCGAGTGCGCCGTAGATGATGCCGATGACGGCCAGCCCGCCGATCCACGGGGCGTAGGTCTCGAACGCCTCGGGCAAGATCGGCAGCGCGATCTTGATGAATCCGTAGGTACCGAGTTTCAGCAAGATCGCGGCCAGCAATACGGAACCGACGGTCGGCGCCTCGGTGTGTGCGTCGGGCAACCAGGTGTGGAACGGGAACATCGGCACCTTGATCGCGAAGCCCAACGCCAGTCCACCGAAGATCAGGAGCTGGGTACTGCGCGGCATGTTCGCAATTTCCGGCGACGCCATCAGCTCTTGGATGTCGAACGTGCGACCGCCCTTGAAGAACAGGGCCAAGAATCCGAGGAGCATGAACGCGGAGCCGAACAGCGTGAAGAGGAAGAACTTGATCGACGCGTACTCGCGGTTCGGGCCACCCCACACGCCGATCATGAAGTACATCGGGAGCAACACGATCTCGAAGAAGATGAAGAACAAGATCAGGTCTTGGGCGACGAACGTGCCGTTCATGCCGACTTCGAGCAGCAGCACGAGGGCAAGGAACGCCTTCGGATTGTGCGGCTCAGGGAAGTGGTTCCACGAGTAGATGACGCAGAGCACCGTGACGAAGGCCGACAGCACCATCATCGGCAGGCCGAGGCCGTCGACTTCGATGTGATAGTTGCTGTTGATCACCTCGATCCAGGACTTGTTGACCTCGAACGGTGTACGCCCGTGCTCATCGACGAACGCCGCGAGCTTGTCGGCCTCGTAGAACTTGTTGCTGACCCAGTGGAACAGCACATAGAGGGAGGCGGCGAGCGTCGCGAGCGTCGTCAGCAGGGTGACCTGCTTGATCGCGTTCTCGTCCTCCTTCGGGATGAGCAGCACCACGGCGAGACCGACAAGTGGCAGAAACACCACTGCGGTCAGTGCCCAGGAGTTGAAGTTCATCGGTACGGTCTTCCCTCCGTCAGTTCGCCAGCGCCAACGCGGCGACCAGGCCGACGAGCACCACGGTGCCCACCAGCATCCACAACGCATAACCCTGCAACCG
>SXGT01693021.1_pt1 | contig 14929 bp, 8 predicted proteins | sample 3176221 | NCBI WGS metagenome assembly SXGT01 (sample SAMN11356862, study PRJNA531348) | freshwater metagenome | isolation source: freshwater sample F1-120 | place: China: Fuxian Lake, Yuxi | collected 2017-12-25
AGCGCGTCGGCCTCGTCGAACAGCAGCAGCGCCCGTGCGGCCCGCGCACGCGAGAACACCGCGAGGAGGTTCTTCTCGGTCTCGCCGATGTACTTGCTCACGACCTCGGACACGTTCACGCGATGGAGCGGCAGCCGGAGCTCGTGGCCCAGGAGCTCCGCGGTGAGCGTCTTGCCGGTACCCGGCGGTCCATCGAAGAGCACGGTGATGCCCTTGCCGGTCGCGATCGTGCGACTGAAGCCCCAGCGCTCCAGCACGGTGGCCTGCGAGCGCGCCGCCGCGACGATCTCGTTCACCTGCTCCATCTCGCGCTCGGGGAGGACCAGCCGGTCGAGCCCGAGCGTGCCTTGCTCGGAGAGCGGCAGCGCACTGAGGTGCACTTGCAGCTGCGCGTTAGCGGCCTCCTCCAGCAAGGCACGCGTGATGACGGGGGCGGTCGGCGCGCGGGCGAGCGCCTTGTTGAGCGCGACGACGACCGCGCGGCGGATGGCCCCTCCGGGAAACTCGAAGGCCCGCGCGAGGGCGCCGAGATCGATGTCATCGGAGAGCGGGGCCGTGGGCGGCAGGTGCGCCTCCCACAGCAGCTCGCGCAGCGCCGGTGGCGGCACGGCCAGCGCGAGGTGGTGGACGACGCGGCGCTCCATCGCCGGGTCCAGATCCTCCAGCCGGCGCGCGGTGACCATGGCGATGCCCTCGAAGGACTCGAGCAGGTCGAGCACGAGTACCCCGACCGCGCTCGGACGGGCGAGCAGCGGCTCAGCGTCGTCGAACAGCAGCACGGCGCCATGGATGACGGCCTCGTGAAACAGCGCGCGGACCTGGTCGGTCGTGCCCGACGCCGCCAGCACCGCGCAGTCGACGCGTAGCAGCGGCCTCTCGAGCTGCGTCGCGACGGCCTCGGCCAGCAGCGATTTGCCCGTGCCCGACGCGCCGGTAACCAGCAGGACCGTACCGCGCCCGAACGGCATCCACTCGCTGAAGCCGTGGGTGTCCAACGCGCGAGCAAACCCCTGGCTGGGCGTGACCACGTCCAACAGCGCGCGGCGCTGCGCCTCGGGGAGCACCACGCGGTCGAGGCTCATCGTGGGCGTCACGAGGCTCGCCACGGTGCGGAGGCTCTCGTCGAGGCCGTCTTCGCCAAGCACGAAGGCGACGATGCGGCGGGGGACGACGAGCTGCCGGTCCAGAAAACGGCCGGGCTCGCGCGCGTCGAGGGTCAGGAGCCCGACCTGCACGAGCCGCCCGTCGGGACCCAGTAAGCGCTGCGCTGCGATGCGACGCGCCGTGTCCTGAAAGAGCAGCGCCAGCGCGAAGCCGACCGTGAGGCCGCCGAGCAGCAGCCGCCCTTGGGCGTCGAGGACCCGGCGACGCAGGGGCTCGTCGAGCTCGACGGCGAGGGCGAGACCAAAGAGCGCGCGCTCTTCCGGCGTGAGCTCGAGGCCCACGAGTAGCTCGTTCAAGCGTGTTGGGGTGGGCTCCGCCGCGTCGGAGCGCGACGCCGGTGTCGCGTCACCGCCGATGAGCTCAGCCGCCCAGGAGACGAGCTCGGCCAGTTCGGTTGGGGAGGTCATCATGCCAGCGTCTCACGAGACACCAGCGTTGTAAAAACATGTCAGCGTGCCTTGATGCGGTCGATGGTGACCCACTCGTTCCACATCTCCGACCAGCCTTCGTAGCGGATGTGCCAGCGCGTGGGCTCGGCCTCCTTCACGATGGCCGGATACCACTTGCCCTTCCAGTCCACCTGGACGAGCGCGCCGGGCGGGAAGGGGTTGACGGGCACCACCGGCGGTGGCGCCTCGGGACGCCGCACGCGCGCCGGCTGCACACACTCCTCGAAGGTGCGCGGGCCCATGGGCACCCGCACGCACCAGAGGACGTTCAGCGGGGTCGTCATCTTTGCCGTCAGCACGCCGGACCACCAGCGTCCATCGATCTCGACTTGGACGGCTTCGGGAGGATTGACCGGAGTCAACGTCTGCGCCGTTGGAGGCGGCGGGGGCGGCGGAGGCGGAGGCACGACGTGAGTGGCGACCCCCAAGATGCGCTCGTCGGCGACCCACTCGGTCAGCCACGGCTGGCCCTTGTACTGCATCGAGTGAAAAACGTCGTCCAGCAGTCGGACCCGGCCGACGAGCTCGCCGGCGCCGCTGCGAATCCGAAGCCGCGACTTCACGGGAAACGTGCGGAACGTGACCGGTTGCACGTCGCCGCTCTCGAAGGCGTCGATGGGCGCGTTCGGCATCGTGACGAGGCGTACGAGCACCTCGCCCTTGGTGCGCTTGACGACTCGGCCCATGAAGGCCTGCCGCCGATCTTCACCCGGCACGAGCACGTAGCTGCCCGCGTCGGGCGTACGAGCCTTCTTGGCGCCGCCGCGGACGCGCGCGACGAGCAGCTGCGGGTTCTGGCCCTTGTCGAACTGGCCGAGCCGCTGGCGGTCGAGGAACTTCATCGCGTCACGGAGCTCGAGCGCCAGCTCGTCGAGCGTGAGCTGCCGATCCCCGTTGCGGTCTGCCAGCGGGTCACCACCCAGGACCGAGAGCAGCGTGCGCGTGAACGTCCAAGTCAGCGGCGCCGCGTTCGAGGCCTCGACCGACGCGAGGGCCACGACGGGGACGCCTGCGCGGCTCAGCTCATCGGCGGCCGCCAGCGCGACACCGGCCGGAGCGGCGTCCGCCAGCAGCACGATGAGCGCCCCCTGAAACGGGCGACCCGCCAGGTGCCGGGCGATGTCGGGCCCGGTGAGCGCCGTCGTGGGCAACGCGTTGGACGCCGTGTCGAACGTCGCGAGGTAGGGCGCGCCGTTCTGGAGCCGACCTCCGATGCCGCCGAGGTAGACCACCAGCGTCTCGCCGCGTGCAGTCGCGGCGGCCTGTCGGGCGAGGCTGGCGCGTACATTGGCCAGCGTCGCTTGCGCGTCGGTCAAGCCCACTACGTCGGCACGGCTGCGCGCGTTGGCCGCCAGGACGTTGACCAGGTCCCCGTCCAGCCGCGGCCCAGGATCCGGGGCACCAAACGCGCGATCGGCCCAGGCGCGGGCGCTCACAACGACCGCACGCGTTCGACCGCGGGGGAAGAGCTCCTGCGCGCGTGCGTGCGTGCTCAGGGCCGAGAGCACCAACATCAGCACCGCAAGAGATCGGGGACTCCAACTCAATTTCCGCATAAACAACCTCCACTTGCGGGGGCAACGACCCGCAGCGTCGGGCCATTCCGTTCGTGTCGCCGAAGATGGCACGAACGCGCGCCAAGCGAAACCTGCGGCACGCGCGCCGCTTCTTCCCACACGCGGCGTCTCGTGGCATCGTGGCCGGCCAATGCGCTCCTTCTCCCTCGCCATCCAGCGCCGCTCCGGGCTCGTGCTGCTCTGTACGCTGGCCGTCTCCGGGCTCGCGGCGGTCAAGCTGCCTACGGCGTACGACGACGACGTCATCCGCTTTTTGCCGAGCGACGATCCGCAGGTGCGCGAGCTGACCGAGATCGCGCGTCGATTTGGGGGCATTCACGTCGCGCTGGTCGGCGTCGAGTCCAAGGACCTGTTCACGGCTGAGAATCTGGACATCGTCCGCAAGATCACGCTCGCGCTACGCACCGTGCCGGCCGTGGAGTTCGCGACCTCGGCGACGGAGCTGTCGGTCATGGACCGCAAGACGTCCGAGACCGGCGAGGCGGTCAGCGAGAACCGCGATCTGGTGCCCACGCGCATCCCCGACGACGCGACCGGCCTCGGCGCTCTGCGCGCGGACCTCCTGTCGCGCGACTACCTGGCCGGCAGCCTCGTGTCTCACGACGGCACCTCCGCGCAGATCGTGTGCAAGCTCCGCGATCACGTGACGGATCCGGCCACGGGCGTCGAGCGCAAGGTCACCCCGACGGAGTCCGCGATCGCGGTGCGCAAGGCCGCCGAATCAGTCGCGCGGCCCGCGGGGGTCCGTCTTCATTTTGGGGGCGCGCCGTTCATCGCCGAGGCTGCCGCGACCGGCTCGCAGGAAGACCTCAAGCGCCTTGGCCCCTGGGTCGGCGGCGTTATCGTGCTGCTCATCGTGCTCACGCTTGGCACCTTCAAGGCGGCCGTGCTGCTGCTCGGCACCGTCGGCCTCGGCATCCTCTGGACGCTCGGCGCGATGGCCTGGATGGGCAAGCCGCTCACGCTCCTGTCCACGTCGCTCCCGGTCATGCTGGTCGCTCTCGGCTCGGCCTTCGCGGTGCACATCGTGGTCTGGTACCTCGATCATGGCGGCGACGTCACCGACACGATGGACAAAGTCGGCTGGCCCGTTGCGCTGTCGGCGCTCTCGGCGATCGTGGGGTTCTCGTCGTTTCTCACGATGGACATCGAGCCCATGCGCGAGTTTGGCTGGCAGATGGCGATGGGCTGCGCCTTCCTCGGGGTCATCGCCCTCGTCGTCATTCCCGCGCTGCTCTATCGCTGGCCCATCCCGACGCGCCCGATCGCGAAGATGTCGAGCCGCCTGGATGCGTGGCTCGTGGACGCGGGTGAGTCGGTCCGCAGCCGGTGGGAGCTCTACGCCGGTGTGATCGCGCTCATCACCATCGGGCTCGGCAGCCAGGCCACGAAGCTCCAGACGCGCATGGACACCAAGTCCTTCTTCGCCCCGGACTCCGCGCCCGCGGCGGCGGACGACTTCATGGTGCGGCAGTTCGGCGGCTCGGTGTTCCTGCAGGTGCTCATCGAGGGCGACATGCTCGACCCGGGCGTGCTGCGCGCCATGGCCGCGGTCGAGGACCGCCTCAGCGTCTTGGACGGTGTCACGCGCATCGAGAGCATCGCGCGCGTGATGGCCATCGTCAACGAGTCCAAGGAGGGCACGCCCGGCATCGCGCGCACGCGGGGCGCCATCGCCAATCACGGCGGGCTCGCAGATGGCGTCAACCCGGCGGTTCGGCTGTTGGTCGAGTCGCGGCGCACCACTGAGGACGAGCTCGCGTGGCCGTCCGCGGTGCTCCAAGTGGCCATCGGCGGCTTCGACACACGCACCGCCACGGCCGTCACCGACCGCGTCAAGGCGCTGCTCGCCGAGCGGCTACCCAAGCACATCGCGTGGGTGCCACGGACCGACGCTATGGTCCCACAGGTCACGCGTGACGCCGCCGAGCGCATCCTGGCCGTCATCGGTCGCCCCCACGAGCCGGCCGAGCCGTTGGCCAAGGCGCTGGCGGCCACGCTCGAGAAGAAGCAGGCGAGCCCGGAGCAGCGCCAGAAGCTGCTCGAGGCGCTGAAGCAGAACGTCTCCGACGATGAAAACGCCGACGTCCAGGTGCTCGTCAAGAAAGGCACGGACCTGGGCGCGCTGGCGACCGCGCTGGCGGCGCTGGCGGCCGATCAGAAGCTCGACAAAGCCGCCTTCACGCACGCCCTCGAGGCGGTCGCCTTGCCGGAGGACCTGGAGAACAAGGCGGCCTTCGCCAAGTCGGCGGGCGTGGCCTACCAGGCGGTCGCCGACGTCTCGGCGTCCGACAAGAAGGACGACGTGTTGGCCGGAGTGCGGGCGCAGCTCGGGCCGCTCACGGGCTACGCGCATCGACGCGTGGACGCCATCGTGGCGGACCTGTTGGCCCCCGAGTGGGCCGTCGCCTCCGAGCTCGCACCGGGCGCGGCGGCCAAGGGGCTTTCTGCAACGGTGTCCGGCTATCCCATCGTGCAGGAGGCCATGACGCGCTCGGTGCATCGCAACCACATGAAGAGCATCTGGACCAGCCTGCCGCTCGTGCTCATCCTCATGTGGGTCGTCTTTCGGAGCCTCATCGCCGCGCTGGTGGCCATGCTCCCCGCGGCGGTCACGCTCATTACGACGTACGGCCTCATGGGGGTGTACGGCGACCACTTCCCCATGGACATCGGCGCCTCCATGCTGGCGTCCATCGCGATTGGCATCGGCATCGACTACGCCATTCACTTCCTGTGGCGCTACCGCGAGTCGGATCTCGCGCACGCCATGCGCACCACGGGGCGGCGTATCCTCATCAACGCGGGCGAGGTCACGTTGGGCTTCCTCGTGCTCATCTTCGCCAGCATCGCCCCGATGAGCCGCTTCGGGCTGCTCACCGCGGAAACACTGCTCGTCGCAGCACTCGCCACGCTCGTGCTCTTGCCCGCGCTGCTCGGATTGTGGAAGCCTACGCGCCCGGTGCCGGTTGCAGCTCCCGTGAATGGACCCGACGTGAACCTGGATGGAGGACCCGAGAAATGAACCGACGCAACGTCCTGACGGCGGTGCTCATCGCGCTGGCGCTCCCCGCCGCGGCGCAGAACAAGCTCGACATCAACGCGCTCAAGGCCCAGGGCGCGCCCGCGCTGCTCGAGGCCCTGGACAAGAAGCACAACGACTACCCCACGCAGAAGTGGGAGTTCAAGATGACGCTCAAGCCGGTCTCCGGCGGCACACGCGAGTTCAAGTTCTCGGTCTGGCAGAAGAACCGCAAGAACCGGCTCGTGCGCTTCTCCGACCCGGGCGAGGTCAAGGGCATGAGCGTGCTCATCGTGAACGCAAACGAGATGTATGTGTTCACGCCGCAGACGGACAACGTCCGTCGGGTGGCGGCGAGCGCGCGTCGCCAGTCGTTCATGGGCTCGGATCTCGGCTTTGACGACATGGCCCAGATTGACCTCGGCAAGGACTATGACGCCGCCATCACGACCGACGACGCCAAGTCGCTGTGGCTCGAGCTCAAGCGCAAGGCCGGCAGCGACGCGGGCTGGGAGAAGATGCGGCTCGAGGTCGACAAGGGCCTCGGTCTCATCACGACGCTCGAGTACTGGGAGAGCGGCAAGCCCAAGAAGAAGCAGTCGCGCAAGAACGTGAAGTGGGACGGCGGCGCGCCGACGTTTGGCGAAATCACCATCGAGGATCTGGGCACCAAACACCGGACGGTGCTCGAGACGCTCACCCAGAAGATCGGCGAGGCCATCCCGGACAGCGTCTTTAGCAAGCGCAGCCTCGTTCGCGGCAACTGATGTCGCGCGCGCTCCTGGCGGTCGCGGCGATCTTGGCGCTCCCGGCAAGCGTCGCGGCGCAGCTCGAGTTTCGCGGGTCCTTGGAGAGTGACCTGCGCCTCAAGATCCCGCTGTACGACCGGCAGAGCGCCTTCAAGAACGCGCCGTTCGAGCGCTCCGAGACGTCGCTCGATGGACGCATCAACTGGCGCCTCAACGATCACGTGGGCCTCTTCGCCAACGCGCGACTGTACTTTACGGAGCGCGCGGACCCGGAGACGTTCGGAGGCCTCACCAACCGCCAGCTCTTGGAGCCGTGGCGGCTCGAAAGCGACGGCGCGTTCGTGGAGTTCCTCGACGTCGGCCTCGACGGCCTCGACCTGCGCTTTGGCCGTCAGGCCATGGTCTGGGGCACCGCCGACAAGTTCCACCCCACGGCCAACCTCGTGAGCTTCGACTTCACCGATCCCGTCAAGTTCGGCAAGCCGCTGGCCAACGAGATGCTCGCCCTGCGGTACCGGCCGGAGCTGTCGGTAGGCACCTATGGCAAAGACGACAACGCCATCTTCAGCGAGCTAGCGCTCGAGCTCGTCTGGGTGCCCTTGTTCAAGCCAGGGCAGCTCCCCAACTCCGCAGGGCTCGCGTTCACCGACGACGCTGAGTTCGCGCGCCGCGCCAATACGCCGCTGCTCCAGCGGCTCGTCACGCAACAGCGCTTTGCGGCGCAGGGCGGCTACACCTTCACCTACAACCCTGTCGTCGAGCTGCCGGAGTTCTCGGGAGCCAACTCACAGGTCGGCGCGCGGCTAGGCTGGAAATTGTTCAATGTCGACATGTCGCTGTCCTACTACCGCGGCTACGATAAGATCCCGCGCGCGGAGAAGGTGATCGCCGTCAAGGACGGACCGACCCACGTCTCGAGCGACATCCACCTCAGCTATCCGCGCGTGCATGTCCTCGGCATCGACGTCTCGACGAGCTTGGACTTCCTGGATGGTCTGGGCCTCTGGGCCGAGGTCGGGCTCACGTGGCACGACGACCTGTTCCGACTTGTGGATGCGGGCACGCCGTTCGACATCCGCGAGATCGAGAAGGAGCACGAGCAAGGGATGTTCGTGAAGTCGACCGTCGGCATGGACTACACGCCGTTTCCTTGGTGGTACATCAACGTCCAGTACGTCTATGGCTTCCCTGACGAGTTCGGCGCCACCTCCATGAAGCACTACTTGGTCGCGGGAATGGACTTCAAGCTCGCGCGCGACATGCTGCTGCTGCGGACGTTTACGGTCGTTCACTTGACGGGCGATGACGCCTCGGCCGTGCTGTTCCCCCAGATCGTGGTGACGCCGTGGAACGGCGGCGAGATCTCGGTGGGGGCGTTCCTGTTTCTGGGGAGCGAGAGCTCGAAGTTCGGCTCGGCCGTCACCGGCGCGCCGACCGTGTTCATGAAGGCCAAGGCCTCATTCTAGCCAGGCGAGGCAGCCCGCGAGTTCGGTGAGCCAGGGCTTGGTCTGGCCCTCGACGACCGTCCCGAGGTCGATGAGCGTGCCGTTGCCCTCCATGCGATAGCCTCGAAGCGTGGCGGGCCCGGTCGCTGACACGGTCCGGAAGACGTAGCTCATCGTCGTGCCCGACTTGACGGCGCAGACGTCGTCGGATGGGCCCACGATCCAGAGTGGCTCGACGACCGTGACGTTCGGGAGGCTCGCGTAGGCCGTCACGAGGAGCGGCATGTTGTAGCGAGCGCCAAAGTGCAGGTCCGCGCCGTACGGCCGCGCGTCGGCGAGCGTCACGCGGTAGACCTCGTTTTGGCAGAGCCACGCGGAGTAGCCACCGGCGACGAGCTTGAGGACCCCGTCGCTGTTGAGGCCGACGACCAGCACCGACGGCGCGAACTTCGGGCGCACGTGTATGGTCGCAAGCTCGGGCGATGCGGAGCGAATCGCCGACAGGTCGGTCGCGATGCGCGCATAGACGTCGGTAGGAGCGACGAGCGCGCCGGAGACCTCCAGCGCCAGCAGCTCCGCGTCCGCGTCCGGGCGCGGCGACAGCGCCAACGCGTCCAGGCTCGTCAGCGGGACGAAGCTCTGACAGAGCGGAGAGACGGTGATCTCGTGCCCCGTGAAGGCGTCTGTGCTCGTGTCGCTTCCGTCCGCCGCCTGCCCGTCATCGATCGCGTCCTGCGGCGGTGGCGTGCTGTCGGGCGGGCCCCCGTTGTCGGACTGGTCCTCGGCGTCGTCTTCGACCGTGGGCAGCTCGACGACCGGCTTCTTCGTGTCGAAGAGCGTCTTGGCGCTGTCGGCGGCGACCTTCACGTCCGCCGGCACGATGATCTCCTCGATGACGGTGCACGCCATCAGTCCACCGCACGTCACCGGTATCACCGCCACCATGGCCAAGCATCTCAGGCGCCGCACGTAACGTCTCCTTCGCCTACAAGCGTCGCCACGCGCTGCGCGGGAGGGCCTTCTGCACCGCCGGTGCGCTGGCCGCGAGCACGTAGACCGCCCGTCGATTACGCGCCTCGGCCGTCTCGTCGGGCGTCTGCACCGCGAGCGCGTCCTCGCCGAAGCCCTGGTAGTGTACGGGGATGACCACGCCCTTTCTCTGAAAGTAGGCCGCGATCGCACGCGCGCGGCGCTCCGACAGCTCCTGGTTGCTGCCCTTGCTGCCGACGGTGTCGGTGTAGCCCGCGATGAACAGCTCGAGCTTGATGAGGCCCTTGTAGCGCTTGAGCTTCTCGTTGAGCAGGGCGATGGTGTGGTCGATCTTGGGCGCCTCGCTCGCGGTCACCTCGGCCTTCCCGGTGTCGAAGTTCACGTCCTCGTGCGGGATCTCGATCTCGAAGGGCGTGATCTCGGTGCCCACCCAGAACCCGGTGCTCGAGCGCGCAATGAGCTCGATTTTGAGCACGGCGACGCCGTCCGGCTGCTGCCACTCGACGCGGAGGGGCGCTCCCGCAGGCTCGTCCTGGAAGTCGGTCGCGCCCTCGAACATCTGCTTTCCGTCGTCTCCAATCACGCGAATCTCCACCCGCGAGGCGGGCTGGTTCAGCGTGAGCGAGAGCCAGCTCTCGTCGAGGTGCACCATCTCCTTGGTGATGTGCGAGGCAATCTTCGGGAAGACGGCGGTCGAGACGGTGATGTCGAACTCGCCCTTGGTGCCGTCGCCGTAGACGATGGCGACGTGCGCCTCCCAGTCGACGGCGCCCACGTCGTGTCGCCACGTGAGCTCCTTGCTGGCGCCGGCCTTGAGCGGACCCGAACTCAACGTGACGCGCCGCGCGCCGCCCTTCTCCTTCAGGTCGATCCGCACCGAGCGCAGGGCCTCCGTGGGTCGCAGCGCGATCGCCGGACCCGGCGCGCCAATCTGGACCCGCGTGCGCAGCAGGGCAAAGCCGATGCGGTCGTCGTCCTGCGCGGCCGCGCTCGTGGCGACGAGCGCCAGCGCCAGCAGGGCCCGTGTCATTGCGCGGCCTCCGGCGCGACCTCGGGCGGTGCCACTGGAGGAGGTACCTCGGCTGCGGGCGCTGAACGACCGGTCGCAATGAAGCGGCGCGCCCATGCACCGGCCGACGTCTCACGCGTGGCCAGCGTCTCCAGCACGGCCGAGGTCGCCTTGGTGCGATGACCGGCGATCCACGTCTCGAGCTCCGCGGTCGGCAGCTTCCGCTCGAGCCGATAGCGCACGTGCTGGTCCAGCGCGTCGACGCCGTCGGTGAACAGCCGCTCGATGCCGGGACCATCGACCTCGGGCGGCGGCGCCACGACCGCCGGAGTCGGCTTGGGCGGCGCGATGAGCGCCTGGAGTCGCGCGAGCTCCTCGGCCAGCGCCTCACGCGTGACCAGCGGGGCCTTGCGCTGACACCGATGCCAGTCCTTCTCCGTCACGACGGCCGGCCCGCCGGCGAGGAACGACTGGTGCAGGCACGTCCAGAGCTCGAGCCGCGGTTCGACGGCCGGCTGCGGGGCCGGAGGCACCACGAGCGGGCTCGCCTGGAGGCGCGCGGCGTCGACGCGTTGCTCCATGAGCGCCATGGTGACGCTCACCGAGATGCCGACGAGCACGATGCTGATGAAAGAGCCCCACCCGACCCAGCGCACGCGGGACTCCGGATGGATGGGCCCGAGCGCGTCCGAGTCGTCCACCTTGCCGTCAGACGGTCGCTCCAGTCCGACGGCGCGACGGTAGGTGGGATCGACCTCCAGCGCGTGAATCGACCGGCGAAAAACGCCAGCGCTGTCGACCGGGTCGTCGGGATCGTCGTCAAATAGACGCCGCCGCAGAAAGCGCGCGAGTGAGACCGGGTAGCCAAAGACGATGGCCTCGGGCGAGACGGGCACGCCCGCGTCGTTGACGCCGTCAGACGGCAGGCGCGCGGTCGTGGCGCGGTAGAGCAACGTGGCCAGGCTGCGAACATCCGCCCGGCGAGCGCCGATGGCGACCTCCTCGGGCATCGACGCGACGCCACAGAGCGTGATGAGGCCCGTCGGGTCGAGGTAGATCGCGCGCGGCTGGAGCGAGCCGTGCGCGGCACCGTCGGCGTGAGCGGCCTCGAGCGCAGCGCTGAGCCGGTCGAACCACACCATGACCTGCTTGATGGGAAACGGCTCCGTCTGCTCGCTGAGCACGTCGTGCAGCGACCGGCCGCGCGGACGATCGGTGACGAGCGCGGGAGCCCCGTCGATGTCGATGGTCTCACGCACGGGCAGCACCGCGTCCACACCGGCGAGCCGCCGCGACGCGTCGAGCTCCGCGACGTACCGCGCCTCGAGTCGCCCACGCGCGGCCGGATCCGAGTCCCGCGCGGTGCGGATCCAGACGCGGTCGCCGTCCCGCGCGCGCTCCGCCCCATAGAGGACTTCGTCATCGCCGACGGCCACGACCTCGGTCAGCCGATAGCCGTCGAACGTGCGACCCAGGAGGTCGGTGTGGCCCATGCTCGGTGCTCCGTCGCTCTGCTACTTCTTCTTGGACTCGAGCGGCGAGCAGATGATGCCAACGCGATCGATGTAAAGTCCCGAGCCGCCGCGCAGCCCCGTCACGACGTAGCCCTCCGGACACAGCTGCGTGTACGGCGTACCACCGTCTCCGCCCGCGGTGGGGGCGTTGAACGTGTTGGTCCCGATCGTGACCTTGCCGCCCTCGCCGCCGCCGCCGCCGAGCATCTTCTTGAGCTGCTCGAGCGTGACGCCCTCGAGCTTCAACGCGTTCTCGGCCTTCTCGGCGAGGTAGGCCGTGCCCGCCGTGTCCGCGTACTTGACCGTCCCGCCGGGTGCGCCCCCGGGCTGGGCCTCCATGAGCGTGGTGCCCTTCTGGCGAATGACCTGCTCGGGCGAGTCCCCTTCGGGCACGAAGCGCTCGCGCACGAGCTCCGCGCCGCCCGTGATGCGGACGCCCACGTAGAGCTGGTCGAGGCCAAGCGTGCGCGGGATGACCTTGCCGCGCCCGAGCTCGATGACATAGGCGCCGCCGTCGACGGCGACGAAGTGGTTCTCCTGCCAGAGCGGCGTGCCCCCGCGCGGCTTGGCATAGAGCGCGAAGGTGAGCGGAAAGACGCCACCGATGGCGCCGCCGCGCTCGTCCAGGAGCTTGCCGCCATAGACGAGGATGCGCCGCTTGGGGGCGTCCTTGGCGGAAGCGAGGCCGGGAGCGAGGCCGAGAAGAACGACCAGAGCAATGGCAAGGCGAAGTCGAACGAGCATGGTGCACCGCCCCTTTCGGAGCCGGGATGTTACCGGACCGGCGCGTTCGCGCAACGACACGCGCTCTATTGTCTTGGGACCACCGTCTTGCGACCACGCGACGGCGATGGCAAGAAGCTCCCATGGGGCTCCTCTGGCTAACGGTGTTTCCCGGGCTCGTGTTGCTGGGACCGGGCTGGCTCGTCAGTCGCTGGTGCCTGCCGAATGCCACGCCCCTCGAGCGGGTGGCCACGAGCCTGCTCTTCGGGCTCGGCCTCATCGTCCCGTTGGCCTACGTCGTGCCGTATGTGACGCGCACGCCCATCCAGCCGCTCGGCACGGGCGCCGCCGCGCTCGTCGTCGCGCTCGGCGCGCTCGCCTTGCAGCGATTTCGACCGCGGGCCCACAGCTCCGCCACGCCGCTCGCAGGGCCCCTTGGTTGGCGCACCGTCGGCGGGGTCGCGGCCATCACGCTCCTCTGCGCGTGGTCGGTCATTCCGCGCAGCCACGAGGCCGTCGAGCTCTGGTCGCCCTGCCCGCACCAGGCGAGCATGTACCTCATCGAGGACGGCACGGGCGAGGGCCTGCGCGCCTGGGACGCTGCGTGGGGACGCGACGTCACGCACCTGACCGAGCACCCCAAGGAGCCCGGCTACGGCCTCGAGAAGATCCTCACCGTACAGCGCATCGGCTCCGCGGCGACGTTCGTCCAACACTTCGCGTTCCTCGGCTCCGGGGCGCTGCCTGGCGCGTCGGTCACCTACTTCGGCCTCATCGCGCTGTTCGCCGCGTTGCTGGCTGCTCGGCACGTCGCCTCGCCGGCCCTCGTCGTCCTGCTCGCGGCGCTCACCACGTTCGGCGTACGCCTCGCGGGCGGCTACATGGTCAATGAGAACGTCCTGGCCGCCGGCCTCCTCTCGGGTCTTTTGTGGCTCGGCCTCCGGCATCGCACCCTGGACGGACCGCTCGCGGCGCCGGAGCTGCCGCTGCTCGGGCTGTCGGGCGTCGTGTATGCCCTCGCGTGCGGCGTGCGACCGGAGCTGCTTCTCGTCGCGCCCGTGCTGCTCGCGCTCTTCCGGCCGTGGAGCCCATCGCGCCTCGGGTTCGTGCTCGTCGCGGTCGCGGTCGCCGTCACCCCGTGGCTCCTCACGAATGCGGAGTCCTTCGGTCAGGCGCTCTACCATCCGTCGCTCGACCGCGGGCGCACGGCGATGACGCTGTTCGGGTACCAGCTCAACTACCACCCGCTCAACTGGCCGTTCGCCGATGGCTTCCTCCGACCCGAGGGTCACTCGTATCCCAACGCGCTGCTCTTGCCGCTGCGCCTGCTCCAGGACCTGGGGCTTGCCCTGTGGACCCTCGTCCTTATCGGCCTCGCGCGCGTACGCTGGCCCCACAGGCTGCTGCTCGCGTCGTGGAGCGCGCCGATCGCCGTCATCCTCGTCACGTTGGTCTACACGGACCACGACAAGCTCTCGTACGCCGTCATGTGCCTGGGGCCGGTTCCCTACCTCGCGGGCCTGGGCGTTGCGGCGTTGCGCGCGTCCGACACCCGACGCCTGAGGCTCGCGGCGCTCGGTACGCTCGTCGGCCTGGCGCTCGTCCCGCAGGCGCTGCGCGGGCTCGACCTGTCCGTCGATCCGCGCCAGCAGCTCGACGACGGACGACCATCGTCGCGCGAGCATCAGCTCAGCGAGGACGAGGAGCGCGCGGCGCTGCATGAGGTGCACCTCCTGCCCAACCTCGACATCAACGACGCCTCCCTCGGGCTCGAGATCTCGATGTCGCTCGCGTGGCACGCCTCCCCGCCGCAGCGCCGTGCGCAGGCCATCGCCACTCCGGTGCACGTCTGGTGCGAGTTTCGACCGTGTCGCCGCGCGTTCGTCGTCGAGCCGATGGCGGCGCCCAGCCTTGCCATGTACATCGTCGATCCGAACGATTTCGGCAACGGCCGCGACTATGTCCCATTCTCGCTCGCGGTCGAGACCGCGGCCACCGAGGTCCACGTCGAGCTCGCGCTGGACGACGGGCTCACGCTGCGGCTCGACACGCGCGGCGCGGCGTCGGGGCCACGGCGATACGTCACCATTGGCCTCCTCCAGGACGGCGCGAGCGCCTTGCCGGAGGTCGACGTGACCCTGGACGGCCGCGCCGTCGCGCTTCAGGCGACCCTGGCGCGGCTACCGAGCGGCGAGCGCCGCACGATCGTCGTCGGCAACCATCCGTGGCGCTACCGCGAGGTCGAGCGTCGGCTGGAGCTCGTCGCCGAGCCGTGGCCCGACGTGCC
>SXGT01883558.1_pt1 | contig 14926 bp, 13 predicted proteins | sample 3176221 | NCBI WGS metagenome assembly SXGT01 (sample SAMN11356862, study PRJNA531348) | freshwater metagenome | isolation source: freshwater sample F1-120 | place: China: Fuxian Lake, Yuxi | collected 2017-12-25
GATTGCGCCATTCTGATATCAGCATCATCAGTCATACCAGCTGGCTCAAATCTTTGGTTAGCAAACTTCTCCACATATGTTTCAAGTGGAACGCCATATTGCAATCCAACTGATACTGCAATTGAAAATGCATCCATTACGCCAGCAAGAGTTGAACCTTGCTTACCAAGTTTTAAGAAAACTTCAGCTAGCGCGCCATCAGCGTATGCACCAGCTGTCATATAACCCTCAGCCCCTGCTACTGAGAATGAGGTTGTTTGCGCCGGCCTTGATTTTGGAAGGCGACGTCGAACTGCAGTTGGGGCGTTATCAACTACTATCTCAGCTGTTTTACCCTTTGAATCAGATAGTGGTTGACCAACCTTGCAATTATCACGATAAACAGCAAGTGCCTTAATACCTAACTTCCAACCTTGGTAATAAACCTCTTCAATTTCTTCAACAGTTGCATCGGCTGGCAGGTTAACTGTCTTAGATATGGCGCCCGATAAAAACGGCTGACATGCAGCCATCATATGAACATGGCCCATAGCGCTAATTGAGCGAGCACCCATTGCGAAATCAAAGACTGTGTAGTGCTCAGGCTTTAACCCTGGTGCATCAATAATATTTCCATGCTCGCTTATGTACTCAACAATTGCTTCAATTGTCTCATCGGTGTAACCAAGTTTTTTAAGAGCAAGTGGCACAGTCTGATTAACGATCTGCATCGAACCGCCACCGACCATCTTCTTAAATTTAACCAGTGCTAGATCTGGCTCAATCCCGGTGGTATCACAATCCATCATTAAGCCAATAGTTCCAGTTGGTGCCAGCACCGATGCTTGCGCATTTCGCCAACCATTTTTCTCACCTAACGCGTTCCCTGTTGCCCACTGCTTAATCGCCTCTGCCCAAACATCTTTATCTAAAGTTGAGACAGATTTTGCAGATTCAGTTGCATTTTGGTGTTTGCGCATCACCTTGGTGTGAGCTGCAGCATTTCGAGCGTATCCGTTATAGGCGCCAACAATGCCGGCAAGCTCAGCACCTCTTCGATATGAGACACCAGTTAATACAGATGTGATTGCGCCAGCTAACGCACGTCCACCCTCTGAGTCATATGCCAAACCTGATGCCATAAGCAGAGCGCCAAGATTTGCATAACCAATTCCTAATTGACGAAAATCTCTAGTGGTTTGACCAATTGCCTCAGTTGGAAAATCTGCAAAGCAAATTGATATATCCATTGAGGTAATAACTAGCTCAGTTACCTTGACAAAGTTTTTAACATCAAATGAACCATCTGCTTTTAAGAACTTCATTAGATTTAAAGATGCCAAGTTACATGATGAGTTATCTAGTGACATGTACTCAGAGCATGGATTAGATGCATTGATGCGGCCCGTCTCTGGGTTGGTGTGCCACTCATTAATCGTGTCATCATATTGAATTCCAGGATCAGCACACGCCCATGCTGACTCTGCCATCTTTCGGAATAATTTTTTAGCATCCACTGACTCAATAACCTCACCAGTTGAACGCGCTGTTAAACCAAATGATTCACCAGCCTCATATGCGCGCATGAACGCATCCGATACCCGCACTGAGTTATTAGCATTTTGATATTGCACAGAGATAATATCTTTTCCGCCCAGGTCCATATCAAAGCCAGCGTCCCGAAGTGCTCTAATTTTCTCTTCTTCTCTTACCTTTGTCTCAATAAACTCCTCAATATCTGGATGATCAACATCTAGAACCACCATCTTGGCAGCACGTCTTGTTGCGCCCCCTGATTTAATTGTGCCGGCGGATGAATCCGCACCTCGCATAAATGAAACCGGACCTGAGGCGGTGCCACCTGATTTTAAAAGCTCCTTAGATGAGCGAATTCTGGAGAGATTAAGCCCAGCTCCTGATCCACCTTTGAAGATAAAGCCCTCTTCTTTATACCAATTAAGAATTGATTCCATCGTGTCATCAACTGAGAGAATAAAACATGCTGATACTTGTTGTGGGGCAGCTGTGCCAACGTTAAACCAAACTGGTGAGTTATAGGAAAATATTTGGTGCATTAACATATAAGTTAATTCATGTTCAAAAACCTGGGCATCTTCATCAGTTGCAAAATAGCCATTATCTTTTCCAGCTTTTGTATAAGTTAAAACTACGCGATCAATTACCTGCTTAAGTGAGTACTCACGATTTTCTGCGCCCAGGGCACCTCTAAAGTATTTTGTGGTAACAATAGTTGAGGCATTTACCGACCAAAAGTCAGGGTATTCAACACTTTTTTGTTCAAAGATAACCTCACCGGATTTCCAGTTGGTCTGAACAACATCACGCCTTTCCCACTTAACACTGTCATAGGGGTGAACACCAGCGGTTGTGTAGATACGTTCGATGGTTAGACCTTTTTTGTTACTGGTCTTAACTGCTGCTGGCTTATTCACTATTGACATTCTGTTGCCCCTTTAACCCTAGTTGTTATTTAATTCTTAAATTTAAATCTTTACTGCTTAACTTTTCTTACTTTTCTGACTTTACTTTTCTTATCTTCTTATCTACTTAAGGGGCTACTTAATTAATGCTTGATTTCGGGAATCTTTACTTACTTTAAAATTTCTAGAAGGCTCAGCGCGCAGTAGCGCGATCTCAGCTTCAAAATCCTCTAAGGAGGAGAAGTTACGGTATACCGAGGCATAACGTAGGTAGGCGACCTCATCGAGTTCACGAAGGGGTGCTAGCAGCGCCAGTCCGACCTCTTGAGCCTCAACCTCTGCAGCGCCATCTAAACGAAGTGATTCCTCAACTCGCTGGGCAAGTAGGGCTAAATCATCATCATTTACCGGTCTGCCTTGGCATGCCTTACGAACACCGCTAATTACCTTCTCACGTGAGAAAGGCTCAGTAGCACCTGATCGTTTAATAACTAAAAGGATTGAGCTCTCAGCTGTGTTAAAGCGGCGACCGCAGCTGGTGCACTCGCGCCTTCTGCGGATCTGATTTCCCTCATCCGTTGGGCGTGAATCAATCACTCTTGAATCATCAAAGCGACAGAAGGGGCAGATCACGAGGGGCTTCTCCTTTTTTAAGCTATGCGGGGGAAGAGCACATTAGCGGAAAACCACCACTTATGGAAGCCATAAGCGTAATCACCCCTATATGTTGGGTGAACCATAGACCCACCCTTGAGAGTTTAAAAGCACCTGAATCGGCGTGTTTGGCTAAATTTTTTCTTTAGGCGCAGCAAATAGGCAGATTCCTCTTTTGCTGATCAAACTTTCTAGAAGGTTGGAACTAGCAACCTTGTACCCGCTGGCACATCAGCGCTCTTTAGCTGATTAACCTCAACGATATCGGCGACTACAGATTGGATTGCAGCATCCCCGGCCACCATTGCAGCGATTGACCAAAGGCTCTCACCTGGTGTTACCACGACCTGCACATACTTACTTTCACCACTTGAAATAGCTGCATCACTTTTATCACTAGCTGATGAAATGGTGCTAAAACCAGCGCCAATTACTACTAATAGCGATATTGATAAACCTGTTCTTGCCAATCTTTTGGCCTGTCTTGCTTTCATTTTCTTCTCCTGATAACCGGGTTCGAGGGGATTCGAACACCTGTTCTATAGAGAATTAAACACTACCCCACTGACATTGTCTAGTTAAAACCGAACAAATGTTTGATTTTTTTCTCCTCCCCTGCTACCCTTTAGCTATGGCTACAACCCCGAGTAAAAAGCAGGTTTCAGAGCTTCCTGATGGCCCAGCCGATGACAATGGCCTGACCCCAAGGCAGCTAAAGATTTTATCCGTCATCAAAACCGCAGTTGAGAACCAGGGCTATCCACCCTCTATGCGCGAAATAGGCGAGAAGGCCGGCCTATCCTCCACCGCATCAGTCACCTATCAACTGCAGATTCTTGAAGCGAAGGGCTGGATCCGAAGAGATGCCTCCCGCGGACGGGCAATTGAGATAACCCTGCCTGGTCAAGATGGTCAGGCTGCCCCGCAAGGTAAGACTCGCCTAATTCCTTTGGTTGGAAAGATTGCTGCAGGAAATCCAATTCTGGCTGAGCAAGAGGTTGAAGAGGTATTACCACTTCCAGAATCACTTGTTGGTAAAGGTGACTTGTTTATGTTGCAGGTAAAAGGTGATTCCATGATTGATCTTGCAATCTGTGATGGTGATTATGTTGTTATTAGAAGCCAGAAGGATGCACAAAAAGGTGAGATTGTGGCAGCGATGATTGATGGTGAGGCAACTGTTAAAACCTGGTCTAAAAAAGATGGCCATTTTTGGCTACTGCCAGCAAATGATGATTACGCGCCAATCCCAGCAGATGATGCTGTAATCCTGGGTAAGGTAACTGCAGTACTTAGATCTGTTTAATCTTTACCAATTTACTGTAGCTAAAATATCTTGATCTGAAATCTTTGAAAAATCTATGGTTCTTGCGTATGAGAACCAATGATTTTGCTCAATTGAAAATGATTGAGTACGGCGAACTGAATCTAGAAACTCTTTCTCACTCACCTTTAAATCTGCAAGCCGGTGTCTAGTGCCAGCCTTTTCTACAATTGCTCTAGCGCCCTCATAATCATTGCCCTGAAATTTAGACATTAATAAAACGCCTAAGCTAACTAACTCACCATGGGCAATAGTTCTACCGGTAACCTCCTCAAAGGTGTATGCAAAAAAGTGTTCACTGCCCTCTTCAAATCTGGCGTGCCTTAATTCATGGCAACGCCAACCAATATCTCGATGTAACTCCATTAACCGCTTTAAACCTTCATCAGTCTGGGCCTTAATTCCAGAAGCGCAATCAGATAACTCCGTTAGGTAATTTTTAGAGATCTGGATATCGCTAACCTGCCAATTAAACTCATCTTTTCCGCTTTCATGTGCATACTTCCAATCAAACCAGGCGGTGTGACAGGAGAGCACATCACCTATGCCACTTGTAATCATCGCTTCCGGTGCTGATCTAAAAAGTTCATAGTCAACTAACACGATTTCAGGAACAGCGTCCCCGTCGTAAATAACCCCACCTTGTTCGCGCAGTGCGCTCATACGAGTAAAGCATGCATCTACTGATGGGATTGATGGGATTTGAGTAAGGGGTAGTTGCCGGCGCCAATGTACCCACTTGGCGGTGTCCATCGCAGAACCACCACCTAAACCAACAATATGTACAGCAGGAAGTCGATTAGCTAATTCATCTAAGTATGCCTTCGATAAGTTCTTTGCCTCAACTATTTCGATCGGTTGGTTTTTTACCTTATCTTTTAAAAATGCCCAAGGCTCAAGATGCGTAATTAAGACATACTCTCCAATTGAATCTAATCGCTTGGCACAGATATTTGAACCATATTCGACATTAAATCCCTGGGCTTTAAACATTAGCGCTCCTTTACCTTAGTTAACTTTAATATCTGTTCTGAATCGTCTATTACTCTAAAAATCTCTGCATACTCTACGCCTTTAATTTGATCTATCCTATTACTCTTCATTATTTTATCTGCAAATTTATTTAACAATTGTTCTATATCAATTGTTATATTTGAATCATCTTCGATTGTCTGTCGCTTTAACTCAACCTGATGTGCCATATTAGTCAGCATAGTTTTGTGAAGTTGGGTAGCTGTGATTGCCTTAGGTAGGTGCTTAGTAACATCAAAGTAATGTGTGGGCTTTGCAACCTCGCGTCCGAAGTACCACTTAGCAACTGGTAGATATGGTGGATACTGCTTATCGCCAGCATTTGGATGCTTATCAAAGCCAGATGCCCAATTTGCCTCAGCCATAGCTATCGCAACCTTTTTATGATCTTCGTTATCCTCATATAAATATGAATCTGGGTCAAAGGTAATAGTCAGGTATGGCTTAAATTGGCGAATAATTTTAATAAACTCCATTCGCAGCGCAACCTCTGAAAAATCAGCTAATTGATCTGTGGCTAGCCCTAACTCAAAGATCTGTTTAACTCCCAGAGCTGCCATTGCCTGCTCAAACTCAGATTTATTGGCCGCAATACTTTGGGATTCACTTACCTTAAAGGAGTCCCAGCGATCATCAGTTGCCCTAACTACGCCAATCTGCCAACCATCAGATATCAATGCACTGATGGTTCCACCAATAAAAAGCAGTAAATCATCGGCGTGAGCGATCGCTACTAAGGCCCGTTTATTTTTACTCTTTGGCGGCTTCAGGCGCTTTGGCATAGGGCTATAGCGTATGGGCATTTAGGGTGCTAGAAAGTTATTTAAGTACTATTGTTATTTTACTAATCGCATAAATCGCCCTTTAAAAGGTAGATTTTCGACAACTCGGGGCATTCGCCTCGAAATGAAAGGATCCGAAAGTGGCAAAACTAAAGCGCGCGCAAGGTATTGCTCTGGTCTGTGTCCTAGCACTTGGACTATCTGCATGCAGTAGTTCTGGTAATGACTCTAGTGAAGAGTTAAGTGGTGAGCTAAATTTATTTTTGATTCCTAGCCCATCATCAACTTCAATCCAAAGTTTCATACCTGAATTCGAAGAGAAGACTGGAGTTAAAGTTAATGTTTCCGAGACACCTTATGGTGAAGCTCATCAGAAGCAATTACTCTCCTACAAGCAAAAATCTGGTGCATATGACATCGCCCAGTTTGATAACTCTTTCCTAGCACCATTCTGCCAAGCAAAGGCAATGACCGACCTTGGTGAATGGGTATCAGGATCAGATGAGTACGACATCAATGATTTTGATAAAGGTCAGCAAGATTATGGCAAGTGTGCAAGTGGTGAGACCTTTGGTCTAACACTTTCAACTGAGCCAATGATTCAGTGGTACCGCACTGATCTTTATGAGAAGTTGGGCATAAAGCCTGCTACAACATGGGATGAGTGGTACTCAAACGCACAGAAAATTCAAGCATCAGGTGCTAATGGCCAATTAATTGGCTTTGGACCAAACGTTTCTTGGTGGTGGATGACAATGGTTTGGTCATTTGGTGGAAAACTTTATGACGAAAACCTAAATCCAACTGTTAACTCACCTGAGGCAATTGCAGCTGTTGATTACATGAAGAAATTACTTTCTGTATCACCAAAGGGTGCAATTACCGCAAACGGTGATGAGGTAACAAGTAAATTCTTAGGTGAAAATATTGGTGCAATGCTTAACTACTCTGGCTACTACGGAATGGCACTTGATCCAAGCATTAATAAGAATGCTGGAAAATTTGCCACTGCTCCAATGCCAAAGGGTGCAAGCGATATCACTCACCTTGCTGGATGGAATATAGGAATTCCTTCAGATGCTAAGAATCCAAATGCTGCTTGGGCATTCCTAGAATTTGTTCTAGGAAAGACAAATGCCAAGGCATATCTTGAATCAGGCGCTGCTGCAATCGGACGTAAATCAATTATTTCCGATTCATCTCTGTTAGAGAAGAATCCATACCTTCCACAACTAGAGATTCCAGCATCATCTAGAATCGAAAGATACCCACAAATTGCAGTATGGCCAGAGTTTGAAGTGGCTGCAATTGATGCGGTTACCAAAGTTTTAACTGGTAAATCCGCTTCAAAGGCTGCAATGGATGCATTAAATGAAAAACTAAAAACTATTTTGGCTAACGAACCAAGATAGATTTAGCTTAATGGGATGGCGGATGATTTAATTGCGTATAAGTAAACGCACCATTAAATCATCCGCCAAACCAACAATTTCTTTTACCGCCCCGACTTGGATTTTGTTATCACTTACAATTCTTATCCCCTTAATTTATGGAATATATCTTTCATTTTTAAATGTAAACCTCTCCTCATTTGCTCCTACTAAATTTATTGGCCTAGATAATTACAGATTAGCTCTATCAGCACCTGAGACTTATTCAACTCTTGTTACCACCATACAGTTGATGGTGATCGGATTACTAGTTCAAATCCCACTTGGAATTTTCCTTGCAATAGTGCTGCACCAGAATCTGAGCGGAAGTAAATTTTTTAGATCGGTATTAATCACCCCAATGCTACTTACACCAGTTGCTGTTGGTTTAATTTTTAGATTTATGTTTGATACTGACATTGGCATTATTAATTGGGTACTCTCGCAGTTTGGTAGTGATGGCTACAACTGGTTAGGGGCCAGAACTTCAGCTTTAATTGCAATAATAATTGTTGATTCTTGGCAATCGGTGCCATTTGTAATGCTGCTGACAGTAGCGGCCCTTGCCACGATACCGACCTCAATTTATGAAGCTGCCTTAGTAGATGGTGCCAATAAGTTTCAAGTCTTCTTCCGAATTACTCTTCCCCTAATAGTTCCAACACTTTTAGTTTTAACCATGATTAAAATCATGGATTTTCTAAAACTGTTTGACACTTTGTTTATTTTAACTAGAGGTGGGCCTGGTAATGACACCACCACACTTGGGCTTTGGACTTATAAAACTGGCTTTGTATTTCTGGAGATGTCTAGGGCAGCAGCGCTGGGTGTAATCATTTTGATCATAACTATGCCGGTCTATATTCTATGGCGCAAATCAGCAAAGAGTGTGCGATGAAACTTAAACCTGGGAAAGTTATAAGTTATTTTATTTTGTCGGTAGCGTTGTTTTTCTCGATGTTTCCGATCTTTTGGACGATCTCTACCTCGATTAAAGCTCGTATAGACACCTTTACTCTTCCGCCAAAATTCTTCAACTTCACACCAACCTGGAAGAATTATCAACTACTGTTTTCATTAGACGGCTTTTGGAAGATATATTTCAATACCATTTTTATTACTTTAGCTACTACCGCTTTGTGCCTAGTAATTGGAAGTTTAGCTGCCTACAGCCTGGCAAGGGTGGAAAAATTTAAAGGTAGAAGCGCACTTGAAATTTTAATGATCATAGTTAGAGCACTACCTGGAATTGTAATTATTCTGCCACTATATAACCTAAGTACTTACTTTGGCCTTTATGACCGAGCTTGGGCCCTAATATTGATTTACACAGGATTTAATATTCCATTTGCAATCTGGCTAATGACAAACTTTTTTGATCAGGTGCCAACTGAGATCGAAGATGCTGCCAGAGTAGATGGTGCTAGTAATCTTCAACTATTTACCAAGGTTTTAATTCCGTTGGTAACTCCAGGCTTAGTTGCAACAGGGGTCTTTGTTGCCCTCTTGTCATGGAATGAGTTTTTGATCCCAATCATTATGGCAGGTGAGGGCAGTAAAACTATGCCAATCTTAGTTTCAAGTTTTATCTCTAATCGCACCTTGGATTGGGGACCAATGGCAGCAGCAGCAACTGTTGCATTACTGCCAATAGTAATTTTCACAATTGCTATTCAAAAATGGTTGGTAGTTGGTTTATCTGGTGGGGCGGTGAAAGAGTGATCGATCCGATGACAAGTGTTAGAGGTCGTCATGATTTAGTTCGAAAAATAAATCAACAGCGAGTAATGAAAATTATTTCAGAACAAAACCCAATTGGCATTCCTCAATTAATAAAGTTCAGTGGATTATCAAGACCAACTGTTGATTTAATTGTTGAACTGTTTCTTGAAAATGAGCTAATTAGAGAGTCTGGTTTTACACAAGGCCGGCCTGGGAGAAGAGCAGCACTTTATGAACTAGATCCAAATACTGGCTTTGGTGTTGGAGTTGATTTAGGTGGATCCAAAATTGCATGCGCAATTGCTGATGTGGGCGGAAAGATATTAGCTGATGCCTATGAACCAATTAACCCACAGGGCGGAAGTCTAATAATTGCGCAAATTATTGAGTTGATTAAATCTGTGGCACAAAAAGCAGGTATACCTAGTGAAAAGATAAGACAAATATCAATTGGTACTCCCGGCATCATAAGTAAGGATGGCAAACTCTCCCTTGGCGCCAATATTGGAAATCTTGATGGTATGCACTTGGCAAGTATCTTAAAAAAATTATTTGATGTAGAAGTTGATGTAGAAAATGATTTAAATCTAGCCGCAGTTGGTGAATACCTACACGGTGCGGCTAAGGAAGTATTAAATTTTGCTCTCGTTCAGCTAGGAACTGGCATTGGCTCTGGCATATTTATCGATGGTCAACTAGTTAGAGGCTCACGCGGAGCAGCCGGTGAGATTTCATTTCTACCTTTATTTGGCAATCTAGAGGATCCATGGGCGATTGAAAATGGCTTAGTAGAGTCAGTAGTTGGCACCAAGGGAATTATTAAGAGGTATGAACGCCTAGCTAAAAGTAAGGAATCAATAACAGTTAAAGAAATATTTGCACTTGCTAAGACAGGAGATGAGACAGCGGTGGCGGTTGTGCAAGAGGTAGGTAAATACCTTGGATATGTTTGTGCATCACTTAAAGCTGTAGCTGATCCAGAATTAATTATTATTGGCGGAGGTATCGGCAGTAACCCGATGTTGCTACCGATTGTAGAAGAATGGGCAAATAAATTATTACCGTTTGAGATAAAAATTCAATCTACCAACCTAGATGTCAAAGCAGGTGTGATTGGAGCAGCAGCATATGCTGCTGAAAAAATAAGAACTCGGATGATGCTCGAGACAACAGAGAGGAAAAAATAATGGATAAGTTAGCAATTACCGGAGGAAATAAGGTTAGAAGCACCCCATTTCCGCCTTGGCCTTACTTCGATGAGACTGAACGTGAAGCACTTAACCGAGTACTAGATTCTCGAAACTGGTGGGCAAATCAGGGTAAAGAGGTTAAAGAGTTTGAAAAAGAGTGGAGTCAGTACACAAATGCTGAAGCCTCTTTTGCGGTAACTAATGGCACCCATACCCTGGAGGTTATTTTTCTAGCATTAGGTATTGGGGACCGCGATGAGGTTATTGTCGCTGATTGGTCTTTTTTAGCAACAATTAGCACTATTTTAACTGTTAATGCAATTCCAAAGATTGTAGATGTAGATCCATTAACGGGCACGATCGATATTAAGCAAGCAGAGGCTGCAATTACTCGGAAGACTAAAGCTATCGTCTGCGTGCATGTTGCAGGATCTATGTCTGATATGGATGGCCTACTAGCACTTGGTAAAAAACATGGCATTGCAATTATTGAGGACTCAGCTCATGCCCATGGTTCTAGGTGGAATGGTCAGCATGCGGGCACAATCGGAGATGCAGGATCATTTTCATTTCAATCATCTAAGTTAATGACAGCAGGTGAGGGTGGTGTGATTACTACTCGCCGTAAAGATTTAATACCAATGTTTAAGTCATATATAAATTGTGGACGTGGTGAGGGAATCTGGTACTACCGTCATATCAGACTAGGTGGAAATTATCGATTAAGTGAGTGGCAAGGAGCAGTGCTTAGAACACAATTAGCACGATTTGCTGAGCAACAAAAAAATCGAGCTGCTAATGCAAATTGGCTTAATAGCGAAATAGCAAAGATTCCTGGCTTTAAACCCCAAGGAAGGTATAAGGGGTGCACTGATCAGGGAAATTATTGCTATGTGGTGGAGGTTGAAAGTGAAAAATTAAGTGGCGCAAGTAGAGATCAAATTAGGCATGCACTACTTGCTGAAGGTATGTCACTTACTACCTCATACCCTCCTATGCACAGACTTGAAATGTTTAAAGATCGTAATTCACTTGGCCCAAGGTTACGCGGTAAGGTCACGAAGATAAAATACAATAAGCAAAAGTTTCCAGTAACAGATCATTTAGCTTCAAATACACTTTGGTTTAATACCAGTGTATTAATGGGTAGTAGAGAGGATGCTGCAACGGTGCTTGAAGCAATTGCTAAGATCGCCAAGAATGCTGCAGAGGTTGCTAAGTTAGATGCTCCCGAGTGGTAGATTAAAAAAAAGGATTCATAATGAAACTTAGAGTTGCAATTGTAGGTGGTGGCTTTGCTGGCACACTTCATGCACAAGGCTGGCTTGCCACAAACAGGGCTGAGATTGTTGCAATGGCCGCTATCTCTAAGGCAACTAGAGATAGTTTTTCTAGTAGTTTTAATTGCAAAGCTTATGAGAGTGCTGTGGAGATGATTAATACTGAGAAATTAGATGTCATCTCACTTACACTCCCTAACCTCTACCACAAGGAGTTAACACTTCTTGCAGCCAGTAAAGGAATAAATGTAGTTTGTGAAAAACCCTTAGCAATTAATCTAGATGATGCTAGGCAAATGATTGATGCTGCTAAATTAGCTGACATAAAACTTTTCTATGCTGAACAAATCATTTTTGCACCTCGCTACCAAAAAGTAAAAGAGTTAATTGATAATAAAAGTTTTGGTCAGATAGTACATATCAGTCACCGTGAGCGACATGGTGGTCCTCATGCGAAGTGGTTTAGAGATAAAAGCTTAAGTGGTGGCGGGGTTACCATGGATATGGCAATTCATGGAATTGGCCTTATCTCTTACCTACTTAAGCCAGCAAAGATCACCCATGTTTATGCTCGAATCATTACTGTAGATAAATCATCACCGGTAGATGATCACTGCTTAATCACTTTAGAGTTTGATAACAATGTATTAGCAACCGTAGATGCCTCCTGGGTATCACCCGGTGGAGTTGATGATGTACTTGAAGTATTAGGTAAAGATGGTTATGTCAGAGCTGATTTAGCTAGAGGGCAGACCTTAGATCTTTACACATTAGTGGGTAGTAATGAAACGGCCGAGAAGGTGGAAACAAACAAAGGCTGGCTTAAAGTTCCCCACGAAGAAGCAAGGGCTTGGGGTTGGTTCGCCGAGATTGAACACTTCACATCTGTCTTATTAGATGGTGTACCACCAATAATGACCGGAGAAGATGGTTACCAAGCGTTAAAGGTTGCTAGTGCGGCTTATGAAAGTGCTAAAACTCACCAACGGATCACAGTTAATTGATAGGTATTAAAGTACAAATAACCAAGTACTTTATTAATTGCAGGTAAACTCCCAAAGTGCGCGCCCTCTTTATTGAACATGATCATGTCTCCAAGGGAGGCCCAATCTGGGCCGCCTTTGAAAAGCATGGCTACGCGATTGAAAGATTTTTAGTAGTACCTGAAAGTGATTACGCCAATCCAAATATTAAAGTCACCTTCCCAAATCTAAGTGATTACGATGTAGTAGTGCCTATGGGAGCTCCTTATGGGGCCTATGAGGATGAGCGAATTGGTAATTGGCTACTGCCTGAGTTAGCGGCGCTTAAAGCGGCTCATAATGATGGCACCCCAATCTTTGGTGTCTGCTTTGGCGGTCAATTAATGGCGAGAGCTCTAGGTGGCTCAGTTGCAAGAAGTCCTAAGGCAGAGCTTGGTTGGTATGAAATTGAATCTGATGATAAAACTTTAATCCCAACTGGTCCATGGTTTGAATACCACTGGGATAGATGGACACTGCCAAAAGGCGCACTTGAAATTGCTCGAACTGAAATTGCTAGCCAAGCATTTGTTATGGGTAGAACACTAGGTGTGCAGTTTCATCCAGAGATAGACCCAGAGGTTTTAGAAGAATGGCTAGCGATGGAAGGAGGATGCGCCGAGGTTGAGCGCGAAGGAGTTGTAGTTGATCAACTGCGAGCACAGACTAAAAAGGAAAAAATTACCTCAGATAAGCGTGCCTTTGATTTAGTTAATGCCTTCTTGCGCAGAATTGCTACATCTGAGGTTGAAAAGGTTAATTAATTATCCAAAGGTGTTACATACGCCCCAGAGATACCACCATCTACTAAGAAGTTAGCAGCGGTAATAAAGCTTGAGTCATCAGAGGCTAAAAATGCAACCGCTCCTGCGATCTCACTGGCATCAGCAAATCTGCCCATAGGAATATGAACGAGGCGGCGTGCTGCGCGCTCTTTATCTTTAGCAAATAACTCTTGTAGTAATGGTGTGTTAACTGGGCCTGGAGATAACGCATTAACTCGAATACCCTCTCTGGCAAACTGCACACCAAGTTCGCGGCTCATAGCAAGTACTCCACCTTTAGAGGCGGTGTATGCAATCTGTGATGTTGCAGCACCCATTGTTGCCACAAAGGATGCGGTATTAATAATTGAACCCTTCTTAGCCTTTTGCATATAAGGAATAACCGCTTTACAACATAAAAACACACTTGTTGTGTTTACCTTAAGTACTCGCTCCCACGCATCTAGGCCTGTTATTAAAATTGAATCATCATCAGGCGGTGAAATACCTGCGTTATTAAAAGCAATATCAATTCGGTTATAGGTATCAAAGGCAACCTTATAAAGATTAGCAACCGCTGCCTCATTGGTTACGTCACACTTAACAAAAAGTCCGCCAACCTCTTTGGCTACCTTATTTCCACTCTCTTCATTGGTATCTGCAACTACAACCTTGGCGCCCTCGGCCGCTAGGCGCACAGCGGTGGCATAACCAATACCACTACCTGCACCGGTAATAACTGCGACTCGGCCCTCTAGTCTTTTACTCATCTTCCGTCCCCCTTAGTTATCAGTTGCAATAAAAACATTTTTAACTTCAGTAAATGAATCTAGCGCATCAGGTCCTAGCTCTCTTCCTAACCCTGATTGCTTATATCCACCAAATGGTGTCCAGTAACGAACAGATGAGTTTGAGTTAACGGAAAGATTTCCGCTCTCAACCTCTCTAGCTACTCTGATCGCTTTGCTTGAATTATTTGTCCAAATCGAACCAGATAAACCAAACTCAGTGTCATTAGCTTTTTTAATCGCATCCGCCTCATCATCAAATCTCATAACTGAAACAACTGGCCCAAATATCTCTTCATTCCAAGATTTAGCCTTGGTATCTTTTGGAAGTAATACAGTTGGCGCCATCCAATAGCCAGAACCGCTTGGTGCACTTCCGGTAAAGGCAACAGGCTCATTTAAATAAGCTTGTACTGAATCTAATTGCTTCTTACTAATTAAAGGCCCCATCTCAGCTGTTGCAAGAGATGGTTCTTCTACTCTAAATTTTTTAACCGCTGTCTCAAAGGCCGACATAA
>SXGT01444527.1_pt1 | contig 14925 bp, 15 predicted proteins | sample 3176221 | NCBI WGS metagenome assembly SXGT01 (sample SAMN11356862, study PRJNA531348) | freshwater metagenome | isolation source: freshwater sample F1-120 | place: China: Fuxian Lake, Yuxi | collected 2017-12-25
CCGCGCGGCCGCGCGCTCGGCGTGACCATGCAACTGCCCACCGAGGACCGCTACAGCCAGGACCGCGAGCGCCTGCTGAGCACCATCACGGTCCTCTTCGGCGGCCGCATCGCCGAGGAACTCTTCATGGGGCAGATGACCACCGGCGCGGCCAACGACTTCGAGCGCGCCACCGAAATCGCGCGCCGCATGGTCACCCACTGGGGCATGTCCGACGCGCTCGGGCCGATGGTCTACGGCGAGAACGAGGGCGAGGTGTTCCTCGGCCGCTCGATCACCACGCACAAGAACGTCTCCGAATCGACCATGCAGAAGGTCGACGAGGAGATCCGGCGCATCATCGACGCGCAGTACAAGCTTGCGCGCAACCTGCTCGAAGCCAACCGCGACAAGGTCGAGGCGATGACCGCGGCGCTGATGGAATGGGAAACCCTGGACGCCGACCAGCTGAGCGACATCATGGGCGGCAAGCCGCCGCGGCCGCCGAAGGCGAGTTCCTCGAGCGGCAGCACGCCGCCCGCGGCGAACGACGGCGCCGAGGGCGCCGCCGCACCGGCGCCGACCGTCTGAGCCTGAACTGCGGCAGGTTCGCCCTGCCGCTCTCGCGGCCCCTCGTCATGGGCGTGGTCAACATCACGCCCGACTCCGTCTCCGACGGCGGCGCATGCCTCGACCGCGACGCCGCCATCGCGCGCGCCCGGCAGCTCGTGGCCGACGGCGCCGACCTGCTGGACCTGGGCGGCGAATCCACGCGTCCCGGCGCGGCGCCGGTGAGCGAAGCCGGGGAACTCGCGCGCGTGCTGCCGGTGCTGGAGGCGGTGCGCGAGTTGCCCGTGCCGGTGAGCATCGATACCCGCAGGCCCGCCGTCATGCGCGCAGCGCTCGCGGCGGGGGCGTCCATGGTCAACGACATCGAGGCGCTGGCCGCGCCCGGCGCGCTCGACGCGGTCGCGGGCAGCGGCTGCGGCGTCTGCCTGATGCACAAGCAGGGCGACCCGGCCACCATGCAGCAGGCGCCGCGCTACGACGACGTGGTCGGCGAGGTGCGCGCCTTCCTCTCGCAGCGCGCGGATGCCGCGATGCGCGCCGGCGTCGCGCGCGAGCGCATCGTCCTCGACCCCGGCTTCGGATTCGGCAAGACCGACGCGCACAATTTGCGCCTGCTGCGCGGCCTCGGCAGCCTCGCCGAGCTCGGCTTTCCGCTGCTGGCCGGATGGTCGAGGAAATCGACCCTCGGGCGGCTCACCGGCCGCGCGCCCGGCGAGCGCTTGCCGGCGAGCCTCGCCGCGGCGTTGCTCGCGGCGATGGGAGGGGCGAGAATACTGCGCGTGCACGACGTCCGCGAAACGCGCGACGCGCTGCGCGTCTGGGAGGCGTGGCAGGCCGCATGAGCAGGAAATTCTTCGGTACGGACGGCGTTCGCGGCACGGTGGGGCAGGCGCCCATGACGCCGGATTTCGTCCTGCGCCTGGGCTACGCCGCGGGCCGCGTGCTCGCCGCGCGGCGCGGCACCGAGCGTGCCTCGGTGCTCATCGGCAAGGACACGCGCATCTCCGGCTACATGATCGAGGCGGCCCTCGAGGCCGGTTTCTCGGCCGCCGGCGTGGACGTATACCTGTGTGGTCCGCTGCCGACGCCGGGCGTGGCCTATCTCGCGCGCGCGCTGCGCCTTTCCGCCGGCGTGGTGATCAGCGCCTCGCACAATGCCTACGCGGACAACGGCATCAAGTTCTTTTCCGGCGATGGCTTCAAGCTGCCCGACGCCGTGGAGCAGGAAATCGAGCGCGGCATGGCGGGCGCGATGGGCTGCAACGAATCGGGGAAGCTCGGCCGCGCGCGCCGCGTCGACGACGCTCCCGGGCGCTATGTCGAATTCTGCAAGTCGACGGTGCCCGCCGACCTGGACCTGCGCGGCATGAGGGTCGTGGTGGATTGCGCCCACGGCGCGGCGTACCAGTCGGCGCCCGCGGTGTTCCACGAGCTGGGCGCGGAAGTGACGGCGATCGGCGCCGCGCCCGACGGCTTCAACATCACCGAGGGCTGCGGCGCGACATCGCCGCAGACGCTCGCGGCCGAGGTCAGGCGGCTGAAGGCGGACATCGGCATCGCCCTCGACGGCGACGGCGACCGGCTCGTTATCGCGGATGCAGAGGGGCGCCTGTACGACGGCGACCAGTTGCTGTACGTCATGGTCAAACACCGGGCCGCTCGCGCCAAGGTCGCCGGCGTCGTCGGCACGCTGATGAGCAACCTCGGGCTGGAGCAGGCGTTCGGCCGGCTTGGCGTGCCGTTCGAGCGGGCGAAGGTCGGCGACCGCTACGTGCTGGAAGTCCTGCGCCAGCGCGGCTGGCTCTACGGCGGCGAGAATTCCGGCCACATCATCTGCCTGGACCGGCACACGACAGGGGATGCGACGGTATCCGCGCTGCAGGTGCTGGCGGCGTTGCGCGAAACCGACCGCTCTCTCGCGCAACTGACTGGGGACCTGAGCATGTTCCCGCAGGTGCTGCTGAACGTGCCGGTGCCGCGCGGCTTCGACATGAGCGCCCACGGCGGCATCGCCCGCGCCCGGCAGGATGCCGAGCGCGCGCTCGACGGCCGCGGCCGGGTGCTGCTGCGGCCCTCGGGTACCGAGCCGGTGCTGCGCGTGATGGTCGAAGGCGAACCGCGCGAGGCGGTCGAGGAAGCGGCGCGCAGGATCGCCGACAGCGTGAGGCAGGCCGCAGGTTCCTGGAACGCGCCCGCGCGTTAGAGCTTCACTTCTATTCGCGTGCGGCGGCTTGGCATAGACTGCCTGCATGGCTGACTCGCGGGAGTTCGACTACATCGTCGTCGGCGGCGGTTCGGCGGGTTGCGTCGTCGCCGCGCGGTTGTCGGAAAGCGGCCGGTACTCCGTCTGCCTCGTGGAATCGGGCGGTCCGGACAATTCGCCGCTGATCCACGCGCCCTTCGGCATCGCGGCCATCGTGCCGACGAAGCACAACAACTGGGCGTTTCAAACGACGCCGCAGGCCGGGCTGAACGGCCGGCGCGGCTACCAGCCCCGCGGCCGCACCTTGGGCGGCTCGAGCTCGATCAACGCCATGGTCTACATCCGCGGGCACGCCAGCGACTACGACGAGTGGGCGGCGGCAGGTTGCGATGGATGGTCGTGGAACGACGTGCTGCCGGTGTTCAAGCGCTGCGAGGACAACGAGCGCGGCGCCGACGAGTGGCATGGCACGGGCGGGCCGCTGCATGTCTCGGACCAGCGCTCGCATTCCGGCGCCAACCAGGCGTTCCTCGACGCGGCGGCGCAGGCGGGCGTGAAGCACAATGCCGACTTCAACGGCGCGCGGCAGGACGGCGCCGGCATCTACCAGGTCACCATCCGGAACGGCCGGCGCTGGAGCGCGGCGCGCGCCTACCTCGAGCCGGCGCGCGAGCGCCCGAACCTGACGATCCTGACCGGCGCGCACGCCGCGCGCCTGGAGATCCGGGGCAAGGCCTGCACGGGGCTGGAAGTGGCGATCAACGGCAGCCGCGAGACATTGCGCGCCCAGCGCGAGACGATCGTCTGTGGCGGTGCGTTCGGCTCGCCGCAGTTGCTGCTGCTGTCGGGCATCGGACCGGAATCGGCGCTGCAGCCGCACGGCATCACGCCGCGGCACGAGTTGCCGGGCGTGGGGGGCAATCTCCACGACCATATCGACTACACGCTGTCGTACCAGTCGCCGATGCGCGACCTCGTCGGCCTCTCGCCGGGCGGCCTGTGGAAGGTGATCGGCTCGATCGGCGAGTACCGCCGCTCGGGCACCGGGCTGGTGACCTCCAACCTTGCCGAGGCGGGTGCGTTCATCCGCACCACGCCAGGGCTCTCGCGGCCGGACGTGCAGCTTCACTTCGTCATCGCCATCGTCGAGGACCACGGCCGCAAACGGCAGTTCAGGCTGGGCTTCAGCTGCCATGTGTGCGTGCTGCGGCCGAAGAGCCGGGGCACGGTATCGCTGGCCTCGGCGGACCCGCTTGCGCCACCGCGCATCGATCCGGCATTTCTCGCCGACGAGGACGACCTGCGGGTACTCGAGCGGGCGACTCGCATCACCTCCGACATCCTCGAGCGCACGCCGCTCGAGCACTATCGAGGGCGCAACCGCACCGGCGAGGCATGGAAGACCGAGGCCGAACTGGGCGAACTGATTCGCGGCCACGCCGATACGGTCTATCACCCGGTCGGCACTTGCCGCATGGGGGTCGACGAGATGTCGGTGGTCGATCCGCAGTTGCGCGTCCGCGGCATCGAGCGACTGCGCGTGGCGGATGCGTCGATCATGCCGTCGGTGATCGGCGGCAACACCACTGCGCCGAGCATCATGATCGGCGAGCGGGCCGCGGAGTTCATCCTGCAAAGCGCATAACGCACGAGTGCGTTTCGCTATCAACGCACGAGTGCGTTCCACTATCAACGCACGAGTGCGGTCCACGCCAACTCCCTGATATCCCTAAGTTCCGCCGGCGTTTCGGCGTGCCGGGGGTCGCTTGATCTGCGTCAATATACCGCTTTGCAGCAAGCGGACAGTCGTGCTCAAGACTCAAAGGAGATCTTGGCCATGACGATGCTCACGACGATGAACCGGCGCACCTTCCTGAAGACTTCGGCTGCGGCGGGGGCGGCCGGCGCAGCGGTCGGCGGGGCGGCGGTGGTCATGAAGAGCCAGCCCGCCGAGGCGCAGGGCGCGTCGCCCGAAACGAAGATCGTCAAGAACGTCTGCCACCAGTGCCCCGCGCGCTGCGGGATCGACGTGCACGTCACCGACGGCAAGGTGCACAACATCACCGGTTCGCTGGAGAGCCCGATCTCCAACGGCAAGCTGTGCCCGAAGGGGCCGCTCGGCGCCTACATCCTCTACGACCCCGATCGCATCAAGGGGCCGATGAAGCGCACCAATCCGGAAAAGGGGCGCGACGTCGATCCGAAGTGGGTGCCGATCAGCTGGGACGAGGCGCTGAACACCGTGGCAGCGCGCCTGAACGCGCTGCGCGAGAAGGGCGAGGCGCACCGCTTCGCCATCGCGCACGGACGCGGCTGGGGCAGCACCGACGCGGGACTGCTCGGCAATTTCGGCAAGATGTACGGCTCGCCGAACACCGGGCTGGGCCACTCGTCGATCTGCGCCGACACCAGCAAGAAGGCCAAGTCGGCGATGGACGGCAACTACAACTACAACGCCTACGACTACCGCAACACCAACTACATGCTGAATTTCGGCGCCTCGTTCCTCGAGGCGTACCGGCCGTACAACAACAACCTGCAGACCTGGGGCCACATCCGCACCAAGTCGCCGAAGACCAAGGTGACGGTGGTGGATGTCCGGGTCAGCACCACGGGTGCGGCGGCGGACCACCTGCTGCTGGTGAAGTCCGGCACCGATGGCGCGCTGGCGCTGGCGATCGCCTATGAGATCCTCAGGAACGGCTGGTGGGACAAGAAGTTCGTCGGCGACTTCGTCGATGGCATCAACCGCTTCCGCCGTGCCGAGCTGGTGGACCCGAAGACCTTCAAGGAAAAGTGGACCTACGGCCTGGTCGAGTGGTGGAACGAAGTGCTGAAGGACAAGACGCCCGAATGGGCCGCCGAAATCACCACCATCCCGGTGAAGGACATCGAGATGGTGGCGCGCGAGTTCGGCACCACGCGGCCGGCGATGGCGATCTTCGAGCGCGGGCCCTGCCTGCACACCAACGGCACCTACAACGGGCTGGCGATCCACGCGCTGAACGCGCTGGTCGGCGCGATGTACGCGGTGGGCGGGCTGATGAACCAGATGGGCGTGCCCTACGGCAAGTTGCCGGTCAGTTCCGACGACTTCCTCGACGACGTCGCGAAGGATGCGGCGAAGAAGAAGCTGCCGCGCATCGACCGCGTGAAGAGCAAGGACCTGTTGCTCGCGGCGAACAACCTGCAGGGCATCGCGGACAGCATCGTCGAAGGCAAGCCCTATACGCTCGACACGCTGATGTTCTACCTGACGAACCCGATCTTCTCGGCGCCCAATGCGAAGAAGTGGGAGGAAGCGCTGAAGAAGGTGTTCGTCATCGAGACTTCGCCGTTCCCGAGCGAAACGGGCGTGTTCGCCGATCTTCTGCTGCCGGACCACACGTACCTCGAGCGCTGGCAGGACGCGCCGATCTATCCGTTCCAGGGCTGGCCGATGACCACGCTGCGGGTGCCGGCGGTCAAGCCGATCCACGACACCAAGCACTTCGGCGACACGCTGATCGAGATCGGCAAGCGCATCAAGGGCCCGATGAGCGAGTACTACAAGAAGCTCGGCAACGTGGAGAACGTGCTGAAGGCCATCGCCAAGGGCTTCGAGAAGAACCCGGGCGACAACGGCGTCAACAGCCTCGAGACCTGGGTGGCCAAGGGGACCTGGTACAGGAAGCCATATCCCTACCGCCAGATCGCCGGCGAGTTCTTCGAGTGGGACGGCGTGGATTACTGGAAGCCCATGACCGACGCCGACGTGAAGAAGCACCTGCTGAAGACCGAGTCCGGCAAGTTCGAGTTCAAGTCGCACTACCTCGAGCACTACGCGGACTTCGTCTCGGCGAAGACCGGCGTGCCGAAGGAGCGCGTCGGTTTCCCGCAGTACTTCCCGCCCAAGTACAGCGGCGGCGGCGATCTTCACTTCGTCGCCACCAAGACGCCGGTGCACGGCGAAGGGCGCACGGCCAACATCCCGACCGCGATCTCGATCTACCAGCCGGTCTCCGGCGGCAGGAACAAGCTGTTCCTCGAGATCCATCCCGAGACCGCGCAGAAACGCGGCATCAGGAACGGCGATCGCGTGAAGATCTCCAACGAGCTGGGCGCCATCTACGCGCGCGCGCACCTCTATCCGGCGTCGCGCCCGGATACGGTGTGCATGCCGTTCGGCTTCGGCCATTTCGCGCACGGCCGCTGGGCCAAGAGCCGCAAGAACGGCAACGTCAACGAGATCCTGCCGAACGTATCGGAGCCGGTGTCCAACGCGGCGCTGGTCTACGCGGTGACCGTCAAGGTCGAGAAGGCCTGAGCGGGGGCGCGATGAACACGAAGAAACGAGGAGATTGACCATGGCACGCTGGGGAATGGTGATTGACCTGGAGAAGTGCACCGGGTGTCAGGCCTGCACGACCGCCTGCCAGATCGAGAACACGCGCCTGCCGGGAGAGCAGTGGCAGGACGTGCTGTTCTACAACGAGGGCGACTTCCCGAGCGGCAAGCTGTCCTGGCTGCCGCGGCCTTGCATGCACTGCGAGGAGCCATCGTGCGTCGCGGTCTGCCCGACCAAGGCCACCTACAAGACCGAGGACGGCGTGGTGCTGGTCGACTGGGACCGCTGCATCGGCTGCAAGTACTGCATGATCGCCTGCCCCTACGGCGTGCGCTTCTACGCCGAGGAAAAGCAGAAGACGCAGCCGGACGTGCGCAAGGTCTGGCCGAGCAAGGACGGCAAGATCTGGGATCCGCCCTGGGCGATGCCCAAGCACCTGCAGAACCCGAAGCAAGGCGTGGGCGTGCAGCCGAAGAACGTGGTGTCCAAGTGCACCTTCTGCTACCACAAGGTCGGCAAGGCGCCCAAGGGCACGCCGGACCTCAGTCCGGAGGATCCGAAGACCCGCGAGTACACGCCGGCATGCGTGACGGTCTGCGCGCCGAGCGCGCGCTACTTCGGCGATCTCGACAACCCGAAGAGCCACGTGAGGAAGCTCATTTCGGAGAAGCGCGGCACGCGCCTCAACGACCACACCGGCAACCGGCCGCAGGTCTACTACCTGGCGGGCGAGGCGTCCTCGATCCCGGAAACGCGGTCCGTACGCAAGAAGGAAGGCTAACGCACGAGTGCGTTCCATTTCAGGAGAATCACCATGAGTACTGCAACGTCCGCAGGCAACGCGCCGCTGCTCGATTTCGGCGCCACCCCCAGCCCCATGGCTTCGCGCCTGATGCAGCTCGGCGGCGTGGTCGGCGTGCTTTCGCTGGGATTCGTGTTCTACATGCTGTTCACGGAGGGCCACGCGGCGTTCAACACCTCGAGCGACGTGGCCTGGGGCGCGCCGATCGCGTATTACCTGTTCTTCCTGCTCGCCTCCTCGGGGCTCTCGATCATCGCCTCGCTGGACACCGTGTTCGGCATCAGGGTGTTCTACCCGATCGCCAAGCGCTGCGTGTGGCTGTCGATCGTCACCCTGGTCTGCGGCTTCAGCCTGCTCGCGCTCGAGCTTGGCGATCCGTTCCGCATGCTGTGGGCGATGCCGACCGGGCTGCAGATCCGTTCGCCGATGTGGTGGATGGGGACGCTGTACACCATCGACCTGGTGCTGCTGCTGATCAAGTTCTACCTGCTGCACATCGGCGACTGGGACTCGAAGCTCACGCACCGCGTGTCGGTCCTCTCGTTCGTCATCTGCATCCTCGCACCCGGCACGCTGGGGCTGGTGTTCGGCATGATGGCGATGCGGCCGGCCTGGTACAGCCCGGTGATGCCGATGTACTTCATCCTCACCGGTTTCGCCACGGCGGCGGCGTTCCTGCTGTTCCTCGGCAGCATGGCGCCGCGCGGCCCCGGCATGCCCGAGAACGTCAAGTTCCTCGACGACGTGGTGTTGCCGCGGCTGTTCTGGGTCGCGCTGCTGGCGGTGGTGGCCATGCGCTTCGGCCAGATCATCACCGGCCTGTGGAGCAATTACGAGGGCATGGAGGCGCACTGGCGCGCCGTCGGGCACCCGCTGTTCCACGTCGAGATCTGGATCGGCTTCGTGCTGCCGCTCATCCTGATGTCGAAGGCGGCGTGGCGTTCGGCGCCGTTCATGCAGTTCCTCGCTGGCCTGCTGTTCATGGTCGGCATCTTCTCGGCGCGGCTCGAGCTGCTGATCGTCGGCCAGGAAGTGCCGCTGTTCAAGGGCTACTGGGCGGGCTACACGGACTACTGGCCGTCGGCCACCGAGTGGATGCTGGTGCCGCTGGGCATGGGCCTGTTCCTGTTCCTCTACGGCGCAGGCGACTGGCTGCTGCGGCTCGCCGATTCGCGCGTGCCGGCAGCCCACTGAAGGGAGACGCCATGAAAATCCAACTGCTCGGCATCGTCGTCGCGGCAGCGCTCGCCGGACTGGCGCAGGCGCAGCAGCCGTCGACCGTTCCGCAGGACGGCGTCTCGGACGTCGGCTCCTTCGAGGCCGTGCCTTACAGCCTTGAGCCCCGCCTCGCGTTGCGCGTCGAGGACAGGCTGGCGCTGCGCAAGATGGAGGACAGGCACATCGGCGAGCTGCGCGCGATCGAGGACCGCTTCGACCGGGACCTGCGGGCGTTGCGCACCAAGCAGCAGGCCGAGCGCGAAGCCGCGATCAAGTCGTTCAGCGCGCGGCGCTGAGGCGGCAGGCCGCGCGGTAACACCGCGTTACAAAACGGCGCCTGTCCGCAACACTGCGTTCACAGTTGGCGGTTCCAATGGGGTCGGCAATACTCACCTCAATCTTGCAAAGGAACCGCAAATGAACAGCACCACGAAACTTCTCGTCGGCATCGGCGCCACTCTCGGCGTCGCCATTGCTTCGGCGTACGCGCACCCGGGCCCGATGGGTGGCGGCATGCGGGGCGGAATGCAGGGCATGCAGGGCGGCATGGGGGCGCAGGCCGGCCAGCAGTTGATGACCCCCGAGGAGCGCGCCGCCCAGCAGGCGAAGATGCGCAGCGCCACGCCCGAGGAGCGCCAGAAGCTCGCCGCCGAACACCGCGCCGAGATGGAAAAGCGCGCCAAGGAGCGCGGCATCACGCTGAACGAGCACCGCGGCCCGCGCCCCTGGGAACACAAGCACTGAACGGCGGCGCTAACGCACGAGTGCGTTCCACACGGGCACGAGTGCGTTCCACTAAGTTGGGGGGGGCGGGGAAACCTGCCCCCTTTTCATTGGCAGGTAGAATTTCACGCATGATGCGCGTCTTGATCTTCGCGGCGCTGTTCGCCGGGGCGCACGCCGGCGCCCAATCGCCGCATTCGCACCAGCACGGCTTCGGCGATGCGCAGAAGTGGTCGAAGATCTTCGACGACCCCGCGCGCGACGCCTGGCAGAAGCCGCATGAAGTCATCCGGGCGCTGGCGCTGAAGCCGGACGCCGTGGTCGCCGACATCGGCGCGGGGACCGGCTATTTCGCCGTGCGCTTCGCCCACATGCTGCCGAAGGGTCGCGTCTACGGCGTCGACACCGAGCCGGAAATGGTCAAGCACCTCGGCGAGCGCGCGAAGCGCGAGGGCCTGGCGAATCTGGCCGCCGTCGCCGCTAGCGCCAACGATCCGCGCCTGCCGGAAAAGGCGGACCTCGTCGTGCTGGTGGACGTCTACCACCACGTGGAGGATCGCGAGCGTTACTTCGCCCGGCTGCGCGACTCGCTCAGACCAGGCGGCCGCGTCGCCGTCATCGATTTCCGCATGGACTCACCCGTGGGCCCGCCGAAGGCCGCGCGCATCGCGCCGGAGCAGGTGAAGGCCGAGCTTGCCCGCGCCGGATACGCGTTGCAGCAGGAACACGGCTTCCTGCCGAACCAGTATTTCCTCGTTTTCGCTTCCGCGAAACGCACGAGTGCGATCAACTAGCGGCTAGCCGAACAGCTCCGTGTCCTTGCGGCAGTTCGGGCACAGCTCCTGCGCATCGTCCCGCGCGGAGAAATCGGCGTCGCACCGGCTGCAGGTGCGAAGCCTCCGGGTCGTCAGGCGGATCGGGCCCGCCGGCGCGTGTGCGCCGCCTGGGGAAAGGCTAACGGCGCGCTCGGGGCAGATCGCCACGCACGCCCCGCAGGCGATGCAGTGTTCGGCGTGGTACTCGACGCCGATCGAGGCGTCGGCATAGGTCTTCAGTGCGCCCGTCGGACAGACGCTGGCGCAGAGGCGGTTGTCGGCGCAGCGTTCGCCGATGCGCACCTCGGGAAACACGCTCGCGGGCAGGACCGCGCCACCGATTCGGCGCAGCAGGGCGAGAAGTTCCTTGCGCCGCGATTCCTTGCTGCGCGCCGGCGGAGCAGGGGCCGCAGCGGCGGAGGGCACGAAACGGCGAAGGAACGCTCGCCGGGAGCGGTGGCGCGGCGCGCCGTCATCCCGCCTGCTTTTTCCCGCCATGCGCGCGACGAGTATCGGCGCACGTCTTGCCAATCCCGCCTCCGCGAGCAGGCGGGCCACGCGCTCCCGCGCCGCCGCACCCGGGGGCTGCGCTTCGCCACCGGCCGGGCAGTCGTTGCACCATTGCCGGTCGACGATCTCCACCGGCGCAGCGCCCGCCCGCTCCTGCAGCGCGAGCAGTTCATTGATGCCCAGCGCCCCCAGGCAGGGCGGGCTCACGGTATTGGGCGAACGCAACTCCTTCGGCACGCGCTCGCATTCGACGCTCAACGGCTCGACGCGGGAAGCGTGCGCGGCAAGCGTCGCGATGTCGTTGTGTCCGCTGCGCAACGCCTCCGTCGGGCAGACCGCCGTGCACCGACCGCAGCCGATGCAGGCGTCATCGACCGCGACATCCCGGTCCCCCGGCGCGATCGCGGCGACCGGGCATTCGGCAATGCAAAGCCGGCAGTCCGACAGGGTGCCCAGCGTGCGCAGGCACGAGTCGGCAAGGAATGCGGGCCGTGCGCCGGTTACCGCAGAGGGAGCCCGATCAGCCATGCCACCATCATACCGACGCAGGTATGCTTCGCGTTTCCAATCCGCGGAACCTGCCGGCGATGCTCGAAGCGAAGGAACTGGTCTGCGTGCGCGGCGACGTGCGCCTGTTCGCGGGCGTCGGTTTTGCGCTCGAGCCTGGCGGGCTCTTGCTGGTGCAGGGGCCCAACGGCAGCGGCAAGACCAGCCTGCTGCGCATCCTTGCCGGGCTGTCGCGACCGGCCGCCGGCGAGGTGCGCTGGTCCGGCGAGAGCATCCGGGCGATGGGCGAGGAGTTCGCGCGCGAGCTGCTGTTCATCGGCCACGCCAACGCGCTGAAGGACGAGTTCAGCGCGGAGGAGAATCTGGCCTTCGCGCGCGAGTTGTCGGGGCGCGAATCGGTCAGCGTAGAGCTCTCCGCAGCGCTCGAGCGCGTGGGCCTCGCTTCGCGCGCGAGGCTGCCGGTGCGCTTCCTCTCGCAGGGGCAGAAGCGCCGTGTCGCCCTGGCCCGACTGTGCCTCGCGGCCGACACGCCGCTGTGGATCCTGGACGAGCCCTTCGCGGCGCTCGATGCGGCGGCGCTCGACACCGTCGCCGGACTGGTGAACGATCACCTCGCGGCGGGCGGCATGGCGGTGCTCACCACGCACCAGGACGTCGCCATCGAGGCGCCGCGGCGCCACGTCGTCGTGCTGCAGGGCTGAGGCGATGACCGGCGGCCTGCGCTCGATCGTTTCCCGCGACCTGCGCCTCGCCATGCGCCGGCGCGGGGACGTCTTCAACCAGCTGGTGTTCTTCGTCATCGTGGTGACGCTGTTTCCGCTCGGCGCCGGCCCGGAGCCGAACCTGATGCGCGCCATGGCCCCCGGCATCGTCTGGGTCGCGGCGCTGCTCGCGGCGATGCTCTCGCTCAACCGCATCTTTGCCGCCGACCACGCCGACGGCACGCTCGAGCAGATGCTGGTGTCCGCGCATCCACTGAGCATTGTCGTTGCCGGCAAAGTCCTTGCGCACTGGATGGTCTCCGGGCTGCCGATGGCGCTGCTCGCGCCCCTGCTCGGGCTACAATTTGACTTGCCTCAACAAAGCCTTGCCGTGCTGGCGCTATCTTTGTTCATCGGCACGCCGGTGCTCAGCCTGATCGGCGCGGTGGGCGCGGCGCTGACGCTGGGCGTGCGGGGCGGGGGAATTCTCCTCGCGTTGCTGGTGTTGCCGCTCTACGTGCCGGTGCTGATCTTCGGCGCCGGCGGGGTGGCGGCCGCGGCGAGCGGGATGAGCGCCATGCCGCACCTGTCGCTGCTTGGCGCGGTACTTGCATTGTCCTGCGTGGTGGCGCCGTGGGCCGCATGTGCGGCCCTACGGATCGCTTATGACTGAACGAGAGGCGCGTTGTCTTGACGATGAAGGCTGAGTCGATCGAACCGCTGCACGGCAATCCGCTGCTGCGCTTCGCCGCGCCGCCGGCGTTCTTCCCGCTGGCGGGGCGCATGATCCCGTATTTCACCGCTCTCGCCGTGGTGTTCGGCGTTGCGGGACTCTACGTCGGCTTCTTCGTCGCGCCCACCGACGCGCAGCAGGGCGAGTCGTACCGCATCATCTTCATCCACGTGCCGGCGGCGTGGATGTCGATGTTCCTCTACGTCGTCATGGCGCTCTGGGCCGCCACGGGGCTGGTGCTGAACACGCGCCTCTCGGGAATGATGGCGGCGGCGATCGCGCCCACCGGCGCGATGTTCACCTTCGTCGCGCTGTGGACCGGCGCCCTGTGGGGGAAGCCGACCTGGGGCGCCGGGTGGGTGGGGGATGCGCGCCTGACCTCGGAGCTGATCCTGCTTTTCCTCTATCTCGGTTTCATCGGCCTGACTTCCGCCATCGACGACCCGCGCCGCGCCGACCGCGCCGGCGCGGTGCTGGCGATCGTCGGCGTGATCAACGTGCCGATCATCTATTACTCGGTGAAGTGGTGGAACACGCTGCACCAGGGCGCCTCGGTCAGCCTGACCAGGGCGCCTTCGATGGCGATGACCATGTTCACGGGGATGCTGCTGCTCGCGCTCGCGGCGTGGATGTACAGCATCGCCGTCGCGCTCTGGCGTGTGCGCTCGATCATTCTCGAACGCGAGAAAACCGCCCGATGGGTGCGGGAACAGGGCGGGGTGCGGGAAAAGGGCGCCGAGGCATGAACTGGGGCAGCTTCGGCGCGTTCATCGACATGGGCGGCTACGGCCTTTACGTCTGGGGTTCGTACGGGGTGACGGCGCTTTGCATCGTCATCGAGCTGTGGACGCTGTCGCGCCGCGCGCGCGGCGCGGGGGCGCCGTGAAGCCCCGTCATCGCCGCTTCGCCATGATCGCCGCGGGCGTGGCGCTGCTGGCCGTTGCGGTTGCGCTGGTGCTGAACGCGTTCCAGAGCAACCTGGTGTTCTTCTTCAGCCCGAGCCAGGTGGCGGCGAACGAGGCGCCGGTGGACCGCACCTTCCGCCTCGGCGGCATGGTGGAGACGGGCAGCCTGAAGCGCCTGCCCGACGGTCTGACCGTGCGTTTCGTGGTCACCGACACCGCGAAGACGATCCCGGTCGAGTACAAGGGCATCCTTCCCGACCTGTTCCGCGAGGGCAAGGGCGTGGTGGCGCAGGGCAAGCTGGAGGCGGGCGGCGTGTTCCGTGCGCAGGAGGTGCTCGCACAGCACGACGCTAACTACCTGCCGCCCGAGGCGGCCGACGCCATCGCCAACGCGCAGAAGGGCGAACTGCCACCGCCCACGGAGAAACGCAAATGATCCCCGAGATCGGCCAGTTCGCCCTGCTGCTGGCCCTTGCGCTCGCGCTGGTGCAGGGCACGCTGCCGATCTACGGCGCGGCCAGGCGCATCGCGCCGCTCATTGCCGTGGCGCGCCCCGCGGCGCAAGGCCAGTTCGTCTTCGTCACCATCGCCTTCGGCTGCCTGATGTGGTCGTTCGTCAACAACGATTTCTCCGTACTCAACGTGGCGAGCCATTCCAACAGCACGCTGCCGCTGCAATACCGCGCGGCGGCCACGTGGGGGAGCCACGAAGGCTCGCTCCTTCTCTGGGTGCAGATGCTGGCGCTCTGGATGCTGGCGGTCAGCGTGTTCAGCCGCAACCTGCCCGATGCCATGGTGGCGCGCATCCTCGGCGTGATGGGCCTGGTGAGCGTCGGCTTCCTGCTCTTCATGCTCGTCACCTCGAACCCCTTCGAGCGCCTGCTGCCCGCGGCGCCGGACGGCCGCGACCTCAACCCGCTGCTGCAGGACCC